>Ga0209152_10000101_pt1 | contig 42880 bp, 41 predicted proteins | sample GraSoiAngelo_107_FD_185873 | JGI IMG/M metagenome (GOLD analysis project Ga0209152, IMG submission 185873) | Grasslands soil microbial communities from the Angelo Coastal Reserve, California, USA - 14_0903_09_30cm (SPAdes) (version 2) | ecosystem: Environmental > Terrestrial > Soil > Grasslands...
GAGCAGTTTGGTGGCCAGCATTCCCGCGTCGCTCAACCGATCGGCCGCCAGATAAGCCTGGAACAGCGCCTTGAGCGCCTCCGGCTGTGTGTCGATATCGGGAACCTGCTGGAAATAATTGATGGCGCCAGCGCTGTCTCCGGCTTCCAGCGCGTTCTTGCCGCGCAGCAGCAGGACCTGGTTGTTCTTCGGATCCAGGGTCAGCATGCGCTGCAAAATGTCTTCGGCGGGAACCAGCTGACCACGAGTGCGCAGCTGTTCGGCGGCACTGGAAAAAATCTGCCAGGCTTCGTTTTTCTTTCCCAGCCGAACGTAGACCTCGGCCAAACGCACCTTCATAGCGACGTTCTCGGGGTCCATCTCCAGAGTTTTTTGGAAAATGCGAACCGCCTGCTCCAGTTCACCCGTGCGCAGAAATTCTTCCGCCACTTGCAGATACTGCTGCCGCGCATCGTTGAACAGGCCCTGCTGCGTATACAGTTCTGCCAGCTTGAGCACGCCCTCCAGCGACGTTCTCAGCTTGGTGAGCTTCTTGTACATGGCGATGGCCTTGACCGTGAAGCCCTGCTGGGCGTAGGCGTCGCCGACCGTCTTGAAGCAAGTGCAGGCTTCTTCGGGCTGGCCAAGACGGGCGTGCAGGTCGCCTACAGTATTCAGGACCGTGAGGTCCTTGGGATCGTGCTTGAGGACTTTTTCGTACTCAGCGATGGCGTTCTGCAGCTTGCCTTGCTGGACGTACTTTTCCGCAGAGCTGAGGACCTTCGCCTTGTTGAAGCCTAGACCAAACGCCATATTAGTGCGGACTCCGGATGACGCACCGTTCGTGATGCCTGCAAGGGCACAGACGGGGTAGTCGCCCTTCCTGTCGTATCGGCTGGCAAGGCCGAACAATCAAGTGAGGTGACCTGCGATAGTGCCAATTGTAATCCGCCTACCCAAAACTGCCCGGTTACGGAGGTAACAGAACAGCCCGCAAGTCACTACATTATCTCGTACGAGCGGGGGGCGCTGCCAGGTGACGGCCTCGGGGCACCCAAGCCGCGGCCCGCTCGACGGTACGAACGATTTCCACACGCCGTTAGGTGGTTTCTCCGATGGTTGGTTACTGCTTTTCCCGGCTAAGTTGAGCTCTCGTTCGCCCTGCGTATTCGAGTAAACCAACCGTTTGTTGCCCAGCAGCATTAGGTTTGGGTTGCCCCAAAAGGCCCTGGAGTTCCTCTGCCGCAGATCCGGCATTTGTTCTCAGGTCCAGCTGCCATCTCAAGTGCCTCAATTTGTCGAAGTTGGAGATGTCATGACGAAGTTCTGGGTTCTATTGTTTGCTCTCAGCTCTCTTGCCTCTGCGCAAATTCCGCGTTCCAAACATGTTTGGCTGATAACGCAAGAGAACCACAGCTACGAAAGCGTCATCGGCAATGCCGGCATGCCATATTACAACTCATTGGCGACCAAGTATGCGCTGGCCGCGCAGTATGATTCGGAGCAACACAGTTCTGTTCCCGCTCTGATGTGGCTAGTCGCCGGCCAGCCCGTCACAAGCAACAACAATACTACTGCCTGTTTCAATGCAAACAACGTTGTGCGCCAGGTGCTTGCCAAGCCACTGACCTGGAAATCGTACCCGGTAGATCTCCCGTACGCCGGCTTTCTCGGCCTGAGCAATTTGAATTATGTTCGCAGGCATAACCCGCTGATTGACTTCACCGATGCATGCACGGCGGTTCAGAAGCTGAACAGCGTACCTTTCGGCCAGTTAGCCCTCGATATGGCGGCGAATAACGCACCGAACTACATCTACATCACTCCCAACCTCGATGAAGATGCGCATGATGGTACGCTAGCGGCCGCCGATGTGTGGCTGTCAAAACATCTTCCGACCATTCTCGCCAGACCCGAGTTCAAACCAGGTGGTGATGGTTTGCTCTTCATTGTCTGGGATGAGGGTAATCTGACCGGCGACAATCGCTGTTCCACGACGGTCACCTCCGGTTGTGGTGGCCGCATCGCTACACTTGTGATTGGTCCGCAGGTGAAACCGCAATACAAATCCACCGTCCACTACTCTCACAAGAATCTGCTGCGCACGGTATGCGACGCCATGGCATTTGCCTCCTGCCCGGGAGCGGGTGCGACGGGGCAGCCCATGGCAGACTTCTTCAACACGGTCAAAGCAATTGCGCCTCTCGACAATGCGAAAGTCGCTTCGCCGGTGCATGTCCAGGCGACCACCAGTAACAGCAGTCCTGTCACCGCGATGCAGATCTATGTGGACAACTTGCTCCGGTATCAAGGGAAGTCCAACCAGGTGAACACCAGTTTCGCAATGAGCTTGGGGCCGCGCTACATTGTGGCGCCCTCCTGGGACAAGGCGGGAGAAATTCACAAGACCGGGGTGCACGTTACGGTGCAGGCGCAAGCCGGGACCATCCGCTCACCGATGCCCGATGCCACCGTGACTTCTCCTGTCCCGGTGGTCGCTACCGCCGACGGGGTCAGCCCGGTGCAAACGATGCAGATCTATGTCGACGGCACTTTGACGTACAAGGGCGATGGCAACGCACTGAATACAACCCAGCAACTGACGCCCGGAAAGCACTCCATCGTTGTCGAGGCCACAGATCAGTCGGGTGCAGTAACCAGGAGCAGGTCCACCGTAAATGTGGTCACACCGTAGTCAGGGAGCGGACACGGTTTGTCCTGACAAACGGGTCGTCCTCCTAAACAGGCGTCAGCCGGTGAAGGTCTCGCGCGCACTTGCAAAGAGTCTGCTTGTGCGACCAAAAAAGGGACGGGCGAGACGCCCGTCCCCTACAACGACTCGCAATTATCATTCCTGCCGAGCGACTAGCGAGCTGCCACCACCGCGGCCCGCTTGGTCAGAGGCACGAACTCGCGAACCTCGTGACCGGTCCAGACCTGCCGCGGGCGCGCGATCTTCTGCTCCGGATCGGTCAACAGCTCCTGCCATTGCGCCAGCCAGCCGGCTGTGCGCGGGATGGCAAACAGCACCGTGAACATCTCCGGCCGGAATCCCATCGCCTGGTAGATGATCCCAGAATAGAAGTCGACGTTGGGATACAGCTTGCGTTTGACGAAGTATTCGTCTTCCAGCGCAATCCGCTCCAGTTCGAGCGCGATGTCCAGTCTGGCATTGCGGCCGGTTACTTCGAAGACCTGCTCAGCGGTCCACTTGATGATCTTGGCCCGCGGATCGTAATTCTTATAAACGCGGTGCCCGAAGCCCATCAACTTGCCGTGTCCGTCTATGATCTTCTTGATGTACGCCGGCACATTGTCCTTGGACCCGATCTCGTCGAGCATCTTGAGAACTTCTTCGTTGGCTCCACCGTGTAGTGGGCCGGCCAGGGCTGCGGCTGCCGCCGCCGTAGTCAGGAACGGATCGGTGTGTGCGCTGCCCACCGCCCGCATAGTGTTGGCGCTGCAGTTCTGTTCATGATCGGCATGCAGGATGAACAGAATGTCCAACGCCCGAGCCAGCACCGGATTCGCCAGGTACTTCGGCTCGACCATCTTCCACAGCATGTTCATGAAGTTCTCGGCATAGCCCAGGTCGTTGTCCGGATAGACATACGGAAAACCCAAGCTGTGGCGATAGGTCATGGCAGCAATGGATGGAATCTTGGCAATTAGGCGGATGATTTGGTGCATCCGGTTAGCCGGATCGTGAATATTCTTCGCTTCCGGATAAATGGTGGACATCGCTGCCAGAGTGCTTACCAGCATGCCCATGGGGTGGGCGTTGTAGCGGAAACCCTCCATGAACTTCTTGGTGGTCTCGTGCAGCATGGTGTGGTGAGTGATTTCGGCGACCCACGTTTTGAGCTCGGTTTCCGTAGGCAGATTGCCGAAGATCAACAGGTAGGCCACTTCCAGGAAGGTGCAGTGTTCGGCGAGAACTTCAATAGGATAGCCGCGATACCGCAGGATGCCGCGATCTCCATCAATGAAGGTGATGCTGCTGCGGCAGGAAGCGGTATTCATGAATGCCGGATCATAGGTCATCATCCCAAACTCTTCGGGCTTGGTCTTGACCTGCCGCAAGTCCATCGCCCGAATCGTGTCGTGTTCGATGGGGATCGTATAGGTTTTATTGGTGCGATTGTCGGTAATCGTAAGGGTGTTTTCTTGCGCCATGTAAGGTCCTCCTTGACCGCGAGTACTGGGCCGGAAGCGGGAGGCCAGGACCACCTGCGCTCGGGAGGGCAGGAACCTGAAATCGGGGATCTGCCGAGCTTCGCGCCTCTAGGGGAAACAGCCGCTCCTCCACGATTGTGATGGTCGTAGTCCGGTTCGGCAGTGAGGGAAATCACGCCCGTTGGTGATTTCAGAACAACTGCCGGTTCCGCTGCTCCCGGGTCCGCAGCCGATTTGCGCCGCCCAGGCTGGCTCCTAGCAGTTTACGCCCGAGCGAGGGGCGATAGTAAGAAGACAACCAGCACCAGCAAAACTGGCCGGGGCAGATGCCGGGCCAATTTCCAAACCATAATACTCATCGACTCGATCCTCCGCCTGGGGGAATTGCGAACGAATCAGTCACCTAACTTACTTGGACTCGGCAGTCCAAAAGCTTGGCATACCGATGGCGAAGCGTGTAGCTTGGGTGAACTGGAAAGATTGTAGCAAACCCATTCCAAGGAGCAAGCTCTTTCCATGACCTGGATTCGGACCGTGCCTCTTCCCGAGGCTAACCAGAAACTAACCAAGGCGATCGAGGCGGAAAAGGCCCTCTATCCCAAGGAATACGCGGTTCCCGTCCATCCGGCACCCGGGGGTGGCGCGTCGGAGATCGTGGCCTCGCATAGCCTAATCCCTGACGCCCTCTACCATGCCTTTGCTACTTTTGGCGTTCTGATGTCTCCCGACCTGCCCCTGCAGCGGCGACAACACGAAATGATCGCCACGATGGTCTCGCTGACCAACCGGTGCGTTTATTGAATCGAGTCGCACGCAGAGTTTCTGCGTAGGGTGACGCTGGATGAGAACCTGATTCGCGCCCTGGAGAAGGACTACAACACGGCGCCGATCAGCCGCCAGGAACGGGTGATGCTCGATTACGTCGTGAAGCTGACCAAAGACGCCACTCAGGTCCAGCCGGCAGATCACGAGCGCATGCGCGATGCCGGCTTCGACGACAGGGCGATCCTGCAAATTACGCTGATTGCCTCCTGGTTTAACTACATCAACCGCGTGGCGGACGCACTCGGCGTAGGGAGGAGCTGAAAAATTGCAGTTCGGGCGGAACACGAGTCAGTAGACGTATAACCGCCAGGGAGGGATCGATGGAGCCCGCGCTCAAACGAAATCTTCTCCGCAGCTTTCTGCTATCGCTAGGAATCTCGCTGGCAGCTTACGCTTTGACCTGGGGCTTATTCATCACGCACGGGGAACTTGGGATCTCGAGCCACGCCGCCGTATCTGTCGGAATTTGGACGTTCCCCATTGTGTTCGTCTGCAGCCTACTGTTTTATGCCGTGAAAAGCGCCGCCGCCCGCCGTCATTAAAGCGCTACGTTCTTTCATGGAACGCCATTCCCTGATCGAATACGTTGAGAACTTCCGACGACATGGGTTTGAGTGTGCTTATGTGGACCATCGCGGATATCGCAGCGGTCGGTGGAGCTACGGCCAGATTGCAGAAATGGCTTCCCAGTTTGCTCGGGAATTGGAGAAGCGCGGCATCGGCAAGGGCGACCGGGTATTAATCTGGGGCCGGAACTGCGCCGAGTGGGTAGCGGGGTTCTTTGGATGCGCGTTGCGAGGGGCAGTGATTGTCCCCATGGACGACGCGGCAAACAGCGATTTCGTTTTGCGTGTGCATCAGCAGGTTGACGCCAAGCTTCTGGTTTGCTCTCAGCAACACGCTAAGAACGTTGGCCAATTGCCGATAATGGTGTTGCAAGACTTACTACAGGTCCTTGCCCAGCATTCGCCCAGTTCCTATACACCGGCCGATCTGCAGCCAGGTGACACCCTTGAAATCGTATTCACCTCGGGAACAACCGCCGAGCCCAAGGGAGTCGTTATCACGCACGGCAACGTCTTGGCGAACGTCGAGCCGTTGCAAGCGCACATCAAGGAGTATCTGCAATATGAACGCTTCGCGCATCCAGTCCGTTTTCTGAACCTGCTCCCGCTCAGCCACGTGTTCGGACAATTTCTCGGAATTTTCCTTCCGCATCTAATGGCGGGCACGGTGATCTTTCAGGAATCGCTCAATCCGTCGGAGATCATCGGCACCATCAAGCGGGAGCGTGTGTCGGTACTGGTGGCAGTTCCGCGAATTTTGCAGTCGCTAAGAGAAAAGATTCAGCGCGACCTGGAAGACGCTGGGAAGTCGAACGAGTTCCGGCAGAACTTCAGCCAGGCAGAAGACAAGCACTTCCTGCGCCGCTGGTGGATTTTTCGCCACATCCATCGCCAGTTTGGCTGGAAATTCTGGGCTTTCATCTGTGGCGGCGCCGCCCTGGATCGGGTTGCTGAGGAATTTTGGGGGCGGCTCGGGTATGCCGTCATTCAGGGATACGGCCTGACCGAGACTACGTCGCTCATCAGTGTGAATCACCCTTTCAAGCTGGGTAAAGGCTCGGTGGGAAAGGTGCTCGCCGGGCGAGAGATCAAATTGGATGAGACCGGCGAAATCCTGGTGCGGGGCGCAGGTGTGGCCTTCGCTTACTGGAGTGGGCGCGAACTTCGGCCAGTGGCAAGTCAAGAGGGCTGGTATCACACCGGCGATGTCGGCGAGCTTGATGCGGAAGGAAATCTGTACTTCAAAGGCCGCAAAAAAGACGTGATCGTTACTTCCGCCGGAATGAATGTCTATCCCGAAGACCTGGAGGCGGCCTTACGCCGCCAGCCCGAAATAAAAGACTGCGTCGTAATTGGAATACAACGCGATGGTAACGCGGAACCGGGTGCGGTGCTGATCCTGAGAGACCGGAGCGCCGACGCCGCAGAAATTATGCGGCGGGCGAACGTGTCACTGGCGGAATATCAGCGCATGCGCACGTGGGCGGTCTGGCCCGAGAAAGATTTCCCACGCACGTCGACCCAGAAACCTAGGATCAGCCTTATTCGGCAGACCCTCGGGGCAAACCTGCAGCCCAGTTCGGATCAGTCTACAAGTCCGCTCGCAGAAATGATTGCGCGCCTTACGGGACGATTGCCGAGCCTTCGTCCTGACGCCAACCTGGAAACCGACTTGAACCTGAGTTCGCTGGAGCGGGTCGAGTTAATGAGTGCCCTGGAAGACCGCTATCAGGTCGACTTGAGCGAGACCAGCTTCGCGGCACTCAGCACTGTTGGGGACCTGGAACGCATGTTGCGGGGGGAGGCTGCCCCCCGCGCGCACTATCACTATCCCCGATCGGCGCTGCGCTGGCCAGTAACCTGGATTCGCTTGCTGGCGCATTACTTACTGCTGCGCCCCGCCGTGTTTCTGCTGGGGTGGCCACGCATTTTGGGACTCGAAAATCTTCGCACAACATCAGGACCGGTGCTGGTTGTCTCCAACCATATCAGCGATGTTGATGTCGGATACGTGCTGACCGCACTCCCAGCGCGCTTACGGCATCGGCTGGCGGCAGCAGTCGGCGGCGAGGCCATGGAAGCTCTCTATACGCCGCCTTCCTCGCGAAGTTGGTTCGGCCGGCTTTTCGACCGCCTGCAGTGGATTTTAGGCGCGGCGTTACTCAACATTTTTCCTTTACCACGCCAGTCTGGATTCCGACAGAGTTTCGCTTACGCGGGCGAGTGCGTAGATCGCGGATACAGCGTGCTCGTTTTTCCCGAAGGCCATCACACCACCACCGGCAAAATGCTTCCATTCCAAGCAGGCATTGGAGTTTTGGCTAACCGCCTGGAGATTCCCGTCGTCCCCATGCGGATTGATGGATTGTTTGAGGTCAAGCAATCGGGCAGCAAGTTTGCCTTGCCGGGGAGAATCACAGTTCGGGTGGGTGCTCCACTTAAATTTGAAGCCCGAACCGAACCAGGCGCGATTGCTCGGGAATTACAGAAGAGAGTCGAAGAATTGTGAGTATCCACACTGCCCACACTGGTCCGAAACGGCTCCCCAGACTGTCTTAACCCTTTGCTGGAATGGGGCCCCCCGGTGAATTCCCGAACCTGGTTATGACTGCTGCAATACGCATCGTCCTCGCAAATGATTTGGCTGGCCGCTCTGAAATGGCAACCCGGCTCGTGGCCGACTAATCCAATCGCAGCGGGCGTACAGCATACTCCGTCCGCAGAATAAATAGTCAGGAGACCCCCAATGCATCCAAGGCATCCTCTGGCAGTCCATCTGAGCCTTAAGCGCGTGTTTCTTTGCCGTTCTGTCCGCTTTTCCACCGCAGAACCTGGCAGCGCAGACTCACGTGGTGAGCCCTTCTGGTTGCAGAAGGCCACCATCTCCGCCGCCCAGGTGCGGCAACACAACCAGGAACAGGTCAATCAGTTCTTTGCCAGTCCCCTCGCGCAGAGGGCGCTGCAAGATGCCCACATCGAGAGCGCCCAAGTGAAAAAAGCAATTTCGACTTTGAGCGACGAAGAACTCGCCAAGACTGCGGCGCGCACGCAAAAGGCGCAAAAAGATGTCGCCGCAGGCGACCTAGGCGGTGGACGCTCACGCTGATCGTGATCGCGATTGCCGCCGGGCCGATCATGGTTCTGGTCACCAAGCTGTGAGACGGCCGCTCTGAGCGCCTCGCCTTCATCTGGAGCGGTCGATCTCGGTATAATCGCAAAACGACCCGGTGTCGCTCTGGCCGCAATCTTTGATAAGGAGAGTAGCAAGATGCTTTCTTTAGTGCGGCAGTCTGCACGAGTAGTCACCGCTTGTGTTCTCGTAACCATTTTTGCGGTTCCGCCTAGCCTGCTGGCGCAGGCTCAGATTCACGTCGTCAGCCCCGCTGATCTGCACCATGCAACGGTGGCGGCTAGCGAAACCCGGCAGCACAATCTGGACACCGTCAGCAATTTCTTGTCCTCGCCGGCGGCGCAGATAGCTCTCACATCGGCTCACATGGATTCAGCGAAGGTGAAAGCGGCAGTGTCATCGTTGAGCGACGAGGAACTCGCGCAATTGGCGTCGCGAGCGAACAAGGCTCAGGCCGACTTTGCCGCGGGCAACCTCACGGATCGCGACTTGCTGATCATCCTGCTGGCTGTTGCAGCATTGGTTCTGATCATTGTGGCCGTCCGATAGAACTGAAATGCGTGGAAGTCCAGCCTGCCGACTTCTTATCGTGCTATCTCTCGCGGGAGTGCTGTTCGCTTCCGACGGCAGTGGGGTATGGCTAGACGTTCCTTTCATCAAACAGGAGAAGAATGGTTGTGGCGCCGCCAGTATCGCTATGGTGATGCAATACTGGCAGCGCCAGCAACAACTGGCGCTGCAGCCGGTTGTTGATGCAGAACAAATCCAGCGTGCCCTCTACTCGTCGGAAGCGCACGGGATTTATGCGTCCGACTTGGAACGTTATTTTCAGCAGCACGGGTTCCGGGCGTTTGCCTTTCGCGGGGAATGGGGCGACCTGAAAGAGCACCTGGAGAAAGGCCGGCCTCTGATTGTTGCGCTCAAGCCGCAGAGGGGTGCACCTCTGCATTACGCGGTCGTGGCCGGTTTGGATGAGCAGCAGGGGATCGTCCTGAAGAACGATCCTGCCGAACGCAAGCTACTCAAGCAAGATCGAGCGAACTTCGAAAAAGAATGGAGAGCCGCCGGCAATTGGACGCTGCTGGCAATACCTCAACAGGACGGCCACTAATCCGCGCCCTGGCCGCCCTCGTACTATTTGGGTGGACGTTCTCGCTCCCAGCCCAGTCCTCGCAACAAACGTCAAACCGGCTCAGTACGATCCGGCAACTCTTTGCCGAACACCGCTGGGAGCAGGTGGTTCGCGAAGTCGAATCGACCCCTAATTGTGACGCCGAGCTCGATTTCTACTACGGAACCGCGTTGGCGCAACTCGGGCGCTGGGACGATGCTCGTCGAGCTTTTCTCGGTGGACGTCGTTTGCGGCCTAAAGACAAGCGGTTCCCCATCGAGTTGGGTGGAGTCGCCTTCAAACAGAGGCGCTATTCGGAAGCCGCTGCCTGGCTACAGCGTGGACTCCGGCTAGACCCTGCCGATTCCTACGCCAATGATTTCCTGGGAACAGTTTATTTTGTGCAGGGCAATCTGGAGGCCGCGCTGAAATACTGGAATCGCGTTGCCAAACCGCAGATCGAGCAAATCCGTCCCGAGCAGCGTCTTCGCATTGCCCCGGCGCTTCTGGATCGTGCCTTCGCGTTCGCCCCAGCGAGCACGCTCCGCCTGCCCGATCTGCTGACCACCGAAGCGCGTATCGGCGGCCTGGACATTTTCCCCAGTTATAGCTTTCAGCTGACAGCACAGGACGACGGCAAGTTTGACGTAGTCTTTCGCGCCCAGGAGCGAAACGGATGGGGCAGCAACAAATGGGAGTCGCTCTTGTCTATTTTCCGAGGTGTTTTCTACCAGACGGTCTACCCCGAATACTTCAACCTGAATCGCTCTGCGATGAACGTCACGTCTTTGGTGCGCTGGGATGCCCAGAAGCGGCGCCTGGCGGCGACCTTCTCTGCTCCGCTGGAACACAACCCCAGGCAGCGCTATCACCTCGGCCTGGATCTGCGTAACGAGAACTGGGTGATCCGTCCGTCGTTCAAGGGGCCAGCGCCAACCCTGGGTGCTCTCAATTTGCGGAGGGAGGCTGTCGACGGTGCGATCGCATCCTTCAGCAGCGGCCGCTGGGGCTGGTCCACAGGCGCAGAACTGTCTCATCGGGATTATCGAAGTGTTTTCGTCGGATCGGCGCTGATTCCGGACGTGCTGTCGCGTGGGTACCAGCTCAAACATCTGGCGCAATTGAATTACGAACTCTGGCGAGTGCCTGATAGGCGATTGGTTGTTGCGTCCAGTGTCTCCTCGCAGGTTGCAACCATCTGGTCGAACCCGCGACACACTTTTGAGAAGCTGCAAGCATCACTTTCCGGCGACTGGTTTCCACAAATGCGGGGTGACGATTACAAACTCCAGGAACAGATTCGTGCGGGCAAGACTTTCGGCCAGGTTCCCTTTGACGAATTATTCATGCTGGGGCTGGAGCGCGACAACGATCTCTGGCTGCGTGCTCACATCGGAACCCGCGACGGTCGCAAGGGCAGCGCCCCTCTGGGCCGCAATTACTTCCTGTCCAATTGGGAAATCGACAAAAACGTGTACGACAACGGCATCTTCAGCGTGAAGCTTAGTCCGTTCTTGGACACCGGGAAGATCACTGGTTCCTCAGCTGGATTGAGTTCAACGAAATGGCTCTCGGATACAGGAGTACAGGTGAAATTGAGCGTACTAGGCGTGGGGATCACGTTTACTTGCGCAAAGGACCTGCGCTCTGGCAACAACGCTTTCTATGCTATGGCGTCGCGTTAGGGACGGAAGCCCGTAACCGCTATAATTCGCCACATGAAAAACCATAGACAACTAACTACCTTCGCCATTTTGATGTTGGTTGCGATTTCCGCCTTCGCCGCGAACCCCCGTTCAGCCAAAGCAAAATTGATTGATGCCCAGGGGAGGAGCGTAGGAACGGCGACATTGGACTCTTCGCCGAAAGGCGTGCAGATTAAACTGAACCTGAAGAACCTGCCTCCGGGCGAGCACGCCATGCACATCCATCAGAACGCCAAGTGTGATCCCCCGGACTTCAAATCGGCCGGACCGCATTTCAATCCAGACGGAAAGAAGCACGGCCTCGAGAACCCCGACGGACCGCACGCAGGGGATATGCCGAATTTCATTGTCGAGCACACGGGCAAATCTAAAGCCGTGGTCACTGCGCCGAATGTTAACCTGGGCAACGACAACCACTCTGTGTTCGGCAACGGCGGCACGGCTCTCGTGATCCACGCCAAGCCTGACGATATGAAAACCGATCCTGCCGGCAATGCCGGCGATCGCATTGCGTGCGGCATCATCAAGTAGCCGACGGCTTGTCCCTCAGCCCGTTCTAGCTGTGCAAGGCTACGCGACGAAGTCACGGTCGCCGAAGACTTCCGCAGTGAAGGCTTCCAGCAGTGCGCCTCTTTGCCACGCGTCGAGCGACAGGCCGGCCTTGCGACAGGTTTGTTGAAGGAAGGTGATGCGGTCCCAGCCTTGTTCTGCCGGCACCTGCGGCAGAAGCAGCCCACGAACCCCACTCATCGAAATCAATAATCCATGGCGGCCGATCTCCACTTCTTCGGCGCGGATGGGCTGAATTAGGGAAAGCACGCTGAGGTGGACTTCCAGTTCGGGCGCTTCGTATGCGGTGACTGGATGGAAGCGTGTGTCCTCGAAGGCGGCGGCGCGGGCGGTTTCTATTACCGTGCGATAGAGAGACACCACGGGAAAGACATAGCCGACGCAGCCCCGGAGCTGCCCATGCAGGTACAGGGTCGTGAAAGCGCCCCGCGGTTCCGCCAAATGAGCAGTGGGCGCTTCGGTCGGGATGTCGCGGTTTTTGAAAGCAGCTTCAATCGAATCGTGCGCCACTCTCAGCAACACCGTGCGTTCTTCAGAGGAATACTCGCCAGGCTCGGGATGTGGATGCGAAGAGTGCGAGCAGGCCACCAGTTGCGAGTTATCAGGTTGCCGGGACATCGTGTTTCCTCCGCCGGCTAAGGACGAAGGCGCGTCTCCGTCGCTTCACCACGTGCCGGTCGATCTTCGACCAGAACGCGGCAAAGTAGTCGGTCGCGGAGACCAGTGACAGAAAAACCATGAACCAAATGGCTACCAGGGCGATCCAGTACACCGGGAAAAAGAGGGACTTATAAATCGGCCACTCGTTCCAACGGTGATCGAGGATCACGGCGACCACGGAGACGATCTGGACCAGCATTTTGAATTTGCCCAGATTGCTGGCTTCGATGGTGAAACCCTCCGATGCCGCAATGGAGCGCAAGCCGCTGACCAGGAACTCGCGGCCGATGATCACCACCGCAACCCAGGCGGGAACCAGTTGCGGGTTGAACTGCACCAGGGTCACAAAAGCGGCGGCAATGAGCAGTTTATCGGCCAGCGGATCAAGCAACATGCCGAGGGTTGTGATCTGACCTCGTTTGCGGGCGAGATAACCATCAATGCCGTCCGTGATGGAGGCGCAGATAAACAGCGCTGATGCGAGCAGCTCTTTCTCGCCAGGCACGCTGGTGAAGCGCGTGCTAAGCAGAATCCACATCAGCAGCGGGATGCTGAAGATGCGGGTCATCGTGATGTAGTTGGGCAGATTCACTGCGAATAGAGAGAGCCTTCCAGCGCACAAATCACACTAACCGAAATTAAATTATCCTCCACGTTCGATGAGGAAAGCAATGAAAGGATGAGTGAGCGAACTTTATCGTGTGTGGGGCGGGTGCGTTTTTGATGTAGCGCCGCCGTCTCGCAGGCTGTTGGGCGGCAGGGCATCCGGGCCCGCCGCCCATTGATCTTCAACCCAAATCGGTTACTTGCTTTGCTTGGCGATGATCTTGTCCGTGATCTTATCGCAGGTGGACTTGGGGACGACCTTCTTGCTGACCAGCTCGTTTTTGCGCTTGCAGGGACGACCCTCGATGATCTTCTGGGCGGTGGCATCGCCGATTCCCGACAAGGTTTGCTGCTGGTCTTTGCTGGCAGTGTTGATGTCTATTAGGCCCCTTTGCGGCTTTCTTCTTCCCCGCAGTACTGGCTGTTTTTGCCGGCCCGCCGCCAGAGGAAGACGCTTGAGCGAACGGCAGGCCGCTCAGAACGGGCGCTTCACGGTACTGCAACAGACGACGCGCCAGAAGTGGCAGGCTAAGCTGCGGGCTTTGAAAGAAGAACTGCGACGACGCATGCGCCCGCCCAATCGGGAGCAGGGAGCGTACTTGCGCTCGATGCTGGGTCACTTCCGTCACTACGGAGTGCCCATGAACGGCCCGGCGCCGTGCGCTTTTCGCAAAGCGGTGGGTTGCCGTGGCGGACGGTATTGCGACGTCGCAGCCAGGGTAACCAGCTGCCGTGGCGCTCCATTGCGCGATGGTTTCCGCCGGCTCGTGTGTGTCATCCTTATCCCGAGAGGTTCACGTCCGGATCTGTGTGCGGCTCGGGGTGAAACTCCCCGGGCCGACCCGGTGTCATGAGCGATCATGGTCCCCACTCCGACTTCTTGGGATAGGAGTTTTTGGCTGCTCGGGCGGCCGGCCAGCGAGACGCCGGCGCTACCTATGCATAGATGCCGCGTTGGCGAATTGTGTAAGCTACGCGGTCGATCGCCAGCATGTACGCTGCGATACGGTTGTTGACATTGTGCGTTTCCGAATAGTGAACTACGTCCTCGAAAGCAGCTTTCATGATGTTTTCCAACTGCTCGTTTACGACTGATTCTTTCCAGAAATAGCCCTGGCGGTCCTGCACCCACTCGAAATACGAGGTGGTTACACCCCCGGCGTTGGCCAGGATGTCGGGGATAATAAAGACTTTCTTTTCAGCGAGGATCTCGTCAGCGGCGGAAGTGGTAGGACCGTTGGCTCCTTCGGCCAGGATCTTACACTTCACGCGGTCAGCATTACGGCTGGTGATCTGGTTTTCGGTAGCGGCGGGGATCAGAATCTCGCAATCAGCCAGCAACAACTCCGCCGGATCGTACTTGTCCGCTCCCGGGAAGCCATGGATGGTGCCGTTGCGCTGGCGGAACTCCCAGAGCGCTTCGATGTCGATGCCGTTTTTGTTGTACAAACCGCCACCCACTTCGACGATGCCGATGATTTTGTAACCGGCTTCTGCCATCAAGCGGGCAGCATTGGAACCGACATTGCCGAAGCCCTGAATGACGACGCGGGTGGTGTCGCGATTCAGACCCAGCTTATGGATGGCTTCGTCGCAGACAATCATGATGCCACGGCCGGTAGCTTCGCGCCGGCCCCGCGATCCGCCAATGTTGATCGGCTTGCCTGTTACGACGGCAGTCACGGTCTGGCGCATGTGCATGGAGTAGGTGTCCATCATCCAGGCCATGATCTGCTCGTTGGTATTAATGTCGGGCGCGGGAACGTCCTTTTCGGGACCGATGAATTCGACCAGCTCGGCGGTGTAACGGCGAGTCATGCGCTCCAGTTCGCCCATCGACATCTTGTGGGGATCGCAAATGATGCCGCCTTTGGCTCCGCCGAAAGGGATGTTCACGACAGCGCATTTCCAAGTCATCCAGCTGGCCAGGGCTCGCACTTCATCGAGTGTGACATCAGGGGAGTAGCGGACACCGCCCTTGGCCGGACCCCGGGCTATGGAATGCTGCACCCGGAAACCAGTGAAGACTTCCAGGCGGCCGTCATCCATGGCTACCGGGATGTGGAGGATAATTTCGCGAGTGGGATAGCGCAGGACCTTCCAGAGACCCTCGTCGAGGTTGAGCTTGTTAGCTGCCAAGTCAAAGCGCGCGGCTTGTGACTCCCAAGGGTTGGCTTCCTGCTCCAAGGCGACAGTCCGCATTTAGGGTCTCCGATGATTTCAGACAGGGTTACAGGAGGGTCTGACCCCCATGCCCGGCGGCAAACCCCTGAGTATAAGAGGGTAGCGGCAGGGAGGCAAGTTAACGAGTTTTTATGTTGACGAGTTTTTTTGCGCTTACCGATGGCTCATAGACGTTTAGTCTCCTGCCATTTCCAGCGGTTTGATCTTCTGAACTTCCCGTCTTGCCCGCTTCCCAGCTAAAGTCAATTCACAGGAGGTCTGGAGATTCATCCAGAATTCGGCGCTCGTGCCAAAAAGCGGGCCAGACGAACAGCAGTCTCCGGCGTAATCCCACGCTTCTCCAGAACAGTGTCGTTTATACGCGGCGCCGGCAGGCGTAATGCCTTGGCCAATGCATAAACAGACTTGGAGGGGTTGGAGAAACTCAGAACGGAGTCGCTGACGACGTTTCACAGTTTCATCTCCATTCCTTCGGAAGCGGCGCGGACACGCGGATAATAGTTGCGAGCTTCTTTGACGATGGAATCGACGCAGACGTCGGTGTGGTCGGGATCATGATGGTACAAGACCAGCTCCTTGGCTCCGCTTTCCATCACGATGTTGACAGCTTCGCGCCAGTGGCTGTGTCCCCAGCCCCGCCTTTTGGCTTCGTATTCTTCGGGGAGATACTGGGCGTCATAGATCAGGATGTCGGCGCCCTCGGCTAGCTTGCGGACCTTTTTGTCGAATTCGGTGTGTCCGGGCTCGTTGTCCGTCGCATAAACCAGGATGCCATCCTTGGTTTCCATGCGAAACCCCAGGCATCCTTGGGGATGGTTGAGCCAGCTCGCCTGGATCGCCACACCCTCGTCGAGAGCGACAAGGCCTTCCTGGATATCGTGGAAGTCGCGGGTCGCCTTCATCTCCTTCATGTCCACGGGAAAATAGGGAGCGGACATTTGTTCTTCCAGAACTTGCCGGACGTCGCGGGTGCGACTCGAGGAATGAAAAATGAAGCGGTTCTCGCGGTGGTTGTACAGCGGGCCGAAGAAGGGAATGCCCTGGATGTGGTCCCAGTGAAAATGGGAAACGAAGATGTGCGCCTGCATGGGCTGGTTGTCATATTGTCGGGCGAGATGGTGGCCAAGGATGCGGAAGCCGGTGCCGCAGTCAAAGATGTAGAGTTGGTCCTTGACGCGGACCTCCACGCAGGAAGTGTTGCCCCCGTAGCGCAAATTCTCCGGCTGTGGAGTGGGGGTGGACCCGCGCACGCCCCAGAATTTGACCAGCATGGCTGTCGCCTTGTCCCGACGTGTTCATCCATCTTCCAATGCCGGGCAGGATTACGTCAATTGGCATGCTGGTACGGTGGACTGGCCTGGGCTAACTAGTGAGGCAGTGGCCAGTGGTCAGCCAAGTCCGTGGGGACGGGTCTCTGACCCGTCCCGGCCGAGCGCAGCTCGGCTTTTGTAGCGCCGCCGTCTCGCCGGCTGTACCGTAGGCGTCCCGCCCACGCACCGGTTGCTGCTCCCATATAATGAACACCCATCATGGTACGTCCTGAATACAAGGAGTTTGCGCGACTGGCGCGGGAGTTCACGCTGGTGCCGGTGGTGAAGTCGGTCAGCGCCGACCTGCTGACTCCCGTGTCTGCTTTTCTGGCGGTGGCGGCCAGAGAGCCAAGCGCATTCCTGCTGGAGTCGGTGGAACGAGGAGAGCAGATTGGGCGCTACACGTTTCTCGGCGCCCAGCCTTACCTGCAGGTTCGCGCACGTGGCGGCGAGGTTGTATTAGAGCGGGGCAAGCGGCGAGAGCGCCGGGCCGGCAACGTATTCCCGCTCCTGAAGGAACTGCTGCGGCAGCATCGGTCGGCTGTAGTCCCAGGATTGCCCCCCTTCACAGGAGGAGCAGTTGGGTACTTTTCCTACGATGTAGTTCGCCATCTGGAGAATATCGGGCAACACGCTGCCGATGATCTTTCGCTGCCCGATTGCGAGCTCATGTTCTTCGATCGCATCCTGGCTTTCGATCACCTGCGGCGGCAGATTCATATTGTCGCCACGGCTGATGTCTCCGAGGAGAGCCCGAAACGAGCCTATGACCGCGCCCTGCGTGATATCGCCGCGTTGGAGAAGAAGCTGGCCGCAGGATTGAAGCCGGGCCATTGGCAGATGAGTTCCGGTCGCCGCGCCGAGAGATTGAAGGTTCATGCTGGAACCAGCCGCGAACGATTTCTGAAGAGTGTGCAACAGGCGAAAGAATACATCGCGGCGGGAGACATCTTTCAGGTCGTGCTGTCGCAGCGGTTGGACTTCACACCCGGAGCGGAGCCTTTTAATCTTTATCGGGCGCTACGCCAGGTGAACCCATCGCCCTACATGTATTTCCTGCGCTTCAACGACACGCACGTTCTGGGATCATCGCCAGAGATGCTGGTGCGGGTGACAGGACGCAAGCTGGAATACCGCCCCATTGCCGGGACTCATCGTCGTGGCCGCGACGAAGTCGAGGATCAACAACTCGAACAGAACATGCTGCAGGATGAGAAGGAGCGTGCCGAGCACGTGATGCTGGTGGACCTCGGCCGCAATGACCTGGGGCGAGTCAGCGAATACGGGTCAGTGAAGGTGCGGGATCTGATGTACGTGGAGCGCTATTCCCACGTGATGCATATCGTTTCCGCGTTAGAAGGCAAGCTGCGCGACGGACTCGACGCTCTCGATGCTTTTGCCGCTTGCTTTCCCGCGGGTACTCTTTCCGGCGCCCCAAAGGTTCGCGCCATGCAGATCATCGAAGAACTGGAGCCCATGCGGCGCGGGGTTTACGGCGGGTCCGTCTTGTATGCCGATTTTGCCGGCAACCTGGATTCCTGTATTGCCATACGAACCATGCTGCTCAAGGGAAGAAAGGCATATGTGCAGGCGGGAGCGGGGGTCGTCGCAGACTCAGAGCCGGCGAAAGAATTTGAAGAGTGCATGAACAAAGCGCAAGCTCTGTTACGAGCGGTAGAAATGGCCAGAGGGTGTGACGAATGACCTGGCCGACGTTGGAGACGAAGTGGATAGTGGTTAGTGCATAGTGGTCACGTATCGGCCAGGGAGGTGTTTGTTGGTGAGTTTGCACTCTTATACATGCCAGGGGTTCGGTATTTGCACTCGAGAGTCAAGTTCTAATCGCACACAATCTGAAATATCCAGACGATAAGGATTGGGAAGGTCTGCTGCTCAAAATTACGGAAGTGGGTAGAGTCCTGAATGGTTTGCTCAAGTCGCTTGACGAGCACCCTCCAAAAACTATCCACTAATCACTATCCACTACTCACCATGATTTTCGTCTTAGACAACTACGATTCCTTCACCTACAACCTGGTCCAGTACCTGGGTGAACTAGGCGCCGAAGTGGAAGTCCGCCGCAATGATCAAGTCACGGTGGATCAGGTGGAGGCAATGCAGCCGGAGCGAATTGTCATCTCGCCGGGACCGTGTACTCCTCAGGAAGCCGGCATCAGCATTGAGTTGATCCGCCGGGTGGCGGGCAAAACTCCGCTGCTTGGAGTTTGCCTGGGACATCAGGCGCTGGGAGCGGCATTCGGCGGCCGGGTGGTGCGCGCAAAAAATTTGATGCACGGCAAGACCAGCCAGGTTGAACACGACGGCAAAACCATCTTTCGCGGCTTGCCTTCACCCATGACTGCGACCCGCTATCACTCACTGATCGTAGCCGAGGAAGGCCTGCCTGCCGAACTCCAGGTCAGCGCCCGGACCAAAGAGCGCGACGGCACTACCGTGATCATGGGTTTGCGACACCGCCAGTTCCCGGTTGAGGGCGTCCAATTTCATCCTGAGAGCGTACTGACCGATGAAGGCAAACGGCTGATTAAGAATTTCCTGGCAATGTAGGCGACAGCCTGGCCGGCCTATCCGAATCCAGCTGGAGGCATGGGTATCGGTTTGGCCCATAATTTTCAGGCTGATGCGGCCTATGCGCAAATCAATGGAAGCCTCAAGCTGGGCAAAATCGGCGAAGTACCTACTTGACACTCTCAACCGGGCACGCCATGCTTACAAAGCCGTAGGGAGGTAATACATGGCCGAGCCGCATCCGGAAAAGCGCGCCACTCGACGTTTTACACTGCGGCTTCCAGTCGCGGTTACTTACAGCGAGAATGGCGTGCAGGAGAAGGCGGCGCAGACCCGAGACGTAAGCGCGCGGGGCATCTGTTTCTACGTTGATAGTGCCATTACTAGCGGCGCGCCCATTGAATTCACCCTGACTCTCCCCCCTGAAATTACGCTGACCGAAGCTATCCGTGTGCGTTGCAAGGGAAAAGTAGTGCGCGTGAACGACACCTCGCCAGGCGGGAAAATGGCGGTTGCCGCGGTGATTGACGAATACGAGTTTCTCTCCGAGTCGCAATAAGCCGGCTTGGCCAGTCACTCTCCCCTGGTTGTTGCCGATCACAGACTTGTCTGAGGTACCTGGGTTATACCCCAAAGTGCGGGCTCGTTCGCGTTCTGCTGCAAAATTGAAAGAATTCGGCAGGCGGGATACGTCTATACTTTAAGGAGATAGGATTGTTGCCATGTCGGTGGCGCAGAGGATGACGACGGCGGCCTCATCACCTTCGGTTCCACAACCTAGGGTTTTGCCCACTCTGTTCGGCGAAGGTTACGGAACCTATCGCACCCGCCCCTCCGCTTTTATTTTCTCTTTCGCACTCAACATTTTCGTTACTGCTCTGGTAGTTTGGTCGGGACACTGGGTCGTACAGCATCGGCAGGAAATCAAACAGCAGGTGGTCGGGTTAGTGACCGACATCAGCCCTTACGTTCTGCAACCGTCAGCCAAAGAATCGGGAGGCGGCGGAGGCGGCGGTGAACGCGACAAACTGGAAGCTTCCAAAGGCTCTCTGCCGCGGCAATCCCGCGAGCAGATCACGCCGCCGGCGGTGATCGTGCGGAACGAAGCGCACAAGCTCGCCGTTGAGCCAACGGTTGTGGCGCCACAGATTCAATTGCCTCCCATGGGAGTGCTGGGTGATCCGCTGTCGAAGATTATGGGTCCACCATCCAGTGGAACCGGTTCAGGTGGAGGAATTGGCAGCGGGAGTGGCGGTGGCGTAGGTTCCGGGCATGGTCCGGGCGTCGGTCCCGGTTATGGTGGCGGAATCGGCGGCGGCATTTATAAAGTCGGCGGAGGCGTGAGTGCCCCGCGCGCCATCTATCAGCCCGATCCTGAGTACTCCGAAGAGGCTCGGAAGGCAAAGTATCAGGGGACGGTTGTGTTGTGGATGATTGTCGACCGCGATGGGCGTCCTCGCGATATCAAGGTTGCACGTTCGGTAGGGATGGGCCTGGATGAAAAGGCCATTGAAGCTGTGCGCACCTGGCAATTCGAGCCCGCCCGCAAAAATGGGCAGCCCGTGGCCGTACAGATCAACGTGGAAGTGTCCTTCCGGCTGTACTAGAAGCCGCCGGCTATCAGCTCTCAGTTTTCAGCCAAAAAAAGCTGATGACCCAGCCTTGGCAACTATCGGTTTCGGATCGCGGCTCGGAGTGGCTCCACTTTTTCGCGCGCGGTTTCCACCCAGTCGGCGCCACGGTCCATGGCCTCTCCCACTTTCTCCTTCGCTTCGTCGGTGAAATCTTCCATCGCGTCTCTGGCGCCTTCATATTTGCGGCGGAGATCGCGACGCAATTGCTTGCCGCTCTGCGGAGCTAACAGGAGTGCGGCCAGGGCGCCGGCGCCCAAACCGATCAATAGAAATGTGATAGCAGTTCCGGCAGTACTCTTGTCGGAGGATTCGTAAGTTCCCAAGCGCATATGGCCACCTCGTTGTACTTCTACAAGATGCTAATTTGTTGGGCCGGGTTTAGCTCAATTTTAGTCCGGTCGAAAGTAATATGACTTCCGGTTTTGGGAAGAGAAGTTCACCTAATGGTGTTATTCGCGCCAAGAGGTCACCAAGTCATCCTCTCATCATACTCACATGTCGTCATTCTGAGGAGCTGTGCCATGCCGATCAGGAATCTTGCGTTCGCTACTTAGACCGTTGCCTCAGTTCCCATTGCGTCCAAGCATGTGTAAAATAATGAGTTTGGTCCCCGTATGCGGCGGGCGCGAGTAGCGGTCCGCCGGCCTACCGAGCAATTTTTCAAGGAGAAAGTACGCAGCAATGGCTATTCCTGCAACCCAGCTTCGCCCCGGCATGATCATCAAACACAACAATGACCTGCATGCGGTCTTCAGCGTCGAACACCGCACGCCGGGGAACCTGCGCGCTTTCATCCAGGCCAAGCTGCGCAACCTGCGCACGGGGGCGATGTTTGAGCACCGCTTCCGCTCTGCCGACGCCATCGAGAAAATCAACGTCGACGAGGTTTCGATGGAATACCTCTACAACGATGGGGATGACTACTACTTCATGAATACCGAGAACTTCGAGCAGACGCACCTCAAGAAAGACGTTCTAGGTGACGCCGTGGATTACCTGATCCCCAATCTGCAGATCAAAGTGGAGTTCTTCGATGGTAAGGCGGTCGGCATCGAGTTGCCGCAGACCGTCGAACTGACCGTGGTCGAGACCGAGCCGGGATTGAAGAGTGCGACGGCTTCCAGCGTGACCAAGCCGGCCAAGACGGAAACTGGGTTGGTGGTGCAGGTACCGCCCTTCATCAACGAAGGCGAAAAGATCCGGGTCGATACATCAGAAGGGGCGTACTTGTCGAGAGCGTAACGCTTAGGGTTCATATCGCGATTTATTGCTCAATGACCCACGATTCATTTGCATGGTGACTGCTGAAAACAAGTCAGGAGAAGCTCGTCGATTCGTCGTACGTGGACGCGTGCAGGGCGTGGGCTTCCGCTGGTTCGTGGAGCGCGAGGCGCATATGCTGGGAATCGCCGGGTGGGTTCGCAATAACGCTGACGGCAGCGTCGAAGTCCTCGCCATGGGCACACGCGAGCAACTGGCTGGATTGCGCTCTCGTCTGCGACAGGGGCCACGAGCGGCGCGCGTGGATAATGTCGAAGAAGCCGAAGCCCGGCCTGTGTCTGGCTTGAAGACATTCCGCATTGAAGGAGCCTGGTAGATGGGAATTAAAGCGGCCGTGGATTGCGAACCGCTGAAGAAGTTAATCCGTGAAGTTCCCGATTTCCCAAAGAAGGGCATCCTTTTCTACGACATCACGACTCTGCTCAAAGACAAGCTGGGATTTGCGACCCTGGTCGACGCGCTCTCCGAACACTACCTGGCCAAAAATATCGATCTGGTCCTCGGGATGGAAGCGCGCGGCTTCATCTTCGGGCCGGCCGTCGCCTACCGTCTGAATGCGGGGTTCGTGCCTGTGCGCAAGCCGGGCAAACTCCCGGCGGCTACTCAGAGAATCGAGTACGACCTGGAATATGGCAGCAATGTATTGGAGATCCATAAGGACGCACTTCATAAAGGAGAACGCGTCATTATCGTCGACGATCTGTTGGCCACGGGCGGCACGGCCGCGGCCACCGTGCAGCTGGCCAAATCGCTGGGAGCACATATTGCAGGCCTGGGCTTCGTTGTTGAACTGGATTTCCTAAGAGGGCGTGAGAAGCTGGCCGGGTGCGATGTGTTCTCGCTACTCCATTATCAGAAATGACGCGTGCCCCAGGTCTGCGCGGTTTTCCTAGACCTGGGATTTCGGGAGTCCGCTCCTTGCATTCCGCGACTTAACTACTGCTGGTAAACTTCGTGGACGATCAGAGCCGCATTTCGTGGTAAATAGCTCTTTCGCCGAAACCACTCCTCCATAGAACTCTTTAGTTCCGGCAACGGCACTCTTGTGCCGATTTCCATCAATCCATCTGCAACAGGAATAGTGTCGTCAAAGGCCGGTGCGTTGGTGAAATTACGCATGCTGAAACTGTCGAGCCACTTCAGCGGGCAGGGATGTACCTTTGAATGTTCCTCGTACTCGACTCGGATTTTTCGGGAGAACATGGAAAGATTAAACCACAGTGGCTAGTGGTCAGCGGCCAGTGGTCAGCCGGCACCTGATACGAGGAAAGAGGGTTTGGCAGTCGGTGGCATGAGTCGTCAGATGGCAAAGTTGAAACACACATGTGGGGACGGACGTCCGTCCCTCCAGGCGGAGCGAAGCTCCGCAGCGGCTTCGCGGACAAGAATGTCCGCGCCACACGGTCAGGTTGTCCGAAAAGCTTAGTGTGGCCCTTTCCCCACCCGGCCCGGGGATTCGGACGACTGCAGGAAAGCTTTGTTCTTTGCCCATGATTCGATTTGCGCAGGCGAAGGCAAATATCCTGGGCTATCGCTTGGCCGATTTCAGCCGGTCCGCTAGCGCGGCCAATTCCTGATGTAGACCTTCCGGAAGCCGGTTACCGAACTTGGCGAAGTGCTCTTTGATCAGAGGTACTTCTGCCAGCCAGCCCTTCGTGTCCACATGGAGCAGTTTTTCCATGTTTTCGGCAGGCATGTGGATGCCGTCCAAATCGAGTTCGCCGCGCGCTGGAACCCGGCCCACGGGAGTGTCTTGTGCCAGGGCGTTTCCGGCGCAGCGCTCGAAGATCCACTTCAGCACGCGGCTGTTGTCGCCATAGCCGGGCCACAGGAATTTCCCGTTTTCGTCCTGCCGGAACCAGTTGACGTAATAAATCTTGGGCAGCTTGGAGGTTGGCGCATGCTTGCCGATCTTCAACCAATGTGCGAAGTAGTCGCCCATGTGATAACCGCAGAAAGGCAACATGGCCATAGGATCGCGGCGGAGTTGGCCGACTTTTCCAGTGGTCGCGGCGGTCGTTTCACTGCTGGCCGTTGCGCCCAGGAAGGTTCCATGCTGCCAGTTGAAGGCCTCGATCACCAGGGGAACCACTCCCGCGCGACGGCCTCCAAAGAGGATCGCGTCCACCGGAACGCCTTTGGGGTCCTCCCACTCGGGGGCTATCACGGGACATTGGCTGGCAGGAGTCGTAAAACGGGCGTTGGGGTGGGCGGCTTTGCGGCCTGAGTTTGGGGTCCAAGGTCGGCGGAGCCAATCCACCAGCTCGGGCGGTTTCTCCTCGGTCATCGATTCCCACCACACGTCGCCATCAGGGGTCACGGCGCAGTTGGTGAAGATGGAATTCTTGTTCACCGTGAGCATGGCATTCAGATTCGACTTCATGCCCGTGCCGGGCGCTACTCCGAAGAAGCCAGCTTCGGGATTGATGGCGTACAACCGTCCATCGGCTCCGAATTTCATCCAGGCAATGTCGTCGCCGATGGTTTCCACCTTCCATCCGGGCAGGGTGGGGATCAGCATGGCGAGATTGGTTTTGCCGCACGCGGAAGGGAAGGCGCCGGTCATGTACTTGGCTTCACCCTCTGGGTTCGTGATTCTCAGGATCAGCATGTGCTCAGCCATCCAGCCTTCATCCCGTGCTTGCACCGAGGCGATACGGAGCGCATGGCACTTCTTGCCGAGCAACGCGTTCCCGCCATAGCCGGAACCGTAGGACATGATTTCGCGAGTTTCGGGGAAGTGGCAGATGTACTTCTGGTCCTGGTTGCAAGGCCAGGTGGAATCCTGCTGGTTGGGCGCCAGCGGTGCGCCAACCGAGTGCAAGCCGCGCACGAATTCGCTGTCTGCTCCGAGAACATCGAGGACGTGGGTGCCGACTCGCGCCATGATATGCATGTTGGCAACGACGTACGGTGAGTCGGTGATCTCCACTCCAATCTTGGCAATCGGCGAGCCAATCGGGCCCATACTGTAAGGAATCACGTACATCGTGCGTCCCACCATGGAGCCGGTGAACAGTTCCGTCAGCTTTTCCTTCATCTTGGCCGGGTCTTCCCAGTTGTTGGTGGGGCCAGCGTCTTCCCTGGAGTGCGAGCAGATGAAAGTGCGATTTTCGACGCGAGCGACGTCGTCAGGGTTGGAACGAACCAGGATGCTGTTGGGACGGTTCTCCGGGTCGAGCGGGATGGCAACGCCGGCGAGGATCATCAGGCGCTGCACGGCCTGATACTCCTCGGCAGAACCGTCACACCAGTGGATGCGGTCGGGCGTACACATCTGCGCGACTTCGTCCACCCAGTGCGTTAACTGCTTATGTTTCGGTCTGCCGCTCGATTCCACTTCCAGGGCAAGACTCGACATGATCCGTGTCTCCTGGCACCAGCCGGCTTGGGTCGGTGAGTGCCGTTAGCTACACTCGGCTTAGCTGTAAGAAGAAAGCCAGTATTGTCCCTTATTTACTAGATATCTCCAAGTGCCGGCCGGTTTCCAGAATTGAAGAAGGGCTGAGCACTCGAAGCCAATAGTCGATTCTCTTCGCATGAACAAAGAACGAAAGTGTTTCACGTCACAAATCGCAGTGGCCGCTGTACTTGGAAGATGTTCGCAGACAAAGGGTTTGCCCGGACTAAAACATTGAGAGCGATAGCGATACAGATCGCGGCAGAGACGGGCTTGCCCCCTTTTCAGAGACCCGACAATCGACCAGAACCGCGGGCTCGCTCAGGACGATACGGTTGGGGACTGGATAGCCGGGGCTCTTTCCAACTCGGCGACAACGGCGTTGAGCTGCTGGAGAGTTTCATCCACGGTGAGCGAGTACATTTCCCGGCCCACGCCTTCGCCCGAGTGCAACGCGGCCTTCAAATAATGTCCGGCAATTTCAACAGCCAGCGGATCGGTAATCACCTTGCCGGTGCGCTCCCGGTATTCCACCCAGGCGGGATGCGGCAAAGCGATCCACACGGGCTTGCCATCTACGAGAAACTTGATATCCACGGCGTCGGCATGGCGCGTCGCAATTGCCACAATCAGCGCCTGGTAGATACAGTGCACTTGCTTCTTGGTCCAGCGGTCGACGGCGTAGAAGTTGTCGTACATGAGCCTCAACTATAGCGAACCGAAGTCGGTCCCAGCAAACGCACGACTCCGTTAAGATGGTGGCGTGCCGATCAAACTGGGCGCACCGGGAAAACAAAATATCCTGCGAGCCAGGTCTCTAGAGGGGATTCCCTGGCTCGTGCACGGGTTCAGCACGCGCGTGGGCGGGTTCTCGAAGTTGTACGGCGGAAATGCTTTGAACCTGGGATTCACGAAAGCGGACTCGCGGGCTGACGTCGAGCGCAACCGGGACGCCTTCCTCAAAAGCGTGGGCGCAGGCAATCGAGAAAAGTTGTGGCCCCTTATCACAGTGCGCCAGGTCCATTCGGACTTGATCCACCGCGTGAGGGGCGTGCCGGAACACCCAATGGTGGGCGATGGATTGGTTACGAATACTCCCGGAGTGCTGCTGGCGATCGAAACCGCCGATTGTTTGCCGGTCCTCCTGATCGATACAAAACGGCGCGCGGTGGGAGTTTTTCACGCCGGCTGGCGCGGGACAATCAAGCGGATCGTAGAAAAAGGGGTTGGCGAAATGCGGCGCTCGTTTGGCAGCCAACCGAAGGATATGCGGGCGGCGATTGGCCCGGGGATTCACAAGTGCTGCTACGAGGTCGGCGACGAGGTCCGCAGCAAATTTGAGTCGCAGTTTGCCTATGCGGCTGATTTGTTTCATGAAATCAAGGAGTCCGACCCCATTCGAGAAAAGTATCCTCTGCTGTTTCTGAGCGCTCGTCCGCCGGGGCATTCGGAGCTGCCGCGGGAGTTATTTCTGGATCTGGTCGAGGCCAATCGAAGGCAACTTCGGTCAGTCGGAGTGCCAGCCACAAATATTACCGCCTCGGAATTATGCACATCGTGCCGCCAGGACTGGTTGTTTTCCTATCGCGCTGAGCAGGGGAACACCGGCCGGTTGCTGGGAGTAGCAGGAATTCGGAGCTAGAGAGTCAGGAGCTTGCGTTGCCCAGAAGCGGGAGAATTGTATTGCTGCTTTGCTGCCTGGTTTCGGTTCGGCTCGGCTTGGCCGAGTCGGACCGAACCAAGCAAGTGGACGCCATTTTTGAATCCCTGAAGTCTCGCGATCTTCCGGGTGCGGCTGTGCTGGTTATGCAAAATGGACACATAGTCTTCGAGCGTGGCTATGGTGTAACCGACCTGCGAACCCGTCGCCCGATTAGTGGGCGCACGGATTTTCGCCTGGCTTCGGTCACCAAACAGTTCACCGCAATGGCGATCATGCTGCTCGTGCACGATGGGAAGCTGCAGTATGAAACTCGTCTGACCGACGTCTTTCCTGATTTTCCCGAGTACGGCAGGGAGATCACGATCCGGCAGATCTTGAACCACACTTCCGGGTTGAAGGATTACGAGGACCTCATGCCAAAGGACAAGGACTACGAGGCAGGGCGTCAGGAGCTTCGCCAAATCCAGGATGCCGAGGTGCTTGAATTGTTGAAGCGGGAGAAGACAACGAACTCCCCGCCCGGCAAGAGATGGGCCTACAGCAACTCCGGGTATGTGGTGTTGGGAATAGTCGTTGAGAAGGTGTCGGGCAAGCGGTTCGGCCAGTTCTTGCATGATCGCATCTTCGGGCCGCTCAAGATGAGCGGCAGCATCGCCTATGAGAAAGGAAAGAATGAAGTTCCGAACCGGGCCTATGGTCACAGCAAGGAATCGGATGGCTGGCATGAGACCGACCAGAGTCCTACCTCGGCGACGCTGGGAGATGGAGGGGTCTATTCATCGGTTGAGGATTTGGCCAAGTGGGACGCCGCGTTGCAGAATCATACCCTGCTCAGCGCGGCCGAGATGGAGCCCGCCTTGACGACGGTGAAAGTCCCTCAAGGTCAAGTCACTGAGCCAGAGGGCACTCCTGCAGAATACGGCTTTGGCTGGTTTCTGAACCCCTACCGCGGGCACAAACGGATGTGGCATTACGGAGAGACCATGGGATTCCGCACTGCCATCCAGCGATTCGTGTATGACAGGCTCACAGTCATAGTTTTATGCAACCGGAGCGACTTGGACCCTACGCTTTTGGCATTGAAGGTGGCAGATCTTTATCTGGTTGGGGCCCGGTAAGGGGATGGTGGTCTATGGCCAGTCCGCGTGCTGCCCACTTACCGCCAGCCACTCTGATTACTGCGCCGGGGCCGGTGGAGGTGCCGCTGGCGCTCCCGCGGCCTCGCCCTGGGCGCCATTCACCAAGTCCTTTAACTCCTTGCTGGGCTTGAAGAACGGGATTTTCTTGGCGGGAACCTCGACGCGGTCTCCGGTTTTCGGGTTACGGCCGACGCGGGGCTTGCGCTGGCGGGTACGGAAGCTGCCAAAACCGCGGATCTCAATCTTGTCGCCCACCCGGAGGGAACGCACGATACTGTCAAAGATGGTCTCGACGATCACTTCGCTGTCTTTGCGGGTTAGTTCAGCTAGCCGGGAGACTTCGTCGATCAGATCGGCTTTGGTCATAACGTCTCTCTCGCTCCGTCAGTGTCTAGGCCCTCAGGTCGGAAAAGGGTCCGGATAAAGGTCTCAAATTTCAGGTACTTCGCGCAAGGGCGTTTTAGATACCCGGGACTTGTGTCTGTCCCTGATTCTTGGAGCGGGATAATTGGGGCGGACCCCTCCAAAGCCTGGAAGACCTACTCCCAGGCTCATTTCCACAGGTAATAAAAGCCAACGTGCTGCTCCATCAATTTCTCTCGCGTGGGCACGTATTGTGAGACGTCTCCAAACAGCAGGTCAAGAACGGTCTTGCGATCCTTTTCAGGCCGGACCAGGGTTGGTTCTCCTTTAATTCCTACGGCTTTGGCAGTGTCTTCCACGGCTCCCTGGAAATCGGCGACCTGGTCGATCAGCTGCATAGGCAGCGCCTGCGCGCCGGTCCAGACTTTGCCATCGGCAATGGCGCGTACTTCGTCTACCTTCAGTTTGCGGCCGTCCGCAACGGCCTGGATAAACTGGCCATACAAATTGTTGATCAGCGCCTGTAAATACTCTTTCTCAGCAGGAGTCAGGTCGCGAGTGGGATTGCCTGTGTCCTTGAATTCGCCGGTTTTCAGGATGACCTCCTTCATCTTGGCCCAATGCAGGAGGTCGCCGTAATTCACCCACTCGGAAATGACTCCGATCGAGCCGACTATGCTTCCCTGGTCGGCGTAAATCTTGTTGGTAGCAGAGGATACGTAGTACGCGCCGCTCGCCCCCACGGTTTCGATGGAGGCTACGATGCGCTTCTTCTTTTCGTCGCGGACACGCTTGACCTCACGGTAAATCTCTTCGGAGGCGGCTACGCCTCCCCCAGGCGAGTTGACATGCAGGATGATGGCTTTGATGGAGTCGTCGTCACCATATTTCTTGAGTTGGTCGACTACGGTTTTCGGGTTCAGGATGACGCCCTCGAGGTCGACAACTGCGATCTTGTCGCCGAAGCTGCTGGCAAAGGAAGTTTGCTCTCCGCTGCGCAGGGTAATGTAGACCAGCGCGAAAACCGCCAGAACGAAGAGGAAGAAAGCGCCTCCTCCAATGAGGACCCAAAGCAGGGTGCGCGAACCTTTGCCGTCTGCCATAGCTCTGCCTTACAAGGGGGTTAGTGTAGCACTAAGGCCGTTTCTGGTTTCTGGTTTAAGGTTTCTAGATTCTGGTGGCTAGCTCCGGTTCCTGGGGCGCCATCGCCTGGACGAGGCGATGCAGAAGACGGCTTACCTCCCCTGATCTTTCCATTAAGGCACTCATGGCCGGCTCAGACATTTAGGCGAGGTTTCTTGCGATTAGAAGTTGGGTTTCCATCTCCAGCAACGACCTGACCTTCGGCCATGGTGCTGGGAACTGATACCGCCGAGCGCCAGATCTGACTTACAGGGCCATAGATTTCGTGCCTGGGAATGACTGCGTTGCACGATAGATGTTCGTCACCATATCGATTGCTTTCTGCCACACGATTAGGTCCCTGTAGGAATGCACCATTTGTATACGCCTGCTGCCAAAAGTTAATTTCCCTAGGGTGCGTTCAACCGGAAACTAGAAACCAGAAACTAGAAACTTGTCTGTGACGGCTGAACAATCACTTGCAAGATCTTTGCAGCGACACTGACTTCCACGGGAGAGTGGCAGACGTATTCGCCATCGGCGTAGACAGGGAGCGGGGCTCCCGTTTCCAGTCGGAGGCGGTCGGATTGGAAATACTCCACCTCGGGGATCCGCAAGTGACGTCCGAAATAGACAGTGGGGAACAGATAGGAGAGGCGCAACTTGCCGACCTGGTTGACCAGGCAAAAGTCGAGCTTGCCGTCGTCCAGTTGAGCGCGAGGGGCGATTTTCATGCCTCCGCCGTAAACGGGTGTGTTAGCAAAAGCGAGGAGCATCGCTGAGCGCGTGCCATTGGGGAGCCGGGATTCCGCGTCGGGCACGTAGAGGGTCATAGTAATGGCGCGAAATTTCACTAATGCACCCATCAGGCCGATGGCGTAGCCTCCGCGAGCGCGCAGCCACGCGGGCATCGCATGGGCTCGACGAGCCGCTTCCGCATCGAGACCCACGCCTCCGACACAGCAGAAGTACCGGGGGCCGGGTAGCGACTGGCGCGTATCTGCGGTAGACAGCGCGGTGATTCGGCCGAGGTCAATGGTGCGAGTGTTCTTTCCTTCTTGGCAGAACTTGCGCCAGGCGGAGACAGAGTCCCGGACGCGCCGCAGGCCGAGCGCCCGGGCAAAATCGTTGCCGCTACCGCAAGGCACAACCAGCACGGGTAATCCCAACTTCACCAACTGCCCGAGATGGCGGTGGACCGTGCCGTCGCCGCCAAAAATCAGCGCTACATCGGCTTGGCTGGAATCCGCTGGAACGCCCATCGACCAGCTGATCTTCGGATCGTGCTGGAAGGGGATGAGATCACGCGTGGAGGAGCCCAGGCCGAGAATGGCGGCGGCGCGCATTTGGCGCCATGAGCGTAGCAGAAAACTTATAGCGGGAAATACGGGGAAGAACTTTTTCGCCGCCGGGAGCGCAGAGAAAGAGACTAGGCTAAAGAAACTCTGCGCAACGCCCGGCCTACTCTGATGGTCATTTCCGCGGGCAGCTTTACCGGGAGAATCAAATCGGTTTTCACTTCACCGTTAATGCGTACGGACTTTTGTTTGATCTTACGAGAACCGTCGCTCACAGAATCCGCTAGGCCACAGCGTGCCAGCAACTTGTCAAGCTTGACCGCATGCCCGTTCTCGGAACTGGCGGCCACGTCAGCATAGGCGATCGTTACCTGCTCGATATTCTCCGGAACTTCATCCTTCTGGAACTGCTTGGCCCAGTCTTCGGCGGCTTGAGTCGCGGCATCCGGGGAGTGAAAGTCGGCGACGATGCGGCGGGCCAGATTTTTCTTGGCTTCCATCGGATGCAAGTCGCGCTTCATCTTCTCGATCTCGGGCACAGAGAGATCGGTCAGCAACTCGTAGTAACGCCACATCATCGCGTCGGAAATGGACATGAGCTTGCCATACATGTCCAGCGGCCGTTCCTGGATGCCGACGGCGTTGCCCAGCGACTTCGACATCTTCTGCACGCCATCCAGGCCTTCGAGGATGGGTGTGGTCAGCACAACCTGCGATTCCTGGCCGAAATGGCGCTGGATTTCCCTCCCCACCAGGAGATTGAACTTCTGGTCCGTGCCGCCCAGCTCAACGTCGGCCTTCAACATGACCGAGTCGTACGCCTGCGCCAAGGGATAGAGCAACTCGTGCATGGCGATCGGCTTTTCTTCCTGGAAACGCTTATGGAAGTCGTCGCGCTCCAGCATCTGCGAGACCGTGTACTTGGCCGCCAGGCGAACCCAGTCCTCCGATTTCATCTTGCCCAGCCACTCGCTGTTGAAGCGCACCTCGGTTTTGTGGAGATCGAGGATCTTGTACACCTGGGTCATGTAGGTCTGGGCATTGCGCCGGATCTCCTCTGTGCTGAGCGGGGGGCGTGTGACGGATCGCCCTGTTGGGTCGCCGATCATGCCCGTGAAGTCGCCGATGACGAAGATCACCGTGTGACCCATGTCCTGGAAATGTTTCAGCTTGCGCAACAGAACGGTGTGGCCAAGGTGCAGGTCAGGAGCGGTGGGATCGAAACCCGCCTTCACCCGTAACGGTTTGCTGGAGGCGAGGGACTTCTCCAGCTTGGCGCGAAGGTCGGACTCGCGAATGATCTCCGCGGAACCTTTTTGCAGATAGGCGAGTTGTTCGTCGACCGCTTTGAAGTCGGGCATTGGCCATTGATTATATTTACGAATTGACGGATTTACGAATTGACGGATTGCGGCGTATGCCTTTGGCCGTCAGCCGGGAGGCTACGAAGATGGCGAACAGTTCATTCGCTTCCTGCTGCAGCGGCACTAAGCGGGCTAGCGGAAGGACGCCGGATTCAATCAGAAGTTCGAGCCAGAGGACTGTCTCATCAATTTCTTCTACGACTACCCCAATTCGGGCTACGAATTCGGCTCCTGAACGTGATCGGCAAACCGCGAGATAGTTCGCGGCTACCGACGTCCCGGAGCAGTAGTTGCGGGCCAAGAATGCGGGCTTCCTCCGTCCGGGGCAGTGCCTGAAAGAGTTTGATCACGCGAAGGCCAAACTTTTTTGTCCGACCTTTGAGCTCATCGGCCGGTTGCATGGCTACTCCGTACTCTTCCAATTCCACAATTCGTAAACTCGTCAATCCGAAAATATCGCCTTCGCGATCATTCCGCTGTGATCTTCCTCACCAGCCTTCTTCCGACGATTTCGAACTTTCCTTCCAGCACGATCTTGATAGCCTCAGAGTACGCGATGTGCTCCTGCTCGAGGATGCGAGCGGCCAGGGTGCGTTCGTCGTCGGCGTCGAGAACGGGAATCGCTCTTTGCACGATGATGGCTCCGTGATCGAGTTCCTCGTCAACGAAATGCACAGTACAGCCGGACACTTTTACGCCATAGGCAAAGGCTTGTTGCTGGGCCTCAAGGCCTGGAAAGGCGGGCAGAAGGGACGGATGAATGTTGAGAATGCGCTGCGGGAACTGCTGCACAAACCACGGGGAGAGAAGACGCATATATCCGGTGAGGCAGACCAGGTCAACCTTATGTTTTTTGAGAGCGGTCTCTATCTCGCGGTCGTGTTCTTCCCGTGGTTTGCCTTTCGAGGGAATGACCAGTGCCGTCAGTCCGCGGCGACTGGCGATTTCAATGCCGGGCGCATCGGCTTTGTTGGAAATCACTATCGCGATGCGAGCATTCGGAATGCGGCCGCCGATGACACTGTCGGCGATGGCCGCGAAATTGGAGCCGCGCCCGGAGAGGAGGATGCCAAGATTTTTCATGAGCAGGCAATCTCAGGAGATTTCAGATTGCAGATTTGAGATTTCAGATGTTTGGATTTTTTAATCTGAAATCTGCAATCTCAACTCTGCAGTCGCCCTACGAGTAGATGACCTTGCGATCGCCCTTGACCACACGGCCGACCGTGTAGGCCTTCTCTCCCGCCCGCTCCAGAACGGTCTGGGCTTTCTTGAACTTTTTCGCGGGAACCACCAGCAACATTCCCATCCCCATGTTGAAAGTCCGCAGCATCTCGTCTTGAGGTACACTTCCTATTTTCTGCATGTGCTCGAAGATGGGGAGCACCGGCCAGGAACCGAACTCAATGGCCGCCGTCATGCCGCGCGGCAGGACTCGCGGCAGGTTTTCGGTGATACCGCCGCCTGTAATATGCGCCATGGCCGTCACGCAATCACCATCAATCAGTTTTCGCAGGACTGGCCAATAGCTCCTGTGCGGGCGCATGAGTTCGTTCCCCACTTTGCCCTTGAGCTCATTTACGTAAGTATCGGCCGTATAGTGGGCGACCTCAAAAAGGAGCTTGCGAGCCAGCGAGTAGCCGTTCGTGTGCAGGCCGTTAGACGGCAACCCGAGCACGATGTCGCCAATCTGAACGTTCTTGCCGTTAATAATGCGCTCGCGCTCCACCACACCCACGATGAAGCCGGCAAGGTCGTACTCGCCTTCGGGATAGAAGCCGGGCATCTCCGCGGTCTCGCCGCCTATCAGAGCGCAACCATTGTGCTTGCAGGCTTCCGCAATGCCTTCGACCACCTTTTCGGCGATTTCCGGTTCCAGCTTGCCCGTGGCCAGGTAGTCCATGAAAAACATCGGGGCGGCGCCTTGCACGACAATGTCGTTGACGCAGTGGTTGACCAGGTCTCCGCCCACGGTGTGGTGAACGTTCATTTCAAACGCCACCTTAAGCTTCGTGCCCACGCCGTCGACACTGGAAACCAGGACGGGATCCTGGTACTTCAGCGGAATCGAAAACATACCTCCAAAGCCGCCAATCTCGCTCAGGACGCTCTTGGTGAACGTTTTGTGGGCCAAGTACTTAATGCGCTGTTTAGTGCGGTTCGCGCGATCGATGTCGACACCGGCATCAGCATAGGTGATGGCGACGGTCTTCGGCATGGGGTCTTGGGTCACAATTAATGATAAATCGGGAAACTGCCGGGCATTGCCTCGAACGGGGAAACGTCAAAAGCGGCTCATTGTAGCACGATGCCAGCGTAGTGCTGGACGGGTGCTGCAGCGCTCCAGGCGCGCGCCAAGCGAGAATTCGCACCCAACTGACCTCAGCTAGACGGCGGTACCCCTCGACCGAGTCTCAGTGAACGATGTAGGAGGAGAAGTAATAAGCGAGAATGCCGAACAATGCCAGCCCCGAGATCCCATAAATAGTTAGGATCCAGAGATTGCGGCTTTCTCGCGGTACGCCTGCTGGTGAGCTTGCATTCGATGCGCCCGCGGCGGGATTCCCAATTGGCCTTTGCTCCACGATAAACCTCATCTAAGTTTCTGGATTCGCGAGGTCGCCAGACAACCGAGGCGGGGAATACAGCCCGAGTCCGGTGATCACCCCACGCTGCCTAAACAGGCAGCTCTCGTGACGCGGATTTTACTACGGTTTTGCGCGGCGGGGGCAGAAATAATCTTGTCATTTGCAATACAAAACCCCGGCCTCGAAGCCGGGGTTTGGGAGTCGAACCGAGAGAAGCGAGAAGGCTTATTTTGCCATGTCGTCTTTTTTCTTCTCTTCCTTCTTCTCCTCTTTCTTTTCCTTCTTAGCCTTCTTCTTGGCAGCCTTCTTTTCGGCTTTAGCTTCCTTCTTGGTGTCGTCGGTCTTGGCAGCGTCGCCTTGGGCGAACGTCACTGACGACAATGAGAAGGCCAGGGCAACTGCAAATAACAACGTGAGAAACTTCTTCATAGTCCTTATCGCTCCTTAGTGGATGTTTAATCGTCTTCAGGACGCACTGCCGCTTGGCATGCTTTTAGCAGATGAGTGTCCCGGATGGCCGAGCATTGTAGACCAGAGTACCGGTTTGCCCCAAGCATAAAATGTGCGCATAAAATGTGCCCGGTGGGTCCTAACTAGGGAGTCTCGTTTTTGGGCAACGGGGCAAGACTCGGTGTTTACCCTTACATGGGGAGGCTGCATCTCGGTGAGCAGTCATTCTGCGGTCCACGCCCGCGGGTGAGTTGTTGTGTTCAGGGTCACAGCATCGAGTATCCGTGTCAGAGTAAACTCTTGGTTTCATGAGTACTACTACCAAACCTGTCAGCAAGCCGGGAAAAATCAAGCAGACTCACGACCGGGCGCACGATGTACTGCGCAGCGAGGGGCATCCGCTGGATGCGATTTTCGCTCCCCATAGCGTCGCCGTGATTGGGGCCACGGAGCGCATGGGCAGCATCGGGCGTGCTGTGTTGTGGAGCCTGGTGAGCAGTCCGTTTGGCGGAACCGTTTATCCGGTAAGCGACAAGCGGCCCAGCGTTCTGGGAGTCAAAGCCTATCGGCGGGTTTCCGAAATACCGGAAACGGTAGATCTGGCGATGGTGGTTACGCCGGCTGCGACCGTGCCCGACGTCATTGGGGAATGCGTGGAGGCCGAGGTAGGCGGAGTCATTGTCATTTCCGCCGGATTCAAGGAGCACGGGGAGCAAGGCCAGGAATTGGAGCGACAGATCTTGGAACGCATGAAGGGGAGCCGCATGCGTTTGATCGGTCCGAACTGCCTCGGGGTGATGAGTCCGGTCACAGGTTTGAACGCGACCTTTGCTCCCAATATCGCGCGCCCAGGGAATGTGGGCTTCATCAGTCAGAGCGGAGCCTTGTGTACCGCGATTCTGGACTGGGCACAGCGCGAAATGGTGGGCTTTAGCGCGTTCGTCTCGGTCGGCTCGATGCTGGACGTGGATTGGGGCGACCTCATCGACTACCTGGGGAGTGATCCGCGAACCCACAGCATCGTGATGTACATGGAATCGGTCGGGGACGCGCGCTCCTTCTTGTCCGCAGCACGTGAAGTGTCGTTGACCAAGCCGATTATTGTGATCAAGGCGGGACGTACTGAAGCGGCCGCGCATGCGGCGGCTTCGCATACGGGTGCGCTGACAGGTCGAGATGAAGTGCTGGATGCAGCGTTCCGACGCACGGGCGTGTTACGCGTGAATGCCGTTGCCGATCTTTTTTACATGGCGGAAGTCTTGGCCAAGCAGCCGCGCCCCAAGGGACCACGGTTGGCGATTGTCACCAATGCGGGTGGGCCGGGAGTCTTGGCTGCTGATGCTCTGATCGCCAATGGGGGGCAACTGGCCGAACTCGCTCCGCAATCCTTGCAGCAACTCAATCAGCTCTTGCCACCACACTGGAGCCATAGCAATCCGATCGACGTTCTGGGAGACGCGTTACCGGAACGTTTTGCCAAGGCGCTGGACATCGCCGCCAATGATCCGAATACTGACGGCCTGCTGGCGATTACTTGTCCGCAAGGGATGGCTGAGCCGACGCAGACGGCAGAGCGGCTTAAAGCTTATGCGAAGAGTACCGGTAAACCGGTGCTGGCCAGCTGGATGGGCGGTCCGGAAGTGGCGGCCGGTATCGACATCCTGAACCGCGCAGGCATCCCAACCTTTCCTTTTCCGGACACGGCGGCGCGCATCTTCGAGTACATGTGGCGGTACAGTTACAACCTGCGTGGCCTGTATGAGACGCCGGTGTTGCCGTCGGAAGATGATGATCTGGACCGGACGGCTGCCGATGGCATCGTGCAGCGGGCACGACGCGCCGGACGAACGGTTCTGACCGAGGTCGAGTCCAAAGAATTATTGGCTACCTACGGGATTCCCATCGTTGCAACAGTTCCTGCACGCAGCGATGACGAGGCAGTGCAGCATGCCGAGGAGATTGGGTATCCCGTCGTGCTGAAACTGCTCTCGGAAACCATCACCCACAAGACCGATGTAGGCGGCGTGCAACTGAACCTGCGGGACGCCGACGCGGTGCACAAGGCGTACCACGGAATCGAGAGCTCGGTAGGGACGAAAGTCGGTCCGGGAAATTTCCTGGGTGTCACGGTGCAACCCATGGTGAAGCTCGATGGCTATGAGTTAATTGTGGGCAGCAGCGTCGACCCGCAGTTCGGGCCGGTGATCCTGTTTGGCACCGGCGGGCAGTTGGTGGAAGTCTTCAAGGACCATGCCCTGGCTCTGCCGCCGCTCAACTCCACCCTGGCGCGACGGATGATGGAACAGACGAAGATTTTCGACGCGCTGCTCGGTGTGCGCGGGCGCAAACCGGTCAATGTTGCGGCAGTCGAAGAATTGCTGGTGCGCTTCAGCCAACTCATAGTCGAGCAGCGCTGGATCAAAGAGATTGACATCAACCCGGTGCTGGCCTCGCCGGAGCGATTGCTGGCCTTGGACGCCCGCGTGGTCGTATATGGGCCGGAAGTCACAGAGGAGCGACTGCCGCGCCACGCGGTCCGACCTTATCCCATCCAATACGTGCGGCCTTGGACAATGAAGAGCGGAGAAGCGATTACGATCCGCCCGATTCGGCCTGAGGATGAGCCACTCATGGTGGAGTTTCACCAGAAACTCTCAGAGCGCACTGTCTATCTGCGCTATTTCCAACCTCTAAAACTAAGTCAGCGGACAGCCCATGAGCGGTTGCGCCGAATCTGCTTCACCGATTACGACCGGGAAATGGTGCTGTTGGGTGAACACAAGGATGCAGGTGGGGCGCCCCAGGTCATCGGGGTAGGTCGAATGAGCAAACTGCACCGCCGCGACGAGGCCGAATTGGCGGTGCTCATCCATGATGGATTCCAGCATCTGGGTTTGGGGACGGAATTGTACCGCCGGCTCATTGCCGTGGCTCGCGACGAGAAATTGCGGCGGCTGCATTCGACAGTGCTGTCAGAGAACCACGAGATGCGCGCCATCTGCCAGAAGCTCGGCTTCCGTCTGCACGCCGACATGGAGGATGGAACCATACAGGCGGAATTGGAATTGTGAGGCCTAATCCCGGGTTTTCACAGGCAGCCCCGAAATGCATAGATCTGGTTTCATAAACGGCACCGTCGCTCCGCGGCCTAAGGCCCGGCTCCACCCTTTTCGAGTGCATAGCTCTGTGCTCGTCGATTCGTATTGCGTGTCACAAATCAAAACGGCGGTGGCTCCTGGTTTTAGCCCAAAGGCGGCATTAGGGCCGTCTCCAGAGGCTGGCGCAGCGCCTTCGGCCCTGCATTCTCAAGCCAACCATTGGAACGGCGGAGGAACCCCTTTCGCGGGCAGCAGTGCCTGCGCCACCCACTTCATCCATTCGATATAATGCCTGCCGCCAAATATCGGTTCACGACAAGATAATTGTCCGGAGGTTCAGATGCGTTCTTTTTGTCTGCTGTCCGTGCTGCTGGTTGCCCTATTGAGTGGAGGACTTGCTCGGCAGGCAGACTCCTCTAAGAGCAGAACCGAGAAGACAAAGAGCGAACAAGCTCGAACGGCCGAGAAAAAGACACCGGAAACCACACCGGCGAGCGAGGAAACGAAACCTGAAACCGAAAAAGCGGCACCGGCGGACAAGGAGAAGGAAGAACATTACGACGTCACGGAAGTTCCGCCAGTCGTCACGCACCATCAGGTCACGGTCGAAGGCAAGCTTCTGAAGTACATGGCCACAGCTGGGCGGCTGCCCATCAAGCGGCCGGACGGGAAAATCGAGGCCGAGATGTTTTTCGTGGCCTACACGCTGGATGGGCAGGATGTAAGCAAGCGCCCATTGACCTTCGCATTCAACGGCGGGCCTGGATCGGCGTCGATCTGGTTACACATGGGCGCGCTGGGTCCGAAACGAGTCGTTCTGCAACCTGATGGCTTCATCCCTCCAGCGCCCTACCGCATGGAGGACAACGCAAACAGCGCTCTCGACCGCACGGATCTTGTGCTGGTGGATGCCATCGGCACGGGATTCAGCCGCGCAGCCAACGCGGAATTATCTAAGAAGTACTGGGGCGTGAAAGGGGACATCGAGGCCTTCGGCGAATTCATCCGCATGTACCTTACCCGCCATGAGCGCTGGAGCTCGCCACTTTACCTGCTGGGGGAAAGTTATGGCACCACCCGGGCCGCCGGAGTGGCTGGCTATCTTACCGAGCACGGCATTTCCTTTAATGGGATTGTCCTGCTGTCCATGGTTTTGAATTTCGAGACTCTAGTGTTCACAAAGACAAATGACGTGCCGTACGTTGTCATCCTGCCCTCCTACACGATGATTGCGGCGTATCACAAGAAGCTTGCGCCGGAACTGACCCAGGATCTGGCCAAGACACGGCAAGAGGTGCAGCATTGGGCATCGACAGAATACAAGCAGGCACTGGATAAGGGAGATTCGCTGAGTCCCGAGGAGCGGCAGGCCGTGATCGATCAGATGGCGCGCTATACGGGGCTAAGTAAAGAGGTGATCGATCAGGCCAACTTGCGAATCAACGTCCGCGAGTTCACACATTACCTGTTAATCGATCGGAAGCTGCGGGTGGGGCGTCTGGACGGCCGTTTTACCGGGCCGGATCCCCAGGGGTTGATGGATACGCCCTTCTACGACCCGACCGGGTCGGCGACTCTCCCGCCTTACACTTCGGTGTTCAACAACTACGTGCGCACAGAACTCGGCTATAAGTCGGACATGCCGTACAACGTGTTTGCGTTCCAGGCGGGTTCAGGATTTTCCAAATGGGAATGGGGATCGGCGATCCAGGGATTTCCGGACACTGCCACCGCCCTGCGCGAGGCGATTACCAAGAACCCATATCTGAAAGTGCTGATTATGGAAGGCTATTACGACTTAGCCACTCCCTTCTACGCCGCAGATTACACGATACAGCACCTCGACCTCCCCGCCGACTATCGCAAGAACATTTCGTACGCCACTTACGATGCGGGCCACATGGTCTACTTGCATACACCCTCGTTGGCGAAGTTCAAGCGGGATCTGGTTAGCTTCATGGATAAGTCAATGGGCGTGGGAGAATAAGATCGGTCTCTTTCTAAGTCGTCATCCTGAACCGGCGTGAGCCGGTGAAGGATCTGGCGTGTACAACCAAAATCTTTGGTCGCGCATGCCAAAAAACCTGGCAGGGAGGTTACTGTGTCCGACGTCGTCTACACCTCAAAGGTGCGTATCGAGCGCGTGAAGGGTCCGCTACGTCGGGCTTACTTACCCGGCGAGTCGCAGCCGGTTACGTTCAGCGTTCATGGTGCGATTGCCGAGCACTATAAAGTTGATCCCGCCACTCTCGGTGAATCGCACGCCTCCACCCTCGACTATGTGATTGCCGCAATTGCCGGTTGAATGATGGGCACCTTCGGAGGCGCGCTGGAAGCGCGTCACATCGATGCCAGCAATGGCCGTCTCACCGCAGAAGTCGTCGGCGAAGTAGAAAAAGAAGAGGGCGTACTCGTGATCCGCCGGGTCCACGTGGATCTTAAGCTGGTGGCGACTGAGGAAGTCCGCGAAACCGTCGAGCGCGTCCACGGCATGTACGCGATGCGCTGCCCGCTGTATCGGACCTTGCACGACGCGATTCAGCTTAGCTCTTCTTACACGCTTCTGCCTCCGGGGGCTTAGGTCTTTGGCCGGTTGCTTATCTAGCTCCTAACATGTCGCCATCCTGAACCGGCGAGCCGGTGAAGGATCTGGCGTGCGGCGGCAATGCTCCTTGCTTCCACACGCCAGGTCCTTCGCGGGCTTGACACCCACTCCTGATGACACCCTAGCTAAGCTAGGCCAGTGAGGGGCTGTGACGGCCTGCCTGCACCAGAACTCCCTTGCGCCGTGCAGCAGCTTGGGATACAAACAGCGCAGGGCCTTCCATGATTCGTCGCGTCATTTCACTTGCCGTGTTCTTCCTGGTATCGATTTGTGCTGTTGCCCAGAAGCCTGAAGGTAAGCCCGCGGAGAAGTCCGCGGAAACCCTCGATTACTCGCAGGAATCGTTCGTCGTAGAGCAGGTTCATACCAGCTATCAGTTTGAAAACGACGGTACCGGGCGGAAAGAACTCTTTGTTCGAGTCAAAGTGCAAAGCGAAGCGGGCGTCGAGCAGTGGGGCCAAGTGGTGGTTGGCTACAACTCCGCCAACGAGCGGATCGAGATTCCTTACGTTCGCGTACACAAATCCGATGGGAACACGGTTACTGCGCCACCCGATGCAGTACAGGACCTAAGCGCACCGATTGAGCGGGATGCTCCCGTCTACACCGACTACCGGCAGAAGCATATTACGGTTCCAGGATTGCGGCCTGGAGAGGTGCTTGAGTACGACATTGTAACCATCATCCACACGGCACTGGCTCCAGGGCATTTCTGGATGGAGTATGACTTCGATAAGAACAGCATCACCCTGGATGAGCAACTCGAGGTCAGTGTTCCCCGCGAGCGGACGATCAAACTCAAAACCAAGCCAGGATTCGATCCGAAAGTTAGCCAGGAGAAGGGGCGGCGGATTTACCGCTGGACAAGCTCTCACCTGATTCGTGAGGACGACGACAAGGATAAAAGCAAGAAAAAGAAAAAGCGGCGGGAGCCGGAGACTCCGGCGGTGCAATTGACCACCTTCAGCAGCTGGGAAGAAGTAGGACGCTGGTATGCGGCTCTGGAGCGTGATCGGCGCATGCCTACACCAGACATTCGCGCCAAGGTAGAAGGCTTGACCAAGGGCCTCACTTCCGACGCGGACAAAATCCAGGCGCTGTACGACTACGTTTCCACCAACTTCCGTTATGTGAGTTTGTCGCTGGGCGTGGGCCGTTATCAGCCGCACAGCGCGGCAGACGTGTTCCACAACCAGTACGGCGATTGCAAGGACAAGCACACCTTGCTGGAAGCAATGTTGGATGCTGCGGGTTACCGGGTTTCGTCGGTGCTGATTAATTCCAGCCGCAAACTGGATCCGGATGTTCCTTCGCCCTCGCAGTTTGATCACGTGATCAGTTTGCTGCCTCTGGGGAAAGATCAAATCTGGATGGATACGACCGCGGAGGTAGCGCCGTACCGGTTGCTGGCTTTCAACCTGCGGAAGAAGCAGGCACTCGTGGTTCCGCCCGACGGGGTTGGACGTCTGGAAGAGACGCCTGCCGACCCACCGGTACCCAATACGCAACTGGAACAAATGGAC
>Ga0209152_10000102_pt1 | contig 42779 bp, 44 predicted proteins | sample GraSoiAngelo_107_FD_185873 | JGI IMG/M metagenome (GOLD analysis project Ga0209152, IMG submission 185873) | Grasslands soil microbial communities from the Angelo Coastal Reserve, California, USA - 14_0903_09_30cm (SPAdes) (version 2) | ecosystem: Environmental > Terrestrial > Soil > Grasslands...
CCCGCAACCACGCGCTGTTGGTCCGCCGCCGCGACGGCCTCTACATCGACGACCTCGGCTCCCTCAACGGCACCTACGTCAACCGGCGCCGAATCGAGTCCCACCGGCTCGCCGATGGCGACGAGATCCAGGTCGGCAAGTACAAGCTGTCCTACCTGGAGCGCTGAGATGGCAGTGTCCGAACAGCCCGGCCGCACCGCCGAAGCTCCCAGCCGCCCCCGCAAGGCGCTGACCATCGGCGCCGTCTGCAAAATCCTCCAAGGTGAGTTCGACGACGTCTCGATCTCAAAGATCCGCTACCTCGAGGACCAGAAGCTGCTGAGCCCGCGTCGGACCTCCGGCGGCTACCGCCTCTACAGCCAGGCCGACGTCGAACGGCTGCGGACGATCCTGCGCCTCCAGCGCGACGAGTTCCTGCCGCTGCGGGTGATCCGTCAGGAGCTCGCCGCCGGCGGCGACGTCGTCCTTGGTGACGGCGACCGCAAACCGGCCGCCGGCGCGGTGCGGCGGGCGATCCTCGTCGACACCTCGCGCGCCTACCTCTCGATCGACGAGATCGTCGAGGAGACCGGTGCCCGGGAGGAGTTGATCCGCGAGCTCGAGAATTTCGGGATCGTGCAGCCGGAGAAACGCGAGGGGAAAGTCGTCTACGACGAGACCGACCGCGAGATCGTCCGCGCCGCCAACGAGCTCTCCCGGGTCGGCGTCGGCGCCCGCAACCTACGCGTCTTCCGCTCCTCAGCCGACCGCGAGGCGAATCTGCTGGAAGCGCTGTTGGGGCCGTCGCTGCGCTCGCGCAACCCGGAGCGCCGCAAGGAGGCGCTGGAAAGCCTGGAAAGTCTGGCGGCGACGGTGAGCCATCTCAAGCACCTGCTGCTCGTTCGCGACCTGCGCCGACTCGCCGGCGAATAGCCGGCACCCGTGGCCCGCGTCACCCGCAAGCGCACGCTGGAGGCGCCCGTCGGCGACGTCTGGAAGCTCGTCGCCGATCCCTACAACCTGCCGCGCTGGTGGCCGCGGGTGAGCCGGGTCGAGAACGTCGAGGGCGGCGGCGGGCGGCGCACCCGCTGGACCAAGGTGCTGGAGACCGCCGAGGGGCGCGGGGTACGGGCCGACTTCCGTTGCGTGAGCAGCGCCGAGCGGGAGCGGTACGTCTGGGAGCAGGAGCTGATCGGGACGCCGTTCGAGCGGCACCTGAACGGGCTGCAGGTGGAGGTGCGGATGCGCGAGCGCGACGGTGGCACCGAGGTCAGCATCGCCGAGGAGCAGTCGCTGAAGGGGATGTCGAAGCTCGGCTCGCCGCTGATGCGTCGCGCCCGCGGCGACGTCCTCGACAACGCGCTCGACGGGATCGAAAGGGCGCTGGGATGACGCCGCGCCGAGACGCGAAGTGGTGGGGATGGGGCGACCCTGGTGTCGAGCCTAATCTCGATGACGAGGCGCGGGGCGTTCTGCGGGAGCGAATTGGCGAGTTGGAGCCTTGGCCGCTTGCGCGACAGCTCGATGACGTCGCGGTCCCGCCCGCGGAGGCGCTGCCTCAGGCGCTGAGCGACGCGGTGGGGGAGGCGAACGTCTTCGCCTCCGAGGAGGACCGGCTGCGCCATTCGACCGGGCGCGGCTACGCGGACCTGGCACGCCTTCGCAACGGGGCGCTGGAGAACGCCCCCGATGCCGTGCTGATGCCTCAGGACGTCGAGTCGCTGCGCCGCGTTATCGACGTCTGCGCTGCCGAGGGGATCGCGATCGTCCCCTTCGGCGGCGGCACCAGCGTCGTCGGCGGCGTCGAGCCATTGCGCGGCAGGCATGAGCGGCTCATCAGCCTCGATCTCGGCGCCCTGCAAGACGTCAGCGTCGACCGCCGCTCCCTGACCGCGCGCCTCGGCGCCGGCCTGCGTGGCCCCGAGGCCGAGGCTGCGCTCAGCCGCGAGGGCCTCACCCTCGGCCACTTCCCGCAGTCGTTCGAGTACGCGACGATCGGCGGCTTCGCGGCGACCCGCTCCGCCGGCCAGGCCTCCAGCGGCTACGGCCGCTTCGACGCTCTGGTCAGCTCGGTCCGCTTGTTGGCGCCGTCAGGAGAGCTGCAGACGCTGGAGACGCCCCACAGCGCCGCCGGCCCGGCGCTGCGCGAGCTGGTAATCGGCTCCGAGGGCGTCCTCGGCGTCATTCCCGACGTCACCGTGCGGGTGCGCCCGGCGCCCACGGTTCGCCGCTACGAGGCATGGATGGCGGAGGGCTTCGACGCCGGCTCGGAGATCGTCCGCGGATTGGCCCAGGGGCCGGGGCTGCCGCAGATCATCCGCGTCTCCGACGAGGAGGAGACCGAAGGGACCTTGGCTCTGAACGGCCCGCGCGGGCTCAGCGGCCGCCTCTTCGACGGCTATCTCGGCGCTCGGCGGCGCCGTGGCGGCGCCCTGATGATCGTCGGCTTCGAGGGAGACGAGGAGTCGACCGCCCGCCACCGCGCCCTCACCGTCCGCGCCCTGCGCCGCGGCGGCGCCGCCTATCTAGGCCAATCCGCGGGGCAGGCCTGGGAGCACGGCCGCTACCAGGGCCCGTACCTGCGCGACACGCTGATGGGGATGGGGGCGATGGTCGAGACGCTCGAGACCTCGCACACCTGGAGCCGCTTCGGCGAGCTCCATAAAGCCGTAGGCGACGCGATCCGCAACTCGCTGGCCTCGCAGGGCACGCCGGGCCTGGTCTTCTGTCACCTCTCCCACGCCTACGCCGATGGTGCCTCCCTCTACTTCACCTTCATCTCCCGCGCCCGCCGCGGCGACGAGCTCGAGCAGTGGGCGGCGGTCAAGAGCGCCGCCTGCGAGGCGATCGTCGCCCACGGCGGCACGATCACCCACCACCACGCGGTCGGCCGCGACCACCCGCCCTACATGGAGGCGGAGGTGGGGAGGACGGGGCTCGACCTAATCCGGGCCGCGAAGGAGCGCCTCGACCCGGCCGGGATCATGAACCCCGGCAAGCTCCTGCCCTAGCTATTTCTGTTTCTGTTCTCCGATCCGCTTGGCGGCGCCGACGATCGGGCCGCGGACGCTGCCGCGGAGAATTTCGGTCCCGGTGTATTCGGGCGCCTGTTTCTCTTTGGTCGCGGCGGCCAGCGATGCTTTCAGCTGCGATTCGTCGGTGCGGGTGATCGCGAGCTGGCCGAAGGTTTCGTTGGCGAGATAGGCGAGGACTTCGACCGGGACTTCGACCTGGGCGTTGATCGCCCCGTTTTTGGTCACCTTGGTCGAGGCCAGCGGCAGCATTTTCTCGGGCGAGGCGGCTAGCCAGATCGTGTAGCCGCAAGCGGTCGGCGCCAGCCCTTCGGCGGCGATCTGCAGCGCCAGGCTATTTTTCACCCGCCCGAACACGGCAAGCCCTTTCGCTTCGCTGCCGTCAACCGGGTTGAGCACCGCCCGCGTCACTTCTTTGCCGGTTTTAACGGCCGCCACAGCCAGCGCTTCGATGTTTTTCCCACTCGGTTCCGGAGCTTTCCCGCTCACCTTGCAGCTATCAGCAGAAGCGCTAGCCGAGCTGTCGCCGGAGTCGTCATCGCCACCGGAAACAAAGATGAAGACCAGGAAGAGAACAACAAGCGCAACCCCCGCCAAGATCGCCCAAAGCCCCCGACCCTCCAACAACTTCAACTCTTTTTTCAGCCGCGGCTTCGGCTCGCCTTTCGGCAACGCAGGTTTCGGCTTTGCGGCTGGAGGCTCGGCCGTCTTGTCACGCGGCTTGGGAGGAGTGGGCTCCCCCGGAGGAGCCTCCCCATCTTTTGCGACGGAGGGGGAGTCCGCTCCTCCCCCTGCCTCGGGAATCTCCGGAGCAGGAATCCCTTCCGCTTCCAAATCCGCAGCAGCCGCCCTAGCCCGTCTCTGGACCTCCTCGACGGAAATCCCCATCAAGGCCGACAAATCCTCGTACCCGGCCGCCCCCCGCTGCGCAAGCAGCCGCAGGATCGCCTTCTGGTCGTCTGACAGCGCCACCGGGTCGGAAGCCTATTAGTGTGCGCAGCCATGAACGACGAGGGTCAGGTTAAGGCTGCGCATTTCGACGAGCTGGTCGGCACCGAGTGGCTCAGCGACGACCCTGACGACGCCCGGGTCCGACTCGAGATCCGCGACGAGCTGCGGCAGCCCTTCGGCCTCATGCACGGCGGCGTGATGTCGACCCTGATCGAGAGCATCTGCTCGCGGGCGACGGTCGGCGCCGTCTATGAGCAGGGGATGGTCGGAATGGGACAGTCGATCACCGTCAGCTTCATTCGCCCGGTCACCAAGGGCGCAGTCGAAGTCCGCGCCCAGGCCCGCCACCGCGGCCGCACCACCTGGCTCTGGCAGGCCGAAGTCCTCAACGACGAAGGCAAGCCCTGCGCGCTCGCGCAGATGACGATCGCCGTCCGGCCGCGGCCTGACGCTTAGTCCTCAACCGCCGAAGCGGTTGGTTATGGGGAGGCGGCGGTCCTTGCCGAAGGCTCGTGGCGTGATCCGGATCCCCGGCGCCGCCTGGCGGCGCTTGTACTCGCTGCGGTCGACCAGGCGGATCACCTCGTCGACCGTCTCCGCCGGCATTCCCGCCGCGATCATCTCTTCGCGGCCCTGATCGTGCTCGACGTAGGCCTCGAGGATGCGGTCGAGCAGCTCGTAGGGCGGCAGCGAGTCCTCGTCGCGCTGGTCGGGGCGGAGCTCGGCCGAGGGGGCGCGCTCCAGGACCGATGCCGGCACCAGCTCGCGACCCGCGGTTTCGTTCCGCCGCCGCACGAGGTCGTAGACGAGCTGCTTCGGCACGTCCTTGATCACCGCGAACCCGCCCGCCATGTCGCCGTAGAGGGTCGCGTACCCGACTGACATCTCGCTCTTGTTCCCGGTCGTGAGGACGAGCCAGCCGTGGCGGTTGGAGAGCGCCATCATCAGGTTGCCCCGGATCCGCGCCTGCACGTTCTCGGCGGTCAGATCCGGCTCGGAGGGTTTGGTCGGGTCCCGCGGCACCGCCGTCTCGGGCTCATCGAGGTAGCCGCGCAGCGCCCGCTCGTAGCTCTCCATCACTGGCTCGATCGCAACCTCGAACAGCTCGCAGCCAAGGTTGGCGGCGATGTCGCGGGCGTCCTGCTGGGTCTCGTGACTGGAGTGGGGGGAAGGCATGACGACGCAGGTGAGGCGGTCGGGGCCAACAGCGTCGGCGGCGACCATCGCCACCAGGGCCGAATCAATCCCGCCGGAGAGCGCCAGCCCGACGTGCTTGAAGCCGTTCTTCTCGACGTAGTCGCGGAGGCCGAGGACCAGCGCGCCGTAGACCTCGTCGAGGTCGGGGAGCGGCTCTGCCAGCGGCCCGGGCCCGGCGTGGGGGACATCGCAGACCAGCAGCTCCTCCTCGAACTGGGCGGCACGGGCGATGACGCTCCCATCGGGCGCCGTGACCAGGCTCTGCCCGTCGAAGACCAGCTCGTCCTGGCCGCCGACGAGGTTGCAGAAGGCGAAATAGGCGTCGTAGGCGCGCGAGCGCTCGCCGAACATCACCTCACGCTCGCGGCCCTTGCCGCGGTGGTAGGGGGAGCCGGAGGGGTTGGCGATCAAGCGCGCCCCTTCTTCGGCCTCGCGCTGGGCCGGCGGACCGGGCTGCCAGACGTCCTCGCAGATCGTCGCCCCGACCGCGACCCCACCGACATTGGTGACGAGGGTCTGGTCGCCGGGGATGAAGTAGCGCTGCTCGTCGAAGACGGCGTAGTTCGGGAGGCGGTTCTTGCGGTAGATCTCGGCGACCCTGCCGCCGGCGAGGATCGCGGTCGAGTTGTGGGCGTGGCGCGAGTCGCTCGGCTGCGCCGCCGGCTCGGCGAAGCCGACCATCGCGACGATGCCATCCGCGTGGGCGGCGAGCTCCTCGACCGCTCGCTGATTGGCGCGGAGGAAGTGACGCTTCAGATAGAGGTCCTCGGCCGGGTAGCCGGGGATGCAGAGCTCGGGAAAAATCACCAGCTCGGCGCCGGCTTCGCGGGCGCGGTCGATCCACTCGGCGACCTTGGCGGCGTTGGCGTCGACGGCGCCGACCGTCGGGTTGATCTGGGCGAGGGCGAGGCGCATCGGGGAAGTATCTCCCTCGTTACCCATCGGAGGTACTTTCGCCCACCGCTAGGGTTTCCGAGGCATGCGCAACCGCCGGAGGCATTTGGTGGGAACTTCGGCGGCACTGCTTTTGGCGATCGCCGCGGCGACCCCTGCCGTGGGCGCCCCCGCGCTTGCCCCGGCCGAACTCGCCTCCGACGCGCAGAAGCCGTTCCTGGCGCCGCGCTGGCGGCCCACCGACACCGACGATCCCAACCGCAACGCCTACTCGGTTCCGGAGGCGCCACGCTCGCCCGCCTGCTCGCCGCACTTCTGCGTCCACTGGGTGGTCCAGGGTCTCGATGCGCCGAACTTGAGCGACCGCGATGGGGATGGGGTCCCGGACTTCGTCGAAACGGTGCTGCGGGTGGCCGAACGGGCGCACACGGTCGAGAACGAGAAGCTCGGCTGGCGCGAGCCGCGCAGCGACGGGCGCAGGGGAGGGCGGCGCGGAAAGACCGACGTTTACCTCTCGCAGATCGGCGGCGAACTGTTCGGCTACGCGGCGCCCGACCGCGGCCAGGCGACCAGCGAGCACCGGATCCCGCGGCGGCTGCACGGCTACCTCGTCCTCGACAACGACTACAGCGCCTTCGAGTTCCCGGGGACGAAGCCGCTCGAGGACCTGCGGGTGACTTTCGCCCACGAGTACAACCACATCCTCCAGTTCGGCTATGACGCCTACCAGGACCCCTGGTTCGCCGAGGCGAGCGCGACCTGGATGGAGGACCAGGTCTACAACGGCATTAACGACTACCTGCGCTATGTGCGCCGCTGGGTCAAGCTCTACGAAACGCCGCTGACCGCGAATTCGATCAAGGAGTACGGCAGCGCCGTCTGGAACCAGTGGCTGGCGCGCCGCTACGGGCCGGAGATCGTCCGCAAGGCCTGGGCTGGGTCGATCGACGCCAAGCCGGGTGGGTTCTCGGTTGCGAGCTACGAACGGGCGCTACGGGCGAGCGGGCCGTCAGAACTGAGCCACGACTTCACCCGCTTCGCGGCGGCGGTCGCCGAGTGGCGGACCGGCAAGGGGTTCCGCGAGAGTCGCCTCTACCCGGACGCGCGCCGCCAAGGCCATCTTCCCCTCGGCGACCGGCCGCTGACCCGGATGCTGAACCACACGACCTTCCAGCTGCTGCGGGTGCGACCGCGCCCGGGTCGCGCGATCGTCGTCCACCTGGAGGCGCCGCGCGGAACCGCCGCTGGGGTGGCCCTGGTGGGACGACTCGGTAGCGAGCGCCACGGGCGACCGAAGGTGCGTGTCGCCTACAGTCGTGGCGGCGGCGCCCTCACGGTGCGCCTGTCGCGACCGGCGCGCTTCAAGCGGATCACCGCCGTCGTCGTCAACGCGGATGCCCGCGCCGGCGGCTTCGACGTCGGCAACCTCGACTGGAACTACCTGACCGACGGGCTCCCGTTCGTGGTCAGCGGGCGGGTCGTCCGCTAGGAGCCGGCGCTAGGAGCGCTCGGCGGTAACCGGGGCGGCGCCGTTGCTCGATGCCGCGGCGGCTTTGCGCTTCTTCGGCTTCGCCTTCGACTTCTTCTTGGCGGTCGTCTTGGCCGGTGCCGTCGCGATCACCTCTTTGGTCGCCGCCTCGAGGTCGAGGGCGAAGCTGTCGAGGTCGGCCATCGCGTCGTAGTCGCCGATCAGGCCGAAGTTGACCTGGCCGTTGTAGGACATGATCCCGACGCAGAGCGCCTGCCGGCGGGCGAGCGGGACCATCGGGAAGATCGACTCCATCTTGCGGCCGAGGACGTAGAGCGGGAACTGCGGCCCGGGGACGTTGGTGACGACTAGGTTGAAGAAGCGCTGCGCCGGCTGCAGGCGCGCTGCCTGGGAGGCGATCGTCGAGGGCGCGAAGTCGGTCAGCTTGGTGAGGATCTCGGCGCCGACAGCCTGGCCGGAGGACTTGAGGTCACCCATCTCGGCGGTCATCAGCTGCAGGCGCTCGACCGGGTCCTCGCACCAGACAGGCAGCGGCGCCATCATCGCCGAGATCCGGTTGCCGAGGGCGCCGTGCTCCTCTTCGGCGCGGACGCTGACCGGGACCATCGCCCGCAGCTCCAGGCCCTCGGTGTCGTGGCCGCGGGCGCGCAGGTAGCGGCCGATGCCGCCGGCGACGATCGAGAGGATGACGTCGTTGACGGTGCCACCGTGGGCGTTTTTGACGCGCTTGAGGTCGGCGAGGTCAGTCTGGGTCATCTGGAAGCGGCGGTGGGGGCCGATCTCGACGTTGAAGACGGTGTCCGGGGCCGCCATCCCGGCGCTGACCATCTTCGAGGTTGCTCCCACGCCCTTCAGCACTTGGCGCGGGCCGCGCAGGGCGTGGCGGATGCCGCGGTAGATCTCGGGCGGGCTGGTCAGCCGCTCCTTCCAGGCTTCGGTCAGGAGCTGGACGTCGGTCGGTTCAGGGCTGGCGAGCCAGGGCGGCGCCTTGTCGGGCGCGCCTGCGGGTTCGGCATCGAGGTCGAAGAGGACGGTGGTGATGTCGACGCCGGAAACGCCGTCCACAAGCGCGTGGTGGCTCTTGCCGATGATCGCGAAGCGGTCCCCAGTTAGACCCTCGACCAGCCACAGCTCCCAGAGGGGCTTTGAGCGGTCGAGCTGCTGGGAAAAGATCCGCGCCGCCAGGTTGCGCAACTGCTCGTCGGAGCCGGGCGCCGGCAGGGCGGTCTGGCGCACGTGGTAGTCGAGGTTGAGGTGCGGGTCGTCGATCCAGACCGGCCGCCCCTGGGTGAAGGGGACGAAGCGCAACTTCTGGCGGAAGCGCGGCACTAGATGCAGGCGCGAGGCGATGTGATCGCGGAACTCCGCGTGGGTCGGCGCTTCGCCTTTGAAGACCGAGGTCGAGGCGACGTGCATGTGGGCGCCGGAGCGCTCCAGGTGCAGGAACGAGGTATCGAGTCCGGTCAGTCGTTCTGGCTTCGTCACCTGACCCATGTTCGCACACGGGTCAAAATATGTGCGTTCGCTCACATTCCCGCTCCGAGAGGGTCTCTAGCGTGTTTTCTCCCAAACGAGCTAAACGATCTGCCGAGTCCTCGCGCCGCTGAGCGCGGGGAGCGGGGGACCCACCTGCCGCGGCTTTGCCGTGGCCGGGGCGAATCGGGCGGCGTGCCGCCCGTAGCGAGACCGGCGATGTCGGTTTGCGAGCCCGTCAGCTAACCCCGTAGGCGGCAAGAAAGCGAGCTGAACTAGATGCGGAAACTGATGCCCGCGATGGCGGCTGCCATCGCGCTTTCCGTCGGCCTGGCGCCGGCGGCCGCGAAGAGCGAGCGAACCAACCACAACGAGCGGTCGCGCTCCCACGTTTCCCTGCACCTCTCGACGCACTCGGTGCTGAAGGGGAGGGGGCTGGCGGTGCGCGGCAAGGTGCGGCCGAGCGGCCACCACCGGGTGAAGCTGGTCTTCCGCGGCCCCGACGGTGGCACCCGGGGCGTGACGACGAAGGCAAATGGGACCTTCGCGGTGCGCTGGCTGCCGGAGCGGACTGGGACCCACGCGGTGCGAGCGTTCGTGGTTCACGACCGGCGCGTTCGTGGGTCTCGCAGCGCCAAGCGCAGGCTGACGAGCTACCGCCTCGCCGGCGCCTCCTATTACGGACCTGGCCTCTACGGCAACGGCGTCGCCTGCGGCGGCACCCTGCTGCCGGGGACGATGGGCGTCGCTCACAAGACGCTGCCGTGCGGGACGAAGGTGAAGCTGCGCTACCACGGACGCACGGTGACGGTGCCGGTGATCGACCGCGGGCCCTACGTGGCGGGGCGCGACTACGACCTCACCGAGGCGGTTAAGGAGCGGCTGGGCTTCCCGGGAGTCGGAACGGTTCTCGCGACCCGGTAGCTACGAAGCGAGGCCGAGGCGGAGCTGGCCGGGTGTCGGCTCCGGCTCGGCCTTCGCTTCGTTCTTCTCGAAGGAGGCGACGCGGACGCCGAGCAGGCGGACCGGCCTTTGCGGGTCGTAGGCGCGCAGGAGCTCGAGGGCAACTGGGCCGACGACCTCGGGGTCGTTGGTCGGTTTCTCGACCGTGTGCGAGCGGGTGGCGTTGGTCCAGTCGTCGAGCCGCACCTTGATCCCGATCGTCCGCCCCTCCAGCTCCCGCTTGCGCAGGCGCCGGCAGAGCTCCTCGGAGAGCTCGGCGATGTGGCGCTCGAGCTCGGCCCGCTGGGTGACGTCGACGTCGAAGGTGATCTCCGTCGACTGCGATTTCGTCTCGTGTTCGGGGGTGACCGGCGTCTGGTCCCAGAGGTTGCCCCGGGCGTACAGCCAGGCGCCGGAGCGGGGGCCGAAGGTGTCTTCGAGGGCAGGGCGCTGCCAGTCGCGAAGGTCGGCAAGCGTCTTGATCCCCATCGACTCCAGCCGAGAGACCGTTTTCGGTCCGATCCCGGGGATCAGACCGGGGGAGTGGCCGGCGAATCGCTCCAGCGCCTGCTCCCGCGAGAGGACGACGAGCCCCCGCGGCTTGCCGAGCTCGGTGGTGATCTTCGCCAGCATCCGGCTCTCAGAGATCCCGACCGAGCAGGTCAGCCCGGTCTCCTCCCGGATCTCGCTTGCAACCCGCCGCATAGTCGCCTTCGGCGAGAAGATCCCGGTCAGGTCCAGATAGGCCTCGTCCAGCCCCACGACCTCGACCACCTCGACGTTCCGCCGCAGCACATCCATCACCTGCCCCGAGGCCTCCCGGTAGGCAGGAAAGTCCGGCCGGAGATACACCGCATCAGGCAACCGCCGTCGAGCCACAGCGGCGGGCATCGCCGAATGGATCCCCGCGAGCTTCCGAGCCTCGTAGCTAGCCGTGGTTACCACGGCCCGCGGCCCCGACCCGCAGACCACCACAGGTTTTCCCCGCAGCTCAGGCCGCCGCCGCAGCTCCACCGACGCATAGAAGGCGTCCATGTCGAGATGGGCGATGCACCGCTCGAAGCTCACCCGTAGATGGTAGGAGGGACCCGGGACGGGACCCATAGAGGAGACGCCTAAACTCAAGCCGTGGCTTCCCCAGAGGCGAAGAACCTCGAGGCGATCTCGAAGGCGATCGACCAGCACAACGCGAACTGCCCGTTTCCGGCGGCCGAGGTGCGGATGAACCCGTTCGAGGTTGAGCGGCTGGGCTGGGAGACGATCCGCGGGCTGCCGGTGGTGCCCGACGGCGCGATCGGGACGGGACGGTTCCGCATCGTCTGCTCGCGCGACATGGAGGACGACGGCCTCGAGATCACCGAGGCCGTCGGCAAAGAGCTGGAGACCGTGGCGCCGGTTCAGAACTGACTCACCTCTCCGAACTTTGGTGTCCTATAGGCACCCAAATCTCGGAGAGGTTGGTCCCTAGACCTGGTTGAAGAAGTCCAAGCCGATTTCTTCCATCCAGTTCGTCGCCTCGAGATTGAGGCGGAAGAGCTCGCCCGTCCAGATCAGGATCCCCATCGCGATCAGGATCAGGCCGCCGACGGCGACGATCGCCTGGTAGTGGCGCTTGACGACGGTGAAGGCGGTCGTCATCTGCGAGAAGGCGACGGCGGTGAGGATGAAGGGGATCGCGAGGCCGGCCGAGTAGACGGCGAGCAGGAGGGCGCCGTGGGCCGCCGAGTCGGAGAGAGACGCGGCGCCGAGGATCGCGCCCAGGGTCGGGCCGATGCAGGGGCTCCAGGCGATCGCGAAGGCCGCGCCGGCGACAATCGGGCCGCCTTTGCCCGCGCGCTCGAGCAGCGCGTCGACGTGCCACTCCTTGTTCAGCCGGGTGATGAAGAGGGAGCCGACGAAGAGCAGGCCCATGGCGATGATCAGCGCGCCCGAGATCTTCGTCAGCAGGTCCTTGTGGTCCTGGAGCACCGAGCCGAGGCCGGTGGCGGTGAGGCCGAGGAGGATGAAGATCGCCGAGAAGCTGGCGACGAAGAGGAGGCTCGGCCCGAGCACCCGGCGCCAGCTCGCGTTCTCCAGTTCGTTCGCTGAGACCCCGGTCACGGCCGAGAGGTAGCCGGGGACCAGTGGCAGCACGCAGGGGGAGAGGAAGGAGACGACCCCGGCCGCGAGGGCGGCGAGGATCCCCACGCCGGAGGCAGGATCGGTGCTGACGGCGGCGAGGACCACGACCTTTCAGGTTACCCTCCCCGCCGTGGCGCCCGAGGGCTCAGAGGGCCGGCTGTTCAACGCTTCGGGAAGGGCGCGGCAGCTCTATGCGTCGCCGCTGTTCGCGATCGGCCCGAGCGAGCCGGGCCCGGCGATCAGGCGGGGCTTCCTGCTCTCGGTTCCGATCGCGCTCACCCTCGCCCTCGAGCTCGGCTTCGACACCGAGAGCGCCGGGGCGATCGCCACCGCCGCCCTCCTCAACGGCTTCCCCGGGATGGACGCCCCGGCCAAGGCGCGAGCGGGGTGGCAGGCAGCAAGCGCGCCGCTGATCGGGGTCGCCGCCGCGCTCGGCATCCTCAGCAGCCAGACCGGCCCGACCGCGGCTCTGGCGCTGGGGCTGCTGGGCCTCGTCGCCGGCTACTGCTTCTGCGTCTCCCTGCGACTGGCGATCGTCGGCCTCACGGTGACGCTGGCGATGCTCATAGCCCAAGGGCTCTTCCTGCCGGCCGCCGACGCCTGGCCCGCCCTCGCCTACGCGACTCTGGGCGCCCTCACCCAGGTCGCCTGGTCGCTGCTCGTCTGGCTTGTCACCGACCGCGACGCCGACGAGCCGGGGGAGGCTTGGAGCGGGAGGGAGGCGGTCGCGGCGCTGCGAGCCAACCTGTCCCTCGAGTCCCAGAGTGCCCGGCACGCGGTCCGCTTCGGCCTCGCCCTCGCAGTGGGCGTCGCCGCCTACCGGCTGCTCGGGATGGACGACCACGGCTACTGGATCCCGCTGACGATCCTTTTCGTGATGCGGCCGGAGCGCGGCGAGACCGACCACCGCCTGATCCTGCGTGCCGCCGGCACGGTGATTGGGCTGCTCGTGGCATCGGCGATCGCCGAGGTCCTCGAGGGCGACGATCTGGCGATCGGCGTCATCCTCACCGTCGCCGCGGCGCTCAGCTTCGGCTTGCTGACCGTCCAGTACGCGCTCTTCACCGCCGCGATCACCACCTTCGTGGTCGTCATCAGCACCACCCTTGGCCAGCCGGCTTTCCAGACCATCGACGAGCGCGCCACCGGCACCGTCCTCGGCATCTTCATCGCGTTTCTGGCTTGGCGCCTTTGGTCGAATCCCGTCGGCACGGTAGATTTGGCCAGTCAGCCAAACATGGGAGGAGCGAGGCGTTGAGCAACAAGACGTACGTGATCGGGGTCGGGATGACCAAGTTCGAGAAGCCCGGCACCAAGGACGGCGACTACCCGGACTGGGCCAAAGAGGCGGGGGAGAAGGCGCTCGCAGACGCCGGTATCCCGTATGAGGACGTCGAGCAGGCCTACGCCGGCTACTGCTACGGCGACTCGACCTACGGCCAGCGGGCGCTCTACCAGCTCGGCCTGACCGGGATTCCCGTCGTCAACGTCAACAACAACTGCTCGACCGGCTCCTCGGCGCTCTTCCTGGCGCGGCAGGCGGTCAAGGGCGGGACCGCCGACTGCGCCCTCGCGCTGGGCTTCGAGAAGATGGAGCCGGGCAGTCTCGGCGTCAAGTACACCGACCGCACCAACGCCCTCGACAAGCACGCGATGCGGATGTTCGAGATCCGCGACCCCGAGCAGTCGCCGCCGGCGCCGCAGATGTTCGGCAACGCCGGCCGCGACCACATGCAGAAGTACGGCTCCGAACCCGACCACTACGCCTGGATCGGCTGGAAGAACCACAAGCACTCGGTCAACAACCCCTACGCCCAGTTCCAGGACGAGTATTCGCTGGAGGACATCAAGGCGGCGAAGATGATCCACGACCCGCTGACGAAGCTGCAGTGCTCGCCGACTTCCGACGGCTCGGCCTGCGCGATCGTCGCCTCCGAGCGCTACGTCGACCAGCACGGGCTCTGGGACCAGGCGGTCGAGATCGCCGGCCAGTCGATGGTCACCGACCTCAGCTCGACCTTCGACGAGAACGCCGACTGCATGACGATCGTCGGCTCGGACATGTCGAAGACCGCCGCGGACGCCGCTTATGCGGAGGCGGGCATCGCCGCCGCTGAAGTCGACGTCTGCGAGCTGCACGACTGCTTCAGCGCCAACGAGCTCATCACCTACGAAGCGCTCGGGTTCGCCGCGGAGGGCGAGGCGCACAAGCTCGTCGAGGCCGAAGCGACCACCTACGGCGGCGACGGTCCGGTGGTCAACCCATCGGGCGGGCTGATCTCCAAGGGCCACCCGCTGGGCGCGACCGGCCTCGCCCAGTGCTCGGAACTGACCTGGCAGCTGCGCGGCGAAGCCGACAAACGGCAGGTCGAGGGCGCCAAGGTGGCGCTCCAGCACAACATCGGCCTCGGCGGTGCCGCCGTGGTCACGGTCTACAAACCGGCGGCCTGAGAGGTCGCCTCACGGGGTAGGAGGAGCACGATGGCGAAGGAGCGGCGTTCACTCAGCGGCAAGGTCGTGGCGATCACCGGCGGTGCGCGCGGGATCGGCAAGGCGACGGCAGCGGCGCTGGTCGCGAAGGGGTGCCGCGTCGCCATCGGCGACCTCGAGCTGGAGCTGGCGGAGAAGACCGCGGCGGAGCTCGGCGGCGGCACCGTGGCCCTCCCGCTCGACGTCACCGACCGCGCCTCCTTCGAACGCTTCCTCGACGAGGCCGAGCGCCAGCTCGGGCCGATCGACGCGGTGATCAACAACGCCGGGATCATGCCGGTGACGCAGTTCGAGGACGAGAGCCCCGAGTCGATCCGCCGCCAGTTCGACATCAACGTCCACGGCGTCATCACCGGCACCCAGCTGGCGATCAAGCGGCTGCGCCCGCGCGGCAGCGGCTACATCGTCAACATCGCCTCGCAAGCGGGCAAATCGGGGATCCCGGGGATCGCCACCTACTCGGGCACCAAGCACGCCGTCGTCGGCCTCAGCGAGGCGGTGCGGGCGGAGCTGCGCGATACCGGCATCGAGGTCCTCTGCGTGATGCCTACCGTCGTCAACACCGAGCTGACCAGCGGCGTCGGCCAGAAATGGGTGAAACCGGTCGAGGCCACCGACGTCGCCAACGAGATCGTCGACGCGATGGAAGTGCCGCGCTTCGACGTCTTCGTCCCGCGCGCCAACGGCGCCCTCTACAAGATCCTGGCGCCGCTGCCGCGCAGCTGGCGCGAGGCGCTGGGCAGGGCGATGAAGGTCGACAAGCTGATGATCGAGGTCGACCACAGCGCCCGCCAGGCCTACGAGGACCGCGCCGCGGCGAGCGAGCCTGGGCAGGGCGAGGGCGAGGGCGAGAGCGCCGAGACGCCCGAGCCCCAGCGCGACGTCGCCTGAGGAACCCGACGCCAGGTGGAAAATTCAGCGAGCGCTGAACTTTCCACCCTCTAGCGTCGTAAATTCAGCGAACGATCATGTTGGGACGGATCTACGACGCCACCTGGGGCCGCGCCTTTTCGGCCTTCTACGACCGCGCATTTGAGGCCACCGAAGAGGCGGGCCTGCGCGAGATGCGCTGCGAGTTGCTGAAGGGGGCGCGGGGGAGGGTGCTGGAGCTCGGCGCGGGTACCGGCCTCAACCTCGAGCTCTACCCGCACGAGGGACTGGACTGTCTGACCCTGACCGAGCCCGACCCGCACATGTTCAAGCAGCTCCGCGCCCGTGCGGAGAAGGAATGCCCCGGGGCGGATCTAATCCAAGCCGGCGCCGAGAACCTGCCCTTCGACGACAACACCTACGACACCGTCGTCGTCACCCTCGTCCTCTGCACGGTCCCAGACCAGGCGGCGGCCCTGCGGGAGATCTCCCGCGTCCTCAGGCCCGATGGCCAGCTCCTCTTCCTGGAGCACGTCCGCGCCACGGACGATCCCTCGCTGGCCAAATGGCAGGACCGCCTGGAGACCCCGTGGCGTTTCCTCGGCGACGGCTGCCACTGCAATCGCGACACCCTGGCGGGCCTCAAGGGCGCTGGCTTCGAGATCGGCGAGCTCGAGTGCGCCGAGCTCCCGAAGGCTCCGCCGATTGTTAGGCCGCTGGTCACCGGTCGCGCCGGCATCTCCTGATCCTCAAGAAGGGGTCACGACTGCCGATGATCAATCAATGTCTTTGGAGATCGACCTTCCCGCTGGTCCCGTCGCGGATCGACTGACGCTTTGGCCCGTCGATGACGGCAGATATGGGTTGGACGCCGTCTTCCAGGGCGCATCGGGCTGGGAACGGTGCGAGGAGCACGAGCAGGCGCTGAAAGCGATGGGCGTCCAGTGCAAGCTGCTCCAGAACCTCGATGACTCGTGGTCGCTGCGCTTCGGGCCGCTGACCGCGATGGAGGTGGGGAAAGCCCTGTTTGCCTTCGTCCGCTGAGCAGAGCTGCCTCGCGGTTCCGTGCCAACGCACGATAATGGTGGTTATGTCAACTTGGAGGCGGAAACCGCCGGAAAGGGCTAGGACGCTTCTTCGATCGCCTCTTCCAGGGCTCCCGTGGAGCTTGGGGTCCCTATTGCTTCTAGGCCATCGCTTTTCGGGCCTTTGACGGCGAAGGACGGCGTGCCGTTGAAGCCGAGTTCTGGGGCTTCTGCGGTGGTTTCTTCGACCTCGGCGAGGAATTTGGTGCGGTCTTTGTTCCACTTGGCGAGGTTCTTGACCCCTGCGCCCTTGGCGATGCTTTCCAGGAAGGCGTCGTCCGCGTAGCCGGAGTTCTCGGCGCCCTGGTTCTTGTAGAAAAGCTCGACGTAGTTCCAGCCGCGGCCCTGGGCGCCCGCCGCCAAGGCTGCTGCGCCGGCCGGTGGCGATTGCTCGCCGATGATCGTGAAGTTACGGAACTCGAGCTTCACTTCGCCATTCTTGACCTGGTTTTCGATAATCGGCGGCAGGACTTCTTCGGAGAATCCCTTGCAGACCGGGCACTGCAGGTCGCCGAACTCGACCAGTTCAACCGGGGCTTTTGGATCTCCGAGGACCATTTCCCGCTGTGGGATGCCGGCGAGCTGCTGATTTACCTCCGCCACGCCCTCGAGTTCCGTGTCGCCGCCGTCGCTGCTGGAGGTATTGACGACTATGAGGACGAGAACGACGGCAACCGCCAGGAAGACAGCGCCGGCGGCGAGCTGGAGCAGCTGCTTCCTGCGGTCTCCCGCGCCGGCTGCGGCTTCGGCCTGCTCGCGCTCTTCCCGCCGCCTCTCTCGCTCCTTCTTGTTGCTCATCCGGCCGCTCCTCTCAGGCCCGGTTGGCTCCTCGTCGAGTCCGCCGCTCCCGCGTAGCCGATCAGCCGCGTTGCGTTCAGCGCGAAGAGGATCGTCATCAGGACGGCGCTGCCGACGCACCACTGGCAGATCGCTTCGATCTTGAAGATCTCGATGTAGGTGAGAAAGACGCTGTAGCCGAAGCCGCCGAGGGCGACGACGAAGCCGCCGAAGCGCGCCAGGTCGGTGGCGAAGAAGGCGCTCGCCAGCAGCAGCACGTAGCCGACGATGCCAAAGACGGCGATGTTGACGCCGGCGACGTGCGAGTAAGAGCTCTTGGCGACGGTCGCGCACCCGGTCGAGCCGGCGATGCACTGCGGAGCGTCGCCGCCGGCGGCCTCGAATGCGATGTAGGTGGCGACTCCGACCCCGAGGGCCGCGAGGAAGGCGATCAGCCGCCGCAGGGTCCACTCGCTCGGGTAGCTCATCGCGCGGAAGATAAAGCTTCGGCGTAAAAGCCCGCTAAGGCGCGCGAGAGCTTGCCGCCCTGCCAGGCGAGCGGCGACTCCCCCTCGGCCTCGCTCACCAGCCGCGCCTGCGGCAGCGCCTCGGCGTAGGCGACGGCGGCCTCGTAAGGATGGCCGGGATCGGCCTCGTCGTTGCTTGCCACCACCAGCGCCGGCAGGTCTAAGTCCCGCAGCTCGTCAAGCAAGTCGAATGGCTGTGAGCGCGGCACCTCGCGCAGGGCCCGCACCAGCGCCTCCGGATGGCGCTGTAGCAGCATCCGCTCCCGCGTGAAGCGTAGAACCGAGTCGCGCCAGCGCGGGTCGATTCCCTGCCGTTCGCCGATGTAGGCGACAAAGCCGTCGACGCCGCCGCTCTCCAGCGCCGCCGCCAGGCCGTCCCAGTACTCCAGCGAAGACGGCTTGATCGTCCCGAGGTAGGTCGGCCCGATCACCGCCAGGCCGGAAAGCCGCTCCGGGTGGCGCAGCGCGTAGGCCACCGCCGTGTGGGCGCCCATCGAGTGGCCGCCGAGGAGGAAGCGCTCACCGGGGTCCAGGCGCTCCTCTACCACCCGCTCCAAGTCGTCGACCAGCTCTGGGTATCCATAACTCTGCTCCGCCCCGGCCGGGTCTGACTCACCGTGGCCCCTGGCGTCATAGGTGATGACCGCATGGCCTGCACGCGGCAGCGCTTTCGATCCGTGGAGGACGTAGCGGCCCGTCGCCGTAATCCCGTGGCAGAGGATGGCCGCGGGGCCCTCCCCCACTTCTTCGCCGCGGAGCTGCGGCGCCGGCTCGACCATGAACCGCCGCCCCTCCAGCGGCATCAGCCGAGCGCGGCGACCGCGCGCTCGAGGTCCTCGACTGACTCGTAGCTGCTGCCGGTTCGTGAGACCGTCTTGTGGCGGACGACGCCGTCGCCGTCGATGAGGAAGATCGCCCTCATCACGTAGCGCCCACCAGGCGCGTCCTTCAGCCCGGCGATGCGGGCGAACGGCCCGACCCAGCCGGTCACCCCGTAGCTCTTTGCCACCTCGAGCTCCTCGTCGGCGAGCAGCGGCACGTTCAGTTCCTGCTCTTTGACCCAGTGCTCATGGGAGTCGACCGACTGCGGCGAGATCCCGAGGACCTCGGCGTCGAGCGCGTCGAGCTGGTCGCCGTTGTCTCGGTAGGAACAGAACTGCTTGGTGCAGACGGTGGTCGCATCCCCCGGGTAGAAGGCGAGGATGAGGTTGCGGCCGCGGTAGTCGGAGAGTCGGTAGGTCTTGTCTCCGGTGCCTGGGAGCTCGAAATCGGGGGCGGGATCGCCTACGTCGGGCTTGGCCATCTGGCCAGCTTACCCGGGTGGCTATCCCTGCTCGACCGTCATCTCTTCGATCACGACCGTCTGTTTCGGTTTTTCTTCCGGCGTCCCGAGGGCGTCAATCTTTTCGACCACGTCGTAGCCCTCGCTGACCTTGCCGACCAGCGCGTATTCCGGCGGCAGGCCGGCGTCGGGTGCGGTGACGACGTAGAACTGGCTGCCGGAGCGGCCGGGCGGCTCGGCCGAGCTCTTCGCCATCGCCACGATCCCTTTCGTGTAGGCGAGGTTCGCCGGCGGCTTCTCGTCGACGCTGTAACCGGGACCGCCGGTGCCGGTGCCTTCGGGGTCGCCGCCTTGGATCACGAACCCGGGTGCGACGCGGTGGAAGGTGAGATCGTCATAGAAGCCTTCCTTGGCGAGGAAGGCGAAGGAGTTGGCCGTCTTCGGAGCCCGCTTCGTGTCGAGGGCGATCTCGAAGGTGCCGCAGCTGGTCTTGACGACGACGGTCGCTTCTTCTCCCGCCTTCAGCACCTGGTCGGGCTTCTCGAAGCTGACGGTCTTCGGTTCGGGCGCTTCGACCTTCTTGCAGCCGCCGGCGCTCGCCTGCGTCGAGCCGCCGGTGTCGCCATCGTCGCTGGAGTCGCCGCCCTGGCCGACGAGGACCGCGACGACGACGCCGATCGCGACGACCGCGAAGACGGCGAGGATGATCCAGCGACGGTCGGGTTGCTGTTCCACGGCCGCGAACCCTAGTAAACGTTCAAGAGGCCAATGTCCGCTCCCCCTCTCACCCCCCTTGCCGCCGCCGTCCTCCACGTCGGCAAACCGGAACGGATCCTGCAGATCGAGTGTGGCGAGGGCGAGGGCGCGCTCTTCCTCTCGCGCGAGTTCCCGAGTGCGCGGGTGCGCGGGGTCGACCGCGATGCGGCGGCGATCCGAGGCGCCAACTCGCGCGTCGGCCTCGACCCCGAGGGGCGGATCGCCTTCAAGCAGGGCTCCCCCGTCTCGACCCCGTTTCCCGACGACCACTTCGACCTGCTCATCGCGGTGGACACCTGGCCCGCCGTGCGGGAGGCTCGCCGCGTGGTGCGTCCCGGCGGCTTCCTGGCGTTGGTCGAGACGCGTCGCGAGCGTGCCCCCGGCGGCTTCGGCGCCTGGCAGCTGCGGTGGCGGCTGCGCCGCGCCGGGTTCGAGCCGATCTGGGAGGAACCGGCCGGCGACGGCAGCTTCGCTGTCGCCCGCTTGCGCGGCGGCGGCCCAGTGAGCGGCTCCCTCTAGTCTGGGCGCCGAATGGAGATCGCCGGGATGCCCCTGACCCTGCTCGTCAACCCCGCCTCCGCGGGGGGAAAGACGCTGAAGCTGCTGCCGCGGATCGAGGCGGCGCTGGACGCCCGCCGCGCCGTCTTCCGGGTCGAGCGAACGCGCAGCCTCGAGCACGGGGTTGAGGTGGCGCTGCGGGCGGTGGAACTGGGCGAGGTCCCGGTCGTAATCAGCGGCGACGGCCTGATGGGAGCGATCGGCGGCGCGATGGCCGGGGCGGAGACCCCGGTCGGGTTGATTCCCGGCGGCCGCGGCAACGATCTCGCCCGCGCGCTCGGCATCCCCACTGAGCCGGAAGAGGCGGTCGACGTCGTCCTCGCCGGCCACAGCCGGCGGATCGACGTCGGCGAGGCCAACGGCAAGCGCTTCCTCGGCATCGTCAGCGTCGGCTTCGACTCCGAATGCAACCGCCTCGCCAACGAAACCAACTTCATCCGCGGAAACCTCGTCTACGCCTACTCGATGGTCCGCACCCTGATCGGCTGGCGCTCGGCCCGCTTCACGATCGTCGCCGGCGGCGAACGCAAACGGATCACCGGCTACTTCGTCGACGTCGCCAACAACAGCGTCTACGGCGGCGGCATGTACATCGCCCCGGAGGCGGAGATCGATGACGGCCAGTTCGACGTCGTCGCGATCGAAGAGGTCGGCAAGCTGCGCTTCCTCAGCGGCCTCCGCGACGTCCTCAAGGGCGCCCACATCGGCAAGGACGAGGTCAGCGTTTTCCGCACGCCGCGGCTCGAGCTCGACGCCAGCCGACCCTTCCCCGTCTACGCCGATGGCGACCACCTAACCGATCTGCCGGTATCGCTGCGGGTCCTCCCCCGCTGCCTCTCGATCCTCGTGCCGGGCGACGATGGAGAGGGCTGACAGGGTGGTCGAGAACGAGCGTTCGAGACCAGTCTTCAACGCCAAGGTCGCCCTCGCGCGCACGATCGGGCGCGCCAGCCGAGCCAGTGGCCGGGGTGGCGGCACGACGCTGCCTGGGCGGGTGCTGCTGCGACTGGATCCGGAGGCGATCGCCCGTCTCGGCCACGGCCTCAATCGCGGGACGACGATCATCAGCGCCACCAACGGCAAGACGACGACGGCGGGGATGATCGCCGGAATCCTCGCCGCCGACGGCCGCCATCCCGTCCACAACCGCGCCGGCTCCAACATGACCTGGGGCGTGGCGACGGCGCTGCTCGAGCAGCGCGGCGAGGAGGGCCTCTTCGAGGTCGACGAGGCCTGGCTGCCCCGGGTGACCGAACAGCTGGACCCCAGCCTTATCGTCCTCGGCAACCTCTTCCGCGACCAGCTCGACCGCTACGGCGAGATGGAGGCGCTCGCCGACGAGTGGGCGAGGACGATCGCGGCGCGAACCGGGCGGACCCGCTTCGTCCTCAACGCCGATGACCCGCTGATCGCCGATCTCGGCCGCGATCCGAAGGGGACGGCGCGCGAGGGGGTGGTCTACTTCGGGATTGAGGACGCTTCGCAGGCGCTGCCGGAGCTGCAGCACGCCTTCGACGCCAAGCACTGCCGCCGCTGCGGCCACCCCTACGCCTACGAGCGCGCCTTCGTCGGCCACCTCGGTCACTACTCGTGCCCCAACTGCGGCGCCGAGCGGCCGCGGCCCGAGGTCGCGGCAACGGAGATCGAGCTGCGGGGCATGGACGGCTCGCGGTCGCGGGTTCGAACCCCCTCGGGCGAGATCGAGCTCGACCTGCCGCTGCCCGGCCTCTACAACGTCTACAACGCCCTCGCCGCGATCGCCGCCGGCCTGCAGCTAGGCGTGGAGCCGGCGCGAATCGGCCACGCCCTGGAGGGAACGCGGGCGGCGTTCGGCCGGGTCGAGACGATCGCGGTGGCCGACGTCCCCGTCTCGATCCTCCTGATCAAGAATCCCGCCGGCGCCAACGAGGTGCTGCGGACGCTGCTGCTGGAGAGCCGCGAGCGCGGCCCGCTCGACCTCTGGATCGCCCTCAACGACAAGATCGCCGACGGTCGCGACGTCTCCTGGATCTGGGACGCCGACTTCGAGCTGCTGGCGGCCGCGGCACGGCGGGTCGTCTGCTCGGGGACGCGGGCGCCGGAGATGGCGCTGCGGCTGAAGTACGCGGGTTGGCCGGAGGAGGCGATCGAGGTCATCCCGGGAGTAGAGACCTCACTTGACGCCGCCGTCCAGGGCGCCGACGGCCGTGTCTTCGCCCTTCCCACCTATACCGCCCTGCTGGAGCTACGCAAGCTGCTCTCCGACCGTGGGCTGGCGAAGGAGTTCTGGCGATGAATGCGACAGCGGAGGCGATCTGGCACGACGTCGAGTGCGGCGCCTACGCCGCCGACCTGCCGCTCTGGGAGGAGCTGGCAGAACAACAGGGCGGACCGGTTCTGGAGCTCGGCTGCGGCACCGGCCGCGTCGCCCTGCACCTGGCGCGGCGCGGGCACGAGACGATCGGGCTCGACATTGAGCCGGCGCTCCTCGCCGTGCTCGCCGAACGGGGCGAGGATCTGCCGGTGAAGGCCCTGGAAGCCGACGCCCGCGAGTTCGCGCTCGCAGAGCCCGCCTCACTCGTCCTCGCCCCCACCCACCTGTTGCAGCTCCTCCCCGACGCAGAGGAACGGGCGAGAAGCTTGCGCTGCATCGCCGGCGCGCTGCGCCCAGGGGGCCTGCTCGCCGCGGCGATCATCGAGGAGATGCCCGAGCCCGATGGCGCGCCCCCTCCCCTCCCCGACGTGCGCGAGGTCGACGGCTGGATCTACTCCAGCCTCGCGGTCGAGGCGGCGATCGGCCCTGGGGAGATCGTCGTCAGGCGCCTGCGCCAGACCGTCTCGCCCGAGGGGTCATTGAGCGAGGAGCCGAACGAGGTTCGGATCGCCACCTTCAGCGCCGAGGCGTTCGAGCGCGAGGCGGCCGCGTGCGGCCTCGTCCCCGCCGGTCGCCACGAGATCCCGCCGACCGAGCTGCACGTCGGCTCCCTCGTTGTCCTGCTCGAAAGGAGCCCCTGATGGAGCTGCGCGTCCTCAGCCTCTACCCCGACCAGATGAACATCTACGCCGACCGCGGCAACATCCTCTTCCTGCAGCGGCGCTGCGAGTGGCGCGGGATCGGCTTCGTCCACGACGGCGCCGGCCCGGGAGAGCCGGTCGACCCGGGCACCCACGACCTCTTCTACATCGGTGGCGGCCAGGACCGCGACCAGCGCGCCGTCGCCGCCGACATGGTCGCGAGCAAGCAGGAGGCGATCGCGGCGGCAGCCGACGACGGCGCCGTCCTGCTGGCAGTCTGCGGCGGCTACCAGCTGCTCGGCCACAGCTACCAGCTAGGCGAGGAGAAGCTCCCCGGCCTGGGGATCGCCGACCTGGAGACGGTACGGGAGCCGGGAGCGCGCCTGATCGGCAACATCGCGATCGAGGCCGACCTCGGCAGCGGCCCGAAGCTGATCGCCGGCTTCGAGAACCACGGCGGCCGTACCTACCTCGGCCCCGGAGCCCGGCCCTTGGGGAAAGTGGTCTCAGGACACGGAAACAACGACCGCGACGGCCTCGAGGGCGTGCGCCGCGACAACGTCATCGGCACCTATCTCCACGGCCCCTTGCTGCCCAAGAACGCCTGGCTGGCCGACCACCTGATCGCCCTGGCGCTCGAGCGCCGCTACGGCACCCGCCCAGAGCTGGAGCCGCTCCCGGACGAGCTAGAGGCCGCCGCCCACGATTCGGCGCGGAGGGCTGCTCAATCGTGATCAGTGCGACTTATCCACCCCAGAAGGTGGAAAAGTCGCACCGCTAGCGCCCGGAGGAGCCGAATCCGCCCTCGCCGCGAGCGGACTCGGTAAGCGCCGCCGCCTCGACCGGCTCGGCAAGCGCGATCGGGGTCAGCAGCAGCTGGGCAATCCGGTCGCCGGGCTCGACCCTGAAGGTCTCGGCGGGGTCCGTGTTCAGCAGCAGAACCCGAAGTTCACCGCGGTAGCCGGAATCGATCAGGCCGGGAGCGTTGACCAGCGCGATCCCATGCTCACGCGCAAGCCCCGACCGCGGCAACACCAACCCAGCATGCCCCTCCGGGATCTCCACCCCCACCCCGGTCCCAACACTCCACCGCTCCCCGGGCCCTATATGAGCCGCCTCGCACGCATACAAATCAAGCCCAGCGTCCCCCTCGTGCGCGCGAGAAGGAACCTGCGCCTCGTCTTTCAGCTTCAGGATCGGGAGTTGCACGGACGGCAGCCTATGCCACGGCGAGGTCACTGAAGCGATGGAGCTCGGCGCTGGGGACCTTCGCGTGCACCAAGACCCCGTCCTCCCGCTCGGTCCGCTCCAAGTCCCCCGCAACCTCATGCAGCTCATGCAGCCGCCCGCCTTGCGAATACGGGATCAGCAGCTCGACCTCGGTCAGCGTTTCCTCGAAGGCCGCCTCGATCCGCTCCCGCAGCAGCTCCAGCCCCTCCCCCTCGCGGGCCGAAATCAGGATCGCGTCGGGATGGTCGAGCTCGGTCTCGCGCCGCTCCTCCTCGCTCAGGAGGTCGACCTTGTTGAAGACCAGCAGCCGCGGCTGCTCGCCCGCGCCGATCTCCGCCAGGACGCTGTCGACTGCCTGCATGTCGGCGAGCCGCCGCTCCTCCGAGGCGGAGGCGTCGACCACGTGCAGGATCAGGTCGGCGAGGACGGTCTCCTCGAGCGTCGCCTTGAAAGCCTCAACCAACTGGTGGGGCAGCTTTTCGATGAAACCGACCGTGTCGGTGAGCAGGTAGTCGCGGCCGGAGAGCTCGAAGGTCCGCGTCGTCGGGTCGAGGGTGTGGAAGAGGCGGTCGCGGACCTCGACCTCGGCCCCGGTGAGGGCGTTCAGGAGCGTCGACTTGCCGGCGTTGGTGTAGCCGGCGAGGGCGACCCGCGGTAGCGAGGTGCTCTCGCGGCGGGCGCGCATGACGCCGCGGTTCTTCTCGGTCTCGCGTAGACGGCGGCGCAGGGCGGAGATCCGGTTGCGGGCGAGGCGGCGGTCGGTCTCGATCTGGCTCTCGCCCGGGCCCCTGGTGCCGATGCCGCCGTCCATGCGCCCGGCGCCGAGGCGCTCGAGGTGAGTCCAGAGGCCCCGCATGCGGGCCATGTTGTATTCGAGCTGGGCCAGCTCGACCTGGAGCTTGCCCTCGGCCGAGTGGGCGTGGTCGGCGAAGATGTCGAGGATCACCGCGGTGCGGTCGATCACCGGCACCCCGAGCGCCGCCTCGAGGTTGCGCTCCTGGCGCGGCGCCAGCTCGTCGTCGCAGGCGACCAGGTTGGCGCCGGTGGTGGCGATTTCCTCTTTGACCTCGGCCAGGCGGCCGCGGCCGAAATAGCGGTCGGGGTCGGGTTTCGGCCGCTGCTGGGTCGCGGTGGCGACGGTGGCGACGCCCGCGGTCAGCAGCAGCTCCTTCAGCTCGGCCAGCGGCTCGCCCTCCTCGCGGCCGTCGACGATGCCGATCGCCAGCGCTCGCTGGCGCGCGCGGCGACTGCTCCCGTTCCCGTTTGCCGAATTCTCCACTCAGACCGATTGTAAGCGGCAGCCGAAGCCGGATAGGGTGGTCGGCGTGAAGGTCTTCGTAACCGGGGGCACCGGTTTCATTGGCGGTGAGGTCGTGCGCCAGCTGCGCGGCCGTGGCGACGACGTCGTCTGCCTCGTCCGCAGTCCGGAGAAAGCCGGGAAGCTGAAAGAGCTCGGTTGCGAGCTGGCGGCCGGAGACCTCGGCGACGAGCGGGCGATCCGCGCCGCGATGACGGGCTGCGACGCCGCGATCCACGCCGCCGCCGTCTACGAGGTCGGGATCCCCGCCAAGCAGCGGCCATCGATGTGGGACGCCAACGTTGAAGGCACCCGGCGGGTGATGGAGGCGGCGCTGGCGGAGAAAATCCCGCGGATCGTCTATGTCTCCACGGTCGGCATCTTCGGCAACACCCACAAAGAGGTCGTCGACGAGTCCTACAAAAACCCGGAGACCGACTTCACCTCCTACTACGAGGAGACGAAGCTCGAGGCGCATAAGCTCGTCCAGCGGATGATCGACGAGCAGGACCTGCCGGCGATCATCGTCCAGCCGGGCGGCGTTTACGGGCCTGGCGACACCTCGCAGGTCGCGGACCTGCTTGAGCAGTTCTTCGCGGGGAAACTGCCGCTGCTTCCCTTTCCCGAGCTGGGGATCTGCATGACCCACGTTGAGGACATCGCCGGTGGGATATTGCTGGCGCTGGAGAAGGGCAAGCTTGGCGAGACTTACGTGATCAGCGGCCCGGCGACGACTATGCGCGAGGCGATCGAGACTGTGGCGCGGGTTAGCGGGCGTAAAGCGCCGAAGCGGAATTTGCCCACCGGGCTGATGAAAATGATGGTTCCTTTTGGGCCGGTGGTCGGGAAGGTGATGGGCCAGCCTCCGAATCTGCGGGAGCTGATCTCTTCTGGGGACAACGTGACCTTTTGGGCTAGCTACGACAAGGCCGAGCGTGAGCTTGGGTATTCGCCTCGGGGGATGGACGAGGGGCTTCGGCAGACGCTGGCTGCTGATTCGCGGTTTCCTGATCCTGTTGGTTGAGCGGGGCCCGGGGGCAGGGGTCGGCGGACAACAGCGGGGAGGGTCCGGCGACCCCTGCCCCCGGGCCCCAGTGACCGAATTTGTGGGTTCGGCATAAGGTGCACGCCGTGCGAGTTATTGACGTCATGCACTTGGGGCGGCCGCACGTGATTGGCTGCTGGGAGGTTGATGGGGTTCTTGTTGATCCGGGGCCGGAGTCTTCGCTGCAGACGGTGATTGATGCGATCGGGGATGAGCAGCCTCGGGCGGTGCTGCTGACGCATATTCATCTCGATCACGCAGCCGCTACCGGCGCGATGGTTCGACGTTGGCCCGAGCTGGAGGTCTACGTGCACGAGCGCGGGGCTCCGCACCTGGTTGATCCTTCGAAGTTGTTGGCTAGTGCGGAGCGGCTCTATGGGGACAAGTTGGGCTATTTGTGGGGCGAGATCTTGCCGGTGCCTGAGGGCAATGTTCGCGTGCTCTCCGGTGGTGAGACGGTGCATGGGATGCGGGTCGCCTACACGCCGGGGCACGCCTCGCACCATGTCTGTTATCTCCATGAGGAGAGCGGGACTGCGTTTGTCGGTGACGTCGCCGCTTGCCGGATTCCGCCCTCGCAACTGATCGTGCCCCCCACTCCCCCGCCCGACATCAACGTCGAGGTCTGGGAAGAAAGCCTCGACACCGTCGCCGCCTGGGAGCCGCAGCGCCTCGCGCTCACCCACTTTGGCGCTGTCGAAGAGGACGTCCCCGGGCACATCGAGGCGGTGAAGGCGAAACTGCGGGAAGAGGCCGAGTTGGCGCGGCAGATGGAGAAGGCCGAGTACGACGCCGACAACGAGGCCCGGATTCGGGGGGCCCTGGCGGCCGAAGGCATCGAGGGGGACACCGTCGAGGAGTTGCTGCAGGCGGTCCCTACCGCCTACCAGTGGAGCGGCCTCGACCGCTACTGGCGCAAGAAGGCGGAGCGCGAAGCCGCCTGATCAGGGCCGGAAGTTGACCCCGTCGAGCGAGACGCAGGGTGCGTCTGGCGCCGAGGGCAGATGCACGGCGCCGTCGGGTTCGATTTCGAGCAGGAGAAAGTTCCCGCTGCAGGTGGGGATCACGAACTGCCTCTGCGCCGCAGGCCGGTAACCGGTCGGCAGGATGAAGACGTCGGGGTCGAGCGCCCCGGGGCTTCCCTCCGCGGTCCCCTCCAAATGGACGACGCCGCCCGGGTCCTTCCAGAAGCCGACCGGTTCGGAGGAGGATCCGGCGTTGGACCAGTTCAGGCCTCCGCCGCCGCAGAACGTCCCGGGTGAAGCTACGCAACTGCCGGAGACCGGGGTGACCGTTCGAACCGGCTCCGCCTGCACGGCGGCATCGCTGCCCGGCGCGCCCTGAGGACCGGTTGCCCCCGGATCTCCCTTCGGTCCCTGTTTGGAGATCGTCAGTTTGCGCTCGCCCTTGCTGCACTTCCCCTTCGAGGCAAGGCGAAGGTCGCCACCTTTTTTCGTGGCGCAGAGAACGACGTTCTTCGAACCGCCTCCCTGAGCGGCGATCGCGACGCTGGCGATCGCGACGATCGCCACGGCGACCAGGAAGGTCAGGCGCCAGCTCATCTGGCGAGCCTAACTCAGCTCAGGCGCTCCCGCACACGCTCTACAAGGTTATGTCCCCTCCCCCCGGGTACCCGTGGACCAGGGAACCAGGGACTACAGGAGGAGTTGACATGACCGGCACTTCAATGCTTCGACGCGCGCTCGTCGCGTTTCTGTCCACCGCGATCGCCATAGCGCTGCTGGCCGGGCCGGCAGCGGCGACGAAGCCGCCGCGGACCATCGCCGCGCTCGGGGACTCGATCACTCGCGCCTACAACTCAGACGGCCCTGGCTGTCCGACCGGCCCGGCCCTCGACTGCCCGAAGAACTCCTGGGCCACCGGGACCAATCCGCTGGTCGACAGCTTCCGCGAACGGCTCGACGCCGCCTTCCCCGGCCCGCTGATCGCCTACAACGACGCAGTCTCCGGCGCCCGTGCCGTTCACCTGCTCGCCCAGGCTGAAGCCGCGGCCTCCCAGGACCCCGACCTCGTCCTGATCGAGATCGGCGCCAACGACGCCTGCGCCTCGACCCCCACTCCCACCGCGACTTTCCGCGAACAGGTGCGGGCGGCTCTGGAAGCGCTGGTCGAGGCCAACCCGAAGGTCTACATCCAGCTGATGAGCATCCCCGACATCAACCAGCTGCGCGAGATCTTCACCGAACCGCCCGACCAGAACGCGCTCACCCGCTGGTCGCTCTTTAACGTCTGCCAAGGGCTGCTCGCGAACCCGCTCTCAACCGAACAGGCCGACGAAGAACGGCGGGAGGCCTTCCGCGCCCAGGTGATCGCCTACAACGAAGCGCTGGCCGAAGTCTGCGCCGAATTCAAGCGCTGCCGCTGGGACGACTATGCGGTCTTCAACTCCGGGTTCACGACGACCGACGTCGCCACGGTCCAGAACACGAGCGGCATCGACATCCCGCCCTTCAACCAGATCCCGATCTTCGGCTCCGGCAATGCCAACTCCACCGCCGACTACTTCCATCCCTCGACCTCGGGCCAGGCGCGCCTCGCCGAGGCCGCCTGGGAAACGACGTTTGCCGATGGGAGGAACCGCAAAGGAGGCGCCGTGGCAGTGGCCGCGGCGCAGCCGGCGCCCTAACGCCTCAGGAGAGGTGCTCGCGCATCCGCTCTACCGCCTCTTCGATCCGCTCGTCGGGGGCGGTCAGGGCGATGCGGAAGAAACCCTCGCCGCTCGGCCCGTACATCGAACCGGGTGAGATGACGACGGCGGCCTCCTCGAGCACGAGCTCGCAGAAGGAAGTCGAGGTGTGGCCCTCGGGGACGGGCGCCCAGACGTAGATCGTCCCCTTCGGGGAGGCGACGTCGACGCCGATCTCGCCGAGGGCAGAGACGACGAGGTCGCGGCGGCGGGCGTAGGTCGCGTTCATCTGCTCAAGGGGATCGGTGGGCCCCTCCAGGGCCGAGACGCCGGCCATCTGAATCGCCTCGAAGAGGCCGGAGTCGACGTTCGTCTTCAGCCGCCAGTAGGTCTGGATCGCCTCGGCGTTGCCGAGGATCGCGGCGCAGCGCCAGCCGGTCATGTTGTAGCCCTTGGAGAGCGAGAAGACCTCGACCCCGACCTCCTTGGCGCCCGGCGTGGCGAGGAAGCTTGGGGCGACGTAGCCGTCGTAGGTCGTCTCCGAGTAGGCGTTGTCGTGGACAACGAGGATCTCGTGCTCCTTGGCGAAGGCGACGACCTGCTCGAAGAAGCCCTCGGGGACGATCGCGCCGGTCGGGTTGTTCGGGTAGTTGATGAACATCAGGCGGGCGCGGGAAGCGACATCGGCCGGGACGGCGCTGAGGTCGGGGGCGAAGCCCAGCTCCGGGACCAGCGGCAGCAGCTCGGCCTCGGCGCCGGCGAGGATCGGGCCGCCGGTGTAGACGGGGTAACCGGGATCGGAGGCCAGGGCGACGTCACCGGGGTCGAGGAAGGCGAAGCAGAGGTTGTAGATGCACTCCTTGGCGCCGATCGCCGGGATCACCTCGCCGTTGGGGTCGATCTCGACCCCGAAACGACGGCCGTAGAACTCGGCGAAGGCCGCCCGGAACTCGTCGCGGCCGCGGTTGCTCGGGTACTGGTGGTAGGCCGGGTTGGTGACCGCCTCTTGCATCGCCGCGACGACGTGCGGGTAGGTCGGCTGGTCCGGATCCCCGATACCGAGGCTGATCACGTCGATGCCGGCGGCGCGCTTGTCGGCGATCTGCTGCTCGAGTTCCTGGAACTTGTACGGCGGGATGGCCTCGAGGCGCTTGGAGGGGTCGGCGATGCCCATGGGCGCGGGAATCTATGCGATCGAGCTGATCCGTCGCGTTAGCGACGCGTTAGTTGCCGTCCAGCGCGGCGAGCGCCTCGACCAGCTCCGGCGAGAGCTCGCCGGCGAAGACGGGCTCGGCCCAGCCGTCGAGCCGAACCGAGAGATCCTCGGCGATCTCGACCTGCAGCTCGCCCCCTTCGAGCTCGACCACGAGCGGGCTCGGAGCGCCGCGGAGGAAGGCGGTGACGGCGGCACCGCTGGCGCCGGTGCCGGAGGAGAGCGTCTCCCCCACCCCGCGCTCGAAGATCCGCGCCCGCACCCGGTCGCCGTCGACCGCGAGGAAGCTGACGTTGGTGCGGTTGGGGAAGAGCTCGTTGCCTTCGATCCCCGGCCCGATCTCGCCGAGGTCGAGGTCGTCGAGCTCCTCGTCGGCGACGACGATCGCGCACTGCGGGTTGCCGATCGAGACATGCTGGAACTCCCACTGCCGACCGGCCGATTCGAGCGTGCCGCGACCGTCCTCCGGCCCCGAGGGGAAGTCCTTGGAGGTGGTTGAGGCCTGTCCCATGTCCACCGAACAGGTCAGCTCGCCGGTGATCGTCGGCCGGATCGGCCCGGCGACCGTTTTGATCGCGAACTCCTCGGCGTCGGTCCAGCCGTTCCGCCGCAGGTAGAGGATCGCCTCGCGGGCGCCGTTGCCGGAGAGCTCAGCTTCGGAACCATCGGGGTTGAAGATCCGCAGCTCGGCGACGAACTCGGGGTCCTCGCTGCGCGAAAGCAGCAGAACCCCGTCGGAGCCGACGCCGAAGTGCTGGTCGCAGAGCCACTCGACCCGGGTCGCCGTCAGATCCCACGGCAGCCGCTCCTGCTCCAAGATCAGGTAGTCGTTGCCGAGGGCTTGCCACTTCTCGAATTTCACGGCGCCAGCCTATTCAGAATCGCCGCCGCGACCTCCTCGTCGCCGAGGCCGGTCCGGTCGAGGAACTCGAGGTTGGGGATTTTCCGCATCCAGGTGAGCTGGCGGCGGGCGTAGTTGCGGGAGCGCTTCTTCATCGCCTCGATGTCGCCCGAGAGGAGCTCATCGAAGCCGAGGGCTTTGCGGGCGGTGCGGCCGGGACCGAGGGCTTCGGCGCGGCGGGCCTCCTCGGCGGCGCCGGCGGCGATAATCGCCTCGGTGCGGGCGTTGATCCGCTCGTAAAGCTGGGCGCGGTCCATGTCGAGGCCGAAGATCGTCGTCGGGTGCCTGGTCTCGGGCGACCACAGCTCTGACTCTTCGGCTTCGGGAGGCACTTTCTCTAAGGAGAGGTCGGCCACCGCGGCGCGGAGGTAGAGGCCCGTCCCCCCGACCACGATCGGGCGCCTGTCGGCCTCCAGCGCCGCGTCGATTTCCCGGTGGGCGAGTGGCATGTAGTCGCCGATCGAGAAGTCGGCGGTGACCGGGACGACCCCCAGCAGCCGGTGCTCCAGTCGCGCCTGCTCCTCTGCCGTGGCGGTTCCGGTCAGGATCTCCAGCCCCTCGTAGACCTGGAGGGCGTCGCAGTTGATCGCGACCGGGCCCTCCCCGCGCTCGCGCAGCAGCTCGGCCAAGGCGACCGCCACGCCAGTCTTCCCGACCCCGGTGGGGCCGAAGATGCCGATGACGCTCAAAGCAGCGGCGTCAGGGGGCGAGCGAGGACGCCGCTCAGCGTCTGCGAGGTCGCGCTTTCGATCTCGACATCGACTAGGTCGCCGGCGCTGGCGACGCCGTCGAAGTTGACCGCCTTGCCATGGCGGGTGCGACCCCGCAGCTTCGTCTCGTCGGTGCGGCTGGTCCCTTCGACCAGAACCTCCATCGTCCGGCCGATGAAGCGCTGGGCGCGCTCGGACGCCCGTCGCTGGACGACCTCGACCAACCGTTCCAATCGCTCGACCTTGAGCGGGTGCGGCAGCTGCCCCTCCATCGTCGCCGCCTCGGTTTCGCGGCGGGGCGAGAAGATGAAGGTGAAGGCGCCGTCGTAGCCGACCTCCTCGGCCACTTCCAGCGTTTCCTCGAAATCGCGCTCACTCTCCCCCGGGAAACCGACGATGATGTCGGTGGTGATCGCGCAGTCGGGCACGTGCTCACGGATCAGCGCCACCCGGTCCATGTAGCGGCTGCGGTTATAGGTGCGTCGCATCCGCTTGAGAACGGCGCTTGAGCCCGATTGCAGCGGCAGGTGGATCTGCTCGCAGAGGGCGGGCAGCTCGGCGTGGGCGCGGATCACATCCTCTTTCATGTCCTTCGGGTGCGGGCTCGTGTAGCGAATCCGATCGATGCCCTCGATCGCGTCGACCCGCCGCAGCAGCTCGGAGAAGCTGATCCGCTTCTCCAGCGGCAGGTCGCGACCGTAGCTGTTGACGTTCTGGCCCAACAGCGTCACCTCGCGCACCCCATCGGCAGCCAGGTTCTGCGCCTCGAGCAGCAGCTCCTCGGGGTCGCGGCTCACCTCGCGCCCCCGGGTTGAGGGGACGATGCAGTAGGAGCAGACGCAGTTGCAGCCCTGAGAGATCTGCAGCCAGCCCTGGAACTCGCGCTCGCGCCGGGTCGGCAGGTGGCCGGAGAACTCCTCGAACTCGAAATAGCCCTGGGCACTGAGCGAGTCGCTGTTGAGGAACTCGGCCAGCTTGTGAATCTGCCCCGGGCCGAAGGCGACGTCGACGAAGGGGAAGCGCTCGAAGACCTCCTCCTTGACCGACTGGGCCCAGCAGCCGCCGACGCCGACGACCCGCTCGGGGTCTTCGGACTTGAGCCGCTTCGCCTCGCCCAAGTGGGCGATAAAGCGGCTGTCGGCCGACTCGCGGATCGAGCAGGTGTTGAAGAGGATCAGGTCCGCCTCCCCCCGCTCCGCCGCCTCCTCGTATCCGAGCGAAGCCAGCATCCCCCGCATCCGCTCGGAGTCGTGCACGTTCATCTGGCACCCGAAGGTGGTGACGTGGAACTTCTGCGCCATAAGCGCGCAGGGTACCGCCGCGCCGACCTCCCGGTCTACTCGACGGTGAGCGTGCCTTGCATGCCTGCTTGGGCATGGCCCGGGACGCTGCAGATGAATTCGTAGCTGCCGGCTTCGAGGTCGACTTCGAGCTTTTCTTCGCTTTCGGCGATCGGTTCAAAGCCGGCCAGTTCTTTGCCGTCCTCGAGGATCACAACATTGTGCGGGATCGGCGAGGGGTTGTTGAAGTCGATCGTCACTTTGCCCGGTTTCGCGCTCAGCTCGGTCTTGTCGAAGGCGAGCGCGCTGGGATCAGCGGCCAGATCCAGGGTGGTCGAAGCACCGGCGGCTGCGCCACCATTCGATCCTTCTTCGCCCTTGGTCACGCCGCCCTTGCCCGCGGCTCCTCCCTCTTTTTCTTCCGAGCCCGTGGTCGGTCCGACGGGTTCTTCCTCGCCAGAGCCTTCCGCGGCTTCTTCGGCTTCTTCTTCGCCCTCCTCGGTTTCGCCGCCGAGGGCGCCGCCTTCGTTCGAGAAGCCGCCGGTTCCCTCGTCCATTTCGATCTCTTCGTTGGCTTTTGCGTACTCGGGCGCCCGCTCCTCCTGCTCTTCGGCTCCGTAGCGGACGGCGAAGGTGGTGGCGCCGACGACGAAGACGGCAAACCAGACGATTACCAGCGGGAAGGCTTTGCCGGGAAAGCCCTTGACTTTCAGGCCGGCAAAGGTGAGGACCAGGGCGGAAACGGCGAGGACGCCGCCGCAGACGTAGAAGAGGGTCTCGTTGCTCATATGCAGGCGCGATCCTATAGAGGTCGGCGCTCAGCTCGCCGTGAGGCGAAAGCGGCTAGGCCGCCTTCGCCTCCGCCGCCGTGGGGGCGACCTCTTCTTCGGCTGCCGGCGCTACCTCGCCGTCGATCCCGAGGGCCGCCCGTACCTTCGTTTCGATCTCGAGGGCCAGCTCCGGGTTATCGACCAAGAACTGTTTGGCGTTGTTGCGTCCCTGGCCGAGTCGCGTCTCCCCGTAGGAGAAGAACGAGCCGGATTTCTGGACCAGGTCCTGCTCCATCCCGAAGTCGAGCAGGCCACCCTCGCGCGAGATGCCGACGCCGTACTCGATGTCGAATTCGGCCTGGCGGAACGGCGAGGCGACCTTGTTCTTGACGACTTTGACGCGGACGCGGTTGCCGACCGCCTCGGTGCCTTCCTTCAGGGTCTCGATCCGGCGGATGTCGAGCCGCTGCGAGGCGTAGAACTTGAGCGCGCGGCCGCCCGGCTGGGTCTCCGGCGAGCCGAACTGGACACCGACCTTTTCGCGGATCTGGTTGGTGAAGAGGCAGACGGTGTTGGTCCGGTTGAGGTTTCCGGCCAGTTTCCGCATCGCCTGCGACATCAAGCGGGCCTGCAGGCCGACCGTGGTGTCCCCGATCTGCCCGTCGAGCTCGGCTTTCGGGGTCAGTGCCGCGACTGAGTCAATCGCGACCACGTCGACCGCCGCCGAGGCGATCAGCCGGTCGGCGATCTGCAGCGCCTGCTCCCCGTAATCGGGCTGGGAGACGAGCAGCTCGTCGGTGTCGACGCCGATCGCCCTCGAATAAACGGGGTCGATCGCGTGCTCGGTGTCGATGAAGGCACAGACGCCGCCCATGGCCTGGGCCTGGGCGATGATGTGGTTGACCAGCGTCGTCTTACCCGAGGACTCCGGGCCGAAGATCTCGACGATCCGGCCGCGCGGCACGCCGCCGATGCCGAGGGCGAGATCGAGCGCGAGAGAGCCGGTCGGAATCGACTCGACCTTGACCGTGCCTTTGTCACCCAGGCGCATCAGCGCGCCCTCGCCAAACTCTTTCCTGATGCCGCTGACGGTGTTCTCCAGCGCGGCGTCCTTCGCTTTCGCCTCCTTTGCGGAGACATCGTTCAAGGTCGTCTTCCTATCTGCCATCTCGATCACCTAACTGCTGCCTCAGCCGGGCAGCTGGACTTGTGCCAACGGCACGTAGCGCGCACCGGTCGGCTTGAGTTCAGAACGGTAGAGGGTCATCCGGCGGCAAATTCGTGCCTCCGAGAGCCCCTCGGGCAGCTTCCCCGGCGGTTCGGAGACGACCGCCGGTCGCCTCGATCCCCGCCCCTCGGGACGCACCCTTGCAACGGTTATGTGCGGCCAGTACGGCCGCTTCTCCGGCTCGAAGAAGCCGCCCTCCACGAGCCCCTGCGCGACCCCCGCCTGCAGCGCCTCGGTCCCCGGAGAGAGCACCGGTAGCGCATAGACACGCGCCCTGCCCCGCGGTGGCCGCGGCTCGGGATCGAGCACCTCCACCCAGGGTGCCGGGCCGACGGCGTCACGCACGACGGCGGCGATCTCCTCGATCTCCTCCTCGGGGCGGTGGCCGAGGAAGGCCAGGGTGACGTGGAGTGACTCTGGCGCCACCGGCCGCAGGGCCGGATCGCCCAGCTCCTCCCGCCCCCAGACGACGATCCCCTCGCGGAGCTCCTCGGGCAGGTCGAGCGCGACGAACAGGCGCGCTCGCGGGTTATTCGATCTCTCCTCAGCCACGGCCGCCACGCTACGGGGCGGTGATTGACGAAACAACGCCTCAAGTAAAAACTTCGCGCGCTACTTCGTGCCTTCTTTCTCACCTAGGAGCATTCGCAGCAGGTGCATCCCCACAAGGGCAGAGCGTTCGCGAATATCGAGCCGCCCGCCGGGGATTACCGGGTCGCGGGCGATGCTGGTCCCGTCAGCGAGGCGGGCGTTGAAGCAGACGTAGCCGACCGGCTTTTCCTCGCTGCCGCCGCCGGGACCGGCGATGCCGGTGATCGAGACGGCGATGCCGGCGTCGAAGCGCTCGATCGCCCCCTGCGCCATCGCCTCGGCGACCTCCGGCGAAACCGCACCCTTGGCCTCGATCAACGCCGGGTCAACCCCGAGCATCTCCGCCTTGGCCTCGTTTGAGTAGGCGACGACACCGCCGGCGAAGTACTCCGAGGCTCCTGCCAGGTCGGTGATTCTCGCCGCCAGGAGGCCGCCGCTGCAGGACTCGGCCAGGGCCAGGCGTTGACCCAGGAGCAGGGTCGCGACCTGGGCGTCAATCGTCTCGCCGTCGAGGCTGAAGGTCTCCTCGTGGTGGCGCCGCAGCAGCCCCTCGCGCACGGTCTCGGCGACCTCAGTCGCCTCGTCGCGGTAGCGGACGTCGATCTCGATCTCTCCGCGCCGCAGGCAGGTCGTCACCTCGATCGCGTCCAGCTCCAGCCCCTCCGCTTCCATCTCGCGCAGGCTCTTGGCGATTTCGGACTCGGGGACCCCGAACATCCTCATCGTGTAGGCGCGCAGTGGAGTCGCCCGCTCGAGGACCTCCCGCACCGGCGCCGTCTCCACCGCCGCCTCCCACATCGGCTGCAACTCCCGCGGCGGCCCGGGGAGGACGATCACGACCTGCTCACCGGCCGGGACCACGAGCCCCGGCGCCGTCCCCACCGGGTCGAGTGCCGTCGCTCCCTCTGGAACCATCGCCTGCTTGCGGTTGGCGGTCCGCAAGGCCTCCGGGTCGAGCCGAAACCGCTGCGCGAAGCCTTTGAGGATCTCGGCGATCTTCGCCTCCATCTCCTCGTCGAGGACCATCTCGCGACCGGCGAAGCGCCCGACAACCTCAGCCGTCAGGTCGTCCGCGGTCGGCCCCAGGCCGCCGCTGGTGACGATCAGGTCCATCCCCTGCTCGGCCATGAACCGCAGCGCCGCCTCGAGATCATCCGGCCGGTCGGCGACGACGAGGATGTGGGCCACCTCGACCCCGTACTCGGCCAGCCGCTCGGAGACCCAGGGGCCGTTGCTGTCGGAGATGCGCCCGGTGATCACCTCGGTCCCGGTGACGACTATGCCCGCTCGAATCACGAGCGGAAGGTACCGGAGCTAGGCGTCGGGCTCGGACTCGACCGCGACGGGCTCGGGCGCCGCGTTGCCGTCGCCCAGCACCCGCGGCAGGTCGGCCTGCGTGATCAGGACCTGGCGCGGTTTCGAGCCCTCGTAGCCGGAGATGACGCCGCGCCGCTCGAGCATGTCGATGAGGCGGCCGGCGCGGGTGTAGCCGACCCGGAGGCGGCGCTGGACCATCGAGACCGAAGCGGTCTCGGTCTGGACCACGAGCCGGATCGCCTCGTCGAGGAGGTCGTCGCTGTCGGGGTCGAAGTCGTCGTCGCGGTCCTCGCTCTCCGGCTCCTGCGGGGTCTCCAGCAGCTCTGCCTCGAATTCGGGTTCGCCCTGCTTGGCCCAGTGACCCGTGATCCGGGCGATCTCGTCCTCGGTGATGAAGGCGCCCTGGACGCGGGAGAGTTTTGAGGTGCCGGCGCCACGGAAGAGCATGTCTCCCTGGCCGAGCAGGGGCTCGGCCCCGCCCTGGTCGAGGATGACCCGCGAGTCCGTCTGCGAGGAGACGGCGAAGGCGATCCGCGAGGGGATGTTGACCTTGATCGTGCCGGTGATGATGTCGGTCGATGGGCGCTGGGTCGCCAGCACCAGGTGGATGCCGGTGGCGCGTGACTTCTGGGCCAGGCGGATGATCGAGTCCTCGACTTCGGCTGGGGCGACCATCATCAGGTCCGCGAGCTCGTCGATCACGCAGAGGATGTGGGGCAGTGGCGCTTCGCCTTTCCTCTTGCGGACCCGGTTCAGCTCGACCAGGTTGCGGGCGCGAGCCTCGCTCATAATCCCGTAGCGGCTCTCCATCTCCACGATCAGGTTGGAGAGGACGTTCGCGGCGAGGCGCGGCGAAGTGACCACCGGGGTCAGCAGATGAGGGACGTTCTCGTAGTGGTTGAGCTCGACCTGCTTTGGGTCGACGAGGACCAGGCGGACCTCGTTCGGCGAGGCCTGCATCAGGATCGAGGAGAGGATCGCATTGACGCAGCCGCTCTTGCCCGAGCCGGTGGTGCCGGCGACGAGGACGTGCGGCATCTTCGCGATGTCGGTCCAGACGGCGTTGCCGTCGATTCCCTTGCCGAGCCAGGCGACCAGCGGCGAGGTCTTCTCCGGCCGACCGGCGTAGATGTCGCCGAGGCGGACCATCTTCCGGGTCCGGTTTGGCACCTCGACCCCAACCGCCTGCTTGCCCGGGATCGGAGCGAGGATGCGGATGTCCGTCGAGGCCAGCGCGTAGGCGATGTCGTTGGCGAGCTCGGTGACTTTCTTGACTTTGGTCCCAGGTGCGAGGCGCAGCTCGAAGCGGGAGACGTGCGGGCCGCTGACGATGCCGACGATCTTCGCCTCGACCCCGAAATGGCCGAGGGTCTCGACCAGCTTGCGCCCGACCGCTTCGTGGTCCTTCGGGTCTGGGCCCTTGTCGGCTTTGCCACGTTCCAACAGCTTCGGCGGCGGCGGGCGGTAGTCGATCTCCTCCGACATCGTGACGCCGCGTTTGGAGCCCATCGGGGTCAGCCCGGCGTGGGCGCGGTCCCCCGGGTCGACGACCGCGACCGCGTCGTCGGAGTCGTAGTTCTGAAGCTCGACCTGCTCGGAGGGCTCCTTCTCGTCCTCGGCGGGAAGGACGTGCGTCTCCGTCTCCTCCTCGGCGTCGAAGACCTGGGCGTCGAATTCGTCCTCCTCGGCCAGGGCGACGGTCGGTTCGAAGTCCTCGTCGTCCTCCGGATATGAGCTCATCACATCGGTCGCGCCCGCGACAGTCGCCGCCTCGGCGCGGGCTTCGCGATGCTCGCGCCAGTCGGCGTGGGTCTTGGCGACGGTCCGTCCCACCGCGTCGCCGCTGACGAAGACGCCGCGGAAGATCGCCCGCAGGCTGCGGGCGATGCCGCGAGCGAGGACGGAAACGGAGGTGCCGGTCAAGAGCATCCCCCCTACGACCAGCAACAGGACGGTGAAGATGCGGGCGCCGACATCGCCGAACAGGTAGGTCAGGGCGGTTTCCGCCCCATAGCCGACCTTGCCGCCCTCCCAGCCGAAGAAGAGGACGAAGACGAGGTAGACGCCGAAGGCGATCAGAAAGAGGGCGATCAGGTCGAGGTGGCGCTGCTCGAGGCCCGCCGGCAGGCGCAGCCCGGCTTTCGCCTTGCCTTTGGCTTTCCGTTTCGGGGCAGCTTTACCGCGTCGGGACGAGGCGCCCCGCTTCTTACGCACGAACATGGTTCTCCGGTTCGACGCGAATCGCCGCTCACCTGCGAGCTAAATTCGCGCTAAAAGTCGCGTGGAGCGGGCAAAATCGCGGCTACCATCGCTTTCATGCTCTCCGAGCTCGACCAGATCGGCGGCCGCGTCCTCGTCGTTGAGGACGACGTCGACATCGCCGACGTCCTCCGCCGCTCCCTCCGCAACGAGGGCTACGAGGTCCGTACCTCCGCCGACGGCGCCGAGGCACTGGACGTCGCCGCCGGCTTCACCCCCGACCTGGTCGTCCTCGACCTTGGCCTGCCGGGGATGGACGGGGTCGAGGTCTGCCGCCGCCTGCGCAGCGACGGCGACGTCCCGATCTTGATGCTGACCGCGCGGGCGGAGACCGAGGACCGGGTGACCGGCCTCGACAGCGGTGCCGACGACTACCTGGTGAAGCCGTTCGAGCGCAAGGAGCTGCTGGCGCGGATCCGGGCGCTGCTGCGGCGGCGGCCGCCGCGCGGCGCCGCCTCGCTCGAGGTCGCTGACCTGACCCTGAACCCGGACACGCGCGAGGTCCGCCGCGGCGAGCGCGAGATCGAGCTGACCAACCGCGAGTTCGAGCTGCTCGAGTTCCTGATGCGCAACGAGCGCCTGGTCGTCTCCCGCGAGCGCCTCCTCGACGAGGTCTGGGGCTATGACCCGATGGCCGCGACCAACACGATCGACGTCTTCATCTCCAACCTGCGCCGCAAGCTCGAGGAAGGCGGCGAGGGACGCCTCCTCCACACCAAACGAGGGGCTGGCTACGTCCTCAAGGCCTAAGTTGAAGCTCTCGCCGCGCCTGGTGAGGCCGAGATCGTGGCCGGTGCGCTGGCGCCTCGCCCTCGTCTCCTCCGGGCTGACCCTGATCATCCTCCTCCTCTTTGGCGGCTTAATCGGCAAGATCGCCACCGACCGGATCAGCGATGACTTCAACGGCGAGGTGAAAAGCGCCGGCCAGATCCTCGCCGGCCAGTTCCAGATCGTCTACGACCCGTTCACGGGAAGATCGGAAGCAAGAGAAGGCCCGCAACTGAACGCTTTCGTCCTCCCCGACGACGCATCGGCCCGGGTCTACGACGTCCAGGAACACCTGAAGACCTCCAACCGCAACGCCGCGGCGCTGGGACCGCTGCAGCCCGGGCTGACCGACTACCACGGGATGCGGGTCGTCACCGAACCGATCCTCGACGGCAACGGGGCCGTTTCCGGCTACGTCCAATACGGGCGCAGTCTCGAGCACGTGGAAGGGACGATCAGCCGGGTCTGGCTTCTCATCCTCGGCGGGATCTTGGTCGGGACCCTGCTCGCCGTCGTCGCCGGCGTCGCGATCGCCCGCCGGGCGATGCGCCCGATCGCCTCGCTGACCTCGACCGCCCGCGAGATTGCGACGACTCGCGACCCGTCAAGGCAGATGCCGAAACCGGCCGAGGACGACGAGGTCGGAGAACTGGCCCGGACCCTGGAGGAGATGCTGCGCGCGCTCGACGCCGCCCGCACCGAACGCGAGGGGGCGATGCAGAAACAGCGCGAGTTCGTCGCCGATGCCTCGCACGAGCTGCGGACGCCGCTGACCAGCGTTCTCGCCAATCTTGAACTGCTGCAGGCCTCCCTGGACGGGACGGGACAGGTAGAGGACCGCGAAATCGTCGACTCAGCGCTGCGCTCCTCGAAGCGGATGGGCCGCCTGATCGGCGACCTCCTCCTGCTCGCGAGAGCCGACGCGGGCCGGCTGACCGCGCACAGCCGCCTCGACCTCGCCGAGGTGGCGGGAGAGGCTGCGGCCGAGGTGGCGCCGCTGATGGGAGACCGCCGCCTCGTCGTCGAGAACGAGCGGCCGCTGCGGGTGCAAGGCAGCCGCGACGAGCTGCACCGCCTCGTCCTCAACCTGCTCGACAACGCGATCCGCCACACGCCGGCCGAGGCGTGTGTCGAACTGACCCTGAGCGAGGAGGACGGGCAGGCGATCGTCGAAGTGGCCGACGACGGCCCGGGGATCCCCGCCGAGATGCGCGAGCAGATCTTCGATCGCTTCGTCCGCGGCAGCGGCCCCGCCGACACCGCCCGCGGCACCGGCACCGGCCTCGGGCTGGCGATAGTCAGCGCCGTCGCCGAGTCCCACGGCGGCAGCGTCGAAGCGGCGGAATCGGCATCAGGCGGCGCCCGCTTCATCGCCCGCATCCCGTTGGCAACCACCTCTCAGCCGACGGCCAAACCTTTAAAGGCGCTTTAGAGCGAGGTCCTAACTTTCCCGGTGGACGAGACACACTGGCCCGCCGGAGCTTCTCCCCAGAATTCGCTCCGGCGGGCTTTTTCGTTCCTAGACCTCGATAACGACGGGCAATACCATCGGCCGCCGCCGCAGGCGTTGCCAGACAAAGCGGCCGATTACCTCGTGGAGGTCCTCCTCGATTAGGTGGGCCTCGCGCCGGCCGGCCTTGGCGGCCTCGTCGAGCTGGTCTTCGACCAGGTCCTGAAGGTCCTCGACCAGCGCATCGGCCTCCTCCAGGAAGGCGACGCCGCGGAAGATCACCTCGGGGTCGGCGACGATCGAGCCGTCGTCGCCGGAGATCGTGGTGACGACGATGAAGATGCCGTCGGCGGAGATCTCGCGGCGGTCGCGGAGGGCGGCGTCGTCGGGCTCGCCGATGTTGACGCCGTCGACGTAGATGACGCCGGCGTGGATGTCCTCGTGCTCGAGGCGCGCGATCGCGTCGGCGGCCGCGCCTGGCGGCGGCCCGTCGGCCACGGTCTGGCGTTCGACTTCGGCTGCGAGGCACTCGACGAGGCCCATCGCGCGCTCACCGCCATCCACGGCATCGGACTGTGGACGGCGGACATCTATCTCCTGTTCTGCCTCGGTCATGCCGACGCCTGGCCCGCCGGCGACCTCGCCGTGCAGGAGGC
>Ga0209152_10000109_pt1 | contig 41525 bp, 40 predicted proteins | sample GraSoiAngelo_107_FD_185873 | JGI IMG/M metagenome (GOLD analysis project Ga0209152, IMG submission 185873) | Grasslands soil microbial communities from the Angelo Coastal Reserve, California, USA - 14_0903_09_30cm (SPAdes) (version 2) | ecosystem: Environmental > Terrestrial > Soil > Grasslands...
TTCAGCCATTCCCACCCTTTTCTCATACTGTGTGGATCGCTCGTGATCTCATAATCCACAACCCAATTGCAATCGCTGCCAGGAACACAACCCAAAAATACGGGACTGTGCAATAGCCCAAGCCATATTCGAATGTCCCATTGTGCGCCACCATCACCGCGTGTAATGGTGCCTGTTTTAACTTGTTGTCCGAGCCGATACAACACAATGCCCACGCGAATCCCTGCATACGAAATTCCGCCGACAATGAAGAGCAAAATCCCAAGTAGTACGCCTTTCCACATGGTTCGCCTCCTATAAAACCGGGTGGGGCGCTCGTGGTCTCATAATCCACAATCCAATCGCAATGGCCGTCAAAAGCGTGATCCAGAGAATGGGATTATGGCTGATTAATTGAGACCACGGACGATAATACATCGTCCCTCCCTGTTGCCGAACGCCAGCCTTAGCCATCTGTGTAGCCTGATGGAATGCAATAGCTATACGAATCCCGAAATACGTAATCCAGCCGACGATGAAGAACAGTGGGCCGACCAATACGCCTTTCACGATCCACATTGTTCGCCTCCTAATAAAAAAGGCGGGGACGCCATCCGCCCTTTTTTGTTTACCGATGAGGCCCGATCTTATTGTTTTGTGCCCCTGGATGCAGGGTCAAAAAAACGGGGGTCAGGTTGTCCAAGCCTTAGGGAGATTGGCTTTGACTCCGCGATTAGTTTGTAAGAGCCGTCAGGCTGCGGCGTTTCAAAGCGGAACTTCATGGATTCACAACCTAGGCGGGGAGCAAGCCACAAATAGTCACGCCCAACCAGTTGCGGATATACCGCTTCGACCACCACAACCTGCTCGCCCAGCAGGTTGTCATACCGGATGAGTTTGAACGGTCGGTAGAGACAATCGGGAGGGGGGGTCATGAGGCGGTCCTTCAATGCCGCCAACTCGGACGACTTCGTATTCCACTTCGTCAATGAAACGAAATCAAGGACATTGAGCCGCGCTCCGCTCATGAAGGTCACCGTTCTTGCGGATAGTTTCAAATGCGGTCCCATCGTAAACACCTCGGAGGTCGAGCCATTGGAGCGCCGTGCTGTGACCCGCTTTTCGAGGAGGTCGCCAGAAGAATACGAATAGGAATATGTCTCCAGCACGAAGGGAGTAGCTTACACTTGCGCGTACGCCTTGAGTTCAATGGCCGTGTGCTTCGCCGCGTAGTAACAAGCAACGGCAAGAATAGGAAGCGCCCATAACAGTTTGGACTTCAAAAATACTCTCATCGTTACCTCCTCAGCTTGACCAGAATCACGATGCCTCCCACCACCAGGACAAGCCAAAATGCCACCACGTTCAGATGCACTACACCGGTGGCTCCGTGAGAGGTCCATGTTAACCGGAAGCGCCCCAACGGTGCCAAATACCGTAACGCGAAAGCAATAGCGAAAACACAAAGAACAGAATCCCCTTGCGCATTTTTCCCACCTAGAAACGGAAGAGAAAGCTGCTCGCAAACTGTAGATTGTTAGTCGCCCTGGACGGAACCTGTGGTTGTCCTGGAAATAACACCTTTGCCTCATAGAAAATGAGCGTATCTCCCACATCATATCTGACTGCAAATCGCCGCGATATTGTGATCATGACTATCCCCCCAGCATCAAGGGCGGGTTCTGTCAGTCTGCCAAGCTGGAAGCTGAATGCTGGCGGCGGAGTAACTTGTAGGATTACGTTGCCGAAGCTAGCAAATCCGGGGCGGACCTTCGCATACAGATGGAGTCTGCCCTTCGAGATGCCTACGCGGATACCGAAGAATGCCTGCGTCAAGCGTCCTCCGGCAAAAGCAGTGGATTCGTTTGGGGTCTTGGGTGTAAAACTAAACGACGAATCGAATCCGACGAGGTTTCCCTTGATCTTGACCGAACATATAGCTCCGACCGCAGGCTGGTAAGTGACGGACCCAACTGTTCTCGCTGGAACATATAATTGAGTAACCTGAGGACCGACCTCGATCCTAGGTACAATATCTTGCGCCCCTGCCGTCCCTGAAGTGAAAGTGATCGCTCCCAGGAGAAGGGGTACCCACCTCAGGGCCATGGCGTCTGAGCAGCGCAATTTGAATTTCCTGGCTGGACCGATTCTAATTCTGTCGGTCTTTTCGATTCTGGCGTGCCTTGACAGGAAAATGTTTGGAGTGTCAGAGAGATCGATCTGTGGTCGGTTTTTCGGCACTCACTAGAGCCAAATCTGGAGAAAGGATAAAGTTCGAGGCTTTATTGAATAAATTGACTCACCAGAATTTGCCCCGCTGTGGTTGCATAGATTCTCTTGGGGTTCGAGCCGTCCGCGTTTACGATCCAGAGTTCGCTCTCTCCCGTTTTCTTCTTCAGGAGCGACAAGGCAATTTGCCCCTCTTCTGACCATGCTAAACCCCCCATTCCCCATGAGCGAAAGGAGTAGTCCGACCCGATGGAGGCCCGCTTAAGTACAACTCTGCGGTCGCCACTGTCAAGGGCGACAATTTCAAGCCCCTCTTTCATCCATACCACGATCTCTCGGCCATCAGGGGAATACGCAGCCGACATGGCTCCATCCTCAGGTGGAACCAATACTGTCTGCTCGCCGCCGTGTGACGGCATCTCCAAAAGCTCAGTCCTCAGGCCGCCTGATCGGAAAGTACGGATGAAGGCGATCTTGCCCAAGACTCCCCAAGAAGGAAGATAGAGACCCTTAAAGCTATCTGCCGCGACGAGTTCACGAGATTCACCAGTGCGTAAATCTACGACCCGAAGACTTGTTTCCGGCGGACTTCCGACGCTACGTGCGCAATAGACAGCCGAGTTTCCATCGGGAGAGAGAATTCCGGGACCTTGCGGTGCTGACCCAGGTAATACACGCTGCCAATTATCTACATCGGGACTCCAGAAGTACAAGTGATCTTCGACTTTATCGTTCCCCGGAGCCAGTTCATGGACGGTGACGAGCATTGGCCCGGACATCGAATTAGCGGAAGCGAACATATAACTGCGATTGGGCTCGGGCTTTAAAACAGCTTTCAGCCCACTCCCATTGGGGCGTATCGAAAAAACATAGTCCTGAAACAGGCGTGTGCCAATAGTCGAAAAGAGAATTCTCTCGCGGTCCCGAACATGTCCCCAAGAGCAACCGCCCGCCAAAAACGCGGCTAATTCTCCCAGAATCGCCAGCATCGAAGCAACTAGACGCGGCATGTCTCGTCGAATTCTGCACCCCCCAGTGGAACGAAATGTGTTTGCTGTCCTACGTTACAGGGAGCTGGGGAGAATATGGTGGCAAAGTTCCCAGTGACTTGCCAGTTCGCGTTGTCCCTAGCGAGGGGATGGTCGTCGATGCCATAGGGCCCCTGCGTGTAGCCTTCAAAAGTGTCCATGTTGCCATTTCCCGAACCTACCTGCGAAAGCTTCTGGCCGCTGTCAGCGACGCCGTCCACTGGGCTTTGGTCGCTGGGATTTTCGGCTGGGGCCTCGAAGGAGACCATCCGAATTCCTCCTGGGAAGGGCGGCGGAGGCTTGCAAGGACCGGCATTGAGCAGAGCTGCGATGATCAGGCCTTTCAGTAATATCGTAGTTGCCCAGAAAAACCCAGGTAGCAAAACCAAGCAAAAGAATTACGGCGATTACGCGGACGAAGCTTGTCCGGGTGGCGCCCGGCAGCAGCAGCGCGTGGGGCCCCAGATCAAAAGTTCTCAGTGACCCGCCCCGCAGCCATAACTGCCATCCCCGCGCCGTGGCCCAGAAGACTAGGGCACAAAGAATCGCCAGCACAAACACAAATCCGAGTAGTTCCGAATAGAAAGGAAGGTCAAACAGGTAAAACGGCAGGGCCCGCGAAAAAACCGGGTCCGTCCAAGTGGCGGGGGGCAGCGTGACCCCCCGCGACCCGAAGAAGCGCATGATCGTCCAGTAGTCAATCGAGGCCGAGGCGAACAATAGTGCCACTACGGCCAGCCCCATCAGAACCAGCCGGGAGTACAGGCGGAAATCCCCTCGGCGGACGCCGGCGAAGTGCAGCCCCCGCGCATGAGCCACCCACAACGCGATGAAAGCCACCAGGGCGCCCGCCACGGACGGGGCAATGCTGGTACCACAGCATGCTGATCCACGTCCCAACCTGTGCGACCTCTTTCCACCAGTTGTATTCGATGACGAAGTTCGCAATGGTGCTAGTCAGGACTAGCAGGATGAGCGCCAACAACAGCGCCAGGAGGATCAGATTACGAATCTGTGAACCGCGCATACATTGAAATGGCCAGTCATTGCGGCTTACCATTTCCTCTTAGTCGGGATTCCCGATTTGGACCACTGACTCGCGCATCATAAGCTTTTCCGGCCCTCGACACAACGAATCTGCCACCAGAGCAGGCCCCAGCGAAATCGCGGGGTTTCGACGGCTCGTTCTTGCCGTCTGACGTCAGCTCTGGTAGCGTTCAACAACCAGATGTCTTTCCCGCGGTGGTGTAACCTCACTCGTCCCGAGTAGCACTTTCTGAGTTCCAAGCGGCACCAACAAAGACGAGCATTGCAGAGATCTGCATCCACGTCATAAGGCCGATCGCCGCGGCAAGGCCACCGTAGACAGGCCCATACTGGGTCTTCCGAACATAAATTCCAAACAGCGAATTGACGCCCCAACACAGAATTGTTGCGGCGGTTGCTCCGGGCAGAACGGAGCTCCAGGTCGTTGTACCTGGTCGCGCAACGCGATAAATCAAGGCAAGGACAAATATTGCCAGGATCATCGCCAGAACTCGAAGTGTGACGACCAAAAAGTTACGAACCAAGGAAAAGTTACCAAATTTGGCAGCAATCCACTGCTCTGATGGCCGACCAAAGACACTCAGCGCAACGGCAACAAGTCATGCCACACTTGCCAAGGAAAACAAAAGCAATCCACGAATCTGGCGGCCGAGAAAGGAATGTGCGCCGTGGTCACCCCCCATAAATTAACTCGATGCCTTTGATGATGAGCTTCATCACCCGCGTGCCCACGAGCAGCGTTCCAATCCAGCCGATAAGCGCCAGGTACCAGGCGTTCACTTTCTGGCGTAACACGTATGCGGATATGAGTTGCCAGCTGCCTGGGGGAAGAATCGCCGAAATCCGCATGGCGACCTCCTGACCGCCTTTTCCTTCCAAGGAACTCTTCATAACGTTCAGCGCAGTCAGCAGGACTGCCAAGAACATATTGAACGCCACCGCCTGCAATACCATACCGGACTGCGGAAAGACTCTGGCCAGCGTTCGAAATAGTTTTTTGGCAAGAGCAGTTAGCGCCATTCCGGAATTAGATGACGGAGCAAACGGACTCCGGGCCTCCTCGGCACCTTGCACCTTGCACAGTAGGATGCGAGTTCGGCTGCAGCTTCGTTTTTCAGAGCTTACCCTGAGCGATTCGAGCAGCGGCTAAATTCACTTCCGCTTCGCGTACGGATTTGGCCATGCTCGGTTTCGCCATTTCTTTCTTGACGCTGGCTTGCGTCGCTTCGTCAGATTCTTTCTTATATTTCCTCTTCATCGTACACCCCTGATGAAAGCGAGACAGAAGCAGTGCCGTTCAATTCAGAATCGTGCCGACAAACCGCGTGATACGCCCCCATCCCTGAGCTGCATGTCGTGTTCGGGCGTCTCGGCCAAAGTGAAAGCTCAGGCTGAGGCCGGAGAAATGGACCGCACGCGAGCCGCCCGGATAACTTTGTCGCGGGGGACGAAAGCCCTCCATACCACCATAGCCTAAAGGACCAAGCTGCACGTTCTGCATGTGAAGTGTGCTCTGAAAGGCGCCCAGTTGGAATCTTCCGACCCAGAGTTGGAAGAGCGGCAGGCTCGACTGCGTGAGAGTCAAAGTCTTAACCTGGTCCTTTGGCGAAGAATGCTCCAGGCTGGGGTCACACTGGTAAGCTCCCACGAACTGTAGACTGAAATGAGCAGGGGGGTTCCCGGGATCCTGGGACAGCAGGAAGGAAGAGGTCATCAAGGGAATCGATACCGTCCGGGGCATCGTCATAATCTGCGCACCATGCTCTTGTGCTAAGACGATCTGTGGCACGGGTGTTTGTCCTGCCACCGGCACGTGGCTACCCAGAAACATCCCAAGTACCAAGATGAACCGTTTGTACATCACAAGATTTCTCTTTCATCTAATTCTCGCTCTCCACACTGAAGGGAAGGACGGACGCTGCGGGCCTCCGGGTTCCCTTTACTGTCGCCTGAAACTGAGTGGCGGGAGTTTAGCCGGAGAGGAACTAGATTGTTGCTAACAAAATAAGTCTACGAAGTTCGGCGTTCACCTGTCTGTTCTAATACGCACACAAGTAGACCTGTTCGTTTTGGGACAGACTCTCGACTCTCGATGCGCTAGCCTATTTCACGATTCTGATTCTCAGGGGCTTTGCAGCTTCGCTGCCCTCGAGTCAAAAATGAAAATCCTGGCTAAATCTCGGATGGCAATGCTTCTGGTCATGGTCGCTGCTTCAGGCTTCGCTCAAAGTAACGGGCCGGACAAACCTCAGAGTCATGCAAGCGTCCTGGACGCTCGTCAGATCGTCGGCCAGTCGGTCGCGGCCACCGAGCGCAGTTGGCAGGCGCGCGACCATTACGCTTACACGGCACGTGATGAAGAGCGGCGCCTGGACTTGCTCGGGCACGTAAAATCGGAAAAAATCGATGTCACCAGAATGATCATTGTCAACGGCGCTCGCTTCGAGCAGCCCGTGGAGCACAACGGGGCAGCTTCCATCGGTCAAGGAACAGAGGAAAAGCGCGAGGATCTTGACAAGCTGAAGCACGAAACGCCGGACGAGCGGGCCGCACGGGCAAAATTCCGATTCCTCCACGTCGTGATTATAGCTACAGAGGCAAAAAAAGGTCTCTTCAGTCTACCTCCATGCCCAAGGAACGCAGTAGACACTTTAACCGACGGATGAAGTGGATTTAGACTAAGACGTCGCTGCCGGCCAAACGCGTGTTTCAGCCACCCAATTGAGGCATGGCGGGCTGCATCATTCGTGCAGCACGACGCTCAAGAGAGAAGTATTGATCTCAATCCCGCCGTTGTACTTGATGAAACCGAGCTTCCTGAATTTGTTCATGAAAACATTAACCCGTGAGCGCGTTGTGCCGATCATCTCCGCCAGCGTCTCTTGCGATACTTTGGGGAGCAATCCGTGGGGCTGGTCTTCCTTACCGTAACGAGCAAGCAATAGAAGCGTGCGGGCGAGCCGCTTCTCGCTTGAGTTGAATAGCTGATCGACCAAGTCCTCCTCGATTCGAATGTTCCGTGCCAGCATGAAACTGATGAACCGGTCGGAGAGGTCATGCTGCTCGTGAAGCACCTTGAACATTTCACTCTTCTCAATGACGAGCACAGTGCTGTGCGTAACCGCGGTTGCCGTCCCCATGCGAACGGACTGACCTGCCAGACAGCCTTCACCAAAGAAGTCACCCGGTCCCAGAATGGCGACGACCGCCTCTTTGCCGACTTCATTGACGACGCTGAGCTTCACACCGCCTTCTTGTACGTACATTACGCTCTTAGCGGCATCACCTTGGGAGTAGACGAGCTCCGCCTTCTTAAACTCTTTAATTTTTCTCGCCACGCCCGCTGAATCAAGAAAAGCTTGGGCGTTGAATGCGCCCTTTTTGGCGAACATACTCTTGGATTTGTTGTTGGAAATCGTAACTCCTGCCATAAGACGACCCCTAAAAAACAACCTAGCAAACCCAACAAAGCGATGCAAGTCGAGGTTAGGCTCTTTGAGGAAGCACTCCGGCAAAGCTGCGTTTGCCAATCGCTAGCCCTGGAGCATTGATTTCGCGTTCTTGCCTACCGCTAGCAACATAATCACGCTCTTGTCGTGGGCGTGAGGAGAAAAGAACCGGATCACTGCATCGTCGTAAAACGTCAAACCCGTGGCACTTAAGCGTTGGGCGTAAGCGGCAAGATACAGCTTGCCGCTCAAGATGCCCGCTTCGAGCTGCACGGCGCGGTATCCGCGATTGCCGAAGCGTCCCAAAATGATTTGCAAGTCTGCAAGGAAGAAGATGTCCGCGGCGGCTTCAACCGGCAATTGCTGGTCAAGCCCCAGATGGCCAGCCTGAGCGCGGAAGTTTCCTGCCTTCAGGCATTCGAGCACATGGCGGTCACGGTGGTATACGTAGGCCCCGGGATCGAGACCTTCGACTGCATTCACAATTAAGTAGACCTCGTTCAGCTGAGTCCCCTGGGGATCCAGGAAGTCCGCTGGGATACCACGAGTAGCCCGGTCCAGCATGGTAGAGAGCTGTCGCAGCTCGATCGACACTTGGGCAAACTTGCGTGCGGAGCCCCGTCGAAGGATGACCTGTTCGAGCGGATCCCGAGGCATTTCCGTATCCGAATAAGGGTGGAGTTGAATGACCGGTCCAGTTGGCGGCGGTAGGTTCGCCAGTGGCGCCTTACCACGCCAAATCTCAACCTCTTCGGGCGAATTGAGCGAAGAGGCAGTGTGAATCTCGTGCATGGCTGGGTACACAGTCTCGTTTCGAGAGAGCGGAACCGTTTCCAAATGGAGGGCCGAGGGCTTGGAAGGTAGTGGCTGCGCCAACGCTTCGACATGGCCGAGGGCTACCAGAGAATAGGCGACCTCACGCTCGGGATCGACATCCAGCAATCGGTTCACATCTGCGTCCAGGAATCCGCAGATCAATCTGGCAGGCAGTCCAAGAGCCGTGGCGACCGCAAGCAAATTGGCTAGAAGGGTGCCATTATCCCAGCCAAAGTGGCGATAGGTACGGGCCTGATATTTCCAGGCATTGCGCCAATAGGTGCAAGTACAAATGATGGTGAGCGGGGCGTGGACAATTGTTGTTTCTCTCCCAGTAGCCTCACTCAGCACGCTGCGATAGTCTCCATCCCTCAGTCTGCGTAGGGCGAACTCGGCGGGAGCAAAGTGGTACACGCCTGCTTCCAAATCGATAAGATTTCCGCACACAACATAGACCTCAACTTCGTAGAGTGCTCCGGTGCAGGCTGCGGCGCGAAAATAAATATCGCCGCCAGGATACTTCCGATGCCGAGTGATCCCAGCGGTTAGATACAGCAATTGGGCCAGCGCCTCCAGGTCGGGTCCAACCTTGGCCTCCAGGTGGATGCTCTCAGCGATCGCGGAAAGGGCAGCGACGCCAGTTTGGCGTACCTCGCGGGGCAACCGCAACGGCTCTAGAGTGGTGTAAGCCTTGAATGGCAATGGTTGATTGGACCAATCCAGGAAATGCGGGTTGTTATGGACGCTGGCATAGGAATGCTTGGAAGTGTTGTGGTACTTCCAAGCAGCTTCAAGATTGCTGTTGACGGTCATTGGTGAGAAGGCTAGCTTGCCACCAGCATATTACCGCCATGCACAGAGCGGGTCGCGAATAACTGTCGATAACAAGGCTTCCCCAGCAATCAAGAAAGCGGTTCAGAAACGGGGATCGAGGACATTGTCCCTCTCTTGACCGCCACCAATCAGTAGCACGCCTGCCAAGCATTCACCCTCCACGCGAGGTCGCTTGCGCTCCCGTTAGATGAGCATTTGGAACACGGTTTTCAGGGCGACCTCTCCTTTTCGAGAGCTGGCTTCACCGTTCTCGAACTCGATCCAGCCTTCGTTGAAGCCATCCAGCATCCGAATACGGGGTGTGGGATTCTTCATGCCCTGCGATCTGAATAGCGGTTCCCAAGTCTCGCGCGGCACGGCGTCCATTCTTACGGGACGGCCAAGAAGTTCAGTGAGGGTGGCCGCAACCTCGTCGGGTGTCACCCGGCGCGGCCCTTCCAACTCGATGACTCTTCGGTCGTTCCAAATTCCCTGGAGCACTTCCGCGGCCACACGTCCGACGTCGGCGGTGGCAACCATTGGTACCGGTTTATCAAGAGGCTGCAAAAAGCTCGGAATCACACCGTTCTCGCGCGCTGCAGCAACATCCCATCTGGAATTTTCCATGAACCATCCCGGTCGCAGGAAGACAATGGGCATCGACAGCTCTCCCAGCACTTGCTCGATGATTGTGTGCTGTGTGAGCAGGTTCGGTTCGCCCGCTTGCGCGCCGATCGTCGACAGGTAAACGACCCTGCCCGGACGTGCTCTTTCGATCGCCGATTTCAGAGTGGCGGCCGTGGCCCGCGCCTCGGGAAAGCTGGGTGCCGGATCGAAGTTCGGCGGAACCAGCACGAAGACGCCTTCCGCTCCCTCGAACGCGGACGCAAGCGCCGCGACGTCAAGGATGTCCGCTGTCGCTAATTCGCAGCCGCGCTGTGCCCAGCCGTCACCTTTGCGGACGTCGCGCATTACAGCCCGCACTGGCCGCCCAGCGGCCAGGAGGTTACGCGCTACGTTGCCGCCAACGTTGCCGGTGATTCCAGTAATTGCGAACATCGTACCTTTCTCCTTGCGATCCATTTTGCGCGTTATCCACTTTTATGATGCGTGCGTTGTTGATCAGTACATTGAGTTCCGGATGCTGCTTCACCTGAGCCTTCACTCAGGCGTTGCTTGCGGTTCTTGACTCCGCGCCCGCAGGCGTCAGCAATTCGCTAAGGCCCACGCGATGCAGCATTTCCGTCCGCACGCGGTCCATTACCGCAAATGCAACGTCCGCCCCGTCCTTCGTTGGATCTATATGAACGCGGAACGGACGTTTGCCAAACGGCGCGTCCACGACTTTAACGATTGCGTCCGCCACCGAGCCCGCATCCGCGTCGGGCGGTACAATGGCGGCAAAGGCTTCCTGTATTTTCTTTCCATAGCCTTTGTATGGACCTGCTTCATACTCGGCTGCGCGCTCCTTGTCGGCGGGCGAGGCGGAATGCGCGAAGTGATTGGTGCCGCCGGTGAATGCGCCGGGAACGATGATCGAGGTTTCGATGCCCCACAGCGCCAGTTCGCGGGCATACTGTACCGCCATCGCATCCATGCCCGCCTTCGAGGCAAAGTAGGGCGCGAGATACGGGGGCGTTCCACCCGCCGAACTGCTGCTGGACACCCAGATGAGCAGCCCCTGGCGCTGTTTTCTCATTTGGGGCAGCGCTACGCGGTTTACCCTTTGGGTGCTGAGCACGTTGATGTCGTAGAGTTCAGCCAGTTGCTCCGGCGTGAATGCTTCCGCCGGTCCAAAGACCATGTGCCCGGCATTGTGCATGAGGACATCGAGCCTGCTCTGTTCGGCGACAATCTGGCGGATCGCCGCTTCGATGGATTTCTCCGAAGACACGTCCAGTTCAATGGGGCGCATGTCAACCTTATTGTCGTGCGCAAACTTTTTCACGTCCGCAACTTGCGGTGCGTTGCGGCCGGCGGTATCCCGCATCGTGGCGTAGACAGTGTGGCCGGCCTTCGCGAGGGCATTGGCGGACAGACGGCCAAAGCCGCTCGAAGCTCCAGTGATTACGATTACCTTCTTCACGACTGACTCCTCCTTCTATCTGGTGTCTCGTGTGTCTTTGCAAGGTTCCGAACTCCATTCAGTAGGCAAACCCACCGTTAGCACGCAATACTTGAGAGTTCACCCAAGCGCCGTCTGGACCTGCCAAAAAGGAAACCACTCTGGCGATGTCTTCCGGCTGTGCCAGACGTTCCAGCGGTGGCATCTTGCTCAGTTCCGCAATCTGTTCTTCGCTCTTGCCCTTTAGGAAAAGCTCGGTGGCAACGGGTCCTGGAGCGACGGCATTGACCGTAACGTTTCGCCCGCGCAGTTCATTTGCCAGAACATGCACTAATCCTTCGACGCCGGCTTTGGATGCGATGTAAGGACCGTAGGTGGGGAAAGACTTTGCCAGTACACTGCTTGAGAAAGCGATGATTCTGCCGCCGGACGCCAGGTGCTGCGCTGCTTGAGCCAGGACCAGGAAGGCGCCGCGCAGGTTGGTGGAAATGACTTTATCGAACAGATCGAAGTTATTCTTGCCGATGGGCGAAAGTGGCATGATCCCCGAGTTGTGAACCACAACGTCGACGCTCCCGAATTTTGTACTGGTTTCATTGAAGAGCCGCTCGACGTCAGCAGGGCTAGAAACATCTGCTTTGACCGCAACGGCGTCGCCGCCAATCCCTTTGATTTCAGCCACTACTCCTTCGGCCTCGTCTACATTACTTAGATAGTTCACGACCACTGCGAAACTGTCCCGTGCCAGTCGCTTCGCGACCGCGCGGCCGATTCCACGGGATGCTCCGGTTACTATCGCCACCTTTTTCATGATGTTCTCCTTTTACTGGGCAGGAACCTGTAACCAGAGCTATGGACCGTATGAAAGTGCTTGGGATGGGCAGGCTCTGCTTCTAATTTCTTGCGCAACTTCAAAATGTGATTATCGACAGTCCTTGTACGAGGATAGTTCTCATATCTCCACACTTCATTGAGTAGTTCTTCCCGTGAGATCACTCTCCGAGGGTTTCGGATCAGATACGCGAGCATTTTGAATTCCTTACGTGTGAGAATAACGGGCCGACCATTGCGATGAATTTCCATCGTTGAAAAACATCCTTTCACTCCCCCAAACTCAAACGTGTCTGTGGCGTTGGGATTTCTCAACCAAGCCTTCGCTGCATCGAGCGGTGAGCAGACGTCGCTGGTATCGATGAGGCCAGTGACGGACTTATTGGATCCCGGCTTTTTCTGGGTCGTCTTATCATGAACAGCCGATTTCGGAACGAGCACAATCACCGGCAAGAAACGCGATAGCTTACGAAATTCCTCCGGAATGCCGGAGACTGGCACCAAAGCCAGATCCTCATCGACGAAGTCAATCGAGTTGGCACTGGGCTCCGTTTTAGGCAGCCTAGCCGGAGAAATTGCGGTCTTCATCGTTGCTGTCTTTGACATGCCTCTTTATCTACCTAGCGCTCAGCCGATTGGACCTAGCGACACCCTGCAGCAAGGGCATTCGATGCAGAGCGATTTTCGCGTGAAACATCCGCGACTTTACCGCCCCGGTCGAAATGCCCAGAATTTGTGCAGTGTCTCTGATTGAGTGTTCTTGTAGGTGGATGAGCTCCACAACGTTGCGAGTTCGTGGCCGCAGCCCCGAAATGGCTGACTTCACGATCCGTTTCCGTTCACGAAGGGAGCAACTCTCTTCCGGATCGGGGGCGTCGTACTGAAATTCTCGTTGCGCCACGGGTTCATGCGACGGGTTCAGCTCGTCTATGGGAACTTCTCGCGCTCCGCGGTTTTTACGGAGCTTCATGAAGGCGGCATTAATCGCGATGCGGGTCAGCCAGGTTGCAAATTGGGATCTTCCATCAAAATCCTTGAGATGGACGAAAGCATTCAGAAAGCAGTCTTGCGCTGCGTCTTCCGCGTCTTCGCGGTTTCGCATGATCCGATGGATGACACGGAAGACTTTTGTGCCATGGCGTTCGCAAAGCTCCCCGAAGGGGGCTCTTCTTCCAGTCTTAGCGGCTGCGATCAACTGCTCCTCGCTCCAAGCTCGAAGATCGCTAACCACTGAGGTATCGCTCTGCACCGAGAAAAATGTAGTCATGACCACAATAGACTTCCTCCTTCAAACCTGAGCCACAGCAGTGGCAGGTCGTCGTTCCCTCAATCTTTTTCTCTATCCATCCACTCGCGGACGTACGCCGGACAGTTCTCAAGCTTCATGCCATCCGCCTCGCAACCCCTCAGAAACTTCACTGCGTCGCGATCCGCGAGCCTCACCTCTTGCAAGTCGAGAATGATGCTTCGGTAGTCGGTATCGAAGAGCTCCTTCAGCTTCGCGACCTGCTCGGCTCTCATACGCCCGCTTAGGGTAAAAACCGTGAATCCCTGCCGCACTGATCTCTCGATCCTCAAGGTCATCAGTTGTGTGTTTGGCCCAAGTCTCAGTGGTCGCGATGCTCTGCATTGCCGCCATCACGGTCGCTGGCGTAAGTGGGATTGCAATACGGAGGCCACGTGCAACACATTGAAAACATGAGACTAGACACAACCGTAGGATGACGAAACTTCGGTAAGTGCCGGATTTTCGGGAATTAAAAAGAGAGGGACTTACTACTACTCAGAGATAAACCTGTGTTTCTTGATTCCCAGCTGCTTAATTTTCGAGTCCAGCGTCGATCGGGGAATTCCGAGTCTTGCTGCCGCACCTTCTGGGCCTGCAACTTTCCCTTTACTTTCCGCTAAGGCAGCTTCAATCATTTCTTTTTCCTGATTCTGGAGGGTGTCTGGCAACGGACCTGCTAATTCCTGCCGGGGTGGCTGCACGCTTGCCAGCCAGGCCTTTTCGATCCAAAAAGTGTCTCCGCCGCACAAGATCACCGATCTTTCAACAATGTTTTGCAACTCGCGGATATTTCCCGGCCATGGATACGATTGGCACCGCTCCAGCGTACTGTTGTCGATCTTGCGAATTTGCTTCCCGGCTTTCTCCGCGTAGCGTTTTACGAAATACTCCACCAACATCGGAATGTCCTCCTTCCGTTTGCGCAGAGGAGGCACCTCAATCGGGAATACGTTAAGCCGGTAAAACAAGTCGGCTCGAAATGTTCCCGCGGCAATGGCCGCCGTTAGATCACGGTTGGTTGCGGCTATGACGCGAACGTCGGTGGGAATAATTCGGTTACCTCCCACTCGTTCGAACTGCCGCTCCTGGAGTACTCGCAGCAACGCAATCTGGGTCTCTGCGGGAAGCTCGCCTACCTCGTCTAGAAAGATCGTACCCGAGTGCGCCATTTCAAAGCGGCCCTGGCGACGCTGCACAGCGCCAGTGAAGGCGCCTTTCTCGTGGCCAAACAGCTCCGACGCGATCAAGGAGGAAGGAATCGACGCACAGTTTACGCTGATGAACGCCTGGCCCCAACGTTGTGAATGCTTGTGTATGGCGCGAGCAATCAGTTCTTTTCCTGTGCCGGTTTCGCCCGTGATCAGCACGGTGGAATCGGTGGGGGCCACTTTCACAATGCTGGAGAGCACGGTTTGCAGGGCCGGTGACGAGCCCACAATTTCCTCAAACATGAACGCCTGATCGATTTGCTCCCTGAGCGCAAGGTTTTCGTCACGCATGCTCTCCTCGGCTCGCTTGCGATCCTCGATATCGGTCCCCGTCGCGTACCAGCGAATAATATGCCCCTGGTCGTCGCGAAGGGGATTGTAGCGGACAAGAAACCACCGATAGTTACCGTCTTTTCCAAGCGCTCGTTGCTCAAGTTCAAAAGGCTTGCCGCGCGCGAGACCCTCATGGCGCTCCTCGCGCAGCCTTTCCAAATCCTCGGGGTGGAAGACCCGTGCGCGCTGGTCTTCTCTCTGCACGTCCTCCAAAGTGAGACCGGTGTAATCGAGCACTGCCTGATTTGCGTAAAGGGCTGTCCCATCCGGGCGCAACACGTAAACGTAACTGGCGATGGCGTCGGTCATCCGCCGAAGTTCTGTTTCCTCCGCCTTTATTTGCTCAAACGCAGTCTGCAGAGCCGCTCTCGCTTCGTGCTGCTCGGTGACATCTACGGTGGTTCCGAAGAACTCTATAAGATCCTCTGATTTGTTCAAGATCGGGTGGCCTGTGGCATGGATATACTTAACGGTTCCATCGAGTAAAACGATCGGATAATCCGCCTGGTAATCGGTTTTTTCAACCACGCACGTTTGAAAGGCTTCCCGAATGCGCTCGCGGTGGTCAGGATGAATCCTTTGGAAGTAGACCTCTGGGGCTGCGCTGTCCTCATTCGGCTGAAAGCCGTTAATTCGAGCGTTTTCCGGTGAGCTCACGACTCTCCCTGATAAGACGTCCCACGACCAGGAACCTGTACGCGCCAGCCGCTGTGCTTCGTGTAATAGCGCTTCGCTCTTACGCAAAGCCTCCTCGGCACGTCTGCGGTCGTCGACGTCTGTTAGCAAATAGTACCAGCGCACGATGCGGCCGTCTTTGTCCCTGAGGGCAAGGCCGCGTGCGTGAAACCAGCGGTATACCCCGTCGGCGCGCCGGAGGTGGTGCTCAACTTCATAGGGTTCGCCCGTCTGAATCGACCGGGTCAAGGCGGCGATCGTGAGAGGAAGGTCATCCGGGTGAATCGCGTCGCTGGTCCGCCAGTTGGCGAGTTCCTCCGGAGTCTTGCCGAAATACTCCTGTACTTGGCGGTTGAGGAGTTCGATTTCGCCGGCTGGCGTCGTCGTGACAACGAGCCCGGGAATGGTATCGACTAGCAGGCGAAGATTCTGCTCGTGTGACCGGATAGCTTCCTCGGCGCGTTTGCGCTGTGTAATGTCCTCGGACAGCGCCATTATGAATCGCGGTACCCTCTCGGTGCCCGGTACAAGAGAAACGTTGTTGCTTACCCAAATCGAACTGCCGTCCTTGCGGCGATACTTTTTCTCAATCTGAAACTGTCGTCGTTTTCCCTCCAGCAACTCGGTGATGAGCGCCCAGTTGGCTTCGCGGTGGTCCTCATGCGTTACGTCCAGAAAACAAAGTGCACGCAGTTCCTCCTCCGTGTAACCCACGATTGTCTGGTAGACATGATTGGTGGCTAGAAAGCGGCCGGTCAGGTCAGTCAGCGCAACGCCGATAGCCGAATTCTCAAAGACGGATCTCCACCGCTCCTCGCTTTTCCGAAGGGCTTGCTCAGCCCGCTTGCGATCTTCGATGTCGATAGCGGTTCCATACCATCTGAGGAGCTTTCCGGTTTCATCGCGCAGCGGTACATTGCGAATAAACCACCAGCAATATTCTCCGTCTGCCCGCCGAACCCGCGCTTCACTCTCCATGGCTTGCCCGTTCTTAACGGCTGTGTGCCAATCGGCGACGACCCTCGTCCGGTCATCGGGATGAAGAACCGCTTCCCACTTCCACCCGAATGCCTCGTCCAAAGCTAAACCTGTGAACTGCAACCAACGATCATTAACGAAATTAACCTGACCCTCGGGCGAAGCGCTCCAGACATGTGCCGGAACCGTATTGACCACGTCGCGAAGTTCTCTCTCGCTCCGGCGGGCAGCTTCCGTCCGCTGCTTAATTTCCTCGAAAGCTTTCTCCAACTCGGTTCTGGCCTTCCACTGTTCAGTGACATCCATCGAAGTTCCGACAAATTCCACCAATTCACCCGACTGGTTCAGGAACGGATGGCCGATAGAGAAGATGTGTTTGATCGACCCATCCGGGAGAACAATACGGTAGGAGGCGTCGTAATCGGTCTTGTCGAGTTGGGCCCTTCCAAAAATCCCCTCAACTACCGGTCGATCCTCAGGGTGAACTCTTTCGAGGAACTGTGGCCAAGTGGGTCCCATTTCCTGATATTCATAGTCATAAATGCTAAAAATTTCTCGCGACCAGAAGAGAACGCCGGTACGCACATTCCAGGCCCAACTGCCTGTGTGGGTCAATTTCTGTGCTTCGGCTAAATAACCCTCACTCCGCCTGAGTTCTCTTTCTGCTTTCTTCCGCTCGGTAATATCTCGATAAATGAGGTAGAAGACCATGTGGCCGAAACCAAGCGAAATGCCCCTCGCGACGACGGAAACGTCCAAGGGAACACCGTCTTTGCGTTGCCGAATGGCCTCCAACTCAACTCTTTCCCCCGAAATGAGCGCATCCCGGTTCTTGAGACCCTCAGCGTGCAATTCTTCGGGAATTATTAATTCCGGAAGCCACTGTCCGGCAGCCTCTTCTGCTGTGTACCCGAAGATGCGTGTGAATTCCTTGTTGACCCGCAACACGTGAAAGTCATCGTCGGTGAGGATTACCGCGTCGGGTGACAGCTCAAATAATCCGTCGAGCTGCTCTTTCTCCCTGCGCAATTCCTCATTCGCCGCAGCCAGCCTTTCCTTTCGGTCCGTCACCTCGACCTCGAGAGCATCCCTTGACCGTCTTACCCAGATCATGAGGACGGCAAAGAGCAAGAACACCAGGTTATACAGAACGCGAGAGAGGCTGCTGGTTGCCCCTTCGACGATGAAGCCCCGAATCAACGACGAAAGCAAGACTGCCACAATACCGGGCTTCGTACCGGCGTACCAAAACGTCACCGCGATTGCCGACAGCGCAAATGCAGCAAATGGATGAGGCAGATTGAAGTGGTGAAACAGAAGCTCCAGCAAGAGAGCGCCGGCGACCGAAGCGAAAGCCAAACCATAGCGGCGCGCGAAGGACGCACTTGGCAGCGCCCTCTTTTTTGCTGCAGCTGAATCAGCCATGGTTCAGCGCTCCTTTCACCCTCGGATGAAGGCTACGATGGTTTCCGTATTAGTTTTTACTGTAGCTCCGTTCCAATTGCGGCACAACGCGCGGTGTACAACTTTAGAGTCGCTCGAAAGATCGTCCATGCAGTTCAAGCTCAGCACCTTGATACGCTCAGAATCGCAAAGCGAGAAATGTTCCGGGAGAGTCCGCGTGGGTGGAGACGCTAGTTTCTCGCCAGCGCTACACGTCGGACTCGTCGTCCCGCCTTGGGCAGAGTACTTGTCCGCCGATTCCCGTTGAAACACGCTTACGTGCACGCGCTTCTCAGACCCTAAACGAGCACTGGCGTGTTCGTTCTCTTGGTTGGAAATTTCCCCTGAAAAACGAATTCGCGAAGCCCTGCCTTCCCCAAAAGTGAATATTGTCCGAATGACGGCAACCCAGAAGTTATCAACTCGCCGGTCGGGTTGGTACTGACAAACGCCCATTTCATCATTGCTTGTTTTCCGGACGAGATGCCGACTAATCCCGCCGTCGAGGCCGGATAGCTCCGGATCGCTTCCGGATAGTTACCGGTTAGCCCACTCGGGAGTTGGCCTCTTTAATCACCACAAGCGCGTTTCTCGGTACCAATCCGGAGGCATTACCTCTGGATTGCCCTTAAATTGGAATCTGACCGCAGATAACTGTCCGGTTTCGCGACGACTCTTCCCGCAACCGGACAATTGGGCACCGCCCCTCTTTGTCGGTAAACCACTAAGTATAGGCAGCACAGTGAGTTAAAAGAGAGGAAGCTCGGGAAGAATAGGTGCCTTTAACTAACCATACTTCAGGGATGTGCCTATGCAAATACTTTGGCAGGATTTGCGGTTCGCCATTCGCATGCTGAAGAAGAATCCCGGATTCACCATCGTTGCCGTGCTGACGCTGGCCGTAGCCATTGGCGCAAACGCCGTAGTCTTTAGCGCAATGAATGGTTTAATTCTCCGCGCTCTGAATGTGCCCCAGGCGCAGACCCTCTATACGCTCGAGCACGGAACCGACAAGGACTCAAGTGAGTCGTATCCCGATTATCTCGATCTGCACGATCGCAACCGCAGCTTTGAGGGTCTCATCGCGTATAACATCGATCAGGCTGGCCTGGACACCGGCAAGAATCCTGCCCGCGCTTGGGTCTTTGAAGTAAGCGGCAACTACTTCGACGCATTAGGTATTCAGCCTTATCTTGGCCGGGTTATTCATCCCTCCGATGAGCATGCTTCAGATATCGTGCTTACCTACGCGTATTGGCACAGCCACTTTCAGGATGACCGCAGCGTGGTGGGCCGCGTTCTCCACCTCAACAGCCATCCTTTTACCGTTATCGGTGTAACGCCGCCCGGGTTCCGCGGGACTGTATTGATCTTCTCGCCCGATGTCTTTGTACCCATCGTCAACCAGGAACAAGACGACGCAGCGAATCTATTGAACGCGCGCGGAAACCGTTGGATTGGCGAGGTCCTTGGGCATCTGAAGGCGGGAGTCACTCCGGCCCAGGCGGTTGCCGACCTAAACTCGATTGGCTCCGCTCTAGAAAAGAGCTATCCCAAAGAGGATGCTCTGATGAACTTTAGCTTGGAGCGTTCAGGTCTGCCCGGTGGCAGCTTTAGTACCGCTATCCAGGCATTCGTTGGCGGATTGATGCTGCTGGCGGGATTAATTTTGTTGGCCGCATGTGCCAACTTGGGCAGCTTGTTTGCCGCGCGCGCCGCGGACCGTTCCCGGGAAGTTGCTCTGCGACTCGCGCTGGGAGCGGGCCGATCACGCATTTTGCGGCAACTATTTACCGAAGCGGTTCTGATTTCGACGATGGGAGGCGCTGCCGGACTTTGGGGCAGCGTAGTGCTGCTGCACTGGCTGGGCGTGTGGCAGCCATTTCCCCAATATCCAATAAATATGCCGGTGAATCCGGACGCAACTGTTTATGGAGTTGCTTTGCTATTGAGTTTAGCCAGTGGGTTCCTATTCGGCGCGGTTCCCGTCAAGCAGGTGCTTCGCACGGACGCCTATCAGATCATCAAGTCGGGATCGACGGGCGCAATTGGTCGGCGACTCACTGCCCGAGACCTGTTACTTGGCGCACAAATTGCGATCTGCGCAGTGCTCGTCACCTCTTCCATAGTTGCCGTGCACGGACTCGTGCGCTCGCTACACAGCAGTTTTGGTTTTGAGCCGCGGAACGCAATGCTCGTTGATACAGACTTGAATATGGCAGGTTATAAAACCGATAGCGTGCCCGCAATGCAAAAGCGAATGATCGACGCGATGGGGTCGATTTCTGGCGTCACATCCGTAGGATTGGTCAACATTCCGCCATTACAAGCAGCCTGCTGCAGCGAGTCGAATATCTTTACTGACAAAACCACGGATCTCAGGCCATCGAATGCTGCAGCCCGCGTCATAATGTTCAGCATCTCTCCCGAATATCTCCAGGTGGCGGGCACGCCCCTTTTGGCCGGCCGAGACTTGACGTGGCACGACGACAAGAATACGCCGCGTGTTGCCGTGGTGAATCGGCTATTTGCTAGCAGAATGTTCGGCTCCGCCACAAACGCGCTGGGCGGATATTACAAAGTGGATGATGGAACCCGCATCCAAGTGGTGGGCGTTGTCGAAGACGGAAAATATTCTCCGAACATCACAGAGGATCCACGGCCGGCGATGTTTTTGCCAATCCTGCAATCACCCTCCACTGAGACTTGGCTCGCGGTGCGCTCCACGGGCAATCCGCACCAATTGGCGGCGGCCATAAGATCCAAGCTGCGGGACCTGGACGCAGGGCTGCCCACTTTCGTCCAAACATGGAACCAAGCGATGGACGGGGCTCTGTTTCCTTCGCGAATAGCCGCGGTTTCGCTGGGTATTCTGGGCGTGATGGGCTCGATCTTGTCTGTTACTGGCATTTTTGGATTGGCTGCCTATTCCGTCAGCAAACGCTTGCGGGAATTGGGAATTCGTATGGCCCTCGGCGCGCAGCGCAAGGAAGTGTTGCAGGCAGCGTTGGGACGCGCACTAAAGTTGCTGGCTTTTGGTTCCGCGGCAGGATTGCTCCTCGGAATTCTGGCCAGCCGGGTGCTCGCCTTCATCGTGTATCAGGCAACTCCCCGCGACCCGCTCGTATTGGCTGGCACTGTTCTAGCGATGTCGTTATTGGGACTAGTAGCTACGTGGATTCCAGCGCAACGCGCGCTCTCGATTGATCCTGCGATCCTGCTGCGCGAGGAGTGAACTGCCGCGGCACAGGCTGCAATAGGTTCGACTCGTCCGTGTTCCGGGTGCCGAAATAATCTAGATTAGCGACGTGCTGGTCGGTGTCGAGAAGTCTTAGTGTTGTATCGGAAGCGCGAGTGAGCAAGCTGCACGCACGAGCACGGTGTGTTCGCGCGCTTTCGATACAACGACTTGAAGGAAGACGCTGGCGTTTGCGGCGGATGCGGGCTAATGGCTAGGGGAATTCAATCTTTTCACCCATCTGTAAGCTATTGGTTTTGCGGTACTTAGAAAATGAGCATGTGCGAGAACCGCAATTCGATGCGTTACGCTGGGGCATGACGTGCGGAGCATAGCACGCGAAGCGTCCGCCGCGCCAGCGGCTTAGTTCAAGTCGGCTTCTCTCCAATGATTGGTCGGTGACTGCTGGCCCGTTTCTCGGTAGCAATCGGAGACCGACAACAAACAAGCTGCAGAAACTCGTGACCTAGGGAGCACAGATTCCCGCTGAGCCAATCTTCTATCCACAATTTTTTTGCGTTGTCGAACAATTGCCGGAAGAGGATGTTGGCTGCCTATGCCCTCCGATCCGGCCAACCGCTCCAATCGATTCCTTTTGCGGCTGTCGCTGGGGTTGACAGGCGCGATTCTGCCCTGCTCTTATCGTTAGCGAATTGTGGTACGGCTGTTGTTTCTTATTAGCGCAATCGTTTGTCTTTCCGAAACAGATCGTACCCGTCGTAAGCCGGAGTCCTCATGAAGCTGAGATTGGTCCTGTTTTTGTCTTGTATCCTGCTGTTTTCTTCCTTGTCGTCCTTGTCGTTGAACGCGCAGCAGGAGGGTGAGGTGCAGCTGTGGCTAACGAAGGGCGCGAAGCCAGAGTTCGGACCCAATGTAATGGTCTTCGATTCGTCGATGCCATCGCAGGCGATCCAGAAGCAGATCGATGCGGTGTATGCGACGCAGGAGCACAACGAGTTTGGACAGCAGCGAAACGCGCTGCTGTTCCTGCCGGGAGACTATTCGGTGGACGTGCCGGTAGGCTTTTACACGGAGGTGATAGGGCTTGGGGCGTCGCCCGATGCAACACGGATTGCGGGCAACGTGCATGCGGATGCGAATCACGAGCACAATAATGCGACGACGACCTTTTGGAGAGCTGCGGAAGGGCTCTCGATAAAGCCGGCGGGGGGCACGATGCAGTGGGCGGTTTCACAGGCAGTGTCGCTGAGGCGCATGCATGTACGCGGCGACCTGGTGCTGCACCAGAATCGCGGCTGGGCGAGCGGCGGCTGGATGTCGGATTCGCTCGTGGACGGCAATGTCGACTCCGGCAGCCAGCAGCAGTGGATCTCGCGCAACTGCGATTGGAAGAGCTGGACGGGCTCGAACTGGAATATGGTGTTTGTTGGCGTGGCGCATCCGCCGGAAGGCGCATGGCCTTCGCCGCCGTACACGAAGGTGGCGCGTACGCCAGTGGTGCGCGAGAAACCGTTTCTGCAGGTGAATGCTGCGGGCGAGTTCAGCGTGCGGGTTCCGGAGCTGTCCAGCGACGGCGTCGGGATTACGTTCCGTGGTGGGGAAACAGCGGGAGAGACAATTCCGATTGCGCGGTTCTATATTGCGCGCCCGGATGTGGATACGGTCGAGACGATCAACGCACAGCTCCACCAAGGCAAGAACTTGATTCTGACGCCGGGGATATATGAACTGACGGCCCCGATTCGCGCGACACGGCCGCATACAGTGGTGCTGGGTCTCGGATTTGCGACGCTACGTCCGATGAAGGGCACAGCGGCGATGACGACGGCCGATGTGGACGGAATCGAGATTGCGGGGCTGCTCTTCGATGCGGGGCCGAGCGAGTCTCCGGTGCTGTTGGAGGTGGGTCCGGAGGGAAGTCGGGCGCGTCACGCGAACGACCCGATCACGCTGCACGATGTTTTCTTTCGTGTTGGAGGCGCGGGAGTGGGCCGGGCCAAGGTGAATTTGAGGATCAACAGCAACGACACACTGGTGGACCATACTTGGATCTGGAGAGCGGACCACGGCGCCGGAGTGGGCTGGGAGCTGAATACCAGCGAGAACGGGCTGGTGGTGAACGGAAACCAGGTCACGATGTATGGCCTGTTTGTGGAGCATCACCAGCAATTCCAGGTTCTGTGGAAGGGCAATGGCGGGCGAACGTATTTTTATCAGTCCGAGATTCCTTACGATCCTCCGAACCAGGCGAGCTATACGAGTGCGCCGGGGGTGAACGGCTGGGCCTCGTACAAAGTGGCGGATGGAGTGACGACGCATGAGGCGTGGGGGCTGGGCGTGTATAGCGTATTCATCTGTCCGGATGTCGGGCTGACCCGGGCAATCGAGACGCCGAAGAGCCCGGAGGTACGGTTCCACGACATGATCACCGTGGCGCTGGGCGATCACGGCGCGATCAACCATGTGATCGACGACACGGGCGAGGCGACCGCGATACATCCTCGCGTGACGCCGAAGGTGACGGACTTCCCCTGAGTGGATGCGCGCTGCCGTGGCATTAGCGGGGCGGGCAACGTGCGGGAAATGCAAAATCTCCTTGAAACGGGCCGCAGGATTCGGTAACGGGAAGTCGGCTTGTTGGAAGTGATCATCGCGGCTACCGCCAATTCTGGGAGGATTACGGGCTATGCGGAAGTTACTCCAATAAACTCGACCGCACCATTGCTTCCGAATTGTGGACAATTCGCTCAAGATCCATTTTTCGCTTCCTACATAACCGCATTTCTCGCCAGCAGAGGGCACGTCGATAAAAATATGCTGCTAACCATGAAGCGCGAATTTTGTCACGACTCTTCGCGCTACAGGCGACAAAAACTTTACATCTGATTCTGTAACGGTGTAGCGAACATCACAATCCAACGCTTTGTGAAACGTTTTGACGATGATTGTTCTAAACACGTGCTAAAGCCCTTTTCGCTGGATAAAAAAGCCGTGAGCGGAGCAGTTACCCCCATAGCCGTCAAACGTTCAAAGGACAAATGATGAAAGGCCACACGTGTGGATTGCAATGGCGCCTATCGGCTTCCTTCAGATCGCCCGATCAGGCATTCAGTACTAATCCTGGTGAGCGGCTAAAAAGCAATCACATCGAGACGAGCGACGGAACGAGTCGCATTAACTCCGCACCGAGACTGTTGAGGGTTCAACACTATCGACTGCACTTATCACGTTCTGAGTGTGTGCGGTTTCTTCTCGCGGAAAGCCAGCCGGCAAGTTGTTCCGGAAACAAGCAGAAGCTGTAATTCCTCAATCCTAGCCACTTTGGAAACGTGTGCAGTAGACGTATGCAGTAGACGTGTGCAGTACAGCAAATACGCGTGAGCGTGATTGCACCAAATTCAAGGAGAACAACGGAGATACATATGAAGAATCGTGACATGTTGCTGGCAAGAGCAGCCTTGGTCAGTATCCTTTTGTTAGTCGCCGGACTGAGCGCGCAGAGCCAATCACCTGAGTCCAAGTCTGGCCAATGGCGAATAGCCGGACAGAATCTGAGCAATACTTGGAGCCAACCCGCTGAGCACTCCATCAGCCCGGCCAATGTCAAAGAGCTGAAACCGAAATGGGTGTTCACAACGGGTGGCGATGTTTCTGCTACTCCCACAGTGGACGGAGACGCCGTTTACTTCCCCGATTGGGCCGGCAATCTCTTCGCAGTCAAGAAGGACAGCGGCCGGCTCATCTGGTCTCACAAAATCTCCGATTACGACGGCGTCGATGGAGCTATCTCTCGTGTTAGTCCTGCCGTGGACGGGAACCAGGTAATCATTGGCGACATTCTGAGCAGCAACAAGGTCCACAACGGGGCGAACGTCATGGCGGTAGATCGCGAATCAGGAACGCTCCGGTGGATGACACACGTAGATGATCATCCGGCAGCAATCGTTACCGGTTCACCGGTTGTTTTTGACGGCGTTGTTTACATTGGCGTCTCGTCGAGTGAGGAGACTCTGGCACTTGACCCAACGTATCCCTGTTGCAGTTTTCGCGGCAGTATCGTCGCGCTCGATGAGAAAACCGGTGCGATGCTTTGGAAAACCTTCGACATGCCGGACAATGGCGGACAGCCAGGGGGATACAGCGGCGGCGCGATTTGGCAACCACCCGCGATCGATCCAAAGCGCGGCACGCTCTTCATTGGCACCGGAAACAATTACACTGCTCCCGCAGATGTGGAAGCTTGTCAGAACGCAACTCTCACCGCGAACTGCGTCGCAGCTGACGATTTCTTCGACACTGCGTTTGCGCTTGATTTGAAAACAGGACAGATCAAGTGGGCGACGAGGCTGCAAGGTTTTGACACTTGGACGGTAGCATGCATCCTCCCGACGGGAACAAACCCAAACTGTCCTGTACCCACCAGCCCTGATTTCGATCTGGGAGGGTCAGGACCTAATCTCGTCGGCAATATTGTTGGCTTTGGCCAGAAGAGCGGAATCTTCTGGGCACTCAATCCCGATAACGGCAACATCGTTTGGAGCACACCGGTAGGTCCAGGCGCTTCGCTCGGAGGCATCGAGTGGGGTACCGCGACCGATGGTCAGCGCATTTATGTTGCTATCGCGAATAGCGACCACCTCCCCTACACCTTGGTGCCGTCGGGACAGCAAATAACCTGGGGTGCCTGGAGCGCTCTGGATGTCGCCACTGGGAAGATCCTTTGGCAGACTGCAGACCCCACGGCCAACACAATTGACAGAGGTTCGGTGAGTGTTGCAAACGGCGTTATGTACGCCGGCTCTAATTCAGGGCAGATGTACGCACTGGACGCGACAAACGGAAATATCCTCTGGAACTTCGCGAGCGGGGGCACCGTGATCGATGGGCCATCGATTGTCGACGGCACCCTTTATTGGGGTTCGGGTTACCGAAATATTCAAGGAACCGGAAATAACAAAGTGTACGCCTTTAGTCTGGCCGGCGAGAAGGATCACGGCGAGCACTCAGGCGGTAACGACGACCACAACCAGGAGCACTCCAACGATCACGTTGGGCAAAACTGACGGCGTTTGAATCATCGCTTAAATCAACCATGTGATTCTCAGTCCCGACAACCGCACTTACATAATCGTTTCTAAATACAAAGGAGATTTGCAGATGAAGATGTCGCTACGTTTTGCCGCCGGTGCGCTCTTGGCTCTGATTATGCAGGTCGTTTGCTTTGCGCAGCACTACAAGCAAACCAATCTGGTTTCCGACACGTCAGGAGTGGCTCCGGTTACCGACCCTCAGTTGGTCAATCCGTGGGGTTTGTCGCGCAGTTCCAGCAGCCCGTGGTGGATTTCTGACAACGCGACGGGACTCAGTACGCTCTACAACGGAGCTGGAGCCAAGCAGTCCCTTGTCGTCACCATTCCGCAAGCCGATCCAAATAACAAGAACACACCACTAGGTACACCCACCGGCACCATCGCCAACAGCAGTCAAACAGATTTCTTGCTGGCTCCGGGCAAACCGAGCTTGTTCCTCTTCTCCACGATTGATGGGACGATTGCCGGATGGAATCCCACCGTTGCGGTAGCGCTAGGGGCGGCACCGCCTTCTACGCATGCGGTGACTGTGATCAAAACCTCCGACGGCTCCAGCTATACAGGCCTGACCAGCGCTTTCATTGATGGCAAGCGCTTCCTGTACGCGGCAAACTTTACCAAGGGCCGCGTCGATGTTTATGACAACGCATTTCACCTTGTAGACCTGTCCAAGCAGCACTTCAACGAGGACACCGCCGATCACGATAACGGCCACGCCGCTGAAAATTCTTTCGCGGATGAGAACCTGCCGCACAACTATGTGCCTTTTAACGTGCAGGCCATCGGCAACGACATAGTCGTCACCTATGTGCTCCACGAGGAAGGTTCGCCGTTTGAAACCGACGGTCCGGGCCTGGGCTTTGTGGACATTTATACTTCCTCGGGCCGCCTCTTGCAGCGCGTCGAACACGGTGATTGGCTGAACGCTCCGTGGGGCGTGGCTCTTGCTCCGCTTGACTTCGGACGCTTCAGCCATGACCTGCTCATCGGGCAGTTCGCTGGTGGGGGAGATACTCAGTCGAGCGGCTTCATCGCCGCCTATGATCTGGCTACCGGAAAATTTGACGGACTTCTACAGGATGCCAGTGGAAAGCCGCTCGCTATCAACGGCATCTGGGCACTCAGCCCTGGCAACGTCAGCCCAGCCAATAGCGATGCTGCGGCAGCGCCTGCCGCACAAGTGTACTTTACCGCCGGACCGAACCATGGCTCCGGAGGGCTGTTCGGCTATTTGGCCGCAGTGTCTTCAGAGTTGACCGAGGGGAATGCTCAGTGATCGTCACCGCTGATTCACAGTGTTGTCGGGGTGGAATGCGTCACCCCAAGGCTTCAACAGTGCCAATCGCTTCGCCTTGGGACTGCTGAAGCGCGGTGTGCTCCGGAGGTCTTCACGCGCGCCCCAACAAGTGCAGATCTTCCGGAGCATCGAAGGTGCGGTTCAGAAGGCATCATCGAAAAGGAGGAAGTCATGAATAGTTTTAGTAGGCAGTCCGAGAACAACAAGAATCGCCGAGAATTCCTGCGAAATGGAATGGTCGCGGCGGGAGCGGCAACCTTGGGTACGGGTCTTCTTGCGAGCGGAGCCCCCGTGTTAGCTGAACAGGAAAAAGAGAGCAGCGGAAAACTCTCAAGGGGAGACGCAGCGATTCTAAGGTTCTTGGCCGCAGCCGAGATCCTCGAGACCGACCTGTGGGTTCAATATAACGAACTTGGAGGAGTCCAAGACAATGAGGTTCCAGGAGGGAGTGGCAGCCCACTCTACACCTCAGCCCTCCAGGTTCTCGACGGAGACATGAATCAATATATCCACGACAACACCGAAGATGAGTTCACTCACGAGACTTTCATCAACGCTTATTTGGCTTCGAAGGGCGCAGACACAGTTGACTTAGAGCCGTTTCGCACGCTGCCAGGCAGTACCGCCAGTGGCGCGAGCGGTAAGCCGCGGCTGACAAATCTGATGAAGCTGACGGTGGACACGAGTTGGTGGACCCGGTACCGCAGCCGTACTCAGAACCCCGACTTCGGGGACACATTTCCTCAAGCCGTTCCGAGCCTGGCAGTTGGGCAACACCCGGCAATCCCCAGAAGCGATGCCGACTTGAGCCCGTCCAATCACCTACAAGCAATTGCGAATACCGCGGGATTTCATTTCGCCACCATCGAGCAAGGAGGCACTAGTCTCTATCCATCGCTGGCTCAGCGTGTGAGCAGTTCGGAGGTTCTACAGATTGTCCTCAGCATCGGTGGAACTGAGGCAATGCACTTTCAGACCTGGCACGACAAAGCGGGGAATGCCCCACCATTGACTGATCCGAGCGATTCAACACTCGTATTTCCGGACCTCAATGCCCCTCCGTTTGGCGGAGAGGATTTCCAAACGAACCTGATCATGCCTGAACCAACCATATTCTTGAGCAAGAGTCTGCCGCGGTGCTCCATTATTCGTCCGACCAACACTACCGGCGCGGCGACTGGCGCACTCAATTTCCTGACGGCCATGGGCCTTTTTATTGGGCAGTCGCCAGCATTTTTCGCGTTTCTGCGTGATTTGGCCGAAGAGGCAGACGCGGCCAGACGCGAAGGCGAACGATAAATGGGACAACGAGCGAGGCCCGATTCCCTTTGATTCGCGGTGTTGTCGGGGGTGGAATGCATGCCGCAATTGGATGCCTTCCACCCTCGCAAGTAAAAGCAAACCGCTGTGGTCGAGCCCCAGGTTCCAACCGTGACGTGCATGGCTTCACGTGAGTGCAAAACGGGCGGAAGATGCTGTAATATCGACCGATACAGAACAGAATCCACATGTTCTTGGATTTCTGCCTCCGTGAGCCCGTACAGTGTCTGCAAGCGCGTTCGTTTTACTTCAGAGAGGATGTGCCGGGAAAGGACCAGAGTGTTTGGGCCTCGGGAGCTGATGAGAGTTAAGAGTTCACGCGCTGACCCCTGAGCGCGCGAATTCGCGCGTACGAGGATGTTGGAGTCGAGCGTGATCCTCATGCCGCCGGGTGATGGCGGACAAAATCAACGGCCTCGTCGATAAGGGCATCAAGCTCTGATTCGGGCACGTTCGCGACGCGAGCAGCCGTTTTGTCGATGCGCTCTAGTAGCCGGCGCCACGCCTCGTCACGCTCACTGCCCGTTGGTGCTTCATGAGTGGGGTATGTTTGAACGCTAATGGTTTCTTCCTCTTGAAGTGCACGGCCAAGGAGCCTTTCGAGCGCATCGCGGACGTCCGAGGAAAGGTCTCGGGCTTTGCGCAGGGCGCTGTTTGACATTGCGGGTGTCCTCCCCGTAATCATCGTTCCGTTCTTTTTACCATAGCAAACTGATACTGCGGGTGGAGCATGGTGCACTGGAATGGGGAAGGATAGCGCATGACAAACTACCGCGGGTGCGGTACTTTTGAGCTACGGAAACCGTGGATGTGAAGCTGCCTTCGGAACTTCTGAGGGTCGCAAATTTGGAGGGAAGCAGCCTCTCCCAGGAAGCCGCTCGATTGCTGGCCCTCGAACTTTATCGCGAGGATAAGGTCTCGCTGGGACGCGCTGCTGAGCTGTGTCAGACGCCGTTGGCGGCTTTCATGGATTTTGCGGCGAAGCACGGTGTCCCCCCGCTACGGTACAGCTTTGAGGACCTAGAAGAAGAACGTCAGACTGCTGACCGTCTCAAAGCGTGACCGTCGTATCAGATTCATCACCGCTTGTTATTCTGACCAAGCTTGGCTGTTTTGACCTCCTCAATCGACTTTTTCCACATCTTTATATCTCCGCTGAAGTTCACGATGAAGTTGTCGTTGCCGGTGCTGGGCTACCGGGAGCATCGGAGGTTTCGAAAGCAGAATGGATTGAAGTGAAGGCGCTTCAGAATGCAGCCGGTCTGTACTCGGCCCAACGAAAATATGGTCTGGGCCCCGGCGAGATGAGCTCAATCCTCTTAGCGAAAGAACTCGGTGCGAATCCTGTGCTGCTCGACGATTACAGGGCGCGCAAGTTGGCCTCCCAGATGCATCGAGTTCACGTCTCCTCTACGAAGTGCGTCTTGAAGGCATCTCCGTGCCTGCTCTCTCCGGAATCCTCTCGCCCTGTGCGCTGATCCCAGATCTCTTCGAGCTGCGCTTTCTTGATCTGGATGCCGTTGGCATGGGGCGCGCCTACGTTGCTCGTGTCTGGGCCACGCGCCCCGATTCGGGCAAGCCGGTCTCCGGCGTATCGCTCACCGCCTCATTCGGTGATAAGGACGAGGAGGACACTCCAAAGGGTCTGAAATCCCAGGCCCGCACCAACTCCCGAGGGGAAGCGCTCTTAACCTTCCGCCTTCCCGAAATGCCGGGCGCGTCTGAAAAGGATCTGCCGAACTTGCTCCACGGTAAAATGCCGGGCTTCATACGGAGCCTCGCGTTGTGGCAGCCGGAGGTTGTCGATGTGGATCTGTTCACAGTTGTATCCCCAATTTCGGGCCGTTGTTAAGATGCTTGAGAGCGTCCCGATCACATTCAGGACGGTCTTGTGAGACACGATCTTGTTGGTAGCTCTATCCGGCAATTCCTGGCCTATTGGATTGACCCTTTACGTCATTTGGCCTAGATTGAATCAATTTCTTAGTTCTCATTCGGGGGTTAGTTAGCCATGGCGTTACGCCCCCTTTCGCAAGTGTCCTGCGTTGTTTGCATTGTCTTGCTGCCCGTTCTGGTGCAAGCTCAGCAGCCCACGGGGACAATCACCGGCGTGGTGAGGGACCCTTCGGGAGCAATCGTTCCCGGAGCCAGCATTACCATCGTTCACGAAGCCACGCAGTCCACGACGCGAGCAACCACTTCCAACGCGGGTGTCTACAGTGCTCCCGGACTTCTGCCGGGTCTCTATAAAGTCTGCGTGGAGGCAACAGGATTCAAACAAACGGTTGTTGAACTCGAGGCCGAAGTCGGTCGAGTGAAAACGGCTGACGTGAGTCTGCAAGTCGGAGATGTGACGCAAACCGTAACGGTCGTAGCTTACGGTGTGCATGTGAATCCGACGCAGACCAGTCTGGAAGGTATCGTCACGGAGGAATTGATCCATAACCTGCCCCTGAATGGGCGCAACTTCCTTGATCTTGGCCAGCTCGAACCAGGCGTGCAAGTGGTTCCAGACGACATCATCACCCGGAGCGGCTTCGCCCGGCTGTCTGTCGCGGGGCAGACGGGAGTTACCACGCGAGTGACGGTGGACGGACTGGATGTGAGTGATGAACACGCGGGCTCCGTCGCGCTTAACCTCTCAGCAGACTCGATCAAGGAGTTCCAAATCAGCCGGTCGACGTTTGATGTTTCCACAGGGCTGACCGGCAGCGGGGCCGTCAACATTGTGACCAAGAGTGGCAGCAACGAGTTGCACGGCAGCGCGTTCTTGTTATGGCGCGACGATGCATTTGCCGCCCGCATCGGCCAGGAGCCTACCGCGTTCGACCGCGAGCAAGCCGGCTTTGATGTCGGCGGGCCTTTCATCCGGAATCGTCTGTTCTGGTTCCTGAACTACGAACGCAACAACCAGGACGCTGCCGTGGTAACCAATATTCCTCTGTTCCCGCAATTCAGCCGCACCTGGCCTTCTCCTTCCGACGAACGCATGGCCACGGCATGACTGGATTGGAACGTGACCGGCAATCTGCGGGCTTTCTTCCGCTTCACGTATGACGGGCATGAGGAAATTCCGGGATCAACATTCGGTGGCGTGAGGCTGGCTCCCATCGCAGTAGCAACCAATGCGAGACAGACCGCCTTGGGGCTGGACGCGACCGTGGGCCGCTTCACCCATTCCGTGCGCCTGGGTTACACCAACTACGACAATACCGCCGACCCCGCGGGACAGAACGTTCCTGGGGTGCCGGAAACAGTGGATCCCGCCGGGCGGCTTCTGACGGTGACGCAAGCTCAGGGCCCCATCCTAATTGGGACGCATCCAAATTCCTCGATTCGTCGTTACCAGGATACCCATGAGATGCGCTACGACGCCGGCTTTAGCGTTGGCCGTCACGGGTTCCGCGGCGGCGTCCTGGTCAACATCGTCCGCATCAACTGGTTCGATTCCGCCTTCGGAAATGCGCCGCAGGTCAACCTGAACTTCAGCCCAGCTTCCGTCAGCGCTTGCCGCAGCGACATCCTATGCTATCCGGTTCAGAATGCTCTTTTCGGCAATGGCCTGGGCTACTTCAGCGAGGTGCCATCTCTGAGTCAGCCCTATGGAGGAGCAAGGAACAATCGCGTCCATTGGTACGTGGGTGATAGTTGGCGCGCGCACCCCCGACTAACGCTGAACCTCGGGCTGCGCTGGGTTTATGAACCTGGTCCGAGCAATCCTGGCCTTCAGAGACCGAAGATTCTGGACGATTTCTTGCCTGGACTGTCACGGGCAAACCGCAGCGACACCAACAATTTTGCTCCGCAATTTGGGATTGCGTGGGCGCCGTCGGCAAGCGGCAAATGGTTGATACGAACCGGGGCGGGCGTCTTTTACGACGTGAACAGACTTCAAAATGCGCTGTTCGGCGAACGCGCCAACCTGCTTCCACTTGGAGTCACGTGGGAATTGCAAGGGCGGATGCTGCGTGATCCGATCACCCATCGCGTAATCTTCGATCTCCAGGGGCGCAATTGGCTCCCGCAGGACGGCGGTCCGGCCCTGATTACTCCAGGCGTGAACTGGATGGGACGACCTCTGGGGACTCCCGGCCTGCTGGATGCCGTGTTTGCGGCGCATGAGGCATTCAAAGCGGCTTACCAAGTGGCGTTCGCCAATTTCCCGGCGGGGCTGTCGGCCTGCGAGGTGAGCCGAAACTGCACAACGCTGGCGCCCGGTTACGAGACTCCGTACTCCTTTCAATTCAATATCGGCGTGCAGCGCGAACTCCGGCCCGGCCTTGTCCTCTCGGTGGACTATGTCCGCAATCGCAGCCTGCATTTCCTGATGCAACACAACGCAAATCGCAACGGGGCGGCCGACACCCTGGACATCACCAGAGCCCTGTCGGCGATGAATGCCGTCCACGCCTCCATCCGGCCCACGCCCTGTCCGGCGGGACCCACAGGAGTGGATTGCGCGGTCGCCGCCGGGGCTAGGCTAACCACGTACACAAACGCCGGCCTCGGGTCGACGGCCACGGCTAGCATTTCCGGCCCGAGCAACTCCGCGTTTCCGGGGATAAACCCGAATTTCAACGGCCTCTTTCTGCTTTCGATGAACGGCTTCTCGAATTACAATGCGCTCCAGGTAAACCTCCGTGGCAGGCTGCCGAGTGTGGGCCGTCTCGTCAAGGAACCATCGGTGGTCGCCTCCTATGCCCTCAGCCGGCTGGAGGGAACGGCAGAAGATCAGGCCGTACTCAACGTGTCCGACCGCGTGGATAACGACAACCCGCTGGGCTTTCGGGGACCAACCAGCCTGGATCGCAAACACATCCTGAGCTTGGCCAGCCTGTTCACCATCCCCGGTGGGGTGCGGCTGAACAGCATTTGGAGGGTGTTTAGTGCTCTGCCTCAGACATTATCAGTGCCACAGGTCTCCGGCGCAGGCGCTGAGATTTTTCTTACCGACTTCAACGGCGACGGCAACGCCCTGGATGTGCTGCCGGGGACCAACCGCGGGAGCTACGGGCGCAAGGTCGGCTGCGGGAGCGCGGCGTTGAATCGCGTGATTGACGCTTACAACAGCAAGCAGGCCGGCAACCTAACGCCTGCCGGGCAAGCCCTGGTGAATGCGGGACTCTTCACGGAATCTCAGTTGAAAGCGCTGGGTGCCGTGAGCCCGACCGTGCACCGTGCACCTGACGGCCAAGTGTGCCTCGATTCTTTCATCACTACCGACATGCGTATCGCGCGCCCGTTCAAGCTCCGTCGCGAACGAATTACGATCGAGCCGGCACTCGAATGGTTCAACCTTTTCAACGTCGCGAATTACGACCTGCCAGACAACAAGCTCAGAGGGGCGCTGGACACATCCGTGGGCTCGTTGAATGGAACGACCGCTTCCAATCGACCCAACCGGGCCGGTGGAACCGGAAGCTTTGTCCTGGGCGCCCCTCGCTCGTGGCAACTGGCGCTTCGGATTTCCTTCTAAAAGTAAAGGAGGCAAGGTCCTTTGGAGAAAGCCGTGACCTCCAGGACGTGAGCCGGAGTTTCTGCTATGGAGTCGGCGGAGATGTCCCGCTCAACGGGAGGCCGATGCGGCGCACAAGATCCTGGAAGCGCGGGTCGGCGCGTAGTGGGGCGTACAAGGGTTGCGAGTTGAGTTCGAACAATGCGCCACGCCTCCGCTCGTAAGCTGTTTCGAGAACGGCGAAGGCCTTATCTTTGTCTCCCAAGCCGCTGTAGGCAATTGCCAGCGGCCTCCACGGCGGCACGTGTTCACCATTCGGCCGATGCAGTAATTCGCTTACCAGCTTTAGTGCTTCCTGACGTCGCCCGGCTTTACCGTAAGCATGCGCCAGCACTCCAAGACTCAAAGAGTCTCGCCCGCCCAAGGCCATGGCTTTTTCCAGTTCCTCGATCGCCTGCTGATACATCCCCTTTTCGATATAGGCCCGAGCGAGACTATGATGCGCAATGTGATAGTTCGGTTCCAGCTCCAGCACCTTTCGATAGGATTCGATTGCTTCATCAACGCGCCCGGCATCTAGGTAGGGTTCTGCAGAATGAACGCTGGTGTCCGGCGACACGGGGTCGAGTCGACGTGCGATTTCTGCTTGGGCGAGAGACTCCTCGAAGCGGCGCATGCAGCTGAGAAACTGGGCATACCAAGTACGAGCTACGGGCAAGTTGGGGTTCAGCTCAATGGCCCGCCGGAATTCCTGCTCCGCGCCTATCCAATTCCAATCCATCATTGCAATCCAAGCTAGTGCGGCATGGGGTTCAGCTAGCGTGTCGTCCAGTTCCACCGCCTTCTGAGCCCACTCCCGAGTCTGAGTACGGTCCTCTAAGGGTCCTGCTCCTGCGCGGAAGAAACCGCCATGGGCACGCAAGACAGCAAGGTTCGCATAAGCAAGTGCAAAGTTCGGGTCCTTTTCAATTGCCTTCTCAAAATATTCATGAGCCTTGGCCCTGTCTGCGTCCGTTCCCTTCCTAAAGTGATAATTACCCCTCAGATAGGCTTCGTTGGCTTCCGGAGTCGTCTCCCGCGACCTTGAGAGGCGGGACTTTTCTTCGGGCGTTACTTGCACGTTCATTGCTTCAAGAATTTCGGCCGCCACCGCGGGGAGCAGCGCCTGAACGTTCTTGGGTTCAACCTCATAGGACTTGGCCCATAGATGCCGATCCGTTTGCGCGTGAATGAGCTGGACGTTGACCAGCAACCGGTCCCCAGAGCGTTGCACACTGGGCTCGACCATGGCCTCCACGCTCAATTCCCGCGCGATCTCGGAAAGCTTCTTGCGCTCGCCTTTAAAGTACATCGAAGAGGTCACAGAAGGCACAATCAGTGATTTGACTTGTGCCAAATGGGTCGTCAGAACATCAGTTAAGCCATCCGCAAGGAAATCTTGTTCAGGGTCCCCCGTCAGGTTCTTGCAGGGCAGAACGGCGACCGAATCAATCGGCCCGACGCCCGTCCGGCCCGTGATTCGATCGCGCAGACCACCGACGTTTGATAGCAGCGCTGCAGCAAGCAGTGCGGTCAGTGCCAACAGACCAGCGGCCCAACGCCGCCGCCACCAGGTCATCGGTAGAACCTGCACGTCTGCTGGGGCGCGCGCTCCATTCACCGGATAAATGAAGCGGTAGCCGCGGCGCGGAAGCGTCTCAATAAAGCGCGGACTATCCGCGGAGTCACCCAGGGTGTCGCGCAACTTTTTGATGGCAGTGTTTAGGCCGTCGTCGAAATCGACAAATGTATCAGCGGGCCACAACTTTTGCTGTAACTCTTCGCGTGTGATCACCTCACCTGGCTTCTCCAGCAGCATAGTGAGAATTTGGAAGGGTTGCTCCTGAAGTCTGATTCGTGCGCCACTCTTGCGCAAGTCGCCCGCACGCAAATCCACCTCGAATGTGCCGAACTGCAAGACCCGGCTGGCCCGTACGTGAGGTGCCATTACCGCCTCGGGTGATTGCGCGAAGTCTAACACCCAGTCAGGAGAGGTTCAACGATTTCGACGTGGTACGTACAGACAGGCGCCCAAGTTCTTTCCACTCAAGCGATTGCCACTCCAGAAGCATTCCGGCAAGAGATCAGGTTCCGTTCATTGACGGTTCTGAGAAATTCAAGGATCGTTGGCGCGTTTGCACGATTCCCATCCGCGGATGTGCATGAGGGAGGCGACATGGAAAAGCGATTTACTGAGAAGGTTAGCGACCGTCTGCCACTACTTTCCCTAGCCATGTTCCTGACCGCCTGCGGCGGCGCGCCAACGCCAGCGCCAGCACCGACGCCGGTGCCGATCCCGTCAAACCCCGTCCCGGCCATCACTTCGATTTCACCGACTGGCGCCACCGCCGGGGGAGCGACTTTTACCCTGACGGTGAGCGGTACAGGTTTCATTTCCACATCTGTGGTGCGTTGGAACGGAAATGATCGTCCCACGGCATTTCAAGACAGTACGCACATGACCGCGCAGATCCCAGCGAGTGACATTGCCACTGTTGCCGCGGCCAGTGTGGCGGTGTTCAACCCGGTGCCGGGGGGAGGCACCTCCAGTGCGATACCTTTCGCGATTATCGCTACCGTGGGCGGTTTTAACCCTGCCGGGAGTATGAGCGTGCCGCGCCGAAACCATACCGCTACCCTTCTGCCCAATGGCGAGGTGCTGGTAGCCGGCGGCGTTTCCCTGGTCTGCTGTGATCCGGTGCCGGTCTCAGAAATATTCGACCCCAAGACGAACCAATTTCGTAACACCGGCAGTATGTCCGCTCCGCGCTACGCTCACACTGCTACTTTACTCCCTGACGGAAGAGTGTTGCTTGCTGGAGGCTTAGCCCCGCCAGGCCCGAACCTCGCAGTTCAGGCCCTCTCGAGTGCGGAATTGTACGATCCAGCGACCGGGACTTTCACGCCGACCGGCTCGATGGTAGACGCGCGCTCAGCCCACACCGGCACACTATTGCCGAATGGAAAAGTGCTTGTAACCGGCGGGCGGCAGAATGAAAGCTTCAACGTCCTACAGCGAGCTGAAATCTACGACCCAGCAACTGGAGGTTTCACTCTCACGGGGAATATGACAGAACGGCGAGCCTCCCATACAGCCGTGTTGCTGAAGGATGGCAGGGTCCTCGTGGGTGGAGGCTTTGGGGATCGCTGTGATCCAGACGGCTGTGATTCATCGGCCTCCGCGGAGATTTTCGACCCGGCTAGCGGGACCTTTACGTCTACGGGAAGCATGGCCAACGCGCGCGATTCGCACAGCGCTACCCTGCTAAGCGACGGGCGCGTACTGGCGGCGGGCGGCGAGGTCCAAGCGCTAGGCCTTGGCGCCGTTGGCTCCCATGCCAGCGTTGAGGCCTTCGATCCCGCCACGGGCATTTTCAGCTCGCCAGCGGCCAGGATGACGACCTCACGCTTTGCCCATATAGCTATCCTGTTGCCGAATGGACAGGTGTTGCTGGCAGGTGGCACCAACTGTTTTAGCGACATGGCAGACTGCCACGCCTCGATCCTATCAAGCGCAGAACTGTTTGATCCAGCCAGTCCCACATTTTTCGTCACGGGCAACATGGTGAAGAAGCGCAGCGGCCACCAGGCCACTCTGTTGCTGGATGGTAGGGTATTGATCACAGGAGGTTCCGACGACAATTCCGCCGAGTTGTATGAATAGAGTGATTAGCATAGGAGGACGCGATGAAGAAGTTATTTGGAAAGAATATAGCGGTAGGGCTGATGTGTGCGCTGTTAATCATGTTGGTTTCCCTACCGCCAGCATCCGCTTGGAAAAACGATGACGGCGAGGATGGGAAGTTTGGTCCCTGGTCCGCGCCGGTCAACCTCGGTCCACCGGTGAATACGGTCCTTGCTGATTACCAGCCGTTCATCTCCAAGGACGGGCTCAGCCTGTACTTTTCCGTTTTGGAAGGTCCCACGCCGAATTCACCGCAAGACATTTGGGTAGCAAAACGCAACTCCAGGTCCGAAAACTGGGGAACGCCACAAAGACTCGGCCCGGAGATCAACACGCCCGCGACCGAAGGCCAGCCGTTCGTCACCGTCGACGGGCACTGGATGTACTTCAACAGTAACCGAAAGACGCCCGACGCAAACGGCGTTCTGCCGTTCGGGCTGAACGATATCTACGTCGCCCACCGGCAGAACAAACGCGAGGATTTCGGCCCTGGTGGCTGGCAGGAAGCGGTAAATATTGGCGCTGGAGTTAATACGAGCTTCGGAGAGACCTCTCCATTCGTCTTCGAGGATGAGATGACCGGGGTCACCACGCTGTACTTTCACTCGAGTCGCCCAGGCTTGGGTGCTGGTACCGACATTTACGCCAGCACGCTGCAACCGGACGGAACATTCGGCCCACCTCAGTTGGTTTTCGAAGTCAGCAGCACATACAACGACCAGAATCCCTCGATCAGCCGCGACGGCCTGGAGATGTACTTTGCCTCCGACCGACCCGGTTCGACGCCGAATCCCGATAGCGGCATGTCTGGCCCGCCAGGCCAGCCCTCCGTGGACATCTGGGTCTCGACTCGGGCAAGTACCTCGGATCCATGGGGAACGCCGGCTAACTTGGACGCGGTGAATCAAGCGCAGGGCGGCCCCGTAATCAACAGCCCATTTTTCGACGGGAAACCGTCCCTCTCGTTTGACGGCACGGAGCTGTACTTCCACTCCGCGTTCCGGCAAGGCAGCCAGTCTGTATTCTTCGACATCTGGAAGACCACACGCACCAAGCTCAAGCAACCGGAGTAGAACAGGGCGGCGCTTGCGAAGGTAGAAATCTCAGCGTCGGGGGGGGGCCGAACCGCACAACAAAATGCGTTTGGCCCCTCGCATTTGCGGGAAGGCCTATCGCTCCCCGTACAGTCCCAGAACAGTTTCACTGTGGCCGGTCCGTTCTCCATTGATGTTAGATGTATATACATCTACTTGGTCACAAAAAAATTTAGGCCGACGTGGCGGCCTCGGTCATCCGAATGGCTGCCCGTTTCATGCTCTTCCAGCGGGCTTCCCCAAGTTCCTGCCGCAGCCTATGTTTTTTGAGTCGCCTCCCCGGTCGGAGAGATGCTCACAGAAACGTCGATTCTTCTCCCGTCTTTTCGGACACGCACTGTCCCCGTCATCCGCTCGCAATCGCGATGCCGGTCCCCGTCCCCTGGTCCGTCCAGAAGAGCTATCCTTCACTAATCCCGATCCGTAACGCGCCCCTGAAGGGGCAGAATCATTCCTTATCTTTCGTTCTGAAAACAATTCGCCGAACGACCTCGCGAATCTCGCGAACCGGCCTGCTTGCGGGTCCGTCGGGCTCAAGTTTGAGGTACGCGTCCAGGTCGTGGAGTTGCATCCCGTATTCGCCCCTGCGTGCGTGGACGTCTGCCAGCATAAGGTAAGCCCAGGCAAAACCGGGCTTCCTCAAGAGAGCCTCACGAGCACTTTTCTCTGCCTCCTCAAGACGGTTCAGATGAAAAAGGGCAACACTCAAAAAGAGATGGCCCGTGGCTGGACTCCCATCTACGTCCAGTCCTTTGCGGATGACAGTCTCTGCTTCGGTGTATTCCCCTCGTCGGCAAAGCAGCAAACCCCTGGCGAACTGAGCCCAGGCGTAGCGCCCTCCGCTTAGATCAATCGCTTTTTGAAAAGCTTGTGCGGCTTCCTCTTCTTGGCCGAGCCTGAAGTCCGCCACACCGATGTGGTAGTACGCCTCGTAGTAGTCCGGGAATGCTGTGATAGCTCGCTCGAACTGCGTCCGGCTGCCGACCGCATCGTTCTTTGCCAGACGCTGCAATCCCTTCTCGAATGCATTGCGCGCCTTGCCGGGTATTCTCAGTTCCCGCACAGAAACCGTGTAATCTGTCCGCCCCGCAGGCGAAGGGTTGCTCACCCTGAGATGAAGCTCTAAAGGCGGTGAAGGTCCACGAAGAAGTTGAAGAGTCACCCGACTTGGCTCGTAGCCTGGTTCTTCCACTGCAATCTCGTACATCCCAGGATCGAGCCCCGGCACCCGAAAGCGCCCACTCCAGTCCGTCAGAACGCTGATGAAAGGTCCTCCGGGAAGCGACCGGATACTCACGATAACGCCGTCTATAGGACGGTTACCTGCCTCCACAAATACAGTCCCGAAAATCTCGACGGCCTGTCTGTCGAAATCGGCAATTTGCGCGCGGACCATCGGCGTAAAAACCGACAAGCCCAACAACAGCCAAGGCAGACCGCTTTGTTTCGTCCATCGCAGCACCTTGTAGAGTCTGTCCGCTATCGGGAACGGAGCATTGTGGCGCTGCTTGCAAGAGAGATGCGCGCGAAGAATGTGCCGGGTCACTACGCCGATGATCTGCGGCTGTTCGTGGAGTTTGCCTCGATCTGCTAGTCGCAGCTTCCGCTGCCAGAGAGGATTCCAATGCTTAAGACGTTGCGGCACGAGGGTACTGAAATCTCTGTCGGATAGAGCTGCGATGGAGGGGCGGCCAATCGTTCGGCGTTGGCGGAGGCTACAGCGCGGGCCGTTCGTCCTACATTCATGGCCCTTCTCCCTCAAACTATACGCGCTGTGGCAGGGCTTTCAATCCAGTAAAGACAGGAATTGTTGTGCCGGAAGAATTTGAATTCCAAGGCCAGGTAAAGCCCTGAGACCATAAAGCCTACTCAGGATTCTCCCGAAATCCGCGCGTGATTGCCAAGCAACGCGAGATCCCTCTGATGGAATCTAGTCGTATGTATCATAAATAGATAGACATATTGTGGCCAGTATGATATGTGTGTACGCATGGCCAGAATCAGCCCGCTTGTAAGCTTAGCCGCCGACGATCTGGAGCAAGTGGTCCGGTGGGAAGCGGCGCCCAGCACGCCGCAGCAGGTGGCCTTGCGCTGCCGCTTGGTCCTGGCGGCGGCCTCCGGCAAGCAGGATCTGGAAATTGCTTCCATCTATGACGTCAATCGC
>Ga0209152_10000110_pt1 | contig 41386 bp, 37 predicted proteins | sample GraSoiAngelo_107_FD_185873 | JGI IMG/M metagenome (GOLD analysis project Ga0209152, IMG submission 185873) | Grasslands soil microbial communities from the Angelo Coastal Reserve, California, USA - 14_0903_09_30cm (SPAdes) (version 2) | ecosystem: Environmental > Terrestrial > Soil > Grasslands...
CCGCACCTCTCCCGTGATGAGGCCCAGTCCCGACACGCCACTGGCCTCTTCGCTTCGGTCGAAGAGCAACTGCATTCCTAGACAGACACCCACCAGGGGTGTTCCCGCCGCCACCCTGTCGCGGATCCACGGCGGGAACCCTGCGGCGGTGAGCCGGGCCATCGCGGGGCCAAAGGCGCCCACGCCGGGCAGCACGATGCCGTCGCCGTCGTGTGCCTCTCCCGGACTGCGGATCAGCGCCACCTGGGCGCCCGCGATTCCCAACGCTCGGGAGAGGCTGCGCAGGTTGCCCGCGCCGTAGTCGACGATGGCCAGCAGCGGGCCCACTAGCCCAGCACCCCTTTGGTCGAGGGGATGTCCTCTCCAATGACGCGGGTGGCCCGGTGCAGGCTGAGGCCCGTCCCTTTGAAGGCCGCCTCGACGATGTGGTGCGGGTTGTGGCCATGCACCTGCGCGAGATGCAGCGTCAGCGCGGCCTGACTGACGAAGGCGCGGAAAAACTCCTCCACCAGATCGGTGGGGAACGTCCCCAGCAGCGTCCGCTCTACCTGCAGGCCGTAGTGCAGATAGGGACGGCCGCTAATATCCACGGCGGCCAGCACGAGGGCGTCGTCCATGGGCGCATGCTGTGACGCAAAGCGGGCGATGCCGCGCGCGTCGCCCACTGCCGCGCGAAACGTCTGGCCCAAGACGATCCCGACATCTTCCACGGTGTGGTGGGCGTCGACAGCCAGATCACCCTGCGCGGTAACCTGCAGATCCAGCCGGCCGTGCGCGGCCAGCTGGTGGAGCATGTGATCGAAGAAGGGCACGCCGGTATCGATGCGAATCTCGCCCCCGCCATCCAGGCCGAGCACGACTTCCACGGTGGTCTCCGCAGTTTTTCGCGTCAGGCGCCCGGTCCGATTCATGAGGCCTCCATACTCGCGCGCAGAGCGCCCAAGAATCGATCGTTCTCATCCGGCATCCCAATGGTCACGCGCAGACACCGCTCGAGCATAGGCTGGTGGCTGACGTCGCGCACCAGCGCGCCTCGCTGTAGAAGCCGCAAGAAGAGCACGGCCGCCGGCAACTCTGTCCGGAAAAGAATGAAGTTTGCGTCCGACCGGTACGCCGTGACCCCGTCGGTCCGGCGCAGCATCTCCAGCACCCGCTCGCGTTCTCGGCGGATCATCTGGACCCGCTTCGCCACCAGCTCCGGCCGAGCGAGCGCGGCCAGCGCCGCCTCCTGGGCAAACACGTTGAGGTTGTACGGCGGGAGCGCCTTGCGTACCGCTGCGATCACCGCCGCCGGGGCGGCGATCCACCCCACCCGCGCCCCGGCCAGGGCGAACGCTTTCGAGAACGTCCGCAGCACGGCGAGGTGCGTATACCGGCTGAGGTCGGGGAGGAACGAATCGGACGCAAATCCCGCGTATGCCTCGTCGATCACCACCACGCCTCGCGCCGCGTCGAGAATCGCTTCGAGCTCCGGTCGCGCAAACGCATTGCCGGTGGGGTTGTTAGGCGAAGCGATGAACACCATCCCCACATCGCCCGCCCTCGCCGCCTCGACCATGGCCGGCACATCGAGCGAGAAATCTGGCTGCAGGCTCACCGGTTTCACCGCGGCGCCGCCGATCACTGCCAGCGGAGCTGACATCGAGTAACCGGGGGTCGTCAGCAGCACCGACCTCCCGCCGGCAAACGTCTGCACCAACGCCAGGATCGCCTCGTTGGATCCGTTCGTCACGGCAACCTGATCGGGGCCGATGCCGTGGGAACCGGCCAGGGCTTCGCGTAGGGCGTCCGCGTCCACCGGCGGGTACCGGTTCCACGGCCGCCCAGCGAGCCGCCGCATGACCTCCGCCTTCAACTCCGGCGGCCAGTCGAGCGGGCTTTCATTTTGATTGAGCTTCACCGGCGGGATCTGGACGGCACCCGCCGCAGGTGCCGGACTCCCTATGCGGTAGGGTCGCAGCCGGTCGATCTCCTCTCGCGGCCGCACCGCAGGACCACGTGCGCCGACCTGCCTCATCGCTCCACCACCGCCATGACGTGCGCCGGAAATCCTTCGTAGGTGCCCAGTTGCTCGACAACCGGCCGCACTGTGGCCAGACCGGTGGCGTCAAGGCTGGCCACCGATGAACTCTTCAGAAAGCTCAGGACGGTCACGCCGGACCCGGTTCGCGCGGCGCCGCCCGTGGGCAAGGCCGCCGGCACGCCGATGGCATAGTTGCCGGCAGAAAACGGCGTATCCTGACCAAGAAGAATCTCACCGGCGTTCCGGATCCGCGCGAGGACTCCCTGCGGATCCCTCACCGCAATCTGCAGGTGCTCTGGCGCGTACTGGTTCACGAAATCCACCGCAGCGTCCATAGACTGGGCGAGCACGATGCCGCCGTAGTCTGTCAAAGCCGCCCGCGCGAACGCTTGACGATCCTGGGGCAGCCGGGCGAGATACTCCGGCAGCACCCGGGCGACATCGGCGGCGAGCGTGCGGCTGTCGGTCACCAAGATGGCGGCGGAGTCCTGCCCGTGCTCAGCCTCATTCAGGAGATCGAGCGCCAGGCGGCGTGGATCGGCGTCACCATCGGCCAGCACCATCGCCTCCGTCGGCCCCAGCATGGCCAGCATGCGTACACCGAGTGTTTGGGCCATCAGTTGGGTGGCGACGATGTACGGATTGCCCGGCCCGACGATGGCCGGCACAGCCGGGATGGTATCTGTGCCGACGGCGAAGGCGGCGATCCCCGCGACCCCATTGCAGCGAAAAATCCGGTCGATCCCCAACAGGTCGCAGGCGACCAGCAGCGCCGGATCAAGCCGGCCGTCGGCGCGGGGTGGAGCGAGTACGGCGATCTCCGTCACGCCGGCCACGACCGCCGGGGTGACGATGGTCACGCAGGTCGAGGGAAAAGCGCCTTTGCCCGCGGGCACGTAGACCCCCACACGCTCAAGAGGCGTGAACCGAACCCCCACGGTGATCCCGGCTTCAGGGGTGACCAGCCAGTTTGCGGGCAGCAGGCGCTCGTTGAATCGGCGGGACCGGCCGATCGCCTCGGTGAGGGCATCCTGCAGCTCGCGCGTGACGGCACCGCGTGCGGCCGCAATCTCGTCGCGGCGTACGATGAGCTGCTCCCGCGTCAGGTCCACGCCGTCCCAGCGCCGAGTGTAGTCCAGCAGCGCGTCATCACCCCGCGCCTGCACGTCCTCGATCGCGCGGCGCGCACTCTCTAGGATCTGGGCGTCGAAGATGCGGCTGTTGGCGCGGCGCAGCATGCGCTGGCGCGCTGCATCGTCGAGCTGAGCCAATGCAACGATCTTCATGGCACACTCAGGGCGGCGGCCGCCGTCATCTGATCGATCAGCGGCCGAATCTGACTGCCGTTCGCCCGCAGGCTGACGCGGTTCACCACCAGCCTCGCCGTGGAGCGAAACACCTCGGCGACTTCAACCAGAAGGTTGTCGCGCAGGGTGCGGCCGGTCATGGTAACGTCGAGCACGCCGTCGGCCAGCCCCACCCGCGGAGCCAGTTCGACGGATCCATGCAGCTCGACGATCTCGACCGGTCTGCGCTGGCTGTCAAAGAATTGCGCAGCGACATGTGGATATTTCGTGGCAATGCGCAGGAGCAGGTCCGGCCGGGACCACACCGCCGTCTTGGCGGCAGGCAGGGCCACCACACCCCGGCAGGCGCCGAAGCCCAGATCCACCAGTTCGTAGACGTCTCGCCGCTGCTCCAGCAGCAGATCCTTTCCCACGATCCCGGTGTCGGCGGCGCCCTGCTCGACGAATGTGAGAATGTCGGCGGGTTTGGCGATGAGAACCTGCACGCCCCCGGCGGCCGGCAGCACCAGGCTCCGCTCCTGCGGGAGATCCGCAATCACGCGCAGACGCCGGAGCAGAGCCACGGCATCCGCAAACAACCTTCCGGTTGGAATGGCCAGCGTCAGTGGCTCCACGCGACGACCCTGGGTTCAGACTGTGGAGTGAGCGAGATCAGAAGCTGGTTTCGGGTGATCAGACTTTCGCGACGCGTCGTGGCGTCGTAGAGCCACATCTCCTCGCTCACGACGCGCACCACCTTTGTGACGCCGCAGGCCTCGGCCCATCGCAGGACGGCCGGCCAGTCCATGCCCGTCGCCACCAGCACCCGGAGTCCGGCCCCGCGAAGATCAGCGGCCAGCCTGACCACCTGCAGGCGGCTTCTCTCATCAGCGACAAGGATCAAGTCACGGGATTCGACCGGCTCCTCCGGCGCGGCAGCCAGCACTCGCTCCAGTCCGAGCGCGAAGCCGGTGGCGGGACAGTCCGCATCGAATCGCGCCAGCAGCGTGTCGTAGCGCCCGCCGCCCAGAAGCGGATACCCTGCCCCCTGCCCGTGAGCTTCAAAGACGATCCCGGTATAGTAGCTGAAGTCCCGGATCACGCTCAAATCGATCTCGACGGCATCGGCGACGCCGTAGGCGCGCAGCTGTTCTGCCACGCCCTCGAGCTCGCGAAGCGCGCCGCGGCTGGTCGGCGAGGTCGCGAACTCCCTCGCGCGCTCAAGTCCGTCGAGGCCGTGCAACTCCGGCAGCGCACGAAGCAATCGCGCCGGCGGGCCATCCAGGGCCGCGTTCCCGATGCCGACAAACTCCCGCCGGTACAGACGGGCGCGCACGTCGGCCTGAAGGCCCTCCGGAAGCTCCTGCAGCAGATCGTTCAAGAGGCCGAGATGTCCGAGACGAATGGTCGTACCCGGCACCCCGGCCGCGCGCAGCGACTCCACCGCCAGCGCGATCACTTCCGCATCGCCATCCGGGCTGGGCGCGCCCAGCAGCTCCACGCCCGCCTGGGTGAACTCGCGCAACCGGCCCAGTCCCCGCTCCTGGCTGCGAAAGACCGGCGCGACATAGCACAGGCGCAGGGGCCCGGCCGCGCTGCGCAACAGCCGCATAGCCGCGAGCCGCGCGATCGGGACCGTCATCTCCGGCCGCAGCGCCAGCACCGCGGCACCGTCGATCACCTTGACGAGTTGATCTTCGATGCCCGGCCCCGTCCCGTGCACGATGGTCTCCAGGAACTCCAGTGTGGGGGTGACCACCTCGCGGTAGCCCCACCGCGCGAACTGCTCGCGCAGCCGGCTGGCCAGCGCGCTCCGCCGCTCCGCCTCCGCCGGCCCCAGATCCCGGTAGCCGTCAGGCACCTGCTGCCAGCGTGTGGCCCGATCCTGCCGCAGGCGCATCACATTCACCTCTTTACCTAGTTAAAGTACTAACAAGGAAAACTGGGCCTCAGACTACCACGTCCGGCGCAGGGCTGTCAACGGGCAGGATGTGAAAGAACTATCGGTCTGATCTGTTCAGCGGGAGGCGGGGCGCACGCCCAGGCGGGTGAGCACCAGCCGGTAGCCGTCGGCGCCGTACTCCAGGAACCGGCGCACACGGCTGATCGTCGCGCTGCTGGCGTGGGTGCGGCGGGCCACCTCGTCGTAAGTATGGCCCGCAAACAGCAGCCTGGCGATCTCCAGCCGCTGCGCCATGGCCTTGATTTCTCCGACGGTGGCCACGTCCTCAAAAAAGCGATAGCACTCCTCCACGGTCCGCAGCCGGAGCACCGCCTCGCAGAAGCGATCTGCCAGGGGGTCCTTCAACTTCGGATTGACGGTGGGGCGAGCTCGAGGCGGCGTCATGCCAGATCGACCACCTTCACCGCCGCGATGCCGTCGACACGTCCGAGCTCGTCCACCACGGCCCGCGGCGCCGGGGCATCAATGGTCAAGACCATCACGGCCGTCCCACCGGGAGATGTCCGGCCCACCTGCATCCCGGCGATGTTGACGTGCTGGCCGCCCAGGATGGTGCCGACCCGCCCGATCATCCCTGGGCGATCGACGTTCCACACGAACAGCATGTGCGCAGCGGGCACCAGGTCGATGCGATAGCCGTCCAGGTGTGTGATGCGTGGCTCGCGGTGTCCGAACAGCGTCCCTCCGACCACCAGCGGCCCGGCGGTGGTGCTTAATCTCACCCGGATCAGGCTGCTGAAGTCTTCGCTGTGATCCCGGCGGAGGTCGCTGAGACCAATGCCGCGTTCTTTCGCCAGGATCGCCGCATTGACCGGGTTGACCGGCTGGTCCAGGATGGGTGCCAGCAGGCTAACGAGGAAACTCGCGTCGAGTAACTGCGTCTGCTCGCCGGCGATTTCGCCTTCGTACATGAACTCGATGCCGGTGATCTGGCCCTGGGCGAGCTGCTGCGCGATGGCGCCGAGCGCCGACATCAGCCCGGCGAACGGCTCCAACCGGTGCCAGGTGTCTTCCTGCAGGACCGGGGCATTCACCGCGCCTTTGGCCGGACGGCCGGCTAGCGCGGCGATCACCTGTTCAGCCACTTCAATCCCGATGCCGCGCTGGGCCTCCTCAGTGGACGCGCCGAGATGGGGCGTGGCGATCACGCGAGGATGACGGACCAGCGGGCTCTCCCCTGGAGGCTCCTGCTCGAAGACGTCCAACGCCGCGCTGGCCACGCGGCCTTCTTCCAGCTCAGCCAGAAGCGCCCCCTCGTCGATTAGTCCACCCCGGGCGCAGTTGACGATCCGGATGCCTGGGCGCATCCGGGCAAACTGCGGCGGTCCGATGATGTGCCGGGTCCGCGGGGTGAGCGGGAGATGGAGGGTGAGCACATCGGCGCGCTCCAGCACCGCCTCCATGGGCAGCAACTCCACGCCCAGGCGCGCCGCCCGGTCGGCCGGCGTGTAGGGATCGCAGGCGATCACCCGCATGCCGAATGCCACAGCGCGGCGGGCCACCTCAGACCCGATCTTGCCGAGGCCGACGATCCCCAGCGTCTTGCCGTACAACTCCGCGCCGACGAATCGCTCCCGCTCCCAGCCGCCCTGCGCCGTCGCCGCGTGCGCCGCGGGCACATTTCGCGCCGAGGCCAAAATTAACGCCATGGTGTGCTCAGCGGTGCTGATCGTGCTGCTTTCAGGCGTCGTCAGCACCAGGATGCCCCGGTGGGTGGCGGCCTCGACGTCGATGTTGTCCGTCCCCACTCCCGCCCGGGCGATGACGCGCAGGCGCCGCGCGCGGACGATCGCGGCCGCCGTAATGCGTGTGCGGCTGCGTACAATGACGGCCACAGCATCGGCGAGGGCCACCGGCAGGGCATCGTCAGACAGACCGGACTCGACGACCACGTCGAACGAGGCGCGAAGGCGCTCGAGTCCCTCCGGCGCCAGCCCATCCGCCACGACGATCTTCATCGCGCGCGCAACCCAGCCGCCGCGGCCTCGACCGCGGCGCCCCGCTTCACGGGATGACCCAGTTGGGCCAGGACGTGCTCCAGAGCCTCAAGCGCCGAGAGGATCTGAGACTCCTGCACATATCCCATGTGTCCGATGCGGAAGATTACGCCCTCGAGCTTGCCCTGACCGCCTGCCAGCGCGACGCCGTGATCTTGCCGCAACCGCCGCAGCAACGCCTTCCCATCGACCCGCTGAGGAAGTCGGACCGCGGTCACCGTATCGGAGGCGCACGACGGATCGCAGAAGAGCTCGAGCCCCAACGCCATGATGCCGCGGCGTGTGGCCTGGGCGAGCCGGTGGTGGTGGGCAAACCGGGACGGCAGGCCCTCCCGCAGGATCATCCGCACGGAAACCTGCAGCGCCGAAATGACCGGGATGGCCGGCGTGAACGGCGTGAAGGCCACCTGGGGCGCGAGCTCGGCCAGGGCGCGCTCGAAGGAGAAGTACGCCTTCGGCATGCGAGCAGAACGGGCCGCCTCCTGCGCCCGCGCGCTCACCGCGAGGAACACGGCGCCCGGCGGCGCCATCAACGCTTTCTGGGATCCGCTGACGACCACGTCCACCCCCCACGCATCGGTGCGGAGATCAAGGGCCGCCAGGGAGCTCACGGCATCGACCAGGAGCAACGCCCCCGTGGGGCGGACGACTTCCGCGATGGCCTGCACGGGATTGGCCACGCCCGTGGATGTCTCGTTGTGCGTCAGGAGTACCGCCGCCACACCGCGGTGCCGGGACAAAGCCTCTGCCACTGCGGCGGGATCGACCGCCGTCCCCCAGGGGGCCTGCTGCGAAATCACGTCGGCTCCGAATGCCTTGGCAATGGCGCCGAACCGGTCGCCGAACATCCCGCAGGACGGCGCCAGCACGCGGTCCCCTGGGGACAGCACGTTGACGATCGCCGCCTCCAGGCCGCCCGTGCCCGACGCGGCAAACGGCACGACCGGGGCCGTGGTCTGGAAGATCTGCTGCAATCCGCGCAGCACCTCCGCCAGGACCTGGCCGAACTCCTCCCCACGATGGTTCACCATGGGGCCCGCCATCGCGGCGCGAACGTCCGGTGGCAGCGGCGTCGGCCCGGGAATCAGGAGATTCACTTCGCGTGCGCCGCCTGTGGACACGATCTCGTCACCATCCCGCTGCGTGCTGAGGTTGTCCACTTCATAACAGGAGCGCATGGGCGTGTCAAGTCTGAGAACTCCCTGCTGAATCACACTCTTGACAGAGGGTCCGCCGGTGTTAAAATGCGACTAACACATTTGCCGGGCTCACAGAACAGGGCCTCGATGCCCACGCAGCGTGCTGCGGGGGCGTTCTCGTTTTCGGGACGAGGTGAGCGGAGCCATGAAGCCGACGTCCGAGGGGACCGCATCGACCGCGCGGGTGATCGTTGCCGACGACGAGGCGATCATTCGCATGGGGCTGCGCCGCATGCTGGAAGACGCCGGCTACCAGATCATCGGGGAAGCCTCCACTGCCGACGAGGTGTTTGACCTGGCCGAGGGGCGCACCGCGGACGCGGTGCTGCTGGATATCCGGATGCCGGGGATGGACACGCTACAGGCCGCGCGGGTTCTGGCCAGGGACTATGCGCTGCCGGTGGTATTCGTATCCGCGTTCAGTGACCCTGCGCTGGTGGCGCAGGCAACCGAGGCGGGCGCCTTCGCGTATGTCGTCAAGCCGGTGCGCGTGGAGCAGCTGCTGGCCGCCCTGGCCGTGGCCACGGCACGCTCGGCCGACCTGCGGCACGCGAATGAAGCCCTGGAAACGCGCAAGGTGGTCGAGCGGGCCAAGGGAGCGTTGATGAAACAGCTCGGCCTGGGTGAAGAAGACGCCTACCTGCTCCTGCAGCGGCAGAGCCGCAACCTGCGCAAATCGATGCGGGACGTTGCCGTAGCGGTCCTGACGTCTGAGATGTCCCTTGGGAAAATTTCTCCGCGGGGAAGTTGACACCACCGCGGAACATGTGGTAAGAGAGTAACAAGTTCGGATCGGCCATGACGCCTCCGGTGGTCTTCTCTGCCGCCGGGGGCGTCGCTGTTTCTCACTACACAGTGGAGGAGGAGCGAGATGCGACAGTTTCTTCGAGGGTTCCTGCCGGTGCTGGTGCTGTCCATGCTGCTGCTGGGCGCCACCGCCGCGCTCGCCGACGTGCCCGCGGATCCATCGGGTGCCGCGACCGGCACGGTCAACGACATCCCCGCCCAGACGCCCGGACAGCCCACGCCGGCGGAGATCGCAGACGCGGTCGGACACAACCGCATCGCCATCAACATCATGTGGACGCTGGTGACCGGCTTCCTGGTCATGTTCATGCAGGCCGGGTTTGCGCTGGTGGAAACTGGATTCACCCGCGCCAAGAATGCGTCGCACACGATGCTGATGAACTTCCTGATCTACTGCATCGGGATGCTGGGCTACTGGGCAGTGGGGTTCGCCCTGCAAATGGGCGGCATCGGCAGCATGCCGACGCTGGGCGGTGGGGGTGGATTGAATCAGGAGTTTGCGGTCCGCCTCTTCGGCAAGGAATTCGGGTTGTGGGGCACGCGCGGCTTCTTCCTCACCGGTGTGGCGTACGACGCGGCGGTCTTCGCCCTGTTCTTGTTCCAAATGGTCTTCATGGATACGGCCGCCACGATCCCCACGGGCGCGATGGCCGAACGGTGGAAGTTTGCGCCCTTCGTAATCTTTGGTTTCTTTATCGCCACCATCACCTACCCGCTGTTTGCCAACTGGGTGTGGGGCGGAGGCTGGCTGTCACAGCTGGGCAAGAATTTCGGGCTGGGGCACGGGTATCTGGACTTCGCCGGAAGTTCCGTCGTGCACATGACCGGCGGCGTCACGGCGCTGGCCGGGGCGCTCGTCCTCGGCCCGCGCATCGGCAAGTTCAATGCGGATCGAACACCCAATGTCATCCCCGGCCACAACATTCCGATGGCGATTGTGGGCACCTTCATCCTGGCGTTCGGCTGGTTCGGCTTCAATTCCGGCAGCACGCTGGCCGGCGGCGACCTGCGCATTGGCGTGATCGCCACGAACACCATGCTGGCCTCCGCGGCCGGGGCCTTCGCCGCTGCGATGTACACGTGGTGGCGGTTCGGCAAACCCGACACCGGTATGACCGCCAACGGCATGCTTGCCGGACTGGTCGCCATCACCGCTCCCTGCGCGTTCGTCAACGCTCCTTCCGCCGTACTGATCGGCCTGGTCGCCGGCGTGCTGGTGGTCTTCAGCGTCCTCTTCATGGAGTGGCGCCTGAGGATTGATGACCCAGTCGGAGCCGTTTCGGTCCACGGCACCTGCGGGCTGTGGGGCGTGGTGTCCCTGGGGCTGTTTGCAGACGGTACCTACGGCGACGGATTCAACGCGATCGCCGGCGGTGTGCGCGGGTGGCTTTACGGCGACAGCGGGCAGTTGATCGCCCAGTTCATTGGGCCGGCCGCGAACCTCGTGTTCGTCTTTACGGCGTCATGGCTGTTCTTCAAAGCGCTGGATGCGCTGATCGGGATGCGCGTGTCCCCTGAAGCCGAGATCGAGGGCCTGGACCACCATGAGGTCGCTCCGCCGGCCTACCCGGAGACTCTGCTGCCGGCGCCCGACCTTGCGCCGGTGCCTGTCACCGGCGCGTCCGAATAGGAGGCACGGCGATGCGCCGCAGGCCGCCCGACCGCCGCTTACCAGGGCAGCCCCACGGCCTGGGTCAGGAATTTCATGAGGGGAGCGGCGGCGCGGCAGGCGTCGGTAAAAGTCTTGATGAAATCCGCGGCACAGACCTGCTTCTCGGAAAACTGCTCCATCACATAGAAATCTTTCAGCTTCAAAGCCTCCGCGAGCGGATGGTCGGGGGTATAGCCAGGGGGCACGCGCTTCAACGACTCCCCGTCCACCGAGATCCCCGCATCAGCAATCGCGTTCCACTCTCTCGGGCGCGCGACGATGCGATCGCGCACCCGCCGGAGCGCCGCCGAATCAGGATGCCAGAGCCCGCCGCCGCCGATGCTGTGGGCGGGTTCCAGGTGAATGTAGAATCCCGGCGCGCTCTCGTCCGGGCCGGCCCGCGCATGGGGAAAGTGGGCGCCCACGTGGGTCTTGTACGGGCTCTTGTCTTTGGAGAACCGGATATCCCGGTGGATGCGGAACATCGCCCCACCGACCGGCCGGGGGTCCACCTCCAGGTGCGGGCTGATCTTGCGCAGGGGGGTGCCGAGATCTGAAATGAATCGCAGCATCGGCTCCTTCACATGCGCCTCGTACCGTTCCCGGTTCGCCTCGAACCAGGCCCGGTCGTTGTGAGTTTCCAGTTCGCGCAGGAACTGGAACAGCCGTGGACTGAAGTAGGCCCCGCTCACGAGTCCAGATGTTCCTCCAGATACTCTGCCAGCGCGCGCGCAATCGCTTCCTTGCCCACCGCCGATTCCTTCACCTTCCCGTCCGGCGTCACGAAGTAGCCAGTATGCCGGCCTCCCTCGATCTCCTGCAGGTCATTGGCGATGACGAGATCGCACCGGTTGCGGGTGAGGAAGTCGAATGCGATCTGCCCCAACTCCTCTGGGGTTTTGCCGATCTCGAGTTTGAAGCCCACCAGGAACGTATCTGGGGCCAGCTCTTTTGCCAGCTTCACGGCCTTAGGGGTCGGCACGAGCCGCACGATCCACTCCTCGACGTGCGACCCGGTCTTATAGGGCCGCACCGTGTCCGGCCGGAAGTCCAGGACAGCCATGGGATGGATCAACGCGTCGTAGTGCTTGGGCAGCTCCTGCCTGAAGACAGCGATGAGATCATCCACCGTCTCGATCGGAACCAGCTGCAGGTGATCGAGGCGGGGGCCGCGCAGGACCGGCGTCTGGCTCCCGCGGCCATACACGAAGGTGACCAGCGCCCCACGCCTGATGACCTCCTCGGCGATGAGCGCGCCCAGCCGCCCCGTGGCCTTGTTGGTGATGTAGCGGACCGCATCGAGAGGTGTGCGCGTGGGACCGGAGGTAATGAGAAGTTTTTTGCCACGCAGCGGCATGATGGATGTCTACGTGCCTGGGACCGGAAACTTCAAGCAGAACTCCCGCACATCCCCCCGCAACGCCTCCAGCGCTCGATTTTCCTCGATCGACCGGCGGAACGCACGCAGCGCCGTGGCGCGCTCCTCGCGTCCCTCCGGCAGCCGGAACTCCTCGATGGCTTCGCCCACCGCCGCGATCCATTCCGCGATCTTGGACATCTCCGGCTCGCGCATCCCGCGCGTCGTCGCGGCCGGGGTGCCCAGCCGGATCCCGGACGGATAGAACGCCGAGGAGGGCTCGCCAGGAATCGTGTTCTTGTTGACGGTGATGCCCACCCGGTCGAGGGCCTCCTGCAGGAAGACACCCCGGCCTGGCCCGCCAGGGGTGAGATCGAGCAGGATCATGTGATTGTCGGTGCCGCCGGTGACCAGCCTCAATCCGTAGCGCAACAACCCCTGGGCCAGGGCCTTGGCGTTGGCCACGACCTGCCGGCCGTACGCAACAAACGACGGCTGCAACGCCTCCCCGAGCGCGACAGCGATGGCCGCCGTCGTGTGATCGTGCGGACCGCCCTGCAGCCCGGGAAAGACGGCCCGGTCCACGCGCTCGGCGAGTTCTGAATCTTTTGCCAGCCCCTTCTCGGTGACAAGGATCATCGCCCCCCGCGGGCCGCGCAGCGTCTTATGCGTCGTCGTGGTCACGATGTGGGCAAACGGCACCGGGCTTTTGTGGGCGCCGGCGATCACCAGTCCGGCGATGTGCGCGATGTCGGTGGCGAAGAACGCTCCGGTCTCGTCGGCGATGGCGGCGAGTTGCTCAAACGGAAATTCCCGGACGTAGGCCGTGGCCCCGCACCAGAGGAGCTTGGGCCGGTGCTCGCGGGCGAGCGAGCGGACTTCATCGATATCAATGTAGCCGTCGGCCTTGACGTGATAAGGAATGCTGCGGTAGTAGGTCCCGGTGACACTCACCTTCCAGCCGTGCGTGAGGTGGCCGCCGTCGGGGAGATTCTGCCCCATGATGGGGTCGCCGGGCTGGCAGGTGGCAAGATACACGGCGAGATTGGCGGGGCTGCCGGAGTACGGTTGGACGTTGGCGTGGGGCACGCCGAACAGGCGCCGGGCGCGCTCCTGGGCCAGCCGCTCGACCTCGTCCACGTTTTCATTGCCGCCGTAGTAGCGACGTCCGGGATACCCTTCCGAGTATTTGTTGGTGAAAATGGTGCCCATCGCTTCCAGCACGGCCTCTGACACATAATTTTCAGAGGGAATGAGCTCGACGCCCTCGCGCTGGCGCCGCCGCTCGGCCGCGAAGATGCGGTAGATATCGGGGTCTTGTTCCTGCAGGCGCATGTCGGACCTACACCGGCGTCAGGTCGCTGGAACGAAGCACGGTCACGGCATCGCCCACTCGGATAAAACCGTCGCCGTCTGTCGCCACAATGCGGGCGAGTTGCCCGCGACGGCCCTGAAGGTTTTGCTGAAATACGACTGCGTCGGGGACGCCGAGCAGCTGGCCGATGTGCGTACACGGTTCGCAGGGACCGGTGAGCTCGCAGGTGGCCTCTCCGACGCGCAGCACCGTGCCGGCGGGCAACGTGTCCAGCGAGGGGAATTCGACGGTGATCTGTTCTCGCAGGTCTCCCGGCTGCAGGCTCAAGGCTTCCAGCGTGGCCCGGTCCACGATGAGGACCTGCCGGTGGCTCCCGGCTTTTTTCTTGCCGTGCACATCGCCTTCCAACCCGAGATCCACCAGGGCCCTGGCCCGGCGGACGGGCTCAGGCCGTTGCTGATGCTCGATGAGGAGGTGCAGACCGATCACTCGGCCACTGATAAGCATCGCGCGCACGCGGAACCGTTGTCCACATCATATCATCGATCTCCTGGCCGGTCGAACTCGCGCGCCCGCATCACCGGCCCGGTCGCGGGCATGTCGACCGGGACCGCCGCCCCACTCCCGACGGGAATGAATCCGCCGTATCGCAGCGCCAGGACCTTGCCGACATCACGCCCGAAGAACCACCACATTACCGGCGCCATGATGATCCACCCGGCTTCACCGGCGTCACCGAACGTCCGCACCAGATCGAGCATCCGCGACGGGGCGAAAATCATCCCGCCCACAATCAGGGCCGAGAGCGCGGGCCGGACCAGAGCGATGATGCTGTTGGTCCACACGTACACGCGGTTCGCGTTGGGTGTCGTAGCCCGCACGAAATCGACCCAGACGTCCGCGTTCGCCTTTTCCAGCTCGGACAGCTGGCGCCGCAGATCGACCTCCCGTTGTGGATCCTCTAACAACCCGATGCCACGCAGCAGCCCGACGATGGCCTCGATCAACGCACCGGAGACTTTCATGGGGCGCCCTCCCTGGTTAGTCTTTCTTCCACGCAATACGCGCGGCGGAGAGGGTGGACAAGTCCCCTGATCCTGTGTCGCCGACATGAGGTAACTGCAACTGCGGGACTGGGGACCAGGGACTGGGGACTGGCGAAGCCGATTTGTAGTTACGAGTCCCGAGTCCCTAGTCCCGTAGTCAGTTGGTGGGGCGGAAATCCACCACGTGGAAGGTATGCAGACGGTTGTTGGCGCTGGGGAGCCACTCAACCTGGATCGGCTGGGCAAAGTCGGGTTGCAGGCGGCCGTGCTGCAGCCAGTAGCGCGCATGCGGATCTCCCGCTACCGCAGGGCCGGCCTTCGCCACCAGCGTTAGCGGCCGGTCCACGATGTGCACCTCGTTGATCACGGAGAGTCCGAGCAACGCCTCCGTGATCCGTGCCGCAAGATCGGACGGCGGCGCGGGCCGCAGGTTCACCAGCGCGATGTTCCGGGACAGCGGGCCGATGATCTTCACGTTGGCGAGCTCCGCAGGAAATCGGGCCTCCTTGACCAGACCCAGGAGCACCTCGTTGGCCTCGGCGACCGCCTGCCCATGGAACTCGGGTGCGGCCAGTGGCTTGAGGAGGTGCTTGAGCTTGCATCCTTCGCGCCCGGGATGTTCGCCGATCTTGGGGACGGCAAGCCCAAGGGCGTCGGCGATCGCGCGGACCTGCGGCTTCTCCAGATCGAGCAGCGGCGAGTAGTACCCGTTGCAGACCTTGATCCCCATCTTCCCCCAGGTGTCCGACCGGTTGGCACCGGTGAGCACCAGACGGCCGCGGGCAACGGCCTTCACCATCCCAAGTTTGATCTCACGGGTACAGCGGTTGCAGGCCGGCCCATTGGCCTGCACCCGATGCTGCACGTACTGGCCGAGGAGGCACTTCTGCTGCAGGCCGAGCTGCTCGGCCATTTCCAGCACGATTTCATTGCCGCGCCGGTAGTTGTAGATGCCCATGTTGACGGTCACCAGCAGCACGCGATCTGCGCCCAGGGCCTGCTTGGCCAGCGCGGCCACCGTGGTGCTGTCCAGGCCACCGCTAAAGGCGACCACGACGGGCTTGGCCTCGGCGACGGTCTGAATATCGTCTACAATCGTGCAAATCAGATTGTCGGTTTCGAATAACGCCGGCATCGCTCGACCCCTGCCCCTCAGTATACCCGCCGTTATCGTCATTGCGAGACGCGGAGCGTCGAAGCAATCTCGCTCCAGTTTGTCATCGCGAGCGCAGCGAAGCGATCTCCTCTGGACGGGGGATTGCTTCGGGGCTGCGCCCCTCGCAACAGGGGAGATCGCCACGGCGCTTTGCGCCTCGCGATGACCGCGGCCACATTCACCGCGGTCATTCCAACCAGACCGTCTTCTCCGCGGCCGGGGTGCGCTGTTTTTGCGGGATGGCCGCGGGGTACCCCGCGTAGAGGATCCCGATGATCCGCCGGCCGGCGGCAAGACCCAAGGACTCGCGCAGCGGTGGATGGTCCCGGAACGCTCCAGTCCGGAAGTAGGTCCCAATGCCCAGACTCCACGCGCCCAGCATGAACGCATATACCGCGCCGAAGGCCGCCCAGTAGTTCTCCTCCCGCAGCTCGGGATCGTCATGGCCCTGCGCCGTGACGATGATGATCACCGGAGTGTGTATCGTATCCTCGACGATCTTCGCTAGCGCCGGCTGGACCTCGGGCGCCTTCGGGTTGGGCATCGTCGCCGCCCGGAAGTCCCGCCGGATCTCAGCAAATCGCCGCTTGCTCGTCTCCCCCAGCACATGGAACTGCCAGGGCTCCGTCAGCCGGTGGTTTGGCACCCACACCGCGGCGTCCAACAGGCGCTTGATGATCTCACGCGGGACGGGTGTTGGTTGAAACTGCGGGATGCTGCGGCGGCTGACGATCGCATCCAGAACGCTCATCTGCCTGGTATCCTGCATAGTAGCCTCTTCGTCAATTGTACCGTGCCATCGGGCATGTTGGAGGATATGGAGCGCACGACACCTACAGATCGGCGGGCGTGGTTGACGGACAGCGTCCTCCTCGCCGTCATCCCCGCCATGGCGTATGTGCTGGCGTTTGCATTTGAGTACGGCTACTACTTCGCCTACGGATTCCCCCAGGAACTCATCAGCATTGATCTAAACCGCGTATTTGTGGCGGGGGTGATCTTCCTCGGGGGGGTGCTGCTCCTGCTTGTCCCGGCAACCGCCGTGCTCGCGCTCCTTCCCAGCGAGCATCCGCTCACGCCGGCGATCGCCCAGGCGGCCACATTCGTGCTGGCGTACCTGGTCTTTCTCGTCTACTATTGGCGCTTCGATATGGTTGCCTGGTTCCTCGGACTGCTGCTCCTCTGGCACCTCGGCTACAAGTTTGGGCTGCCGCTGCTGACGCAGCGCGGAGTTCACGGATACATACAAAAGTTCAGACGGCACGCCCAGAGGCAGCAGGAGAGGACCACCGTGTTCCGCATGGCCCTTCGCATGCTCGGCCCTACCCAGGGGGCAATTGTCGTCTACTTCTTCGTGGCGCTCGTTCTCGCCGTGTCATTTGGATGGAGCCTGGCCAGAGAGCAAGTGTACTACTTCGTGGTCCCGGGGCAGCCCGAACGGGTTGTCCTGCGCATCTACGGGGACTCGATCATCCTTGCGCCCTTCGACCGGCACACCCGGCAAATTCTGCCGGAATACACCGTGCTGCGTCGGACCATCGGGGCTATCACGCTGCGCGAGGAGCGCATCGGGCCGCTTACGGTGGCGCGCTGAATTCCGCCCCTCCCGCGTGCCGCGTCGATTTTCACCTATAATGGGCGCGGAGGGGTGCAGGGAACCTGGCTATCCGGGCGGTCTTGAAAACCGCTGGGTGGAAACACCCGTGTGGGTTCGAATCCCACCCCCTCCGCCAAAACGGCGTATCGGCCCGAAGGGTCGGTGCGGCGTTTTGGTTTGGGAAAGGGATTTGAACCCACAAGGGCGAGGGGGGTGCGGGGGAGCGTGAGCTCCCACCAGGTGGTAAAGGGGGCAGCGAGCGCTCTGCGAAATTTCAAGAAGAACCGATATGGCTCGCGAGCGATCCGGGGGACCTAGTCCCCCGGAGGAGGGAGCTGCAAACTCCGATCCCTTTAGGGCTTTACAGGCCCGCAGGAGTCGCGGCGACCGACCCGTGGGGGTTCGAATCCCACCCCCTCCGCCATTCGACTCGCCCGCCTCGTGGCGGGCTCGCTCATGGCCTTCGGCCCTCACTTCGGGCGAGTCGAAGGGCGTCTTGGGTGAACTTTTGTCAGTCAGGGAAGGTCGATCAAGACTTTATTCCCCTCCACGTGTACTGGAAAGGTCGCCACCGGCCGACGCGCGGGAGGCCCAACCACCTCGCCGTTGGTGATATTGAAAATACTGCCGTGCCAGGGGCACGTGACCCGGTTCCCCTCGACTGCCCCTTCGCCAAGCGGTCCGCCCATGTGGGTGCAACGATTGTCCAGGGCGTGGAACGTGCCCCCCAGGTTAAAGAGCGCCAGCGTTTTGCCCCCCGCCTGCACGACCTTCCCCGTGCCCACCGGCACATCGCTAACTTCGGCCACCTTCACCGTCGCCATCGTCCTGCTCCTTTCGTGTCTCATGCCTCGGCAGTTAGCTTGCCCTGGATCTTGGCAAACCTCCTGCAAACGGAATGGGAGCTAGCAGGGAACTGGGAGGAACTAGATGGAGGAGCGAGCAGACTGGAGGATGTGCTTATCTTAGCGGGCGCGCCGGCGCAGCAACGAGTTCGCGGTGAGAAGAGTGCCCAGCGTCAGCACGACGATGATCGAGGCCAGGGCGTTGAGCTTCGGAGTGACGCCAAACTTGACCAATGACCAGATGTACATGGGCAGCGTGCTCTCTGGACCAATGGTGAAGAAGGTGACGATGAACTCATCGAAGGTGAGCGTGAAGGTGATCAATGCGCCTGCCAGCACGCCGGGCAGGATGAGAGGAAACGTGACGTGCCAGAAGGTCCGCCACGGCGTCGCGCCGAGGTCCATCGCGGCCGCTTCCAGTTGCTGGTTGAATCCATACAGGCGCGAGGCCACCACCAGGACGACGAATGGCCCCGCCAGGACGATCTGCCCGGCGATGACGGTGTTCAACGACAGCGTCAGGTTGAGGACTGGGACGAACAAGATCAACAGGGCAATGCCCGTGAGGATCCCCGGGATGACGATCGGCAGCAGCAAGAAGAGGTTGACCATACGCTTCATCCGGAAGCCGGTCCGCACCAGCGGAAAGGCCGCGGCCGTCCCCACCAGGGTGGCGCCCACAGTCGTGACCGCGGTGACGACGATGCTGTTCCGCACCGCGCCCAGCAGGACAAAGTCCTCGCGCAACTCCCGGTACCAGCTCAGCGTGAAATGCTGGAGCGGGAACGTGATCACCGCAGAACTATTGAACGAAAAGACAATCAGCACAGCGATGGGCAGATAGAGGAAGACAAACCCCAGCAGTCCGTACAGTGCGAGCAGGAGGCGCGGCAGGCGCAGCGCCCACCGCGGTGACCGGCGGGGAAACCTCTCAGGCGACATAGAGGCGCTCCAGGTCCACGGAGCGGCGCAGCCCAAGCAGGAGCATCAGCACGAACGTGGCCATGACGAACGCGATGGCGGCCCCAAAGCCGAACTCGAGCGCGTGGATCTGATTGACGAGCAGATTGGTGATCAGCACCCCGCTCATACCGCCAACTAACGTCGGAGTCACGTACTCCCCCAGGATTGGGATGAAGACAAAGACGATCGAGGCATAGACGCCGGGGAGCGTCTGCGGGAGGACGATCCGCAGAAATGTCTGCACCGGGGTCGCCCCCAGATCCATCGCCGCGAGCACCAGCGACCGATCCATCTTCTCGAGCGACGCGTAGATGGCCAGCACAGTATAGGGGATGTACAGGTACACGAAGACGACGATCTCAGAAAAAACGTTGAAGAGGAGAAAGCTCAGGGGCTGATCGGTGACCCCGAAGAAGCGGAGTGCTTCGTTGATCAACCCGCGGTCCCCCAGGATCGCCGTCCAGGCGTAGACACGCAGCAGGTAACTCGTCCAGAACGGCATGATCACCAAAGTCAGCAACACACTTTGCCATCGGCGCGAGGCGTTGGCAATAAAGTACGCAAACGGGTAGCCGACCAGGAGACACGCGGCGGTGGCCACCACCGCGATGACGATCGTCTTCACCAGGATGCGAAGATAGATCCCCTCGGACGTGAACACCTTGACGTAGTGCGCCACCGTCCACCGGCCCACCAGCCCCAACAGTTCCTCCGAAAACCGAAAGCTGAACAGGGCCATGAAGACCATGGGAATGACAAAGAGGACGACATCGATCGTGGCAAGAGGAAGAAGCCCCCAGAGCAGGCGCGGGATCGCACGCCCGACTCTGGGGGAAATATGGACAGCGACGTTGGATGCGGCTCTCACCTCAGCGCGCAATCGCCTCGTTGAACGCGTCGATGTACATCTTGAGGCCCTCGCCCGGAGGCGGCCCTTTCAGGATCATCCGCAACGCCACATCGGGTTGATCGTACCCGGTGGCATGCACGAGATCGGCGTACTTCGGATCCTGCTGCAGGATCTTCATCGCTTTCTCGTTCGCCAGGGCCCGAAGCTGTTTCTGGAAGTTCAGGACCACATACTTGGCTTGATTCTTGTGATCCAGCCAGGCCATGGCGGCATCCCGGTGGGCCGCGTTCTTGACCACCATCTCGCCATCGAGGAAGCCCACATACCCTTCCTTCGGGTAGACCGGTTTCACCAGCGGGCCGCCGGCTTGCTTCACGCGATAGTCGAGCCCGGTGTGCGCGTTGGCAATGATCCACGCCGATCCGTTCACGAAATACTGAACGAACTGGTTGGACTGCTCGACGAAGGTCAGAATGTTTGGCTTCAGGCGGATCAGAGCCTCCTTGGCCGCCTTGACCTCCGACGCGGTCATCTGGTACGGCTTCTTTGCCCCCGAAACCAGTCCCATCTGCGCCATGATGTCGACGGGCGTCTTCTCCATGACGATGCGGCGGCGGTACTTGGGATCGAACAACGCTTCGTAGGAGTCGAACGGCGTCACGTACCGCGGGTCATAGTACGGAATGATGGGCGCCCATGACCAGGGGAACATGATGGACCGGGTACCGACCTTCCAGAACGAAATCTCGCGGAAGACCGGGAACAACTCCTTCGCCGACGTGAACTGACTCAGGTCAAGCGGATCCACGAGCCCGGATTGATAATACCGGGGGCCCCACAGCGCGTCGCCGCTGACCACATCGATCTGCCGCCCCCCGACAAGTTTCGTTTTCGCATAGGCATCGGCGTTCTCATCGAAGAGTGAGGTGTTGACCTTGACCCCGGTGGTGGCCACAAAGTCCTTCAATTCTGGCTCATCGAAGTGGTCGTCCCAGACCAGGATGTTCAGCGGGCCCGGCAATGCCGCGGCCGACGCGGTCCCGCCGCCCAGCGTCCGCAGCACCGATGATGCGGCCATGACACCGATACCTAAGCGGGCGCACGTCCTGAAAAATTCCCGGCGCGTCAACTGCCCTTCGCGCAACTCCTGAGCAAGCGACTGGACAGCCGTATGCCCATCCTTCATGGCGATCCCTCCTCTACAAGGATCAGACTCCCCTCGCTCTTCCACACCACATGGATCTCCTCACCGATGGCCGGCGTCCCAACTGATGCGCCACCGGCGGCCATGAGCGCGGTCATCTCCGTCCCGTCAGTCACCCGCACGACCACCTGCGTGTGGGTGCCCAAGTACGATGCCTTGAGGACCTGCCCGGGAATGGCGTTGGTCCCCGGACCAGGGTGCCCGGCAATCGTGGCCTGCTCCGGCCGAATCACGACGCTGACCCGGTCGCCGGGGCGGAGGCCATCGGGGCACACCGCGGTGATCGAGGGTCCAGCGTCGAGCCGGACGCGGCCCGCGCGGCTCTCCACCGTTTCGATCGTCCCGTCCAGGACGTTGGCACCCACAAACTCGGCCACAAACCGCGATGCCGGGTGCTCGTAGATCATCTGCGGTGTGCCAACCTGAATCACACGGCCCTGGTTCATCACGGCGATCCGGTCGGACATGGTCATGGCCTCTTCCTGATCGTGGGTCACATACACAAACGTGATATTCACCCCGCGCTGGATACGGGCGAGTTCAATCCGCATCTGCTTGCGGAGCTTGAGGTCCAGTGCGCCCAACGGTTCATCAAGCAGCAGCACGGCGGGGTGATTGACTAGCGCCCGGGCCAGGGCGACGCGCTGCTGCTGCCCGCCGCTTAATTGAGAGGGACGGCGGCGACCAAAGTCCGGCAGCGAGATGAGTTCGAGCATCTCGTCGATCCGCCGGGCTCGTTCATCTGGGGGAACGCCTCGCATCCGCAGACCGAAGTCAATGTTGGCGGCGACCGTCATGTGGGGGAACAGTGCATAGCTTTGAAACACCGTGTTGACCGGGCGGTGGTATGGAGGAATCCCCACGACGGATTGACCCTGAATCACGATGTCGCCGCCGTCGGGTTCGACGAAACCGCCAATCAGGTTCAGCGTCGTTGTCTTTCCACATCCGCTGGGGCCGAGTAGAGAGAAGAACTCACCCTCGTGAATCGCGAGGCTGACGTCACGCAATGCCGCAACATTGCCGTAGCGCTTCGTCACGCGGCGCAACTCGACCACCGCGCTGCGGGACGCGAGGCGCGGGACTCCTTCGTGCGGGATGATCTCAGCCACCACGATCCGTTCGCCCCCGCACCCATTCACCACAGCGCGAGAGCGCCCCTTTCGAAAACACTGGCGCCCGCCGCACCTGGACGGTACGGCGGGCGGCCAAGTACTCCAACGTTAGCGGTTGAGGTCTGCCATCGCTTCGTCCACTGATTTGTATGTCCTTGTCTGATTGAGCTTCTGCCTGGCCGTCCTCCGGTCGGCCTCAGAGACGTCCGACATGGAGTTGCAGGCGTCCAGGATGGCCTTCCCGGTGGCCGGCCACTTGATGTGCTCCTTGAGATGGGTCTGCGTTTCCCTGCTCCACATGTACTTCATGATCCCTATCACCTCCGCGGTCCATCATAGCACTCCTCTGACGCAGGAGGTGGCCGCGCCGGGGATGGAGAATCCGGAATGCAGCAACAAGGGGAGGTGGCGGAGATGGCCAAGAAAAAGAAGAAGAAGATGAAGATGTAGGTTTGCAACAAGCACGGGTGTCGGCGGCGCGGCGATCAGAGTGGTCGCCGCGCTCGTTCTTTCTCCATGTACCAAGACTCTGTAACAGATCCAATACTTTGTGATCACTGGCGCGGCCGAGGCGGGTGGAGGCCCTGCTTGCGGCGACAGTAACTAGATTGCCTTGGATCCATCCGTCCTTTCTCCGGTCCCTCATGCGTCGTATACTGAGACGTTGAAGCCCACCGCAAGGCACAGGCGGCAAGACCTGGAGGAGGCCCATGGCGCTTCCTGAGTTTCGCAACGAACCATTCACCGATTTTTCTGCCGATGCGGGCCGCACGGCGATGCAAGAGGCGCTGCGCACGGTCGCCGCACAGATCGGCAAAGAGTTCCCCCTGATCATCGGCGGCCAGCGTGTCACTACGAAAGACAAATTCAACTCCTACAACCCCTCGCAAAAAGACGAGGTCGTGGCCGTCTGCCAGAAGGCGGCGGCCGAGCAGGTCCGCGCGGCGGTCGCGGCGGCGGAGCAGGCGTTTGCCTCCTGGTCGCGCGGACCCGCCGAAGAGCGTGTGGCGATCCTGCTGCGGGCGGCCGACTGGCTGCGCAGGCGGAAGTTTGCGGCCGCAGCCTGGCAGGTCTATGAGGTCGGCAAGAACTGGGCGGAGGCGGACGCCGACGTCGCGGAGACCATCGACCACCTTGAGTTCTTCGCCCGCGAGGCCCTCCGCTACGCGCGCGGTCAGGTGATGGCTCCCCACGCGCAGGAGTTCAGCGACTACAGCTACCTCCCGCTGGGGGTCGTGGCGGTGATCCCCCCGTGGAATTTCCCGCTGGCCATTCCCGTGGGCATGGCGTCGGCCGCGATTGCAGCGGGGAACACGGTGGTGATGAAACCCAGCTCGGACTCGCCGGCCAACGCCTACGTCTTTCTGGAGGCGCTGGAGGCGGCGGGGCTGCCGCCAGGAGTGCTCAACATCATCACCGGGTCCGGCGGCACCGTCGGTGATCCCCTGGTCCAGCACCCGCGGGTACGCATGGTCGCGTTCACCGGGAGCAAGGACGTCGGCCTCCGGCTGTACGAACAGACGGCGAAGGTGCAGCCCGGGCAGCGCTGGCTGAAGCGCTGTATCGCCGAGATGGGCGGCAAGAACGCGGTGCTCATCGATGAGGAGGCGGATCTGGAGGACGCGGTCTCCGCCGCAGTGGTTTCGGGGTACGGCTTTCAGGGACAGAAATGCTCGGCGGGCTCGCGACTGGTCGCGACCGCGCCTATATATAAGGAAGTCGTGGAGGCATTCGTGGAAAAGGTACGGGCCCTTGAACAGGGGGCGGCCAAAGACAATTACTTCTGCGGCCCGGTCATCAACGAGAACGCCAGGAAGAAGATCCTTGAATACGTCCAGATCGGCAAGGCCGAGGGCCGCCTGGTGGCGGGCGGAGAGCCCGGTGACGGCTCCGGCCACTACGTACAGCCGACGGTATTCGTCGACGTGCCCCCTACTGCCCGCATTGCCCAGGAGGAGATCTTCGGACCGGTCGTGGCGGTGATCAAGGCCAAAGATTTCACCGACGCGCTGGCCATTGCCAACGGCACGGAGTATGGGCTCACCGGCTCCGTGTTCACGCGCAATCCCGAGAAGCTCGCCCTGGCCCGCCGCGACTTCTTCTGCGGGAATCTGTACCTCAACCGCAAGTCCACCGGCGCGCTCGTGGGCGTGCACCCGTTCGGCGGGTTCAACATGAGCGGGACGGACGCGAAGGTCGGCGGGCCCGATTACCTGCTGTACTTCCTGCAGCCGAAAGTCACGGCGATCAAATACCGGTAACAGCGGGAAAATACACACCAGCACGGGGCGCGGGTGGTGAGATGAGCGCAGCGCTGGACGGCATAGATGTGCGCGGGCCGATGCTGGAGCGCTTCGAGGACGTGCTCACGCCCGAGGCCCTGGCCTTCGTGGCCCATCTGCACCGGGAGTTCAATCCGATACGGGAACGCTTACTGCAGGCGCGGCGAGAGCGCCAGGCCGAGATCGACGGCGGCACGATGCCCGACTTTCTGCCTCAGACCCGCCACATCCGCGAGAGCGAGTGGACGGTCGCGTCCTTGCCGCACGATCTCGCCGACCGCAAGGTGGAGATCACCGGCCCCACCGACAGGAAGATGATCATCAACGCCCTCAACTCGGGCGCCAGTGTCTATATGGCCGACTTCGAGGACGCGAACACACCAACGTGGAGCAACATGGTCGGCGGCCAGGTGAACCTGATTGATGCGGTCGATGGAACGATCACCTTCACCAGCCCAGACGGGAAGACGTATCGCCTGGGGGAACGGCTGGCCACCCTGCTGGTGCGCCCACGCGGATGGCATCTGCCGGAACGGCACCTCCAGGTCGACGGGCAGGCGGTGGCCGGCGCGTTCTTCGACTTCGGGCTCTACGTTTTTCATAATGCCCGCCGCCTGCTGGCCAAGCGGTCCGGTCCCTACTTCTACCTTCCGAAACTGGAGAGCCATCTGGAAGCCAGACTTTGGAACGACGTGTTTGCATTCGCGGAAGACGCCCTCGATCTGCGCAGTGGGACGATCAAAGGCACGGTGCTGGTAGAGACGATCCTGGCCGCCTTCGAGATGGACGAGATCCTCTATGAGCTGCGCGATCACGCCGGCGGTCTCAACGCGGGGCGATGGGACTACATCTTCAGCATCATCAAGAAGTTCGCCCACCGTCCTGACTTCATCTTCCCCGACCGCGCCCAGATCACGATGACCGTCCCGTTCATGCGGGCCTACACGCAGCTCCTGGTCCGGACCTGCCATCGGCGAGGCGCGCACGCCCTGGGCGGGATGGCGGCGTTCATCCCCAGCCGCCGGGACGCGACGGTCAACGAGACGGCCATCGCCAAGGTGCGCGAGGACAAGGTGTTGGAAGCTGGCGACGGGTTCGACGGCACCTGGGTCGCCCACCCTGACCTGGTGCCGGTGGCGATGGAGGTCTTCACCAACGCCCTCGGCGAGCGGCCGAACCAGCTGACGAAGCAGCGCCCGGATGCGCAGGTGACAGCCGAGGACCTGCTCGCCATCCACGTCCCGGGCGGCAGCGTGAGCGAAGCCGGCCTGCGCAATAACATCAGCGTGGCTCTGCAGTACCTGGAGTCCTGGTTACGGGGCACCGGCGCGGTGGGAATCTTCAACCTTATGGAAGACGCGGCCACGGCGGAGATCGCCCGGGCGCAGGTATGGCAGTGGGTCCACTACCAGGCGGCGCTCCGGGACGGCCCGCAGATCACGCGCGGGTTGGTGGGGCGATGGGAAGAGGAGGAGCTGGCCAGAATCCAGGACGCGCTGGGGGCGGCGGCCTTCGACCGGTTGGATTTCGCGGGGGCGCGCGCACTCTTTGACACGGTGGCGCTGAACCAGGAGTTCGTCGAGTTCCTCACGCTACCAGGCTACGCGCGGCTGGACTAGCCTAACTCACCAGGCATGTGCGGCGAGCTACTCCGCGACCACCCAGCGCCGCCGGACCGGCTCCAGCGCGCGCCGCACGGCCTGCATCGCCGGGACGCCGAGCAGCAACAGGATCATCTCGCTGGCGAGCAACCCCGGAAACAGCAAGGCATAGCGCAGCTTCAACAAAACCGACAAGAGCAGTGACACCGCAGCCGCAATGACGAACGCATAGAGCGCGGCGCCTGCCGCCGGCGCCCGGCGGCCCACCACGCGGCACAATGAGGCGCCGACGAGGTTAGCCGTGGGCATGAAAATGAGCTCCCAGGGACCGGAAAACGGGCTGGTCAGATTACCGAGAAAGTTGCCGATCACGAACGCTGGAATCAGATGAGGTTCCCAGATCACCAGCGGTTTGAGGATCTCCGCCACCCGCAACTGCAGCGGACCGTAACTCAATGGATTGAGGACCATCGTCACGGCGGCATACAGTGCGGCGACGACGCCGATCTCCGCCAGCACGGCCACGGGCCTCAATCGCATGAGGCTGGCTATGCGTTCTCCAGATGCGGATATCGGACGCGGCAGACCGTATGAATGCCGCCGCGGATCTTGTAGTCCAGGCTGATCTCCATCCACTTCGGCTCCACGGTAGTGACCAGGTCATCCAGCATGCGCGTGACGGCGTGCTCCTGGTAGATGCCGACGTTGCGATAGGACAGCAGATAGTACTTCAGCGAGCGCAGCTCCAGGATCTTGCCGCCGGGCAGATAGCGGATCTTCACCGTGCCGAAGTCCGGCAGCCCGGACCAGGGGCAGACGGCCGTGAACTCATCGGTCTCGATGTCGACGGCGACGTCCCGTCCAGGATACTCGTACGGGAACGTCTCCAGCGCCGCCGTGTCGATGGCGTCATACCCGGCGATATCAAACCGTCGATCTGGAACCGGCGGCGTCTCCACGATCCGAGCCATGTCGCATCCCTCCGCGCACAGTATACCATCGCCGTCAGCAAACACGCGCCGGCGACTTGTCCTGTCCCGTACGAACGCGACAGTCACATGGTGCGAACAACGCCAATGCCGCAATCACGTTCGTACGGGACCTGTTGACAACAGGCGGGCCGCACTCGTACGATGAATTCGTCCATTGGCAATGGAGGTGCTGGATGACGTACATTATCGCGGAGCCGTGCATCAATACCAAGGACCGCTCGTGCGTGGAAGTCTGTCCCGTGGACTGCATCTATGAATACGTCGAGGAAGTCGGCGCGTTCGTCGTCCCCGATCCATCCACCGGCGCCGGCGTGGACAAGCAGGTCATCCCGCGCGGCGAGGCCACGCACGTGCCTCCGGAGACAGGCATCACCAAAGAGCAGTTGAAATCGATGCTGTTCATCCATCCGGAAGAGTGCATCGACTGCGGCGCATGCGAATCGGTGTGCCCGGTGACCGCGATCTTCCCTGAGGCCAGCGTGCCAGAGCAGTGGCAAGAGTACATCAAGCTCAACTACGCGGCATTCGGGATTAAGAAGTAGTCGACCGCCCATCGACCAGTTCGAGGCCGGCCGGGGCCCGCGGCCGGTCTTCTTCATCTCTCGTGCGTCTGGCCTCTCGTCACAACGGGAATCAACCATCTGGGCGAGGGCAATGGCTCCAGCTGGCGGGTAAGGTAGAGAAGGCATCCAGACCGTGGCCAATGACGCACAGTTTCACAAGGTCCGCTGGCACGTGACGGCCAAAAGCCTGGGGGTCTCTCTGCCTCCGGGCTATCACCTGCTGGAAGCCCCGTTGCAGCTCTTCCTTTACTATGGCGATCAGGAGATCGCACGCTTCGCGCCCGGCACCGACCCCAAAGTCATCCAGCAGGAGGCTGCAGCCAACGCAGGCACCCGGCAGCCGCAGCACGGGCCGGCTGCAGGGGCCGTCGAAGATCCCATCACTGCGCTGCCGTGGTCGGTCTCGCTTCGCGGCGAGGCGGTCATGCTCGCGGGAACCAGCGATCTGCATGTGATCGTCGTGCACCTGGACGGTTTGGACACCCTGATGGATGTGTACGGCTACAAAGCCGCGCACTCGGTCCTCCGGCAGATCTCCCGCCGCATGGCCCGGCTGATGGACACCCGTGACCGGTTCACCAGGCACAGCGGGGACAAGCTGCTGATCTTCACGGTCCGGCCGCTGGACGAAATCCGAACGCTCGTGGAGATGATTCACCAGCAGGTCCAGGCCGCCAGCCTGGAAAGCGACGGCGACCGGCTGCCGCACAGCCGCATCGGCGTGGCCACGGTCGATCGGTTGACCGATCCCAACGCCGCGCCGGCCGTCATCGACGCCGTCGTCATTTCCGCGGAGGTGGCGTCCACCGGCGCTTCGGACGCTGCTGGGCAGATCCCGACTTCCCCCGAGCCTGCCGTCCCCGTCCCGCATAAGTTCCAGGCCGGAGGGGCAGATGAGCCCGCTCCGGCGGCGGAGCCCGAACCCGTGGCGGAACTTGAGCCCGCAGCAGTGGAACGTGAATCCGAGGAGGCGGTCATACCTCCGGTCCCACCCTCAGCACCTCGCCGGGAGCTCGAAACCGAACCGGTTGCTGCTGATGATGAGGATATGCCTCTTGGGCTGCCCGCCGAGGATGAAGAGACCGACGAGCCAGTCTACAGACTCCCCGCCAACGAGACGATGGCGCCGTCGCCGGAACCACCGCTGGCCGCGGATGACGAAGAAACGGCCGCTGACACTGAGGAACCTCCTGCGGGAGAAGAGATCGCCCCGCCAGCGCCTGCCGTGCCGGTTTCCACGACCGACGGAGCGGGGCGGATCCGGTTCAAGGGCGCCAGCCTCGATGTATCAGGCCTGGTGGCCACGGCGACGGTCAAGCTGGTACACGGGGATCGCGAGGTCGTCGGTCGTGCCGTCGGCCGCAACGCGCAGGAGCGCCGCCTCTTTCTGGCGGCGGAGGCCGCGGCAAGGGCGGTGACGGAATTCTTGCCTCAGGGCTACGGTATCGTCGTGCACGACATCCAGCCGGCTCCGCCGGAGGTGGGAAAGGCCCTGTGGGCGGTGGTGTTGTTCTTGACGCCGACCGGGGAAGAGTCCCTGCTGGGCATTGCGCCGATCGACGACATGGCATTCGAAGCCGCCAGCAAGGCGGTACTCAATGCGGTGAACCGCCGCGTGGGCCTGCTGTTGGGCTCTCCGGCATAGCCCATGGGGACGTTGTTGACGCGAGCGTCTGGGTAAAAAGAAAGTCACATGCGGTTGCAGGACCCCAGCCGAGGTCTGCTGAAATTGGCCCAACTGGAGAGGCTGGGAATCATCATCTGAATGCAAGGGGGGAGGAAGAGTGGCGCGAAAGCGAAAGGCAAAGGGGAAGGCGAAGAAAGGGAGAAAGACGGCCCGCAAGGCGACAAAGCGAACGGCGCGCAAGACCACTCGGCGCCAGAGCGCTCCCAAGCCCATGGAGATGCCGGGGCAGTCGCCGATGCAGACGCCGTCGCAGCCGTGGACTCCTTCCGGCGAGAGCTGGATGCCAAATCAGTAGGACTGGTCCGTTCGCCTCTTTTGGGTGAGGATCCCGATGCCGGGGTCCTCACATTTTTCCGGCGCCGTGTGCTCCCTGCGTCCATTCTGGGTGACTACGCGTTCGTTACACCGGGCAAGAATAATGCTACCAGTCGACCACCACACCGGACCAAGGGGGAAAGACCAATGAGAGGACTCATCGCAGGAGCAATCGTGCTCGCCTTGATCGCCTTCGTCACCGGCGCGGCCACAGCCGAGAGCAGCGCGGACGCGGCGAAGAAGCAGCTGCAGACGGCGATGTTCCACGCGGGGGAACTGGCTCAACGCGGCAACGTGGCCGCCACGTCGTTGATGCACCTGCAGCACGTCATGAACTGCCTGGAGGGCCCCGGTGGCAAGAACTTCCGGTCCGCCGTCGGCAACCCATGTCAGGGACAGGGCGGCGGAGCCATCGTTGACCTGAAGGCTGCCGTCGAAGCGGGTGCCAACGGCGCAGCCAGGGCGGCACGGCATACCAGAGCTGCGCACGACATGACCGCCAACGTCCTAGGATACGTGAAGGGGGGCGCCGCCTTTACCGAAGTCGACGCCATTCAGCCCTGGGCAAAGCAAATCGCGGCACAACTCAAATTAGCGGTGGACGCGCTGCGATAACGAAGGCACTGTCGTTCGTCTGAGCAGAGACGGGGGCAATCCCCCGTCTCTGTATTTTCATCAGGACTGTCGAACGCAGAACACAGAACGCAGCAGGCAGAAAACACCAATTACTCTTGGTACGCTCTGGAGGCCGGCACCTCGGTCCCTCACGCCCGGTGGAAGGGACGGCGACACAGAGCGGGAATCAACAGTCTCACCGGTATGCAACGCAAGGCAGGTCGGGGGTGACGGGCGTGGGGCTGCGGGGAACGTCCGGCAAAGCCGGTTTGCTCAAGAACGTTCAGCTCTTTCAGGGGCTCTCCGAGCGACAGCTCCAGCAGATCGCCCGTCTGGCCGATGAGATGGACGTGCCGGCGGGAAAGGTGCTGGCCCGCGCCGGGGAGACAGGTCATGAGATGTTTGTCATCGTGGAAGGCCAGGCGAGCGTCACAACCAGCCAGAGGCGCACCCTGCAACTCGGGGCAGGCGACTTCTTCGGGGAGATGAGTTTGCTCGACGGCGGTCCTCGCTCCGCGACAGTGGAAGCCGCCACGCCGATGCGCCTGCTGGTCATCGGTCGGCGGGAGTTCTTCTCACTGCTGGCCGAAGCCCCGCTCATCTCCAAGGGCATCATGCGAACGCTCTCCCAGCGTCTGCGCAAGGCTGACGCCGCGTTCTCGACGTGCACTTGACTACTGACCGAACAGCGTCTTCGCTTCCCTGGCGAACGCCGTGACCAGCCGCACGACCTGCTCGAAATCATCCAACCACATCAGGCTGACCGGCGAGTGGATGTAGCGGACCGGGATGGAGACGACGCCGGCCAGCACTCCCGCCCGGCTGGTCTGAATGGCGCCGGCGTCGGTGCCGCCGAAGAGGGGCAGCTTGAGCTGGTACCGGATCTCATGCCGCTGCGCCAGGGCCTCTAGCGCGCGCACCATGCGCTGGCTGACGATCGAGGACTGGTCCGCAAGTGTGATGGCTGCGCCCTTGCCCACACCGGCGGGTTGTCGAGGCGGGGCCACACCCGGGACGTCGGCAGCGACCGTGGCCTCCACTGCCAGCGCCACCTGAGGATCGATTTGAAACGCGGCCGTGCGGGCCCCGCGCAGGCCGGTCTCCTCGCTGACCGCGAAGTTCATGACCAGGGTAGCTTCCGGCGTGGTCCCGGCCAGCTCCTCCAGCACCTTCACCAGCACGGCGCAACCGGCGCGGTCGTCAAACGCCTTCCCCAGGACCCACCCTTCGCGGACCACTTCGAACGAATGCCCCAGGACCACCGGGTCGCCGACGCGGATGCCCAGGCCGGCGGCCTGGTCCGCCGACGACGCCCCCACGTCGATAAACAACGACTCCAGCGGAATAGGCTTGTCCCGCTCTTCGCTCTTGAGGATATGCGGCGGCTGGCTCCCGATCACGCCCCGCACCTTGCGGCCGTCGCGGGTGCGGACCATGACCGCCTGCGCCGGGAGGATCCGCGTGTCCCACCCGCCCAGGGTCGCGAAATGGAGAAATCCCCTCTCGTCGACATAATTGACGATCAGACCGATCTCATCGAGGTGCGCATCCAGCATCACGGTAAACCCCGACCCGCCCCGCCGCGTGACCAGGAGGTTCCCGAGTACGTCGGTGCGGATCTCGTCGGCGTACGGCTGCACCAGCGTCCGCAGCGTCTCCCGGGCCTCGTCTTCAAAACCGGTCACCCCAAACGCATCCGACAGCGTCTGCAACAGCCGCAGCGTCTCCACGCCACCATCACTCCTGTCACCCCGCGAAAATGCCACGACCATTCCCGGGGACCCCGACTCTCCTGCGTGACGTGTGCTTTTCTCCTGGTCGCCCGCGCGTCCCTGTTGTTCGGATCTTGTTCCGCCCAGAGGCGGCCGTTACACTGACCCTATGGCCGTAGAGTCATCCACGCGCTGCCCACAGTGCGGCACCAGCAACCCGCCGCAGGCGCAGTTTTGCATGCAGTGCGGGACTCTCCTGCAGGGAACCGGCGCGGCTGAACGCCGTGTCGTCACCGTGTTGTTCGCCGACCTCGTAGGCTCGACCCGGCTGACCAAGCAGCTGGATCCCGAGCCGATGCGCACGCTGATCGCCCGCTTCTTTGCGGCGATGCGCGAGGAGATCGCCCGGTATGGCGGGACGATCGAAAAATTCATCGGCGATGCGGTGATGGCTGTCTTCGGGATGCCGGCGGCGCACGAGGACGACCCGGAGCGGGCGTTGCGGGCGGCCCTGGCCATGCAGCGCCGGATGGTCAGCCTGAACGCGGATCTGGAGACCGACCTGCACCTCCGCATCGCCATCGCCACGGGCGAAGTCGTCGCCGACCTGCTGGCGGCCGCGGCCGGACAGTTCATGGTCACCGGCGAGGTCGTCAACTTCGCCGCGCGCCTGCAGACCCAGGCCCCCCCAGACGGGATCGTGATGGACGAACGCACATGCGAGGCCACGCGCCACGCCATCGCCTACGAGATGCTGCCGCTGGTGGAAAGCGCGGAGTTTGGGGCGCGGCCCAGGTTCCGCGTCATCGGCCTCACCAACAAGCCCCCCACGAGGCGGCTCCAGGCGGAGATGATCGGCCGCGACGAGGAGATGCAGTTTCTGCAGGCACTGTATCGCCGCGTGGTGGAGGGCCGGCACCCGCACCTGGTCACGGTGATCGCCGCGGCCGGCATCGGCAAAACCCGGCTGGTGGAGGAGTTTCTGCAGCGCCTTACGCATCACGACCCGCCTCCCCATGTCCTGCGCGGCCGCTGTCCCGCCTACGGCGAAGGGCTGACGTACTGGCCGCTGCTGGAGATGTTGAAGCAGGAGTGCGACATCACGGATTACGATCCCGTTCCCGTCGCCGGGCAGAAGCTGCACGACGCCGTCCTGCGCGTCTGCGAACCGGTGCTGGGACGCGACGAGAGCGAGATGGTCGCGGACGACCTGGCCACCATGGCGGGCACGGAGATCCCGCGGGATTACAACACGCTGTGGAAGACCAGGCTGGCCCGTCTCAAGACGCTGGCGGAGGGCCGTCCCGTGGCGGTCCGGGATCCCAGCGTAGGCAGCGAGACGCGCCACAGCAGTGAGGTGGTGCTGCATGCGCTGCGCGGTTTTCTGTATGCCAGGGCCCGCAACGAACCACTGGTCCTCGTCTTTGAGGACCTGCATTGGGCAGAACAGAGCCTGCTGGAATTGCTGGAACGGCTCACCGCGCGCGGTGGTGAGGCCCCGCTGCTCATCCTCTGCCTGGCCCGGCCGGATCTGTTGGAACGGTATCCCACCTGGGGCATGCGGGGGCGTGAGCACACGGCGCTGACGCTGTCACCGCTGTCGCCGGCTCACAGCTCGCGGCTGATCACCGGGGCCCTGCGCGGGGCCGTCCTGCCGGCGGACGTCCGTGATGCGGTGCTCGCGCGCGCGGAGGGCAATCCGTTTTTCTTGGGTGAGATCATCAGCCGGCTGATTGACGAAGGCAGCCTGGTGCATGAAGGCGGGAAGTGGAAATGGGTGTCCCAGTCATTAGACATCCGCATTCCCGATACCATCCAGGCGCTGCTGCTGTCCCGGCTGGACCTGCTCTCACCGCTGGAAAAGCGAGTGATCCAGGACGCTTCGGTGGTCGGCCGGACTTTCTGGCCCGGGGCGATCAGCGCCATTGATTCCCTGGCTCCCGGCGAGACGGCGGCGGCGCTGACCCGGCTGACCGAGCGCGATCTGGTCGAGGAACGACCGGCTTCCTCGCTGGCCGGCGAGCCTGAGTTTGCGTTCAACCACGCCCTGATCCGCGAAGTGGCCTACTCCACGCTGCCCAAGGCCGCCCGGAGTGACCACCACCGCCGGCTGGCCACCTGGCTTCAGGAGCGTGCGGTCGACCACGGCGAGGAGTTCCTGGAGATCCTCGCCCATCACCGTGAGCACGCCTGGCGGTATCGCTTCGAAACGGGCGAGCGCGCAGACGACCTGGCACGTGATGCGATTGACGCGCTGCGGCGTGCCGCCAGCCGGGCCACGGCGCTGGGCACCCTGCCTGAGGCGCGCCGTCTGTACGAACGGGCGCTGACGATCGTGCGCAGTGCCGGACTGCATGCCGACGCGACGCTGTACGCCGAGCTGCTGACCGATCACTCTGACGTGGTCAAGTGGATGTCCGCCCCGGCGACGGTGTTTGCCAGCACGGAAACTGTGCTGCAGCTGGCGCAGCACATCTGCCGCGATGACCTGCTGGCCCGCGCCTGGTTGAAGAGGGCATTCGCCGAGTATGACAAGAACAATCTGCAGACCGCGGAGTCCGCACTGTACAACGCCCGGGAGTTGTTCGAACGGCTAGCCGACCGGCAGGGGGAAGCGGAAGCGTATGAGCTGCTGGGCATCATCACCCACTCTCTGCGCGGCCGGCTGTCCAAAGCCCAGACGGCATACCGCAAGGCGCTGCAGCTCTATGAGGCCATGGGCGAAGGCAAGGGAGCCGCGCGCACCACGGCGTTCCTGGGCCGTGCGTTGCTGGATGCCGGTGAACTGGCGCAGGCGAAATCTCTGCTCCTGAACGCCCTGGGGCTGGCGCGCACGCATCACGAGCGCATCAGCGAAGCGCGGAGCCTCATCGCCCTGGCCATCGTCGAGCACCTGGCCGGCGACCCCATCGCGTGCGTGAGCAACTTCACCGGTGCGATCGCTATCTGGCAGCAACTCGGCGACGGCGTTGGGGAGGCGTATACGCACCGCCACCTCGGGATGCACCTGCTGCGGCGCGGCAAGGTGGACGAGGCTGAGCGAGAGATTCAAACTGCCCGCCAGCTGCTCCACGAGCACGGCACAGTGGAGGACTCTCCATTCCTCCTGCGGAGCCTGGCTGAAATCTACCTCGCCAGGGGGGATCTCGCGCGGGCCGCCGAGTATGCGGAACGGGCAGTGACCACGCTGGAAGCAGCGGAAGATGAGGTTCCGCAGGCGACCCATCGGGTGACCCTGGGGCGCGTCCGCGCGGCACAAGGCCGTGCGGAAGAAGCCGAAACACTGTTCACGCAAGGCCTGGAGATCCTCGCGGGGCAAAACCAGGAGTATCGCTTCGACCTGGCGGTGTCCCTGCTGAAGTACGGCGAGGCGCTTCAGCTCATGCAGTCGCCGCGGCGCGCGCAGGAGGTCCTGCAGCAGGCACGCTCGCTGTTCGCCCAGATCGGCGCATCGAACTTCGTCCGAGAAGCGGACGCCAAACTCGAACTTGTAAGAGCGTAGATCAAACTACACAATCCACACAATCTACACAACCTACACAATTACCTACAGTGCAATCCGTGACGGGTTACTTGCGCATGTGATTGTGTAGATTGTGTAGGTCGTGCAGGTCGTGTAGCTTTAGATTCGCTTCCAATCCCAAAGTATCTCTTTCGCCGCGTTATGCCCCGGGGCGCCCATGACCCCGCCGCCGGGATGAGCCCCCGCTCCGCACAGATATAATCCGGCCACCGGCGTACGATAGCGAGCCCAGCCGGGAACCGGTCGCAGGAAGAACAGGCGGTCCGGCGTCATCTCGCCGTGAAAGATGTCCCCGCCCGTCAGTGAGAACTCCCGCTCGAGATCAACAGGGGTGAGGACCTGCCGGTGCACGACGATGTCACGCATGTTCGGCGCATATTGCGCAATCGTCTCCAGGACCCGGTCGGCGTAGCTCTCTTTCCGCTCATCCCACGAGCCATCGGTCAATCTGTACGGCGTGTACTGCACAAAGACGGAGATGATGTGCTTGCCCGGTGGGGCCAGCGATGGATCGTAGATCGTGGGAATCGTGAGCTCCGCAAAGGGATGCGCCGACGGCCGCCCCTCCCTCGCGTCCTGCCAGGCTTGATCGATGTACTCGATGGAGGGACCGATGTGAATCGTCGCCCGATGCTCGGGCCCGATGCCGCCGGTGCGGCCCGTGCCCGGCGCGGCGCGGAACTGGGGTAGGCCGTCGGTGGCCAGGTTGATCTTCATCGCCACCCCGTCCATCCGGATGCCGTGCACCTCGCGCACAAACTCGGCCGGAAGGGCATCCGCAGGCACCATCTTGAGGAACGTGCGCTTGGGATCGGCGTTGGACGCCACGACGCGGGCGTGAATCTCCTCGCCGCCTGCAAGGACCACACCACACGCACGGCTGTCGCGAAGGAGAACCTGCGCCACTTCCGCATGCGTGCGGATCTCCGCCCCAAACCGGCGGGCGCTATCGGCCAGGGCGCCCGCGATCTGCCCCATCCCGCCACGGACAAATCCCCACAGCCCGCGCTTGCCCGCCGCCTGCCCCATGCAGTGGTGGAACAACACGTAGGCTGTCCCCGGGGTGGACGGTCCCCCCCGTGCTCCGATGACGCCATCGGTGGCCAGCGACGATTTCAACTCCGCCGACTCAAACCACCCGTCGAGGAAGTCGGTCGCGCTCTGGGTCATCATCCGCAGGGCCTGGGCAAGATCGGATGGCCTGAGGCGCATCGCCGAGAGTCCCAGGCGACCCAGCGCCAGCACATCCCCCCATCGCCGCCGCACGAGATCCGGTGGAGTCCGCAGCAGCCATGGTTCTACAAACCTGGCCACCCGCTCAAGAAACGCCTCGTAATCCGGATATCGCCTGGCGTCGCCGGGGGAGAAGCGGGTAATCTCTGCGGCGGTCGCCTGATCGTCACGCCAGACAAACAGGTGCCGTCCGTCCGGGAACGGGCTGAAGAATGCCGGGTCTTTCGGCAGGATCTCGTAGCCGAAGCGTTCCAGTTCCAGATCCTGGATGATCTTCGGCTGCAGCAGCCCGCATAGATAGGCAGCGGTGGAGACTCGAAATCCCGGCCACAGCTCTTCGGTCACACACGCGCCGCCGATGATGGACCGGCGTTCCAGCACGAGCACGCTCAGGCCCGCCCGCGCCAGATACGCCGCGGCCACCAGGCCGTTGTGGCCGGCTCCAACGATCACCACGTCGTAGGATGATTTCACCGGGGCCCGGGGCTCACTCGACCTCGACCGTCACACGATGCCACGCGTTGTTCACGTACCCCTTGAAATTCCACACCGCGGCCGGATCAGCCGGCTGGCCGGCACCGCCCGAATCCTCCGCACGAACGACGATCTCTTGCCGGCCAGGGCGAAGGCGCAGGGATGCCTCCCAAAATCGCCACGCCCAGGGGTGCGCATCGCCCACCAGCCGCGCGGTCTCCCAGTGCACTCCGCCGTCGGCGGACACCTCTACCCGCGCGATCTGGCGACCGCCGGCAAACGCATACCCCGTGGTAGAAAGATGCCCGGCCCGGAGACGCTGACCCTGCCGGGGAGCACAGATGACCGCGCTTACCGGCGGCCCGGTGAGCGTCACCCCGGCATTCCAATCCGCAGTGTGCGCGCGCACGCTGGGTGGGAAGAGTTTGTACGCATGCGCTTGAAAGTAGTTCTCCGAGGGCGCCGCCGCAACAGCGACCGACCGCAGCCACTTCACGCTGCGGGCCCCGATGTACCCCGGCACCACGACCCGCAGAGGAAATCCGTGAACCGGCGGAAGCGGCGACCCGTTCATCTCGTAGGCGAGAAGCACCTCAGGGCTCGTCGCCTTTTCAAGGGGGACGGAGCCCCCGAACCCGTGTGCGTCCGCGGCCACCGCATCGAGCCCAACAAAGAGCACGTGCCGGCCCGCCCCGCGGACACCCGCTGCCCGCAACACCTCCGCCAGGGACGCCCCCGTCCAGACCGCGGTCCCCACTGCGGCGGCATCCCAGGGGATTTCGCCTTCGATGGGCCGCACGGCGTGCAGTTCCCGGCGGCGGTTCCCCGCGCACTGGAGCGTGGCGGTCACAGTCGACGGGACAAACTCCCGCCGCAGGGACTCCAGCGACAGCCGGAGTTCGCGATCGACCAGACCCGTCACCGCCAGGCGGTAGGGAGCGGGATCGACGACCGGGACTGTCCCGTGGTTCCGTACGAAAAACAGCGGGATGGGTGTGATCGGTGACGCCCGCAACGACGCCAGCGGCGGCGCGGCATTGTACGGCTCGGCGCTGTGGACCAGCATCGAAGGGTCTTTCGCGGACACGTCTCCCACGGCAAGCGGCCTTTCCCGTCCGGGAAGGCATCTCCTGCCGCGTCAGCGCGTTTCATTCCCTCTTGTAGATGGGCAGGGCGGCGTTGGCGTTGTGAAGGAACACCTGCACCCGCTCCTTGGGGTACACGTAGACACCGATCTGCCAGGAGACTAGCTCCTGCTCGGTGAGCGCCTGCACGGTAACATAATACCAGCGATCGCCCGGCAGGTTGGAAAAGAGGAACTGCCCTTTGGCGTTGGTCTTGGTCTTCGCATAGGCCAGCTTGCTCTGCGTCTCGTGGCTGGCGATCACGTACCCCACAGCGATGTGGGCCATCCGGGGGTTGAAGGCACCATCTTTGACCGCTTTCTGTTTGATGGCGTCGATGTCGATCGGCTGCAGCAGCAAGTAGACGGAGGCGCTGGCGCAGGGAATGGCTTTCCCATCAGCTCCGACGAGACCAATCCGCCCTTCGATGGTCCCGTTGAGGTCTGTGGCCGACGCAGCCTGTTGTGCCTGGATCAGCTTACGGAAAATCGCGCAACCTCGACTATAAGATTCTGGAAGAGCGGCGCCTTGGGACGCAGCATCTTCCGGACGCACGTCGCAGTGACTGATGTCGGGGAACGACGGACGGGGGCGGCACCCCGTCTCGTTCACGTTATGCCCGCAGGGCGGCCGGGCCCAGACCACGCACCGCGCGGCGGCGCCAAGGTTTCTGGCATCCATGCCCCGAGGAAGGCTTCCAGGCTCATTCCGGCGAAGCGCCTTGCAGACCCATGACATCCGACCATCTCGCATCCAACCCCATTACCCGGCGGGTGCGGGAATTTGCCGGACGCGTCCGCCAGGTCCAGGAGCGCGATCTCTATCTTTACCTGGAACCGGTGCAAGCCATCGGCGGCCCCCGGGTGACCATCGAAGGCCGCTCGGTCCTGCTGGGATCCTCCTACTCGTATCTCGGGCTGCTGGGCCATCCGGAGATCGAAGCGGCCTCGCGTGCGGCGGTGCAGCACTACGGCACCGGGACCCATGGCGTGCGCCTGCTGGCCGGCAACACCGACCTGCACGACCGGCTCGAGGCGCGGATCGCATCGTTTGTCGGCGCACCGGCCGCGGTGGCCTACAGCAGCGGGTATGTCGCCAACGTCGCCGTTATTTCGACCGTGGTCGGCCGCGGCGACGTCGTCGTCTGCGACAAGCTCAACCACGCCAGCATTGTGGACGGATGCCTGCTCTCCGGCGCCAAACTGGTCCGGGTCCCTCACAACAACACCGCTGCCGTCGACCGCGCGCTGGCCGAGGCCCCCCAGGGGGCGGGCACGCTCGTGGTCGCGGATGCCGTCTTCAGCATGGACGGCGACGTCGTCGATCTCCCGGCGCTGGTTGAGATCTCCAGGCGCCACGGCGCCTGGCTGATGATCGACGAATCCCATTCGCTGGGCGTGCTGGGAGATGACGGACGCGGCATCGAGAGCCACTTCGGATTGCGGGGGACTGTGGACATCAAGATGAGTTCGCTGTCGAAGAGCATCCCCTCGGTGGGCGGATTCATCGCCGGCATGCCCGAACTGGCGGCGCTGCTCAAGCATGTCTCCCGGGCGTTCGTCTTCTCCGCCGCCCTGCCCCCGGCCAGCGCCGCCGCGTCTATGGCCGCGATCGACCTGATCGAGCGCGAGCCCCAGCGCGTGGCCACCCTGCGGCGCAACTACCGGGCTCTGCGGGCGGGCCTCCGGGCGCGTGGACTGCAGGTGCGGGACGACCCCACGCCTATCGTCCCGATCATCACCGGTGCGGACGACGCGGCCCTGCGCATGGCGCGCCGCCTGTTCGACCGCGGAGTGTTTGTGCCGCCGATTGTGTCGCCGGCCGTCCCGCCCAATACCAGCCGGTTGCGTGTCACGGTGACCGCCGCCCACAGCGATGCCGACGTGGGCGAAATTGCGGAGGCGGTTGCCGCGACCTGGCACGAGGTCATCCCCACGCCGGTCCAGCAAGCACGATCCTAGAACCTACGACGTCTTCTTAGTCTACTTAGTCTTCTTAGTCTTCTTGGTCTCAGGACACGAACACATCCAACTATGGTCCAAGGATCAGGTAGACTAAGTAGACTAAGAAGACCAAGTAGACCAGGTAGACGCAGTCAGGCTTGCGTGCGGACGCGCCGCACGAATCTAGCGGCCAGGCGATCGATCAGGCCCGGTGCCACCGTGTTGAGGATCATCGCCACCCGGAAGATGCGCGGGAGAACCACGAAGGGCCTGGGGCGGTCCGCCAGCGCGGCAATCGCCTGTGCGACCTGCGCGGTGGAGAGGCGCAGCCACCTCGGCATCAGATACCCGGTATTCGCGCGGCGGTCCCGCCGGAACTCCGTCCCCTCCACAGTCGCCGGATAGATCCCGCAGACGGCAATGCCCTGCGGCTGCAACTCCCGGCGCAGTGCCTCTGTCAGTCCACGCCGGCCAAATTTCGTCGCATTGTACACCGACGTCGTGGGCACACCGATCAATCCGGCAATCGACGCGACATTGATGATAACGCCACGCCCGCGGCGCAGCATCACAGGGGCCACGGCCCGGGTCAACAAAATTGGGGCGATGAGATTGAGGGCTACCTCGGCGTGGACATCGTCCGGCTGGAGCGCGTCAACCCAGTTGTACCGGCCCATCCCGGCATTGTTGACCAACACGTCGACCTGCCCGTAGCGCGCGACCGCGGCCTCGACGACCCGCACCGCTTCGTCCGCGTGCGTCAGATCCGCGGGAATGGGCAGGCTCTGCGGCAGAGAGGCGGCCAGCTGCCGCAGGCGCTCTTCCCGGCGCGCCACCAGCACGACCCGGTCACCGCGCGCCCCGAATGCCCTGGCTGTCGCCTCACCGATTCCACTGCTTGCGCCGGTGACGATGACGACGCGATCGGTCACGCTAATCCTCTTCGGT
>Ga0209152_10000111_pt1 | contig 41327 bp, 32 predicted proteins | sample GraSoiAngelo_107_FD_185873 | JGI IMG/M metagenome (GOLD analysis project Ga0209152, IMG submission 185873) | Grasslands soil microbial communities from the Angelo Coastal Reserve, California, USA - 14_0903_09_30cm (SPAdes) (version 2) | ecosystem: Environmental > Terrestrial > Soil > Grasslands...
AATTTCAGCATACCCATTAATATGATAATGTATATAATTTTATAAAACCATATAAAACTTTAACCATATAAAAACTTTAAATTTAAAACTATATAAAACTTTTTTCATCGTTTTTATATTTTCATTTTTCAATATTTTTTTGTTTTGTCTTTTATTTTTAAATTATACTTGTTATAATTTATATAACATTATATTTGCCCAAGATAAGATTTGAACTTATAGCCTAAACATCTTCAGAGTTCCGCTCTACCAGGTTGAGCTTCTTGGGCTTTTTAAGATAAATCTATAACATAATAAGTACAAATAACTAAAGATATTTTTTATATCACCCAAAACTTTACAAAATAAATAAAAGGAACGATCATTAACAAAAGAATAATTATATTATTTTGTAAAAGAAAAATTATTAATTCACCATTAGTATAAAACTAATAAATAATATCAAACTCGTTAGATGAAATATATTTAGAGTTATAATAAATACTATTAAAGATTAAAGGTTAATACTAAATTATACTATTTATCTAAATAAAAAAAAACATATTATGTTTTTATAATTAAAATATTATGTTAAATATTGTTTATATACGACAATATATACTAAATAAGTAGTATATAATACAGTATATAAACTTTAAATAAAAACTTTAAAAACGCGTACAAGATTTGAACTTGTAAAAATATGTCCGTACCATAACACTATACCAATTTAGTTAACGCGTTATGATTGTACTACAAAATATTACAATTTATTACATTTTAATAAACGAAAGTTAGTTATAAGTTTTATATATACAATAAGTTTAATATAAACTTATTGCTGTATTAGTTAGAAATTATCTATACTAGTGAATAACTTTTTTTATTTTTTATATTAACATTTATAATATATCTATGGAGATATTAGGACTCGATCCTAAAATAGCGATATGCAAAATCGCAGTTTTACCAATTAAACTATATCCCCTTAAGCTCATGTACAAACAACATAAACCCTTTTGTAAGTAGATTAATAACCCAATCGGGGATCGAACCCGAGTATATAACGGTGAAAATGTTATGTCTTAACCACTTGACTATTGGGTCTATTATTAGTTTATATTTAAAATTATTTATTATAAATCTATAAAGTACAAATATTAAGGTGCAAGTATTTATTGTATTAAATATTTTTTAAAATTAAATATTTTTTAAAATTAAATATTTCAAGATTAAAAACTATATATAATGTTTATCCGAGGAACGACTTGAACGTTCACGATATAATATCAGTAAAGCTTAAATTTGCCCTGTCTACCAATTCCAGCACTCGGATTTAAAACAAATACATATTTACAGAAATTAAATTTTACCTATAAACTATATTAAATTTTACATATAAACTATATTAAATATACACAAGAATTACATTTTATATATATATTTATATATACAAACAATTAAAAATTTAATTAATATAAGTATTATAATAAATAAGGCCAGAATGATTCGAACACTCATCTGAGCTATCATGAGCAGCTTGCTTTACCTATTAAGCTATAGCCTTAAAATAATAATATTTATGCGGACAGAGGATTTGCACCCCTATTGACTGGGCATGAGCCAGTTATGTTACTATTACATTAATCCGCATTAATGTACAAACAATTTAATAAGCCCAGTACGAGATTTGCACTCATATCTTCCGATTACAAAACGGGTGCATTACTATTATGCAAACCAGGCTATATATCTATTATAAAAGTATTTTTTTATTGCGATAAGTATGTTATTTAGTTAGTAATTAAATTAGTACTTTATACCTAAAAACGTCAAAGTCATTTCAGCTAAAGCCTATTAATGTTCGTAGTGTTATACTACGTATCTTTAAGAGTATCTTAAGGTAAGCTTCGTGCCTAGATGCATTCAGCACTTATCTTTAACTAACATAGCTTTCCTGCCATGCCTATACTATAAATATACACTTGAGTAAACTAAAAGTAATATCCTACAAAAACAAATTGATATAAGAAATTAATATCTCTTAATCTCATCATTAATTTTTCATTCGTTAATATTAAGCATATAAACAACAGGTAAACCAGAGGTTACCATACCCAACTCCTTTCGTACGAAGGGGCTATCCTTATTTTACTCTAATTTTCTCTAGAAGATAGAAACCATACTGTCTCACGACGTATTTAACCCAGCTCGTGTAGCTCTTTAATCGACGAACAGTCGCACCCTTCATAATTTCTGCATTCATGTGGATGAGCTAAGCCGACATCGAGGTGCCAAACTGCGCACTCAATTTGTACTCTCTGGCGCAATTAGCCTGTTCAAAAACGTTATAATAAAGAGTTTACCCCTTTATTCCACTCTTTACAGAATGGTTCAGACTATTTCTTCATCTCTAAACTACATCTAATTAATGCAATGTGAAAAATTTAAAATTTAATTTTTAAATATGACTTTTTTTTAATTAATATTTTAATATGATTTTTTTTAATATTATTATTATTATTATATTAATATAATTTAGTAATATAATTATATATTTAACATCATATATTATGTATTAATAACTACTTACTCAACCTTTTAATCCAAAAGCTCCATTACGTGTTTTAGAATGTACTATTGTAGATTGTAGATTAGATTTAACATGACCTCTTATCATAACTGATGATAATTTATTATATGAAGAATGTATATTTTTTAAACTACCTTTATATCTATATTTAAATATAGATCTTGAAGCAGTTAAACGTCTTGTTAATCTACCTGATACTTCAAATCTTACACCACTAACTACTTTTTGTTTTATAAAATTAAGGAAGTTATTTTTATTAATACTATTTATATTTTTATCACTTGTTAAAAGTAAATGCAAATATGGTGATTTTACCTTTAATAAAGCCTTTCTTAATACTCTTAAAAGTTTATTTTTTCTATTTCTTAATTTAAAACCTATAGCAGATGAAAATATATCACTGTTTAAATGTATAGATTTTAATTCAATTATTTTTAATTCTACTTTTTTATTGTAGATTCGACTTATTAAACTAATCAAACCTAAGCCTTTTCAACTCAAAAATAAATTTGTAAATTTACATTTGTTAAAATTTAACAATTTTGCATAATAGAAAAATTTTTCCTCTAATAAAAATAATTTTTTAAAAAACATAAGATTACGCATTTTACGTAATATAAGATATGTATTATTTATATTTAATAATATTCAAATAAATATATTATTTCTTTGTTTTAAATTTAGTCCTCATTTGTGAGAAGTAAATCTTTTTTTTAATGTATATGATAATATGTTTTTTATTTTTTTTATAAGTTTAAACTTACGTTTGTATAAATATATTTGAATTGCTTTTCTTTTTATATTTATAAATGCACGCTCGAAATGTTTATCTTTTATGTTTTTTAGTTTATACTTAATAAAGTTTATCTGCTTCACATTTTTTGAATCATCAAGTTTAAAAAAATTAAATTTTAACATATTTTGTATGTTTCTTAATTCATGTTTAAAATATAGATTAAATCTATTATAATATGTATTAGATACAAAGAATTTTACCATACTTTTAATATGATTTTTAAAACTAATAATGTTTTCTTTTTGTTTTTTTGCATATATATTTTTAGCTATAGATCTTATTTTACGGTTGAAAATATATTTTTGTTTATTATACGTATATAGTGTAATAATAACTTTAGCATTAGTATGTTTCATTTCAGCTCTACTAATATATATCCTATTAGCAGAAAAACGATTGTTTCTAACACGTCTACGTTTAAATAATGTTTTTAGTTTACTTGAAATGGTATTAATGTAACTTTTAAAAAGATTATTTACTATTTTATCTGCATTAATTAATGATTTAATATATGATTTATTAAAAGCATAGATACTATTAGATCATTCTTTATTTGAAGAGGGATAATATTGAATAGAATTTTTTTTTAAATTTTCTCTGTTAATTTTTTTCTGATATCCTATTTTATCATCCCTATTTTTAGTAAAATTAGTAATTTTATTATCGATAATTAAATTAGATTTTTTGTTTAATAAATTTAACATATGAATTATAAAATAATATTAGTTATATAATGTTATATTATATAAGGTATATGATAAGTACATAAATTATTATATAATTTGATTAAAAATATTTTTTAATCATTTTAAAAATAAAATATATATTGTATATTAGATATAGTTTTAACTAAAGATGCTGGGATTATATAAAGGATTATTGTTAGTCACTCACCTTTTAGTCGTTGAACGCACTTATTACTTGTTTTATTGTATTAATACATTAAAATGCTAAAATAAGTTTCGCTTCAAATTTACTTATTTAGCGTAAAATTTACACACATAAATAAGTTATTCTTGAAATTTACCCAGTTATATTACCAATGGTCTTAAAAAAAGACATTGGAGGACTAACAGTTAATCCCCAGCGTAGCTTTTTCAATAATACAAGACCTTTCCTTACTGCGTCTTGCGATCTTTATGCCCTGCTTACGCAACTGATAGACGTGTAAGTCAAACAGTAAAGCAAGATTAAGCCATTAAACTTTGAAAGTATATATAAAAATCCTTCTATTAGCTTTTTAAAGCATTAAAGCTGTATAAACTTACTAATAAAAGAACTAAAAGTATTATACATTTTTTAATCTATTAATACCTTGTATACATCTATTTTCCATATAGTTAAAATCTTACTTATTTTAAATGTTATAGTTCTAACCTAATAGAAATGTAACTGAATAAATTATAGATACTTAATATTTTTATATATATATATTTTAAGTAAATATAACCAATAACAAAATAAAATAATAAAATACAATGCAATCTTTTTTTTTTAAGAAAGCTATTATAGATTAATTGCATATTGCACCTTTACAAAATTAAATTTGGATACACCCAGGTACTCTTTATGGGATCTGTGCCCCGCATAAACCGTCCGCTAGCCACTGTTTCCTGAGTAACCAATTACTTAATTTTACATATGTTATTCTATATATGAGTTATATTTCATATATTCCTGTTAATTTTTCATTGGTGTAACCTCCTTATTTTCGGATTAGTATAGTAGACTTTAGTTTAACAAGAAGTTTTTGATAAACCTATTCTACCGATATGACAAACTAAACAAAGGTGTTTCAATTTTGTCTAGTCAACTACCTTATACACTACAATTTGTTAAATCATACCCTGTAACTAGTAACAGTAAAGCTGCATGGGGTCTTCTCGTCTATCTAGAGATAGGCAGTATCTTCACTGCCATTCCAATTTCACTGAGCCAATCATTGAGACAGCTGTTGCATCGTGAGATCATTCATGCGCGACATCATTTAAATGCCAAGGTATTTCGCTACCTTAGGACCCTTATAGGTAAGGCCGCCATTGAATGGGGGTTCCTTCAAAACCTAGTCTATATTAGTCGGCTAAGTTAATCCGTTAACCATCCATCATCGGGCAGACAGCACACTCAATACATTGATTTACATCTTACGCAGAGTGCTGTGTTTTAATTAAACAGTCGTGCAACATCATTCTATGTCTCCTCTTCCTAGCCTGATATTAATCAGTAGGAATGGCACACCTTATCCCGCAGTTACGGTGTCAATTTGCCGAGTTCCTTAATGATTGTTAGCTCAAACGCCTTCGTATTCTCTACTAGCTTACTAGGGTTAGTATCTAGGTACGGTTTTTGTTCATTAAATTAGTATCATCTGTTTTAGTTTATTCCCTAATATTAATATAATATATGTTTTTCCAGAACACTTTTTACTCTACAACAAATATAAATATCTCCATATATCATATAATATGCCACTCCCTACTCTATTTTGTACTGGAACATGCCATAATATATTTATTCACACCCATAAAGCAATTTATATTCTATATATTTATATATTTATGGGTATATAAATATATATTAATATTATATTATATAATATTAATAATATAATATTAATGTTGTATAAATGTTGTTACATATATAGTCTCATCGTTTTATCCTTTAGGTTAAACTTAGAGGCCGTTTTTCTTTAAGAAACATAGAAAGATACCATAAGCTTAAGGCGAGGGAATTATCCCTTTTTCGTTACTCATGTCAGCATTATCACTTGGGATATCTAATTATTAGTATTAAAAATACTAATTCTAAAATTTTCCCAATGTTCCGCTACCCCATAAAACATACTTTTTTTACACATAAAAAATTATTTAATAAAATAATATAATAAATATGTTATTATGGACAAGGTGTCGGTGTATTGTTTAGATCCGTTATATCTTCGGCGCTTTTAATTAAAAAGGTTAATAAAACTTAACCTATTGAACCAGTGCTCTGTTACGAGGTCTTTAAAAAATGGCAGCTTCTAAGCCTATTTCCTGGTTGTATGATTTAAATACTTCCTTACTTTCACTTAACAATAACTTTGGAACCTTAAACACTTGTTCTGGGCTGTTTCCCTTTTGACATACAACCTTATCGTTAAATGTCTGATTGTTCAACATTCATCATTGCCATTCCGAGAGCAAATACTCGCGAATAAAGTCTTCACGACTCCCCCATGTGTACAAAAAGATATAACTTTTTTACAAATATATACAATTTGTCCGAGATCACAATTCTGTACCTGCTATGATGTTATTTAAACTACATACTTAGATATGTTTCGCGGAAAACCAGCTATAGGTAGTCAGTATTGTCTTTCACTAACTTACCACAGTTCTTTGGATATCTTTACAACGATAACCCATTCGGCCTTTTATAAGCCTGACCATGGTAAGATCACTACCCTTCGGGTCTCTACTTAGATACTTAATCATTACTTAATAATCGGATTATCTAGGCATCATTGCTTGCATCTAATTAGAACTTGCTGACCCATTATACAAAAGGTACGCTCTTATATGTTTATTAAACTTAACTTGAGCTGCTTATAAGACTACTAATTCATATCATTTCCCTCACGGTACTAGTTCACTATCGCTTGTATATCATACTTAGCCTTAGAGGAAGGTTCCCCTTTATTCAAACAGATTAATCCATTTTACTTATTAGGCATTTCTACTTTCATTCACACTACTTATAGAATCTCGTTTGATTTCCTTTCCTGAAGCTACTAAGATATTTCAATTCGCTTCGTTTATAAATAGAATTTATTCAAGAGTTTATGGATCTAGGGATAGGTATTTACCTATGCTATGATCAAATATATCTCTTTAATATACAGCTAGATATCCTTAATAGTCTCTTTATATACTTGCCATTATATTTAATCCTTAAAACTTTTATCATAATATAAAATTATTTCTTAAGGGATTAAAATAATGAAATAACACAATACATATCAAATACATTACTATTAATTATTATAAAATATGGTTTTAGATATTTTTATAAAAATATTCTCGGGTCATTATGATTCGAACATAACTATTCCTCAACCCAAATGAGGTGCCTAACCAGCCTGGCTCTAACCCGTTTAGATATTTTTGTATTATTATATTATTATATTCTTTTATATAGATTACTATTACCTTTAATACATTATGATTCCTCAGCGAATCGAACGCTGATAATACTCTTATCAAAAGCACACTTTACCTATTAAGTTAAGAAATCTTTAAAGACAAGAGCATCCAGACTTGAACTGGAAATTTGAAGTTTGAAGCTTCCTATTTTACCATTAAACTATACTCTTTATTAATATTAACATTTTTATTTATTATTAAATATTATTAATAAATTAGAATAACGTATATAAAATACATTGATTTATTAAGGAATTCATTAATTAAATTATAACATCTATACAATACATATATAACATTTATATAATACATACATAACATTTATATAATACTTATATTACTGGTATAATATGTATACAATATATTAGAATAACTTGTATAAAATATATTATTATATACGTTTTATACAATATGTTTAATATAATATACGGAAGAGAAATGATTCGAACATCCAGGTGAAAAACACAATATTTAGCAAATATCTCGCCTTACCAGTGGCAACTCTTCCTTTTGCTAAAATAGCAAATACTATTTTCGAGTTAAACCGGGATCGATCCGGTATCTACTTTCGTGACAAGAAAGTCCTTTACCATTAAGTTACTAACTCTTTACGGCTAACCGAATTCGAATCGATACACTTCGCTTGGAAGGCGAAAGGTCTACCAGTTAACCTACAGCCGTTTATCATATATTTTAAGACCTAAGGGACTTGAACCCCTATAATAATGATTAAAAGTCATATGCTTTACCATTAAGCTAAGATCTCTTTAAGTTTAAATTTATAACTAATACAAAAAATAATTGTAACTTATACAAAAAATATTTATTACACAAAAATTACACTAAAAAAAATTTTTTTTATAAGGAATAAGTGATTCGAACACTTAACCTGCCGTGTGTAAAACGGATGCTCTACCAATTAAGCTAATTCCTTTTTATACTAATAAATTATATTAGTTTTTTTGTTTAATAGTTATAATTATAGCTCCGACCATCGCTAACAATAAGATTATAGATGTTAATATAAGTCATATTGAATAATTAGTATATATTATATTACCTATACTTGTTATATGAGAAGTTTCTGATAAAAAACCATCTCATAGTTTAGATGTTACATGGTATAATTCTACATCATTACTTAAAGTAAATACTTTAATAATATTAGATATATTATAATTATTATTTGCTAAAATATATGGTAATATATTATTTACAGAATAATTGAAAGAAATACCTAATATTATAGCTAAAGGGATACTATTACTGGTGTCTATTAATAGTTCAGATATTCTAATATTTATTAACATTAAGATAAATAGAAATAATATAGAAACTGCTCCTATATATACTAATAAGTAAGATAAACCTATAAAATTTAAACCTAACAATATTAAATAACAAGATATACTTAAAAATAGTCCTATTAAAAATAAAACAGATACAATCGGGTTTTTAGTTATTATTACTAATATACCACATATTATTGCAGCAATATATAAAAAATCTAAAAATATATCTTTATAACCATTGAAAACTATTTCTTTAAAAATATATAACACTTTAAAAATTAAGATTTACCTTCTCATAATAATTATTATTCATATATATGTATATGTTAATATATAAGTTAATATAAATTAGTATTTAAGTTAATATTTAACTTAATTTATAGGTTATGTACTATATATAGAATTATAATATATTTGAAATAATTAAAAATAAAATACAAAAACACGTATAATAATTTATAAAAATATGTGTGTAACATAACACTATACCGATTAAATTAACGCATAATGTATATAATATATTCTATATATGTATATATATTACATAGCCCTTAAAATGAATCGAACATTTATCAAAATATTAACAGTATTCCGCTCTACCATTGAGCTATAAAGGCTTTAAAAAACTAATAAGAATATTAGGAAAATCAATATTAACTATAATAACCAATTATAGTTAATTAAATTTAGGAAACAAGAGATTCGAACTCCTAAAAGCCTATGGCTATTGAGTTTACAGCTCAACCCATTTTACCAATAATGGAAGTTTCCTTTTTTATTATACATATATAACCTTACTTATAAAACTTATTATTTAGGTGTTATATGTGGATTTAGTTGTGTAATTAAAAATTTGTCAAATAACAATTTTTTAGAAATTATATAACGTCTAATTGTAGACTTACTTGTACCAATAGCCCTAGCAGCACTTAATTTAGAATTGTATACCAACAGATCCTTTGTTTGAATATTCAACACTTGTACAGGAATACCTAAAAATAAATTAGTTTTTTTCATTGTTTTGGTTTAAATTTTCATTGAAACACCACACTCTTACACCTTTTTTTTAATAAACCAAAAATTAGGATTTTTCATGTTTTGAACATCTAAATTAAAGATAAGAGTAAATATCTTATTTAGAAAAGCATTATATTTACACATATACTTATAATTTTTTATGTAATATAAAACTTTTGGCTTAATATATTACCATTAATATAATACATTACCATTAATATAATACATAGTGTATTACTTTACATTTTATTGGCTAATTCTACAATAAATCTACCTTATAACATCTTCAGTGTTTATTTCATTTTCACTAAAGAAATTAAGAATACATATATTATATAACCTTAACCATAAAACTTTATTTAAGCGGTTTAATAGTATTTAGTTCTGCAATTAAGTATCTACCTTTATAAAGTTTAGTATTTTTACCTTTTAGCTTGTTCATAATAGATATATGACTTGCATTCAAGGCAACGGCTGCTCTTCTAGCAGAAGTAGTAACCTTAGTTTTTAAATCTGTAATTATTACAGATTGTGCAGTTACAGTAGAAGCTAAAATTTCACACGAGTTTTCATTGACACTTTACTCTCCTTTTTAAAAGTTATTTTTTCAAACATAGCTTGAAGTTTAGATATATTTAAACAATATTTATTTACTTTTCTTTCATATATATATATAAAATAAACTTAAAAAAACTTATACCATTACTCTTAAACAATATAACCAGTCATACATACCTAAGCTTTAAACGAGTATGATCTTTAATTATATGACCTAAACTAGATCCAGCTGTCTTACAAATATTATAGTTAGGATTTAGAAGATATAAGTAATATTGTTATTTTTCAATAACATAACTTTTATCACAATACTCGAGTATTTCTAAGGTAAATTTAGAGTAACCATGTTTTAATAAAGCTCTATACATAATACTATTATTTAATATTTCTTTAAATAAGAAATTAGAAGAAAAGTAATATCTCAATCTTCTAGTTAAATCTGTAGCACTACCTATATATGCATCATTAACTTTATTGATTCAACGATACACACCGGATTTACCTTTGTTATCTTTAAGTATGGTTTTTTTATACCTTAAAATTTTAATAAACTACAACAGGAATAGTAGAAAGAGAAATATATTAAGTATTAATGAAAATACTATAACCAAATAAATCGATAAAACCAAATAATATTCTAAAATTAATTGCAACTACAAAACTAAGTGAACAAAAAATGTTCTTTATCAAAAATTTATTATATATATAAATTATAAAACTTAAATTTCTCATATGCCTATATCCGGATTCGAACCAGATTATATATATTATTATATATATAAATTCCTACACAGACTTTTTTTTTATTGGGTGTATTGTTTATATTAATTATTCCCGGGCAAGTTCCCCTACCCGAACCGTATTTCGACTTAACACCAATCAGAGCTACGCATACGAAGATTACTTGTTAAAATATCTAAACCTAAATTATCTAAGATAAAAATTAACAATCACCAAACTTATTGCATACACTCCTTTCAGCGCCTGACGAGTGGTTAGTACCTATCTGAGATTAAATTCACCGTGATGTGATTACTCACGATTACTAGTAATTCCTTTTTCATGTAGTCGAGTTTCAGACTACAATTCATATTATATCCTACTTTAAGGATTAGCTCCAATTTACATTATTGCATCCCTTTGTAAAGGCATATGTGGCACGTCTATAGCCCACAACATTAAGGCCATGATGACTTGTCTTAGTCCCTCTTATCACATCCAATATAGCGGTGAACTGTTTTATTTTAAAATAAAACAAGGGTTTACGTTAATTTAATGGATCTAACCAAATCTCACGACATTAACTGAAGACAGCCATGCAACACATGTGACCTAAACACGTAAATTAAGCTAATAGCTTAATTTACTTATCCAAACATATAGAATTTAGATCATACAAATTGTGGTAAGGTTATTCGAGGATCATCGAATTAAATAACATACTTCACTACTGGTTTCAGAAACGGTCTAATGATTTCAGTTCCTGCGTTGCCGCATTACTCTTGAGGTGGAGTGCTTACATTTTCATTTATAGTCTAAAAATATTTTAACCTATGACACTCATCATTGTCTGCTTGGACTACGGGGGTATCTAATCCTCTTCACTTCCCAAGCCTTCGTCCCTCAACGTCAGTTTTCACATAAAGGTTTGCCTTCGCCATTACCCGTCCTAAAGGTATCAAAACATTTCATCTCTACACCAATAGTTCTGATATCTCCCTCTTACACTAAAACTCAAGTCTTATCCGTACCCTTATTTGGGCGTGATATACTGTCTAGGTACCCTTTATACCTAATAAAGATGAATAACACTAGTCTCCCTTGTCTTACCGCGACTGCTGGCACAAGATTTGGTCGAGACTATAGATACAAAGTTGTCATTATCAGCTTTTATCTAGAACTTTATAAGACATAGTCAATCAAGTTAACCCTAAAAATATAAAATATGAATTTCATATTTTATATAGTATTAAATCTAGTTTCCTAGCTTTAATGGTTAACTCTCATTCTTCCAAGTTGCTGGTTCAGCCGTTAGGCCATTGACCAATATTCCTCACTGCTGTACTAGACGTATTGGGGTTTTTTCAGACCCAATGTGATCGATCGACCTTTCAGTCTCGACTACGGATACAAGCTAATTAAGCCATTACCTTAATTACTACTTATCCGAGGTATTTATAATCATCTAAGAGTGAAATTTTTAACTATTTTATATTTAACATTTCTTTTTAAGGGATTTACATATCCCTTGCTCTTAGGTAGCCAAAAACACCCTTTGCTCACCTGTACACCACTTCAACATTATTAAAAAAATATGTTAATAATATTAACGTTCGATTAGCATGTGTCAAGCATTTGGACAGCGTTCATTCAGAGCCATCATCAAACTCATCTAATTTATATATTTTATTATTTATTTCAACAATATAATATGTATGTTGAAATATCTTACTCAAGATTCGAACTTGAATTTAGATATTAGAAGTATCTTGTTCTTCCCTTGAACTAGTAAGAAAATATGTTTATTTTTTTTTTTAATATAAATTTTTAATATTCTATATTAGCTTGAAAGATTAAAGTTAATCTTTCATATTAACATTAGTATTATTAATGTACATATATTGTATGTATTACACTTGTAATACATTACTATTAATTATTATACTATACTATTATATATTAAATTGTAATTTATATTAATACCTTTATACTTAGTTTATTTTATACGTTTAAACTTTTTTATAAAATACGTTTAAACTTTTTTTATAAAATACCTTTATAAGAATATTTTTATAAAAAATACTTTATATTATTACCTTAAATTAATAAATACTTTTAATTAATATAAACACCTTAAATTAATAAACATATTAATATGAGTGTATTAATATGAATACCTCATATTAATATGAGTACCTATTATTAGTTTATATATTAATTTTTTACAATATTGGAGCATAATATATCAAAGATGACACAGAATAATGTAAACCATCTAATACAGGTGCAGGGTATACACCTAATACTACTGTAAAAATAACCAATGTCAATAATATATGGAACTCACGTTTATTTAAATCAGGTATATTTACTTTGAAAAATTTAGAGTATGATCCTGCAAATGCTATTCTATTAAACATATATATCGTATATGCAGCAGAAAATACTATAGAAGAGCTAGCGAATACACCTAATAAAGGCAGTCTTTCAAATACCCCGTATAATGACATAAATTCACCTATAAAGTTTAAAGTTAGAGGAACTCCACAATTACCTAATGATAGTATAAAGAATAATATAGCAAATAAAGGCATTATTTGAGCCATACCTCTATAGAAAGTAATTAATCTAGTAGAAGATCTATCATATAAAACACCCCCAGCACAAATAAATAGACCTGATGAAACAAATCCATGAGCTAATCCTAAAGTAATACCACCTTCAATACCTTGTATTGTATTACTAAATACACCTAAAAGATACACAGCAGCATGAGATACAGAACTATAAGCTATAAGTTCTTTAACATCTATAGTTCTTAATGTACTAAAACTAGCATATATAATAGTAATAACACCTATTAAATAAACTATATAAGTATAATCTATAGAAGCTTTAGGTAATATAGGTAATATTAATCTAAGTATACCGTATAAACTTAGTTTAAGAACAATACCTGCCAAAATTATACTACCAGCTAATGGTGATTCAACATGAGCTTTTAAAAGTCAAGTGTTTAAAAAAATAGTTGGTGTTTTAACAGCAAAAGCTATAAAAATACCATAAAATAAGAAAAGTTGTGTTAAATAATTAAAATTTGTTTTATATAAAGCATCAAAATCAGTAGTACCCATGATAGAAGACATGCTAAGTATAGATAATAATAAGAATAAAGAACCTAATAGTGTATATAAAAAAAAGTAAAAACTAGCCCTTACTTTATTACTTGATCCAAATAAACCTATTAGTATAAACAAAGGCGGTAATATACTTTCGAAAAATATATAGAAAAGTAGTACATCTAATACCAAAAATACTGCTAATAATAATGTTTCTAGTAATAAAATTATTATTATATATGCTCTAATATTTTCTGATATAGATGTTCAATTTGATAATAATGAAATAGGTATTATAATAGTAGTTAATATAACAAAATATATAGATAAACCATCTATACCTAAGTAGAAATCAAAAGAACTTATTTGATGATACTCTTGAACAAATTGAAATTGATTGTTGCTAAAATCAAATAATATAAATATAATTAATGAAATAAATAAATTAAAAACAGATGTAGCTAAAGCTATATATTTTATACGTTTTACATGTACAGTCGAAAGTTCATTATACGTACTTGTTGATATAATAAATATACCAATCAAAGGTATAATTAGTAAAAGTAATAATAACATGGTAATAAATAAATAATAAATTCCCACTAAACCACTAAAATAATTAGTTTTATATTTTAGGGTACAATGTAACGCTATATATATCTATATGGCAATATAAAATTAAATAACCACCTATAAGAAATATACTATTTTTTAAGTATATTATTTCTAGCTCAACAGAAAAGTACGATAAATTAAAAGGCACAAAATATAATATGTTAAAACAAATGAAAGATTAACCAATAATTAGTTTAAAAATATACCTGTTCTTAAAGGAATTTCTACGGTTTTCTTTTAGATATAAAGAAATACTAGCTTGACGAACTTCTAAAACTCTTGCGGCTAAACCCACAGAAGGATATATATTAACTTTACTTAAGAGTAAATCAGTTACTTCTACGGTCTTAGAAGTTATTTGTTTTACTGTTTTTACTTATTTAGGTTTTACTTCTTTAGGTTTTCCCTATTTTTTTTTTAATGTGTATCTTCCTAATACAGGTTCTATTTGATTTAGGTAACTTCTACTTGTTGTTTTGTTTGCTGACCCATAGAAAACTTAGCAATTGTTTCCTTTGATTTAGGAATTGTTTCCTTTGATTTAGGAATTATTTTCATATTAGCATTAGTTTCCTTCGAATGTTTTCAACCACTTCCTCTAGAAGGGCTGCCTGGTTCCTTCAATATATTATACTTCGGAGATAGTAAATTTAAATCGTATTTTTCTTTTATCATGAGCTCATCAACTTCACAGTATTCAAGGATACTTAGACTAAATTAAGAATACACATATTTTAGTAAATCCTTATTAATAGCCATGCTCGAATACCGTAATAGTCTGTTTATATTAAAATATTCAATAAACCTACGATTTAAATTCACAGAACTTCCTATATAACTTTTATTATTCATTAAATTAATTCACATGAATACCAGATTTACCCTTATTATCTTTTAAAATATCTAATTTACTGTGATCAAGATTGGAATAATAAAGATAAGGTTCATAAATATTATAAGAAAAATACCTAAACTCAATCTGGAAAGAATTTGTACAAGTGGAACCCACTGAAATGACTTATTTTATGTGTTATATTCTCATTTTTTTATATAGATTTTTTTTTACCCACCTTCCAACCCGTCTTTTAAGACTCTACTGTTATATTTTTATTATATGTATTTTTTTTTTAACAGATAATAAAAACACTAGTTATATGGAATATACAAAACACTAGACAAATTTTGCATAATCCAATTTTAAATGATACCTATTTATATATTTAATATAAAATACTATATATCTATACTATACCTAAATATCATACCTATTAATAATATTATCTAAAATATCATCAGTAAAATTATCAACAGGTATAAAAAACATTGTTATATTATCAAAATTAATATCTAAATTATCATAATCATAATCATAACAATAATCATAACAATAATCATCATAATTTTAAAACATTCAGTTTTATAACACTAAACAATAATTATTATTGAACTATTTTTCATATAATATAAATCACTAACACTTATAAATAAATCTATATGACTTTCTAATTCTTTTTCTGAAAAACCAACCTTTTTAAAACTATATTTACTCAAAATATAATCAATTTAAACATACTTTAAAACACTAGTTAAAAAATACCACCAATAAATTACTATATACTAAATAAAAATACTAGACAAAAAAAATTATTGTTGTTGTATTTATATAATTGGGAATAATTTTTTAATGTAAATCTAATCCATCCTTAATGTAAGAACATGTTAATACGACAAATACCTGTGCTTGGATAAAGGCTATTGCAAATTCTAATCCTGAGAACGCTATTATAAATGCTAATGGTAGTAAACTTATAAAGAAGAATATAAACCCAGATGTCATGATATTATAAGTAAATCCACTTAATATTGTTAACAGTAGATGTCCGGCCACTACGTTAGCAGCTAATCTAAGTCCTAATGAGATATTTCTTGCTAAATATGATATAAACTCAATTAATACTAATAAAGGCAGAAGTCCAAGAGGGCATCCGCTAGGCACAAATAAAGCAAAAAATTTTAAACCATGTTTTTGAAACCCTAATATTGTTGCACCCAATACAACAGTAAAACTAAGGGCAAACGTTAGTATAAAATGTGATGTTGAAGCAAAACTGTATGGCACCATTCCTATTAAATTATTTATTAAAATAAATAAAAATAATGCATATATAAAAGGAAAATAAATTTGTCCGTTTTTACTGTTTATCTGATTAACTACTATACTGTGTACAGTTGCATATAAAGATTCTTGACCTATAGATCAGTTATTTGAAACTACTCTAGAATAATTAGTAGCTATTATACTAAAAGAAAAAGCTAAAAAAGCACCTATTGTTAAATATAATCCTATATTAGTTAGAGAAATATGCATATTACCTAAAAGTGGGGCATCTAAACTAATCAGACTTCTTATTTCAAACTGATCCAAAGGACTTATAATAAATGATAAGTAACTATTCATATAAAAGCATATATATATATATAATTTAAAAATTAAAAAAGGAAAAGGATAAATATAAAAATTAGAAATTTAAAATATAAATTAATTTATGTATTATATTTTGAAGGATACGGAGGAATTGAACCTCATATTCATGATTTGCAATCAAAACGCAGATCCATCTGCAACATATCCCTTATTTGGCTATATAAATATATATATTTTTATATATATTTTTATATATATTTTATATATATTTTTATATATTTTATATATATATATTTTTATATATATTTTTATATATATTTTTATATATATTTTATATATATTTTTTTATATATTAATATTTTTATATGTATATGTATTATCTACTCCGTAATACAATAATTATGATAGTTTATTATAAAAAAACTTGTAAAAAAAAAACAATACATAGTATAAAATACTATTTTTATAGTGTATTAATAAGATAATAATACTACTAATATTTAATATTGTATAAATGCAATACTTAATTATATACTTAAAAATGCTACAATGAAGGCTAATAAACTTAAAATAATATAAACCCAGTTGTGAAAATAATATAAACCCAGTTGTGAAAATATTATATGGAAAACAAACCATATAAAATGTTTAATAGCATATAACCTGAAAGGATAATATAAGCCCTAATGATACATTTCTAGCTAAATATAATAAAAATTCTATTGTTTAGCCTCATAACCCAAAAAGACTAAAAAGCATCTATTCATCATCAGAATCTAAATCGTCCAATTGAGATTCTAGATCAGTAAGTATTATCATACAAGCAGCCAACATTGCTTGAGCTCTTTCGTTATTTGGCTCAACTTCTAACATTGATTCAAGTGAAGAAACCATACCCTTTTGCAGACGTATATCAGCTCTAAGCTTGTCCCCTGTAGTAGCGTCAGGGTCATCCGATAATTCTTCACGCTCTTCATTAGCAGCTCTGATGTCCTGAAAAATGTCATTAGAATCATCTTCTAATTCCGGAGTACCGGAATTATCAGAATTGTTACCGTCATTATCTGAATTATTACCATCCCCATGTATACTATTACCAGTATCATTAGAATTACCAGTATTATTAGAATTACCAGTATTATTAGAATTACCAGTATTATTAGAATTATCACCACTAACATTACCAGCATTTATTTCACCAATATTACCAGCATTATCTCCGTTACCTGATGACATCATACATGATAAAAGTTTTGTATCATATAAAATAAAGGATATGATAGAATTAGATATAGTTGCAGGAATATATACTAATAAATAATCAATCAGTAAAGAAACATCTAAATTATATAGATTAACTAATTTCTGTTTAATATAAAATCCACAAATTAAGCAAAATACCGGAATAACAATTTTTCTAAATAATCTAGTCATATTAATAAGATTACTAATGTTTACCTTCTCATAATAATTATTATTCAATATAAAACTATAGATATATATTATATGTATAAGTTAATGAATTAACCATAATATAAACTAAAATGTTATATATAGAATATATAATATATTTGAAATAATTAAAAATAAAATACAAAAACACGTACAATAATTTATAAATATATATTTATAGTATAATACTATAAATTAATGCATTATATATATAATATATATAATATATAAAATATCATATATATTATATAGCCCTTAAAATGAGTCGAACATTTATCGAATATTAACAGTATTCTACTAACCTCTAGACCAGGGCTTTAAAATAAATAACAATTTAACCACAAAAAGGAATTTAGGAAAAACAGGGAATTAAAAGATTAATAGGTTAATAGATTAATAGATTAATATTTAATCTACTATTTATAATTATATTTATAATAGTATTCACCCATGCGTATACACCAATTTTTCCTTTATTTTCTGAACGAATTAAACTTCGTTCAGGATCTTTATATACTTTTATAGCATATTTATATACTTTTAAAATATATTTAAGTAGCATAATACCATTAAAAAAATTTTTTTTATAATTTAAATATTTAATTTTTTTTTTATGTTTAATTTTTATATATTATTATTAAGCAACATATAATAGTAAGAAAGCCATCATTAAAGCGAATAATCCAGTGGCTTCAGCAAAAGCAAAACCTAGAATTGCATATGCAAATAATTGTCCTCTCAGACTAGGATTTCTGGCTACACCTAAAATAAGTGCACCAAAAACTACACCAATCCCTACACCTGCTCCTATTAATCCTGTAGTAGCTAATCCAGTTCCTATTATTTTTGCTGCTTGTATCATTTTTTTTTGAATATATAATATTATAAAATATTCATTATTTTGGTTTAAACCATTAGTTAAAAATATAGTTTTTTATTTTATATAATTTTTATTTAATAATTTTACTAGTATCTATTTATTATTAATAAATATTAATATATAATATTAATACTTTTATACTTTTATATCTTACTATTAATTATTATAATAATAATTATTATATTTATAATCTATAATCTAAATATATTGTTTTTATAACTTAAGTTATAAGTTTAACTTTAATTTGTGTATTATTAACTATATAAAACTATTTAAATCTTATAATACATAAGAATGAAAAAAGTATTAATATTAAAATACTATTATCTGTTATAGATAAATATGGTATTAATACATAAAAAATTAAAGCAATTAAAATATACAAAGCATATGAAGTAATAACACCAGTATCCAAACTAGAAATAGATTTACTTAAACTTAGTAAACTTTTTTCTAAACCAAAAGGTCCTAATAACTCCACAGATCCTTTATCAATAACCTTAGTTGTTTGACCACCTAATTTCAAAATAAAATTAGTAATATAATAATTATAGAAAAGTTCTATTAAAAAACGTTGATTAAAAAAGCTAAACACATTATAACCAACTCTAGAAAGTTTAAATTTACTTAATACACCAGGTACGTTTTCAGATAATATAATAGAAATTACACTTAATGAAATTGTAAAAACTAAAGGTAACAATTTGAATAAAGTTGGTACACCAAATTCAGTATCTAACATAATTTCATGTGAAGGATGAATAAATAAAGCATTATCAGCAAAAAACCCTGAACCTAATCCTATAAATATATCTTTTGTTATATAACCAAAGAATATGGAAAATACTGCTAACATTATTAAAGGAAAACTCATAAAAATATTACCTTCATGTGCCTGCTTATAATTAACTAAAGGTCCATTAGGATTAGTTAAAAATGTTAAATATAGCACTTTAATAGAATATAATGTAGTAAACATAGCTCCTATTGTAGCTATCATGTATACAACAGTACTAGAGTAATAGTATTGACCATATGCAGATTCAAGTATAAAATCTTTAGAATAAAATCCTGTCATAAAAGGAAATGCCACTAAACTAAGAGAAGCAATCAGCATAACTGAATAAGTTAGTGGTAAAAAAGGTCTTAATCCTCCATATTTTCTAAAGTCTTGATTATCAGCTACAGCATGAATTACTGCTCCGGCTCCTAAAAAAAGAAGACCTTTGTAAAAAGCATGATTTATTAAATGAAATAAAGCTATATTATAACAAGATAAACCTACGGCTATAACCATCATACCTAATTGGCTCATAGTTGAATAAGCTATAACTTTTTTAATATCTTGTTGGAATAGACCAATAAGTGAACTAAACACAGTTGTAACAGCACCTAAGCACAAGCATAGCATTAACACAGTTGAGCTATATTCTATTAAAGGTGATGTACGCATTAATAAGTATACACCTGCAGTAACCATAGTAGCCGCATGTATTAATGCCGATACAGGTGTTGGACCTTCCATAGCCATTGGCAACCACACATGTAATCCAACTTGAGAACTTTTAGCCATAGCTCCTATTAATAAGCATATACCTATAATAGTAACAACCTTTTCATTAATATAAGGAGCTAATGAGAATACTGTGGAATAATCAATATTACCAAAAGATCATAAAATTGCAAACATACCAATAGTTAAAAAACAATCACCTACTCTATTGGTTAAAAAAGCTGATAAAGAACTTTGGTTAGCTGCTATTCTAGTAAACCAAAAACAAACTAAAAGATATGAACATATACCCACACCTTCTCAACCTACAAACATTAGTAAAAAATTATTAGCTGTTACAAGAATTATCATCATAAATGTAAATAAGCTCAAATAACTAAAAAATCTTTGATTGTGAGGATCATTACTCATATATCCTATTGAATATATATGTACTAAAGATGAAACAATTAGTACAGGTATTAACATAGAAACCGTTAATGAATCAAAATGAAACCCTCATGACACATTAAGTGATTCCGAATCGATTCATCTAAATACTTGTATTGACACAGGTATATTGTTTAATCCAACTTCAAAAAAAGCTATTACAGCTAACATTGTCGTAATTATAACTGCACTACATGTTATAAATTGAGCTCCATTAACTCCAATTTTTCTACCAAAAAAACCAGCAGCTATTGATCCTAATAGTGGTAAGATAATTATAACTAGATACATTACTTAAATTCTATGGCAATACTTCCTCTTAATCTGTAAAAAGCAACTAATATACCTAAACCTATGGCTGATTCAGCTCCAGCTATCGCTATTATATATATAGCATATGTTTGGCCTAATATATCATCAAAGCTAAGTGAACTTACTAAAATTAAAAACGTAATAGCTAATAGCATTATTTCTATTGAAATAAGCATTAATATAATATTTTTTCTATTTAATACAAAACCCAATATTCCTATTATAAATAGTATTAGTGATAAATTCATTATGTATATATATATGTATAATATGTTTAATAATTATAAGAAATTGGAAAAACATTATAACTTTTATAATATTTTTAATTTTAAATGAGTAAATACTTTTTAAATACATTATATATTTGTTTTTATTTTTTTTTTATATTCTTTATACCATATGCCTTTTTATAATAAAGGTATATTACTAGGTATAATTTCAAAACTATATAAAATACAAGGAATTAATATAATAAAAGCAATAACTACTGGCAGTAAAACGGTTCAACAAAATGACATTAATTGATCAAAACGTATTCTAGGGAAAGAAGCTCTGGCTCATATAAATATAAATATCATTATACAAGCTTTAAACCCTATAACTACACTGCATAATATACCTTCTACTAGCGGATTATAAGAAACTTCATAGTTATATTCATAATTAAATTGATTATTTGTTATACGTAATCAAGCATCAAAATCAATAAATTGTAAAAGATACATAAAAGGAGAAAGAAAAAAATTGAAATCAAATAAATAACCACCTAAAAATAATATACTATTTAATATACATATAAGTACTATACTAGCATATTCAGCCAAAAAGAAAAACACAAATATAACTGCAGAATGTTCTGTCATAAATCCACTAACTAATTCTGATTCAGCTTCTGCTAAATCAAAAGGAGCTCTGTTAGTTTCTGCAATGGATCCTATAAAGAATATAACAAATATAGGAAATAAGGGTACTATATATCAAATAGCTCTTTGAGCTTCTATAATTACAGTTATATCTAGACTACCAGCTAATAAAACAACTAATAATATAGCAGAACTTAAAATTAACTCATAACTAATTAATTGAGCTGTACTTCTTAATGATCCTAAAAAAGCATACTTAGAATTGGCAGATCAACCTGCTAAAAGTATACCATATGTAGACAATGAAGATACGGCTAAAATATATAGTATACCAAGATTATAATCCATTATTGTTAAACCAGGACCATAAGGTATAATGGCATAACCTAACAATGAAAAAATTAAAGTTATTATTGGACCAAGGAAAAATAATATTAAGTTAGCTTGTGTTGGAGATACATACTCCTTTAATAAAAGTTTAAGAGCATCTGCAAATGCTTGAAGAAGACCATATCAACCTACTGAATTAGGCCCCAATCTTCTTTGCATACTAGCCATTGTTTTTCTTTCAGCTATTGTTACAAAAGCTACAACTAATAAAGCAGGAACAACAACAATTAATACTTCAATTATAGATATTATTGTGGGTAAATATAACATTATATTTATTATAAGCTAAGTCTAAAGTTACAAGAATATATAGCTGCAAAAATATATATAGCTACAAAAATATATAGCTACAAAAATACATATACGTATATATGACATACTTTAGATGATTAGGTTAAATTTAACTATAGATTTAATATAAAAAAAGTTATACAATTTGAATATCAAATATAAATAAGTTAAATATTATTAAGAAAAGATATAAACTACAAAAAATATATAAATCACAGAAAGCTAAAAAAAAAAAATGATTGTATATAACTGAATACAAGTAAGCCGAGTCCTGTTTATGTAATATTAATCTAAACAAAAGCTAAATACAGGCTTTTCAGTTCAAAGTAATAAAAGACTAATAAATTAATTTTTATTATACTTAGTTTCTGTTAATCACCAAGGTTTACACCTATATTTTAAACAAGAATTAAAAAGATATATATATAGATAGCTCCGGACTTCCCTATGATATTTTAAAAATATATTAACTAACATATTAAAAATAACATTTTACAATTTGTATCACAAGTTTTAATATATTTAATATATTTAATATTAAAAGTATATTGAATATAATTTATATTTATATATAAATTTTATATATTTATTTAAAAATGAAAGGGGGTAAATACCTAATTAACCTAATGTAGCACAAAAGGCTGTTGAGCACTCAACCGTAGCATCCTGATATTGAAACCATTCAAGTTTAATAAGATTTATTAAACAATCCGTTTTTACTTCAGCAGCACGAGAATGCAGATATTGATCTTGCATTCTAGCATGCATTACATTTAATTTACCATATTCAAATTGAAGGATATTATATAAATCTCTGTATTGTATCACAAGTACAAGTTTTTCTTGAATTGTATCTCTAATGCTGTAAAATCTAATTTCCTTGGGTGTTATTACAAAGTTTGTGTGATCATATCTCATTGATCAAATTAGTTGTTTTTTTAATGCTGACATAATAACATTGAACTAATGATCATTTAAATAGTATAACACAGGGTTTACTTAAAAACTTAATTTTTGTCTACTATCAATTTTTAACGCATTTTTACCTAATTCAAAAGCAAATCCTAAAGTCAATAATACAAAAAATATTAGCATAATAATTAAACCATATATATCGTTTGTATATCCACTTACAATATAAGGATATACTAGAAGTATTTCTAAATCAAATAACAAGAATAATAGTGCAAATATGAAAAAAGATATACTAAACTGAGTTCTGTTTTGACCTAAAAAAGAATGAAAACCGCATTCAAACACACTATCTTTTTCCTGGTAAGGATTATGTGGAGCTAATATTAAATTAACTACTAATAATATAATAGCTAATAAAGGTATAAATATAAAAAAAAACGTAGTACTGGTCATATTTATATATTAAATAGTATTAGTGCTAATATATTTGACATACTTAATCATTCCTGTGGTATAAAGATGAAAAGAAGGATAATAAGGGTTAAAATAGATATAATTACACTTAAAGAACTAGATATTACAATATTATTAACCTTAAGCATTGTTTTTTTTTTAATTGTTTTTCCGTTACTAATAACGCAGTTTAAACTTAAGTCATTTAAAACAGGATTTAGTTTGTAAGAAGGTTTTTCAAAGAATATTTGTTTTATAACAGCTAGGTAATATACTGCACTTATTACACTAGTTAATATAGCTACTAATGACATAAATATGTATCCATTATCAAGAGCTGCACTCAGAATCATCTGTTTTCCAAAAAAACCTATTAAAGGTGGAACTCCTACAAATGAAAATAAAGTTATACATAAACTTAAAGCCATCATTGGATTTATACAGTAATAACCTTTCAACTGACCTATAAGCTGTATAGGAGAAGTATTTTCATCTTGGTATCTGTATTTATTAACAACTTCTTCATTTTTAGTATATTTTTTAGTATCAACCTCTTTTTTGTCTTCATACACATAACAATATAACGAATAACCTATACTAATTAATAGTATGAAAGCATTTAGATTTGATATAGAGTATTGTATTATATAAAATATAAATGCTTGTATAGATTCTACACTATGTATACTTAATGATAATAATATAAACCCTACATGTGATATAGTACTATAAGCATATAACCTCTTTATTCTAAACTGTCTTAAACCTACTACTGTACCTATAATTAAAGATATTAGAGAACTAAGTAATAAACTAGTAGTCCAAGTAAAATTTATGTCAAAAACTGATTTACTAGTATAATGTACTAATTCTAATAAAAATATAAATATAGATATTTTTGCGATTATGGCCACAAAAGTGGTTACTATGGTTGGAATAGCATCATACACATCAGGACTTCAAAAATGAAAAGGTGCTGCTGAAACTTTAAATAAAAACCCAACAGACATTATCAATAAACTTATATGTATATAATAAGGTTTGTATCAATACAGTATGTTAGTTGACTTATCAATCATAGAAACATCCATATCGGATATATTAATTATTATATAAAGGCTATCTAAATTAGTAGTACCTGAATTAGCATATAACAAACTTGTACTTAATAATATAAAACAAGAAGATAAACCACCTAATAAAAAATACATAAGACCACCAGAAGTGGCTGATTCTGAATTTCTGTATATTGTAGACAATAGATAGAGTCCATAACTTTGTAATTCTATTGATAAAAATATAGAAACCAAATCGTTTGTTGACATTAAAAATAAGGCCCCTGTAACTATAAATAATAATATTAGGGGATATTCTATTATTTTGTACTGTTCAGCCATTTTATTTAAAATACTTGTTTCATAATAAATTAATTTACAATATATTAATTTGTATAATGAACTGTATTCTTGAGTTTTTAAATTTCTAGGGTAAAAAGCTGTTAATACTAATATAATACTGCTTAATAATAATATAAAAATATGAAATACATTAGTAATACATGTGGCATGAAATAAACCCCCAAATAACCCTATACCATTTTCCAAAAAGGAAAAATCTAAATTATTGTATCCTATTAAACAAGAGTAAATTAAAATTGTCATACTTATTCTTGAATATAGTATAGATTTATCTCGTCTTAATGTTACGGCATTCGATAATAATAATAATAATATTGAACTAATGATCATTTAAATAGTACAGGATTTGAACCTATTTATCTATAAAAATTATTTATTTTTTTTTTTATATGTTTTTTTATTTATTTTTATATTTTTTTATATGTTTTTTTTTTATTTATTTTTTATTTATAGATAATTCTATTAAACTATTTTCTAATAAACTAGTTACAGGTACTATAACTAAAAAATATGAAAAATAAATTATTGTTGATATTTGTCCAAATTCTATGAATGGAGATTCAACGTGTTTAGCACCTAGTTGCATTAAAACTAAGAAATTGGCTATAAAAATATAAAAAGCTATTTTACTTAATGGTCTGAATTGTATACCTCTTGATCTACTTAAATCAGTAAATGGCATAACTAATAATATTAATATTGCACTGAACATTGCAATAACACCCAATAATTTATTAGGTATAGATCTTAATATAGCATAAAATGGTAAAAGATCGATAATAAATCAACACACATACAAAAAAGTGTTATTATGTTTAACAATAAGTATGTGAATGGCAGCTTTAAAAACCTAATTTATATAACATTTCTTTAATAAAATATGTACCAACTAAGGATATTAAAATATCCTTAGATTCCTTAAAATATAAATACGAGGTTTCTTATCTCTGTTATAATGAATTGAACATTTAAGATTCAATTTATCTTGCAATGTAAACATTAATTTGTCCACATATTCATTAGAAAAAGAGTAAACACTTAGATGTAATCCATCCCCATGACGACTTCCATAATCCATTATCCAAAAGGGGTTGATAGTTCATAAATATTACAGGGTACTCTTTTTACATTTTACATTTAACAAATAAAACATTTCTCTAAATTCATTAAAACAGGGAAGTTGCATAGTTGTGAAAGATATAGCACTATATATTTTTTAGTTCTATTGTCTCTAATTAATCTAGATTGAGATATATAATCTTTAGCACAAAAAGGTATAAAGAAACTATATACATAATTAAAATATTCCTTATGTGCTATTGCAGTCTGTGCATAGACCAATCTAGAATTACCAGTAGTCTTACTATGTGGCCATCACCGAATAATACACCCACTAATATATCCTTTATATAATCAGGTATTGTTATTAAAATATTTTCAGCTTATGATAAACTTGTAACACCTTTTGTATAACGAGCTGCAAAAAAACATAATGACAACACATAAAGGGATAATGGGGTAAAAACAATGTTGATTTTATAAATACATACATGTATATTTATATTCATTATATCACTATAATGTTTGGACTATATCTTCATTTTTAGTATTATATAAAATACTAAAAAGTCTCGCGTGTAGTCTCTGAAGATCCCATAAGATTCCAAAATCCTATGGTTTCCTGCTGATTGTCTATTAAATATAGAGTTTCCAGCAAATAGCGAGATTAAGTGACATCTTTTATCACTCAGGTACTATAGCAGCAGGTGTTTGCATAGGATTTGCCATAACATAATTTTCACTATCACCTAAAACATTAGGCATAAAGAACACAAAGGTTGATAATACTACTATAAATAAAAATATAGTTATTAAATCTTTAAATATATAATATGGTGCAAAAGGTATTCTATCATAATTACCTGAAACACCTAAAGGATTACCAGATCCTGCACTATCATGTAATACAATTAAATGCATTAAAGCCAAAGCGGCTAATATAAAAGGTAATACAAAATGTAATGAGAAAAATCTATTTAAAGTTGCATTATTTACAGAGCATATGTGTTGGTAATTACCATATTTAATATAAATATTAAATACTCTTATTACACCCAATAAATTTCTTTATTGATCGGACTATATCTTGATCTCTCCTATAATTTTTCCATGTGCGCTGTACTAAAGCTAGGCGGTAATATCTAGGATTTATTTAGTAGTTTGAAGGTATTTTAATTTTTTCTGAATATCTAGGTATTGTACGTAATTGTTTTAATCATAGTAAATATTGTAATTTTTTGTTACCTAATAGCTTGACAGGTGCATTATTTAAGAATTTAATTACATTTTCCAATGATCTTACACTTGACACCTTCATCTTGTAACAATTTGTCTTATCAATGTACACAGTAGTGGTAAAGGATAGGTATTTACAAATAGCAGCTATCAATACTTGTCCATTTTTCTGAGCCATATCAAAACTAGCTACAAAATAATTTTCATTCTTGTTCAGTTTATATACACTGAAACAACCTTCAGCTTCTATAAATCCTACTAACCAAGCAGAAAAATACTGTGTATTTATGATAAATTCTACAGAATGTAAATTCACATCACTTCTAATATATTCAGGCAAATTATCTGAATATATAATACCTGTTATTAATCCGTCTCTAAATCTTAAATAATCATATTGTTTATTAGAAAACATAGGATATTTATCGAATACAGGTATTATAATATTTTTCAAATGGTTTTTATTTCTAATTCTTAAAGATACCATTTCTATTCCATTCCTGTTTCTAAAACTTACAACACCTATACCTAATATTTTTTTAATTTTATATATCAATTGTACGTCCCTAATAGATAATTCAATACCTAATTCATACGTTAAATATTTACCTTTTTTAGTGATGGAAAAAAATCCATCACCCTCAAATAAACCTACTAAATAAGCGTATGTGAGATCTCCTGCGTGTAGTCTCTGAGAGGCTTCTAAAGTATGCAAACTTCTCACCCCTGCTGGTTTTCTCCATGTCATTGCAATTTTTACGAATGTAATTGAGATAATAACCAAGAACAATTCGTATGCAAATCCTAAACTGGGAGATGTTCCAGCATTAAGCAGGATTTTTAACACTACGTCACCGTAGTGTGGTTCATCTGTGTTTAAACCACCTCAAATAAATTCAACTATATCTTGTCCAACTCAAGGAATTGCACTCATAAGGTTAGTAATAACTGTTGCACCTCATAATGACATTTGCCCATACGGAAGAACATAACCCAGGAAAGCTGTAGCCATCATTAATATAAATATAATAGTACCAATAATTCATACTAAAGTTCTAGGAGCTCTATAAGATCCATAGTATAAACCTCTTCCTATGTGTAAGTAAACTAAAAAGAAAAAAGCTGAAGCTGTGTTTGAATGTAAATAACGTATTAATCACCCATTATTAACATCTCTCATAATATGTTCAACTGAATTGAATGCTTCTAAAACGCTAGGGTTGTAATGCATTGCTAGCGTTACACCAGTAACTATTTGTATAACTAAGCAAAAGGCTAACAATGAACCAAAATTCCACAAATAACTTATATTTGATGGTTGTGGTGAATCTATCATGTAAGAATTAACCATTTTTAAAATGGGATGACTTTTTAATATTCTCATTAAAAAAATAAATCAAAAACATATTTTTTTTTGCTTAATAAAAAAGAGTGTTTAGTAAAATAAGCATTATAAAGTTTTATTATTAATCTATGTAATATTTATGTAAATATTAAATACTATATTAATATAATTTAAAATTTGAAGTAATAAATTAACTTGCGAATGCCATAGCTACTTCAACGATAGAGTCTTGGTATTGATACCATTCAACGTTAATAAGGCCAATTAAACTTTCCATTTCTGTAACCACTTGGTCGGCACGACTTGTATGGCCAGAATCTTGGAAACTAGAATGCCTTATATTTAATTTACCGTATTCCAATTGAAGTCTAATATAGGATGCTCTACATTGGTTAGCAAATTCTAATTTTTGTGCAATTGTATCGTGAATAGGAAAAGGTCTACATTGATCCAAAGGTCTATCAAAGTTATCCACGTCATATCTCATAGATCATTGTCTTAATTGTGTTTTTGTTCTTAACAGTGCTATCATAATAAAAAAAAATTGTTTTACGTTAAAAAAAATAAAAGTTTTATTTTTACGTAAATTAATATGTTATTCACATATTACAAAATATAATTTATTAATAAAGATATATTAATATATTTTTATTAATGTGTATAAAATTTATTATACACTACTATTAATTATTATAGTTATAAAATTAAATAATAGTTTATAAATATAAAAACGTAACTTATTTATAGTTCCTTATGTATATAGTTATATATCTTTATATTTTTTTATATATAAAATATTATATATTTAAATGTATTATCATCTTATCTATTAATACTTTTTTAAGTTTTGTGCCTATTGTTCTAGTAATCAAGCTAGAAATTTTTCCAATGATACTGATTGTATAACTATAGGCATAGAGCTATGTAATATACCACATATTTCTGAACATTGACCATAATATGTACCTAGTCTATTTATAAGAACAGAAAATTGATTTAATCTACCAGGGAAAGCATCACATTTAATTCCTAATGCAGGAACAGCAAATGAATGTATTACATCTGCAGCTCCAACTATAAATCTGGTATGTGTTAATTCAGGAAGAATTACTCTATTATCTACTTCTAACATTCTTAAGGCTCCTTTTTCTAAGTCTGATTCTGGCACTAAATATGAATCAAATTCTATAAATGAGTCATCACTACTTAAAAAATCCGGATATTGATAACTTCAATATCACTGGTGACCTTCTGCGTATAATGTTATAGATGGATCTGTTACTTCATCCATTAAATATAATAGTTTAAAAGATGGAAAAGCAATTAATATTAATATTAATGCAGGAGTTATTGTTCAAATTAGTTCTATTAAAGTACCATGGTTTAAATATTTATTACTTATTGAAGATTTACTGCTAACAAAATTTCTAACAACTGATAGTATTATTCAACCTACACCAAATAAAATTATTGCTAAGTAATACATAATATTATCGTGTAGCTCTACTAGAGCTTCCATTTGTGGACTGGCACTATCTTGAAAATATACACCTCAAGCTCTTGGTGCATCACAAAAATCTATGCAACTATTAAAAATATAATTAACTATAAAGGAAATAGTAATAATTAAAGAATCTGCTGAACTTTGTAAAGGTAAACTTACAAAAGCATGAGGTTTTGGAGGACTTTGTAAACATCATTCTAAACCAGGATAAGCTCTATTTATAAGTGCTTGATATGTATCAGTAAAGAATTGAGGTATTGCTCAAGGATACCTTGATACAGCATTACCCTCTACTAGTTGTAAATATACAATATGTAAAAATAATATTGTAGCAACAACAGATATAATTGAACCAAAACTACTTATTAAATTTCAACCTGCAAAAGCATCAGGATAATCACTTATTCTTCTAGGCATTCCTTGTAGTCCTAGGAAGTGTTGTGGAAAGAATGTAACATTAACTCCTATAAATAAAATTCAGAAATGAACTTTAGATAATAATATGTTATAATCTAAACCTAATATTTTAGGTATTCAGAAATATCATCCACTAAATAATGCAAATACAGCTCCCATACTTAATACATAATGGAAATGAGCTACAACATAATATGTATCATGAAATGCTATATCTAATGAAGCATTAGCTAAAACAACTCCACTAAGTCCACCTATAGTGAACATAAATACAAAACCTAATGCAAATAACATTGAAGGTGTTAAATGAATAGATCCTCCGTAACAAGTAGCTAATCATGAGAATATTTTAATACCTGTTGGTACTGCAATTATTAATGTAGCAGCTGTGAAATAAGCTCTTGTATCTACATCTAAACCAACAGTATACATGTGATGACTTCAAACTACAAACCCTAATATACCAATAGAACACATAGCATACACCATACCAAGGTATCCAAATACACTTTTATTTGAACTAGCTGATATAGTAGTACTAATTATTCCAAAACCTGGAATAACTAATATATAAACCTCAGGATGACCAAAGAATCAAAAAAGATGTTGATATAATATAGGATCACCTCCTCCTGCTGCTTCAAAGAATGATGTGTTAAAATTTCTATCTGTTAGCACCATAGTAATTGCACCGGCAAGTACAGGTAATGATAGTAACAGTAAAACAGCTGTAATAACAACTGCTCAACCAAATAAAGCTAATTTATGTAATCTTATACCAGGACTTCTCATATTTAATATTGTTGTTATGAAGTTCATAGCTCCTAGTAAACTACTAACACCAGATAAATGTAACCCAAATATAGCTAAATCTACACTAGGCCCACTATGACTTTGTATACCTGATAAAGGTGGGTAAAGTGTCCACCCTGTACCTGCTCCATTTTCTATACCACTAGCAAATAAGAATAATATAAGACTAGGAGGCAGTAATCAAAAACTTATGTTATTAAGTCTAGGGAATGCCATATCAGGCCCCCCTACTATTAATGGAAGTAAGAAATTCATTGTACTACAATCGTTAGATTGTATTTGGACTATATCTTCATCCACTGATTTAATCTAATGGAGCATAACGTGTAGTCTCTGAGGATCCTACATAAAATATATTTTTTTATTTTCGTTTCCTGCGGATTATCCATTGTAACTATTTTTATTAATTTTTAGGGTCATGTACATTTAATAAAAAATCTTTAAGTATAAACTTTCATAACTCCTATAATAAAACTTTAGGAACTTCCCGCATATAGTTATGTTTTAATAAGTAATATTACTATTACCTTCGGCAATTTCTTTTTTTTTACAAAAATGCAAATACAAAAAATTTTAAACAATAGAATCTAAATGTGAAAAATAAAATTGTGTACGTTTTTTATTAAATTGAGCTTTTATTTTCTCAATCTCCAATATATCTTCAACAGTTAAAGGTTTACCTGCACGTAATATAATCTCTTGAACTACATGTCTTCAATCTTTATAAGCTAAATACTTTGAAGAATACAAAGGATAACGATCAAAATATTCTATAACTTTAGTATGACTTTGTATATTGTGTGATACAACCATATAAGAATAAAAAATTTTATCCTTTTGCTCTCTAGATCTAGAATATAGATTAACTTCTAAATATCTAGCTATAATACTCAATATATTAAAATAACTAGTACTTCCTTGTTCTACTGAACAATATCTATGGTAATTTTGTCTCAATTCTATACGAAAGAAAACCTGTACTCTTTTTGTAGTAATTGCACCTTTTTTCTTTCTATCTACTAAATTTATACTAAAATTACCATCTCCATCAGTAAAACCAGCTAATCATGCATTACTATTTATAGGTGATTGATCTAAACCTAAAGGTTCTATATTAATATTATAAAAACCATTATACCATTTTATTGCACGATGTAATGCTTCTATTTTAGGTGTACGCATATAACCGTTTATAAGATTAATAATTTTTATAACATCTTCTATTTTTTGAATATGTCATATAACACAACCTTGTTGTGGTTTATTATACAATTTACCTACTTTAATTATAGACATTAATTTTTCAGCTAAAGGACTATCATTTAAACTAAATACTATTAGTATTTTGGGTAAATATTTTTTAGCTTTTGAATCTTTATCATGTATAGCAAAAGACCCATCTGCTTCTATTAACCCTGCTAAATAAGCCCCTAGTTTTAATCTTAATTTTGGCTCTTCAATTTTTGAATCTAATGTTGTATATTTTTGCATTTGTATACTATTTTTTTTGATTTTACCGAAACCTCCTATTAATGCTGGCATGACCATAAAGAAAATCATTATTATAGCATGAGCTGTTATTATGCTATTATATAATTGATTATCGGCTATATATTGAACACCGGGTCCTGATAACTCTAATCTGATCAATACAGAAAAGGCAGTACCTATCAACCCTGAAAATAGCGCAAATATTAAATACAATGTTCCAATATCTTTAGCATTTGAAGATAAAAATCATCTTTCCATTCACATAGATATTGCAGATGTACTTATATTTTGTGCTTCTTTATATTCATTTTGTAAATATTCTGAATAACCATTATATTCATTTTTTAAATTTTTCGAGGCAAATATATTATCTATATACATAAGGAACTATAAATAAGTTACGTTTTTAAAAATAAAACTTTTATTTTACGCAAACATATATATATATGTATTATTTACATAATCCATGTTATAGTATAGTATTTAATTATGTTATAATATTTAATTATGTTATAATATTTGATTATGTTATAATATTTTTATATTAATTTATTAATAAAAATATATAAATATATTTTTATAAATTTGTAAAATGTTTATTATGCATTTCTATTAATATCTATAAAGATATTATATAATAGAATTAAAATAACTCTATTATACTAATTTTATATGGCTAACCGAACTCGAATCGATACACTATAAACTTATTATATTTTGTTATAAAATTAAATAAGTTTATGATTAGTGTTTATAATTATATGTGTTTAATTTTATGTTTATATTTTTATATTATTTTATACTTTATGTTTTTATAATTTTATGTTTTCGAACGGGTGTGAAGTAATACATTTCATAATCATTCCGTTTGATAACAGCGGTCTCGGTTAAATAAGCATATTAATTTCACCGTATTAAGGGCGTCCCTTTTTTATACGAGACTGTCATAAAACTCGTAGCGATATATGTGGAATAAATAATTTAGCAATTTTATATACTTTAGACTCTCACTCAACATCAATAAGTTATTGTCTCTCATTTCTGTATTTCACGATTATTATAATTAAACCTTTTTAATTATTTTTGTTACAGAGAATATCCGATTCGAACGGATGTGATTTTTCAATCAAATAAGTTTCAAGCTTATCACTTTAGACCACTCAGTCAATTCTCTTTTTTTTATTTTTTACCCTTTTTAATTATTAAATCTATATACTCTATTAAATCATCTAAATTTACTAATACTGTTGTCTTATTTAAATGATCTACTATATCTAAACAAGTATCAACCCCTTTATAATTTGAAGAATTTCTATACTCTCTTCAATGCTCATTTAATGAATGAAATTTATCTTTTATTTCATACATAGTGTCCCCTACACCTAAACTATTATCTATAATAGCACAAAAATCCCCCCATTCTTTAAATAAGAAACTTGAACTAAAACCACTCTTTAATATTAAATGCCCTACTAAACTATTACTAAATATATTTGGATAACTTATATAATTATATACTATCTCATTACTATCTTTCTTTAATAACCTAAATGTAACTAAATACACATATTTGTCTTTCTTACCTATAATTTCTTTAACACGAACATTTCTACCTCCTTCTTTTATTATTTCATTAAAGAAACCTTCATCTAAAACTGCATGCAACATAGGAGAATAAAAAACAGGATCATCAATTCTAATTCTAATACTATTCATATATATAATTTATTATTTTTTTTTATAAACACAACACTAGATTTTAAGGTTCTAGATTAACCTAAAATATATATACTAATATAATATATACTAATATAATATTTATATCAAAATGTTTATAATATGTCTTTATGTATACATATATAAAACTTTGATTCATATAGCATATTACCATAATATGATCCAAGACGACCATAAGAAACATTACTATATATTATATTAAACAATTCTTCCATTAATTTATCCCTTTTATCAGAACCTAATAAAGTAAATGGGACTGTACTTATTCTTTCTATCTCTTGTGTAGATACACGTATTATATATATATCTATACAATAGGATTCTTTTATCGATATTTTAATATCCTTTAATTTATCCTTAAAAACACCTAATTCAAAACTATCCAATTCAAATATAATTTTTTTATTTTTTTTCATAATTTTTTTTTATATAAAATCTAAAACTCAACACTAGATTGTTTTAACTTATAAATAAGTCTAGATACCTTATCTACAGTAACATATTTATAGTAAATATATTCACTATTAATTATTATTATTGTACATTAATGATAAATTAAGTTCTAGATAAACCTTTTATACTTAATCAAAATTCATTAGAAATCAAATATGTAATTAATATATTTACATATTATTTTACACCATAAAACTTGTAGACAAATATAGATAAATATCTAAAAGTAATTCTAAACTTATTTAAAAATAATTCTAAACTTATTTAAAAAATAATATCAGTTATTTTATTCATTATTTTCCCTCTTTTAGATTTATTAACATAAACATGTTTATTATTAAAATAATCTTGATTTCCAGGATGTCTATGAGTATAATGATTTATTTCACTATCCTTCATAGGATAAATATCACCTAATTTAGTAGAATCTGATAATCTATTTCTAGATTTACACTCCTCTTTATAAATACCTTTATAATATCTTGAATAATTTTCTTCATCTCAATTAATTTCAGAATTACGATTATTATCATAACACAAGTTTTGATTATTAACATCATTTTGATTATGACTATTTAAAACATTATAAGATAATGGAGATCATGGATTAAACTCTTTTTTTTTAATTTTATCATTTCCATCTAATTCATCTGGTTTAGGACGATAAGGAATATATCTATGTTCCTTTCTACCAACAGAATTACCTTCAACTGGTTTAGGACGATAAGGAATATATCTCTGTTCCTTTCTATCAACAGAATTACCTTCCAACTCATAAACACTTCTACTATCCAACTCAGGAACAGCAGGAACTTCAGGAACAGAAGTAATAGTTCTTCTTCCACCCACATCAACTCTATTTGTCCTAGGTAAAATATCTTTATTTTTTCTACCTTCAAAACCACTTCTAGTTTTTATATCTCTTCTTAGATTTTTTGAATCATCACTTTTAATCCTTCTAGTTTCAGAATCACTTTTAATCCTTCTAGTTTCAGAATCATTTTCATATAATCCTGAAGGTCTAATTTTACCACTTTTTCCATATAAACCTTGCATTGCAGAAGGAACAATGCAAGGTTTATATGATGGTTCTCGTATTAGTTCTCATATTAGTTCTAATGAAAATCTTAGTCTTTATATTAAGTTAAAATCCAGAGTATATTGAATTTTTGTTAAGCAGGGTAGTCATAAATATAGTTGTTATAATCATTTTTCAAATAGTATAGATAATAAATTTAGTATTAGAGGTGAGTTTAAAAAAGATATAAAAAATGTATTTAAATCTAAATAATTAAAAATGTATTTAAATCTAAAAAATTTAAATAGTAATCAGTCAAACGTATTAGTTGATATAAGTTTAGTCTGTGTTGTGTTTATTAAAATAAGAAAAAAAAAAGTTAATATGAATTATAATATAAATAAAAGTATGGGTTTACAAGATATTTCTTTTGATTTGGGTCGTGTGGGCAGTGAAAATTTTCCAAGTTTAAGTAGTTTCATTGAAATTTTTCTTAATAATGAAAACATTGACTTCAGTTTAAATTATTGTTTATTCATAAAGTTAATAGATAAAAATGGTTATTTTATATTATTAGAAGAACCATATATATTTTCATTAAGTAACTTTGATGTGGATCAATTTAAAGGGCTTTATAGTGATGTTATAAATTTAATAATTGATTGTCAAAATAAAGAATTCTCAGAAGATTTTAGTGGTGATTTTCGTACTATACAATTGTGTTTTGGTGCTAAATCTGAATATGATAATGTTCATGATATTGCAAGAAAGGTATTGCAATATTAATTATATGTATTAAATTAGGTAAAGGTGGTAAATAATATGTTTGTGTAAAATTATATAGTGTTTTGTATATTATATATGTGTTTAAATTAAAGTATTTGTTTTATTATATGAAAAAAAAAATCATAAATATTTGTGTTTCAATGTTGAATAGTTTGTATATAGGATATAAAATTCCTTTATTACCACATAATATAAATAGATTTTATAAAAATGTGGTAATAAGGATTCTAAGATGTTTAGGTGGTGTTTGCTTCATTCTGTATGTAACAGGTGGTTATTTATTATTATCTGATAGTATAATAGATTTAGTATTATTTATGGTTATTGTACATACAATTAATGTAATTATTCTTTTAATATGTAAGATTGTATATACATGAAATTTAAAGGTATTTAAATCTATTAGTGGTGTAAATACTATTAATAAATATGTAATATGTTTAATAGTGTTACTTAGAATTGTTATTTTATTAGTGCTGGAATGTATAGGTATATTGGGAGTAGAAACAAGTTTATACTTTGATATATGTAATTATATATATGATATTAGGGGTTGTTCTAAGAAAAGATAAATTTATTTTTAAATTTGATATTATAAAAAAAAAATTTATATATAAAATATATAAAAAAAAAATTATATATAAAATATATATAAAAAAAAATATTTATAAGTTTCTAGAATTCTAATCTAGAGTTGTGTTAATGTTAATGTTAATAGTGATAGTGGTGGTGATGGTAACATTACTAAAGTTAAATAATGAATCAAATTCAAGTATATCTTATTCAATAAAAAAAAGGTGAGTAGAAGGAGTTCATTTAATTATCTGGCTTTTATAAAGTTAGTGTTGTGTTTTAAATATAAATATAATGAAAAAAAAAATGAATAGTGTTATAAATTTAAATGGTGTTAATTTTGAAAATGATAAATTTCAAATTGTAAAAGAACAAAAAAAATTGGCTAATGTTTTGTATTTTGGTTGTAATGATTTTATGGATTTGGAATTATTTATACAAAAATTATTTATATTAGAATTTGGGTATAAATATATAATATTAGTTAGAGTATCATATCTTGATATGTCTTGTGATAAATCTGAATGGAAAACTATAGGGGAACAAATAATTATTAAGGATTTAAATTCAAATAGTTTTAAAATAATCGTGGGGAATCTACATAGAACTATTTTAAGTAGGTTGGAATATAGTATGGATAAATATGGATATGATGTAATGCGTATTATAGGTTTTCAAATAATTATCTATAAAACAGGTAAGGATATTGTAATAAAAAAACATAAAATAAATAATAGTTCATTTGATGAAAGTAAAGATTTAGTAAATATGTCAGATTTAACTAAAAGTGTTAATAAAATATATCCTATAACAAATGTTAGGAATGATTTTGGTATCTTATTGAAAAAAGAAGTTAATAAAGATATAGTTGAATCTATTACATTCTTAGATGGTTCTAAAATAGACTTTCAAAGTTGTGTAAATTTATATTCTAAGAAATATATTTTTAATTCAAAAATGAGTTTTTATCAAAGAAAATTGGATAATTCAAACCACATATTTGTAGTTGAAAATCTTGATTGTTCAACACAATCTATATATATATTATATAATATACTAATTTTATACGGCTAACCGAATTCGAATCGATACACTTCGCTTGGAAGGCGAAAGGTCTACCAGTTAACCTACAGCCGTTTATCATACATACTTTATTAATATATATAATTTTATGTTTATATTATTATGTTTTTATATTAATATGTTTTTATACTTTATGTATTTGCATTTTTTATGTATTAAATACGTTTTTAATACTTTATATTAAGACCCTCAATAATAGATAGATATGAATAAAAATAATCAAACAACATCAACAAAATGTCAGTAAAGTATACCGGCTTCTAGCCCTAGATGATGATTATCTGTTAAATGGTAAGCTAATAAACGCCATAAACCTACAGCTAAAAATGCTGTACCTATCATTACATGTAGACCATGAAAACCAGTTCCAAAGTAAAAACAAGATCCAAATGCTCCATCTGTTATTGTAAAAGATGAAACTGAGTACTCTATTCCTTGGAAAGCTGTAAATATAACAGCTAAAATAATAGTGAAAACTAAACCGTATAACGCTCCTCTTCTATTACCTTGTATTAAAGAATGATGAGCATATGTTACTGTAACACCTGATGATAATAAAATTACTGTATTAAGTAAAGGTAATTCAAAGGGATTAATCGCCTCTATACCCATAGGTGGTCACATTGCTCCTAATTCAACAGTAGGAGAAAGAGCACTATGAAAGAAAGTTCAAAAAATTGCTACAAAAAATAAAGCTTCTGACACTATAAATAGGGCCACACCCATGTTAAGTCCTCTTTGAACTGCTAAAGTATGATTACCTATATATGTACCTTCAGATATAATATCACGAAATCAAAATGACATAGATAATACCAAGGTAAAGAAAGCTAATGTAAGAAAATATTCTGAATTATTAAATCCATGAAAAGATAAAACACCTGAAGTAGTAAGAGTTAATAAACTAATACTAGTGTACAATGGTCAAGGAGAAGGAGAAACTAAATGAAAAGGATGAGCTTGAAAATTACTTCTGTGTATATTTAACAAAGATTATAATTATATAAGGGTTTCAATAATTACTAAAATATATAGTAATAATACGTTAAGCCAGGAGAGAAAATCGAATTCTCATTATTAATGCATGAAATTAATGTTCTAACCAATTGAACTATCCTGGCTTGGTTAAATATATATTAATTCATTAAATAGGGAGGATACCCTGAATTGAACAGGGAACTTACTGTGCCACATACAGTTGTTCTACCTATTGAACTATATCCACCTTTATTTTTATAAAATATTTATGTTGAGGTGATTCGAACACCTATAAATAAATACCAAAAATTTATGACTTACCGATTAGTCTACAACATATTTATAGTTATATTTAACTATAGTATTACTAGTAATACTTAAATATATATGATAATATGGGTAGTAAGACTTGAACTTACATGAGATAATTTCACCCCGTCCTAAGCGGGACCTGTCTACCAATTTCAGCATACCCATTAATATGATAATATATATAATTTTATAAAACCATATAAAACTTTAACCATATAAAAACTTTAAATTTAAAACTATATAAAACTTTTTTCATCGTTTTTATATTTTCATTTTTAAATATTTTTTTGTTTTGTCTTTTATTTTTA
>Ga0209152_10000116_pt1 | contig 40587 bp, 32 predicted proteins | sample GraSoiAngelo_107_FD_185873 | JGI IMG/M metagenome (GOLD analysis project Ga0209152, IMG submission 185873) | Grasslands soil microbial communities from the Angelo Coastal Reserve, California, USA - 14_0903_09_30cm (SPAdes) (version 2) | ecosystem: Environmental > Terrestrial > Soil > Grasslands...
CGAATGCCCGCGAAGACCTGGATATCTTCCATGATTGCGTAGCCGTGCTTATCCCCATCGGCTAGGCTTGCGAGAATGAGAATGGTTGGATCTTGCATGGTTACTACGCCTTGCGTAATAACGTACCGCGTAGTAGCCAGGCTCGTCAAGCCCAGGATTGCCAGATTCTTGCATCGTCTCATAGCTGCTGACAAAGGCCTCGTCATGCGAGTAGGACGTGGTCTCTACGTCGCTCGCGGTTCGCGCCCAACCCAACATCACAGTCTTGCACAAGTCTCCAAGCGTGTCCCTCACGGGATCGTTTGTCTGCTACCGACGCTCCGTTTTCACGACCTCACAACACAGTGGCCTGTTCCAAGTGTGGCTCGCAATCAGTGACAAGGCTCGACTTCCGAAGACCGACAGCCCGCCGCTGCGCATAGTTCGATTCTCACAAAAAATGCCCGCCTACGGAGTTCAAGAACACCTCATCGATGGCGTCAGTGTCCGCATCTTCTCCCCGGCAAAAACAGTCGCGGATTGCTTCAGATATCGAAACAAAATCGGGCTCGACGTTGCGCATGAAGCCCTTCGCGAATCCAGACGCAAGCGCCGAGTGACTTCGGACGAACTCTGGCAAGCCGCCAAGCCTGTTCGCCGAAATCATGAGCCAGGCTGTCGAGGATAACGGTCTGGTTTTCGATCCTAAATCCCTTCGCGTCGAGAGGATTAAGGAACAGCAAGAGTACGAGGGTCTCCGCGTCAATCTCGTGGCTCGCCTAGAGCGCGCAAGAATTCACATGCAGATTGACATTGGCTTCGGCGACGTGATCGTGCCCCTGCCAAAAGAGATTCAATACCCGACGCTACTGAATTTTCCAAGCCCGCGCCTGCGAGCATACCCACGGGAAGCAGTTGTCGCGGAAAAACTCGAAGCCCTCGTGAAACTGGAAATGGCTAACACTCGGATGAAGGATTTCTACGATCTATGGAGACTGTCGCAAGTCGATTTTGATGGCGCGCTTCTGACCGAGGCCATCAAAGCAACTTTCCAGCGAAGAGGAACTCAAGTGCCATCCAACACGCCGCTGGCCCTAACGGATGAGTTCGCGCGAGACGCGCAGAGGGCCAGACAGTGGCAAGGCTTTCTCAACAAGAGCGGTCTTGACCACGAGCAAGCTACCTTCATTACGTAACCTCCGATCTTGCTAGATTCCTTATCGCACCACTGCAAGCGGTAACGATCGCGCAGCCATTCACGATGGCTTGGCCCAAAGGCAGTTCGTGGTCTTCCCGGAACAACCGGATATGGCGTCGATATTACGCTGCCACGAGGTAAGACATATTTTCCAGCGCACTGCCCTGACTTCAAACCTGTGACGGCGTCGAGACCTCTTTCATCTTTGGGACATGGAGAGGGAGTTTGTTCAGGGTTCGCTTCGCCGCTTCAGCAAAGAACGATAGACAAGTTGGACAATTTCTAGCTGTTGCCAAACATCACGCAATCGCAATGTGAGTCTATGAGAGAACGATTGTCGTGGAGGTGGTAGAGATCAACTGGGAGGATAATACCCGAACGGCGAAAGCACTCCACGATACCGACGTACTCGCTCTTGTTACTGGACGGGGCCCGGTCAGTCCGTTCACGACCCAAGTACAAGATCGAGGCGCGCAGCTTCGGCGAACGCTCGAAAGTCCCGGTCTCGAGTGAGGAGAGGAACGCCTCCGTCGATGCAGCTTTGGGCAATCAGAGCGTCGCCGAGGCGTGCCTTGCGGCGCTTCGCCAGCACCTCCGCTCGCAACTCTCCCGCTCGTTGCCAATAGCCAGATCCGACCTCGATCAGAGGCACTTCTGAGAGCGTTTCGGCAACACCTGTAGGGAGCTTCGGGTCGCTTAACAGCTCGGTGAGCACAACGGGGACCATAACCACCTGCCGGTCTTCCAGTGCTTTGTCGAGGAGCCGTGCATCCTCGCCTGCGCCGCCTTCTAAAAAGGCAACCCATGTGCTCGTATCGGCCGCGATCATCGGTCGGCTTTCAGTTCTGCTAACGTGCGCGTGAAGCGAACCTTGCCCCGGAGTTGGCGTAGGCGAGCGTAGGTCCTCGATGCCGCAACTAGCTGCAGCCCGGTACGGACGGTTTGGGTGATACCAGTGCCACTGGCTCGTCGCGCTTTCTTGAGAAGCTCGAGCGGTACCTCCACGGTGATCTTACGCGCTGTCTCCATCGTATCTCATCATACCATACTCAAGACCAGTGCTGAATATGGTATCTCCTATCCTACTCGCCAAGTTGCGTGCCGCGCATTGGGTCGAGAGCCGAATGCTTGGTTTCATCGCGATTCGCCGCGATTGATCTGATATCCAGACACTTGACAAAAACATCTTGCGAGCGTAGATAGGTAGGGTGTCTACGGTAGACAATCAACAGGACGCCCTCGAACTGCTCCAAGGCACGCTTGAAGTGCTCATTCTTCGCAGCCTGCAGGCTGCACCGAATCACGCCTACGGCATTTCGCAATTTCTCGAGCGCCAATCCGAATGCGAGTTTCTCGTGGACAATGGCTCGCTTTACCCCGCGCTCCAACGCCTGCTGCAAAGGCGCTGGATTGCGTCGCAATGGAAAAAATCCCCCAACGGACGCCGCGCCAAGTATTACCGCTTGACGGCTCTGGGCCGCACGCAACTGGTCGCCGCAAAATCCAGATGGCTGCGCTTCGTTGAAGCCATGGGGCGCATCCTGGCCCCGCAGAGGTGAACCATGCGCGAATGGTGGTCGAAACTCGCTCGAGCCCTGCATCTTCGCCGCGGACTCGATGACGATCTGTCCGACGAGATGCGCGCGCACCTCGAGCTCATGACCGACGACAATCTCGAACGCGGTATGCCTCCCGGCGAAGCTTGCGCTGCTGCTCGCCGTCATTTCGGGAACCTGACGCGCACGCAAGAAAGGGCGCGCGAAGCCTGGCAGTTCTCGAGACTCGAAACATTCCTACAAGACATTCGCTATGGTCTGCGTGGCATTCGCAAAGCCCCAAGTTTTTCCCTGGTTGTCATTTTCACGCTCGCGCTCGGCATTGGCGCCAACACCGCAATTTTCAGCGTCGTTTATTCCGTGTTGTTGCGACCGCTGCCCTATCCGCACGGCGAGCGCCTCGTTCGATTAGGTGAGTCCACGGCGCAGGCCTCTGGAATCGCGGTGACGTGGGTCAATTTTCAGCATTGGCGGGCGGAAAATACCACGTTTGAGGACATGGCGGCGATCACAGGCGCAGGGATGACTTTTACGGGTCGCGGCGATGCTGTCGTCGTGAACACCCGTCTGGTGACGATTAGCGCGTTTCGGCTTACTGGCATGACGCCGATGTTGGGGCGTCTTTTCACAGATGCCGACGACAAGCCCGGCGACGCGCCAACCGCGATCGTGACTGCTGACTTCTGGCAGAGCAGGCTAGGCGGTGATCCTCATGTGATTGGTGAATCGCTGGAGTTGGACGGCACACCCTACGAGATCATCGGCGTGCTAAGTCCAGGACGGAGATTCCTGTGGCGATCCGCTGAAGTGTATTTGCCGCTTGGGCGAACGCAAAACCCCGCTGAGAAACGAAGCGAGCATCGCTCCATCGGTGGGCTTGGCCTCCTCAAACCAGGAATAACGGCCACAGAAGGAAAGGCTAACCTCGACGCCATCATGCAGCGGCTGGCGCTCAGCGATCCTGGCCCTGAGGATGACCATCGCAGCTACGTGAGCTACCTCGCAGAAGACATAACGGGCGGCGAACTGCGCACCACGCTGCTCATTCTGATGGGCGCCGTCGGCCTCGTGCTTCTCATTGCGTGCGCCAACGTCGCAAGCCTGCTGCTCGTGCGCAGCACGGCGCGGGCACGCGAAATCGCCGTTCGCGTGGCCATCGGTGCGGACCGGCCGCGTCTCGCCCGCCAACTTCTCACGGAAAACCTAGTGCTAGCCGTGATTGGCGGAGCACTCGGACTCCTTTTGGCGGCTTGGTGCTTGCGCACACTAATCTTGATTGGGCCGCGCAGCATTCCCCGCCTCACGGACGCCACGCTGGATCTTCCCGTGTTGCTCTTCGCCACCGTGGCTTCCATCCTGGTCGGATTGCTGGCAGGAGTTGCTCCCGTCTTAAATGCCGGGAAGGTTGACCTCATCACGGCACTCAAGGAAGGCTCACCGACGTCAGGCTCCGGCAAACGTGGGCATGGGTTTCGCAACGCGTTGGTCATTGCCGAGATCGCGATCACCTTGATTCTGGCATTCGCGTCAGGGCTCCTGATCCGCAGCCTGATCGCCGCGCAACGTGTCAACCCGGGCTTTGACCCTCAGCATCTGTTGACGATAGAGCTAGAACTGCCCGGATCACGCTACAAGAGCGATGACAGCGTCCGCGATTACTATAGTCAGCTTTCGCAAAGCCTGCGTTCCGGGCCGGGCGTAGAAGACGTAGGACTTGTCACGGCTCCTCCCGGGGCCGGAGACCGCGGGGATTATTGGTACTCAATCCTCGAGAAGCCCACTCCGCCCCGCGACGATGTTCCCCTTACTCTTTTCAACTTCGCCGACGCCAATTATTTTCGTGTTGCGGGTATCCGCATCATTGCCGGACGAGCGTTCAGCAACACCGATCGGGTCGGTACGACACCGGTCACCGTCATCAACGAGCAGCTCGCGCGTAGCTCGTTTGGCGATCCGCAGCTTGCGCTTGGCAAGCATCTAAAGGTTGGCGGGCCGTACATGGACGGCCCTACACTCCAAATTGTCGGAGTTGTCGCGAACACCAGCCAAGAGAGTCTCGACGCCGAAAACGCGCCCATGTTCTACTACGCGTTTTCGCAGAACCCGCATCCGTTCATGGTCGTCGTCATGCGCACCAGCGGCGATCCAGCACAATGGATGAACGCTGCACGCCGCCACGTCTCTGAACTGGATCGCAATATGCCGATTCAACGGCTTCGAACCGCTGAAGACTGGCTGGGAGCAACCCTTGACAACAGACGCTTTTCGACCCTTCTGCTAGGGCTCTTCGGGGCGCTGGCGATGATTCTAGCGTCCGTGGGAATCTACGGCGTCCTGAATTATTGGGTGAGCACGCGCCAAAGAGAAATCGCCATACGGCTGGCCGTAGGCGCACCGTCCGACGGAGCAGCTGGAGTTCGTTCATAACTTCTATTCCGCGCTGTCGGCAGAACGCAATCACCTCAGCGAGATAGAAGTCTCGATCTCTGGTGCACAGCACGTCCGCCCGGCCCTGAACAGCGGTGAATCGGACCGCGTCGTCTTGAGGATCGTTCCGAACGACCGGTTCGGAAATGAACGGTTCGACGATCGTTGCGACGCGCTGCAATAGCTCCACATGTTCTTGGATTTCTGCCTCCGTGAGCCCGTACAGTGCCTGCAAGCGCGGATATAGCAGCGTTCGTTTCACTTCCGAGAGGATGTGCCGGGAAAGGACCAGAGTGTGTGGGCCTCGGGAGCCGATGAGAGTTAAGAGTTCACGCGCTGGTCCCTGAGCGCGCGTATTCGCGCGTACAAGGATGTTGGCGTCGAGCGTGATCCTCATGCCGCCGGGTGATGGCGGACAAAATCAACGGCCTCGTCGATAAGCGCATCAAGCTCTGATTCAGGCACGTTGGCGACGCGAGCAGCCGTTTTGTCGATGCGCTCTAGTAGTCGGCGCCACGCCTCGTCACGCTCACTTCCCGTTGGTGCTTCATGAGTGGCGTATGCTTGAACGCTAATGGTTTCTTCCTCTTGAAGTGCACGGCCAAGGAGCCTTTCGAGCGCATCGCGGACGTCCGAGGAAAGGTCTCGGGCTTTGCGCAGGGCGCTGTTTGACATTGTGGGTGTCCTCCCCGTAATCACCGTTCCGTTCTTTTTACTATAGCAAACTGATACTGCGGGTGGTGCAGTATCGACAACGAAACTGAAACTGGAATCGCTCCCTCGCGAAGAGAAGCAGTTCGACGCTTTCAGGGTTTGAACCGGGCGATGGCACTCGGATGGTTGCGGGGGTCTGCAACCATCGTTTAAGTGCTGCCCTTTAACCCAAGTTCGTCACGCGCTAGTCATTCAATTTTTTTTCGACCTGAAAAGGATAGCAAACCCTGCGCCTGCAATGGCGGCGATTGAAACGGCGATGTAGTGTAGACCTGCCCTCTTGTGGTAGCCAGCATCCGCGTGACACGATCCGTCCAGAATGTTTTTGCGTTCGAACCATCGAATCAAGGATGGCAAAGATCACACCTACTGGTCGCTGGTTGAAACTGTTCGAACTCCGGACGGACCACGACAGAGGACGCTGTGTTATCTGGGTGAGCTGAACGGCTCGGCGCAGGCACGCTGGTTGAAGACCATCGAGGTTTTCAACGAACAGGGTGAGGCGGAACAGTTGAAGCTGTTTCCGTCGCATATCGAGCCGCCGGAGGATGATCCGCAGGTAGCCCGCGTTCTGCTGAACCAGGTGCGCCTGGAAAGGACGCGGCAGTTTGGTGCCTGCTATTTGGGCCTCGAGCTCTGGAAACGCCTCGAACTCGATCACTTCTTCGAGGAGGCCATCGATAAGGCTCCCGCGGATGTGCCCTGGTCTCGTATCGCTGCACTGCTGACGATCAACCGGCTATGTGCGCCCGGCAGCGAGCTGGCGGTCGAACAACGCTGGTACCCCTCGACGGCGCTGGATGATCTGCTGGGAATCGAAGAAGGCAAGATCAATGACACGCGCCTGTACCGCTGTCTAGACCAAATTCTGCCGCACAAGACGAAATTAGAGGGGCATCTGAAGGAGCGCTACGGTTCGCTATTTGGAGCGGAGTTCGATGTGCTGCTCTACGATCTGACGAGCACCTATGTGGAAGGAGCGGCAGAGGACAATCCGATGATGCGGCGAGGTTATTCGCGCGACCATCGTCCCGACTGCGAGCAGATGGTCATCGCCCTGATCGTCAACAGCGAAGGTTTTCCGTTCAGCTATGAGACGTTCGACGGCAACCGCGCCGACGTCTCGACCGTGGAAACCATCCTGCGCATGGTGGAGCGCAAATATGGGAAGGCCCGCAGGATCTGGATATTCGATCGGGGTATCGTGAGTGAGGAAAACCTGGCGGCGATCCGCAAGCGCGGCGGGCAATATCTGGTGGGCACACCCCGCCGGCAGATGAAGCGGTTTGAAGCGGAACTGGTGAAAGAGGACTGGACGCGGGTGCGGCCCGAAGTGGAAGTAAAGAAGGTAGCCATTCCGCAGGGCGAGGAAACTTACATTCTCTGTCGCACGGCGGGTCGTCGGGAAAAAGAGAAAGCCATCCGGGAGCGTTTCTGCTCCCGGATGGAAGAGGCTCTGAAGCGCCTGGAAAAGACCATGGCCACGGGGCGGTTGAAAAACCGCAATCTAATGGAGCGACGATTGGGGAAGATTCAAGCTCGGCATCCATCGGTGAACGACCTCTATGAAATCTCCCTGCGAGAAACAGGTGCAGGCGTACGCTTGTCCTGGCACATGCGAGAGGATCGTCGCCGCTGGCACGAGTCGCGCGAAGGCGCCTACCTGCTGCGCACCAACCTGCAGGCGGAGACGCCCGAGGAGTTATGGTCGAAGTATATGCAGTTGACTGAGGCCGAAGCGTCGTTCCGGGCACTGAAGAGCGAACTTTCCATTCGGCCTCTCTTTCATCAAAAGGAGCGGCGCGTCAAAGCCCACGTGATGGTAGCGTTTCTGGGGTATGCCCTTTGGGTCACCTTAAAACATCTGCTGCAGCGCCGGCCAGCCTTGATTCCGAAGCCAGCGGCGGCCGACGTCGGGAACACTCAGCCGCTTACACCCATGCAAGCCCTGGCACTTTTATCCAAACTGCACAGCGGCGACATCGTTCTGCCCACGACAGACGGCCGTGAGATCCGACTGCGCCGGGTGACTGAGCCCACAGCTGAGCAGAAATCTCTTCTCGACCTGCTGGGCAGCAGCCTTCCCGACCGCCTCAGTTTCAACCGCCAATGTAGTGTAGACTCGGCGGTTGCGTGAACTGATTCTGAAGGAGTTGCTCCGCTTTTAGCTCTCCTCGTGACGAACTTAGGTTAACTTGGAACTGATCCGATTCGCAGCGTAGCCAGCGTGCAGGGTCAATAGCTTGGCGGTTGCTTCCGGGTGGCCAGGAGTGCATGACGAGATGCGCGTTACTAATCCGACGGACAATCGAGGGTTCGAGAAGATAAGACCGAGAAAAGCGTATCCGCCCCGATCTCCTCCTGGGTGTTTCTACTGCGCCGCGCATGGTCGAAATCAGCAAGCTTCCACACTACGTCACCCATTGCGGTAGCCCCGTTCCTGTAGCACCCAGCTGTTGCCATCCGGATCAGAGAAGTTGGCGAAGCTGGCATAGTCTCCGCGCGCGGGGTCGAGCCCGGGTGCGAAACCTCCGTCCCAGGCTCCAATGGGCGTCTTGTGCCGGATCTCACCGACCTCGACCCCACGTTCGAGCAGGCGCCTCCGCGCGACCCCAAGGTCCGCGACGACGAGATAGACGTTGCGGAGTGAGCCGACGGGCGCGTCGGTGAGTCCGTTACCGATCTGGATCGAGCAGCTGGAGCCCGGCGGAGTGAGCTGCACGACGCGGAACGCGTCGTTCGGCGAATAGTCGACGTCGAGCGTGAAGCCGACCTGATCGATATAGAACCGCAGCGCTCGCTCGACATCGCTCACCGGCAGCGTGATCACTTCGACTGAAAACGTTGGCGTTTTCACCGTTACGTCTCCTCTGCGCATGCCACCCTGAAGGTCGGCTATGCTGGTTGTGTTTGTAGGCGCCACGCCTCGGCTTCGGTCTGATTGCGGCGCTCTGACCCTACACTTGCGGCCAGAAGTCCCCGGCAGTCGGCCGTGACGGTCCTTGAGCCAAAGATCGAATCCCGATCAGTGTTCACAAATCAATGGCGACGTCGCAAATGGGTTGTGAGCAGCAAACGAGAACGTTGCCATCGGCCGGCTTGTCGAGTGGCTCCGGTCCGTAGACGACCGCCCCCGAAACCAAACCGCTTTCACAGTTGTGACAAACACCGGTCCGGCACGACCAACGGACCGGGACGTCGCACGCCTCGGCCAGTTCCAGGATGCTCTCGTACTGCGACGCGTTCCAGTGTGCTGCGATGCCACTGCGCGCGAACGATACCAGCGGACCGGTGTTGACATCGTTCCTGGGAAGATGCGGAGCTAGCGTCACTGCGCCGACGACACCAGGGGTCATGGATTCACCGCCGTTGAAAATCTCTATGTGAATCCGCTCCGGCGCCACACCCAACGCCGCAAGCGCCGCCTTCATGTCCGCCATGAAGCGAGATGGCCCGCAAAGGTAGACATCGGCATCTCGTGGCGAGCTGACTTCCTCGAAAACCGAGCGCGAGAGGTGACCGGTCGCATCGAAGTCCTGGCCCCTCTTGTCGCTCGAGCCAGGTCTGCTGTAACAAACGTAGCTGCGGCCGTTCGTTAGCGCGCGCATGAGACGGCGAACTTCGTCGGCAAACGGATGATGCTGCCGATTGCGAGCCGCGTGCAGCCACAAGACCTGCCGTGTCGAGCGGGACCCCGCCAGCGCGTACAGCATCGCCAGAACGGGCGTCGACCCGATTCCCGCGCTGAGCAGCACCACCGGCCGCTCTGCGGACTGCAGAATGAAACTTCCGCGCGGAGAGCTGATGTCGAGAGCATCGCCCACCCGGACACGCTCTCGCAGGTAGGTTCCAGCCGCGCCATTCGGTTCGATCTTCGCGCTGATTCGATAGCGCTCTGTCGAGAGCGGGCCTGAGAGCGAGTAGCTACGAAAAAGAGGCGGGCTGCCGGCGCTCGGTTGAAGACGCAAGACCACGTACTGGCCTGGTAGGGGCGTTGGCAGGGGCTGACCATCCGCGCTCTGCATTGTCAGCGAGATGACGTCTGCGGACTCCTGATCGATCGCTGTAACGGCGAGCAGCCGAAATCCCGGTGGAACCGGATGCGCAGCTGCCGCCGGCACGAGCCCTGCGTTACCACTCCTCGTGGCAGTCGTTTGGTTTTGCAGTAACGCTTGAAACGACGAGCACCATCCGGGTGAAAGGGCTTCGGTCCGCAATGCGCGCTCCAGTCGATCGCGGGGATGATTCGGCGAATAAAGGAGTGCGTTGATCTCTGCGACCGTCATTCGCTCGTCCGCCTCTCCCACCTTCACGATCTCGTCACCGGCTCCCACTTCGCCTTCCTGCAGAACGCGGAAGTAGAACCCGGGCCGTCCGCTGGATGTCAGCAATGCCGGCATCCGGGGTTCGTTCATCCGAATGCCGACGCGATAGCATGTGACACGAGGTTGAGTGATCTCGAAATGTGCGGAGCCGATCTGATAACGGTCGCCGATGCACACGGCATCGTCGGGCAATCCTTCGACCGTGAAGTTCTCGCCGAACTGTCCGTGGACGAAGTCAGTCCTCTTCAACTGCTCCTGCCAATAGCGATACGATTCGATCTGATACACGAAGACGGCTCGCTGCTCACCACCGTGCCCGGCCAAGTCCCCTTGACCATCTCCCTCGAGATTCAACCGACCGACGCGACACCGACCACGCAAGGGATTCTTCCAGATCCCGGTGTGTACAGTGCGCCCCTTCCACACGATGTCGCGCGGAAGCCCGACGTTCACCGATAGCAGTCGAGCCATACCGTTAGGAATTCCTCCTGCATGAATCTTCTTATCGCCGAGCGGACGCCTCGGCGACGGTGAGTTCGCGATCAGGACCGTGCGGGATTACCGTTTGACCCGGCTCAAGACGGAGCTGCGTGCCGTCAAGTTGCACCGAAACTATATCCGGCTCGAACGATACCAGGCCGGAGATGCGGCCAACTTCAGGATAGGCCTCACGATACGACCAGGCCGCCAGACGTGCGTCACCGATGTCGTAGTAGCTGCAGAGCCCTTTATACGGGCAGAAAGTTTGATGTTCCACGAAGGTCAGCGCGGACTCATCGATGTCGGCGCGCAGAACGTACCAGCGCGGCGCAAAGCCGGATTCGCACAGGACGATCGGCCGCTTGGTATCGGCGACGACGCGGTCATGATGACGAACCACGAGGTTACGTGAAGCTTGGCGGATGTCGATGCGGTGGTAGCTGTCGGCAGCATGGCCCATGAGGCGTTCGTCTTCTTCGTAGAAAGCATCCATGGCCGGCCAGGCGAACGCGACCCGCCCTCGTAGCTCGCTCGCGTAGGTGGGCAGCTCGATGTGCTGCCACGCCCCTCGCGGCGCGCTCTTATCGCCCGCCCGGACGGCATACCAGCACGTAGGCCCAAGGTCGGGGTGCCGGGTGGTGTACTCGGTGCGTTGTAGAGTGTCCGAAGAGACGTCGGTCTCCGGGAAGTACGCCATGGGATAGCGGCCGGGTTCGAATAGCAGGAGGACATGCTCGCTATCGGCGATCCATTTCCCGCCGAAGCGCACGCGCATGCGCCGGCGTAACGGCTCGGCGTACAACAGTCTCTTGGGCAGCGGTTCCGGCACGAGGAACCGGCCGATTGCTCCCGGTGAGAGAGGACCTTGTTGCCACGACAATCCCATTGGTCACCTCACGATAATTTCTGGCTCGCGCTGTGGCGGTGAAGCACTGCTCGAAGGAACCTTGCCAACGTCCTCACTACCAACCCCTGGAAGTTCGGGCTGCAGATAGACCAGCAAAGCGCAGAAGATCAATCCAAAGCCCAGCGAGGGAGACTTTAGCGCCACCAGCATCGCAACAATGAAGGTTCCCAATGTCACTGACGAACGCGCTTTTGCGAATCGTCGCGTCCGGGCCGAAATCTCCTCCACTGGAGCCGAAGCCAACGCGTGCCACTCGAATGGGATGTACGCCAGGTTGACGAGTACGAAAACCGCGGCATAAACGAACACGGGAACCGCTGCCAATTTGGTGTCCGCGACCCAAGCTGTCGAGAACGGCACCAGCGACACCATGAACAGGTGTACGAAGTTTATCCAAATTAGGCGCGGCGTCACATGCGGGAAGAACCTGAACAGGTGATGATGATTCAGCCAGACAATCGCAATAAAGTAGTAGCTCACGACGTAGCTCAGCGCCGTCGGCCAGAGCGGCAGAAGGGCCGCAAAAGTCGGATGTTCGGGCGGCTTCAGTTCAAGCACCATGATTGTGATAACCACAGTGAACACGCCGTCTGAAAACGCGCCTAACCGCTCCGTGGTTGCTCTTCGCTCAGCCACACACCCTCCAACTCATCGTGAGACCGTTGCTGTGCAGAGGAGCAATGAGGGCTGTCACCATGTAGTTGCTGTAGAAAACCAAAAGCGCGATTGCACCCATAGCCCACAACTCCATCGTTTCCCCTGTGCTCTCCTCCGGGAATTACGAAACCGTGTCCTAGTGATTTTCCGATGCCTCTGTCGGTCTTAGCGCCGCGGCTCCGAAATTCACGTTGAATCGTTTGCACCATATGGACACTGCGCGGTATTTCGCCAAGTCCAAGTCGCTACCAAGCGTGTAGTTTTGGTCGCCCACGTTACCTTTGATGACTCCCAGATCGACGAACCCGGCCTGTTGTACCCTTGCTACGTCCTTCGCATCGTCGGCGGCAACCATGTAGACATGCACATCAGGACCATTTGAAGTGCTGAAACTCGTAAGGCGAAGAAGATGAGTCCCATCTCCCATCTGGTAGATGGTTGCGCTGCCTGCAGTCGGGTGCAAAATGCTGTAGAACTGTCCCGAGACAAGAGGCTGCGGCAACGAGCCGGATTGTGCGGTGGGCAATGCTTCGGCAACACGTCGATTGACCACAAGCCGCTCTGGCCGAAATGCATACCAGGCGACGAAAGCCGCGACCGCGGCAACAGGAATTGCAACTCTTATCCACTTTTTCATTGCCGTATCTCCTTGAGTTCAGGCATCTGGGCTGGTCCTTTTCGAAATGTGCAGCAGTCGCTCCGACTCCTAGTTGCGACTTCCATTCATTCCCTCAGGGCATGAAGCTAAACTCCGAGTCCAGGTCCTGTCCTCGGCGAAGGCGCTATGGCGATAGGGTTTCGCGTGCCGCCTGCAACATCACGTCGATCACAAGGTTCGGCTCTGTGGACATCGGAGTGTGGTCGACATGGTGCGACCTAACCTTCGCGCTCATCCGATCGGCCATGAAGCGCTGCGTCTTGGGGTTGATCATGCGGTCCTCTTCCGCCAGCAGGAACCATGAGGGCCTTGTTTTCCACGCAGGCACCGGAGCCGATTCCTGAATACACGCAAGTGCGATCGGTCGTTGCACGGCAGCCATAATACTTGTTTGGTCGGTCGACGCCTGATGCGCAACCGCGCGGCGAAACCCATCTACGGCCATCCATATGAAGCCATTCGTATCCGGGGCCAACTTAGGTGCCTCCGGATGCGGCTCGTCGCGATAGAACACTTTTGCCACGGTCTCGCCCTGATCGGGCGCAAGCGCCGCGACGTAAACCAGCGACTTAACTCTTTTGTTGGTTGCCCCTGCGATCACAGCCCCTGCATAAGCGTGCCCCGCTAGAACTACAGGGCCGCTGGTTCGTTCCAGTGCTTGATTCAAGGCGGCGATGTCGTTCGTCAACGAGGTCAATGGGATCGGGGCACAGATCACGTTAAGCCCCTGCCGTTGCATAGGAAGAATCACGTTGCTCCAACAAGACCCGTCGGCCCATGCTCCGTGCACCAAAACAATTGACGAGTTCTGCGGAAACGCGCTCATCTCGCAAGCCTGCTTTCTCCGCTGCGGCTCGCAATGCCGTTTGCCTGAAGGAACCCTTTCATCGCGGAGGCAATTTCAACGACGTGCGTCTCTAGCGCGAAATGTCCGGTCTCAAGGAACTGCACCTTCGCGCTGGGTAAGTCCTTCCGAAAAGCTTCGGCTCCCGCGGGAACGAAGAAAGGATCGTTCTTGCCCCAGATCGCGAGCAGGGGTGGTTTGGACTTACGAAAATATTCCTGGAATTTCGGGTAGAGCTTTACGTTCGACGCGTAGTCCAGAAACAAATCGAGTTGAATCTCTTTGTTCCCGGGCCGTTCGAGCAGAGCCGTGTCCAATGTGTATGACTCAGGCGGAACACTTTCCGGATTCGCTACGCCGTCGGTGTACTGCCAGCGCGTTCCGCCCGCTGTCAAAATGGTTTGGCGGAGGATGTCCCTATTTTCTGCCGTGGGCGTAGCCCAGTACTTTCGGATCGAACCCCAAGCGTCACCAAGACCTTCTTCGTATGCGTTCCCGTTCTGCGAAACAATCGCCGTAATCCGGTCAGGGTGAGCCATCGCCAGACGGAAGCCGGTTGGGGCGCCATAGTCGAACACGTAGATTGCATAGCGGTCGAGCTTGAGTGCCTGCGTGAAGGCGTCGATCGTCAACGCCAATCGGTCGAAGGAGTACGAATAGTTTTGTTCAGGCGGGACCTCGGTGAATCCGAAACCCGGAAAATCCGGCGCGATCACGCGGTAATCATTGGCCAGGCGTGGAATGAGTTCGCGGAACATGAACGATGACGTTGGGAATCCATGCAGCAAGAGAACCGCGGGAGCGTTTACTTCGCCGGCTGCGCGGTAAAACACCTGCACGCCGTCCACTTCGACCCTACGGATGGATGCAGGAGGTACGCTGAATCGGGCATCGTCCTGGCTCGGCGTTGCGCGTTTCATGCCTGTTCGAGACGTCGCATCACTCATGAAGTCCTCTCCTCACTTCTTTGGTCTTTAGCGCAGGTGGGATACCAAAGAGGCGCAGTTCACTCGAAGAGAGAACATTCAATGCAAATCATTCTGGCGGTTGAAGTTCGTAAGGAAACAGCTCCGAAAATTGCGAACCGTACCCGGCAAGTCTCTGACGGATGTCTGTCGGTGACGGGTTTCCGTCGGATCGACTGCCACTGGCAGGTGGTTTGCTACAACGGCTTGGAAACTCAGTCGTCGCTAGCCGCGGCGCCGACGCTACGTTTCTGTGGGATCGCGGCAGGCCGACGAATACGAAGCTTCTTCATCCTGTAGGCCAACGACGTTCGCTTCATCCCCAAGCGCGCGGCTGCGCCACTCTGTCCGCCGATCACCCAGTTGCTCGCTTCCAGCACACGAAGGATATGATCCCGCTCGACCTCGGCGAGACCATTCATAGGGGCATTGGACCCTTTGTGAGGTTGGAACGGCTCTAGTTCGGAAGTTGGCGCGCGCAGTGTCGACTGCGGCGAGAGAATCACGGCGCGTTCGATAAAGTTCTGCAATTCGCGGATGTTTCCGGGCCATGGGTATCGCGCCAGGGCATCCATCGTCTCCGGAGGGATTACGTCAATTCGTTTGTTCATGCGTTGAGCGTAGAGCGCTGTGAAATGCTGCACCAATCTCGGAATATCCTCCGTGCGGTGCCGCAGGGCCGGGACGTGGATTGGAAATACTTTCAGACGATAATAAAGGTCCTCGCGAAATGTCCCTTGTTTCACCATCGCGGGCAAATCCCGATGCGTGGCCGCGATCAGCCGGACGTCAACCCTATGCGTACGGTTGCTGCCGAGCCTTTCGAATTCCTGCTCCTGCAAAACGCGTAGGAGTTTCGCTTGAAGTTCCAGAGGTATGTCGCCAACTTCATCAAGAAAAAGCGAGCCTTTGTCGGCGAGTTCGAAGCGCCCGGTTTTTTGGGCGATGGCGCCGGTAAATGCTCCTTTTTCGTGGCCGAACAGCTCACTCTCAAGAAGTCCAAGAGGAATCGCAGCGCAATTCAATTTCACGAATGTCTTTTGGCTGCGGCCGCTTAGGTTATGTGTCGCTCGCGCGATGAGTTCTTTGCCGGTTCCCGTCTCTCCCAGGATCAGCACGCTCGAATCCGTGGGCGCCACGACAGACACCAGGCTCAACGTGGTCTTCAACGCCGGGCTCTCTCCGACAATTTCACCAACCTCGGCGCGAATTTCCTCTTCGAGATAGCGTCTTTGTTTCGTCTCCTTGTCCCTGTCCTTGATCGCCGTTTCGTAGTCCAACGCATTCTCAACCGCAACGGCTACCTGGCGGGCCACCTGTTCGAGAAAAACGACGTCGTCTCGCTCGAATGCCCTCTCCGATCGCTTTAGGGCGGCCAATACGCCTACTACGCCGCTTCTGCCGATAAGCGGTAGATCGCACCCCGACACCAAGCCTTCCGCCATTACACGTTGATAGAAAGGTCGACCTACGCTGCTGCCGAAATATTCAGGGTCGTCGCGTACCTCCTCAAAGCTGTGAAAGTGTTGAGTCTTGCCGGTCCGGAAAGCTTTGTCACAGCTCGAACCATGGATGGGTATAAGCGTCCCGTCGCAGAGAGAACCTCGCGCCTCCGGGTTGTACAAAATCGTCACGCGCAATTGTCCGCTATCAGCGTCTGGCAAAAGCAAGGCGCAGAAATCGCACCGGGTGACGCGCAGCAGATTGGTGGATAGCGCCTCAACCAAACGCCGCAGGTCCAGCCTTGATGTCATGCTGTTGGTAATTTCGAGAAGCAACCGAAGCCTGTCGCGTTCGCGCCGCAACTCCTCCTCGTTCATGTGTCGCTCAATTGCGATCCCGGTGATGTGGCTAGCGTTCTCGATCAACTGGAGGTCGTTGGCACCCGGGCTACGTTGTTCACGATAATTGATAGAAAAAGTGCCGAGGGCTTTCCCTTCGCTCGTGAACAACGGACGCGACCAAACGGAACGAATTCCATAAGGCAACATGCGGTCGCGATAGTTCTCCCAGACTGGGTCGGTGAGGATATCGGTAACATACACCGGCTCCCTCCGGTAAACCGCTGTGCCGCAGGATCCGCCTTTCGGACCAACAGCCATGGTCCCTACTTGAACGCTGAATCCAGGAAGGCTGGGCGCCGCGACGCAATAAAGCTCCTTGCCGTCCTCGTCGGGAAGCCAAATCGTGCAAAACATGCCTTCGGCTTGCGATTCAACCAACTGAGCAATATTCGTTAGAACTTCGGACAGAGGAGAGCCAGCAAAAATCAATTTTTGCAGGTTGAGGACAGACTCAGTCGAAAACAGCCCCGACTCGCCCTTCGCCGGTGCGCCCAGCGACAAGACTTCGGCGGGAGACTGCATCGCTCTCTCCATAAATTGTCCTTCCTGGCGCTATTGGATTCGGCTAGTCGGTTTTTGGTGCCACGCGGCAGGAACATGCACGGCGGCCGCGAGAATCTTGACGATCTTCTGCCGTTTCTGCAGGAAGTCACAGGTACGTCTACTGCAGGCCGATTTCATAAGCGCCAACTTCAGGCCAGGTCACACACTACTTTAAGCCGCAACGGGCGAAACTGCCAGAGTCTAGGGAAGGGGGTAGGCTGGCTGTAGAGGCTTTTCATTGGTTTTCGAGCAGACTAATCGCAGAAACGCTCGCGTCCTTAAGACAGCCGCCTGCCTAAGTAATTTCACGTCACGTAGCGCCCGACTGACCGCCACAACGGTCTCCGAGACGGGTGATTGCGACTCGGCTCGCGCCTAAAGCATTGATAAGTATAGATCACATTCGGCTGGCTCTGGGCGGTTTGGGCACGCAATTCAACGCATTGGGATAAATTGGGATAAAGCCCATTACACAGTGTGGATGAGAATGCACCGTTGTTGAGAGCTAAGAAACTCGCGACAGTGAAGCGCGAATGCTTCAGATCAGTCAATACAAGCGTTTGTCGGTACTAATCCGCCGGACGACCGATAACTTCCGACTTCCTCGTCACGCGCCGGTAATCGTCGGCAAGCGCCAACAAAGCTTCCCCCAAGCGGACTAAACAGCGGAGAGAGACTGTACTTGATTCTCTATATCGGCAGATGTTCCTGGTCAGGCCGTTTTTGAATCGAATGCGGAGACGCACCCTTACGTTGGGTTGGCCTGGCGGACGGGGGCATTTCCCCACGAAGCGACCAGAATCTGGTCGAATGCCAGGCACCTGTCACGGATGCGTGGCCTCGAAGATCGCGAACGCAGCACCTTGCGGGTCCGCCATCACAGCCATACGTCCGATATCTTCAATTTTCATGGGCGGCATGTAGAGTTTCGCGCCAAGATTTTTGGCTCTTGCGGCTGCCTCGTCGCAATCGGACACCAGCAGATAAATCTGCCAGTGTGACGGCGTTCCGGGATTGCGAAACGCCGGCGGAAGAATCCCTCCAATGAACTCATCGTGATTAAACAGATGATAGTAGTTGTGCGCAGAGACTTCGTCTTCCTTCCCAATGCGCCATCCAAAAAGCTGCTCGTAAAACCGGCTCGCGCCATCCTGATCGGCCGTGCTCAGGTCAGCGACACAGAATGTACCGGGAAAGCCTTTAATGCCGAAGCCACTGCGGGTCCCCGCCTGCCACAGGGAGAAGACGGCTCCGATCGGGTCTTGCAATACCGCCATGCGTCCGAGGTTGTACACATCAAGGGGCTCGGCGATCACCTTCGCGCCGAGTCCAGTCGCACGGCTGGCAGCGGTGTCGGCGTTCTCGACCGCAACGTAAAGATTCCAGTGCGCCGGAATGCTCCGCGCCCGCTGCTCCGAACGGAGCGTGTACGCAGCTGCCACATCGCGCCCATCGATCTTAAACGTGGTATAGAAGTCGTTCGGTGCCATCTCAAATTCGCCGATCGTCCAGCTGAAGAGTTCTGAGTAGAATTTCTTTGCCGCGGACTGGTTCGTGGTGGCCAGCTCGATCCAGCAGAAGTCGCCGGGCGCATGTTTTTCGACGTGCAGCATTTGCGAAGTATCCCTCCATCGGTCTCTCCGGGCAAGCTTGCAATCGGCGGTAACTGGCCAGGGTTCTGGGAAGCGTGAACCGAATTCTGGGTGAGTCATCGGCTAACGGGAAGCTATCCAGCCGCCACGGCGGGATCAGTAAAGTCGGCTAGTGTTTACCGGAGACTGAGGAGGGTCCAATCCGCAATTATCGTCGGATGAAACATCCGGTAGCAATCCAAATCGCGGGGCATCAATCGGTTGAAAAAATACCGACCATTCGGTTACGAACCGAAAGCTCGGAGCGATGAGAAATCTCTTCTGGTTGAGAACATTGGCGTTTCGCGACACTGGATGGCCAATGAGAACGACAACATGAGCTCTCGCTACGGAAGCTCTTCTCGAAGACGTCCAATACCGTGAGGAATGCGGCGAGAAAGTAGGCCTCGGTTTCAACCTGCCCATGCCGAAGCTCGTCCTGTTTGGGCTACGTGGGCTACAAAATGAGGAAAATGTAGTCGCAGCGTCACGCCACTTAACTCCAATTTGCAGAGGGAAATGAGATCGTTGGGCGAGGACATTTGAACCACCGATCTCTTGGCACACAACCAGGATGTCGTCGGCGCTTTTCTTTGCTGTAAGTTGTTGGCTCTAAAAGAAGTGGTCGGGGCGAATGGATTTGAACCATCGACCTCCTGGTCCCGAACCAGGCGCGCTAGCCAGGCTGCGCTACGCCCCGACCGAACCACTCCGGCGGACGTTCCAGCCAAAGTGGAGTTATCAGATTAACATAGCTTCACGGCTTCGAGGTAGGCCAAGGCTTCCGCCAAAGAAAACCGCCGGGAAACCGTCGTTCCCCGGCGGCCAGTTTTGTTGAGTCCAGCCATCCTGACAATTGTTATCAGAAGCTGAACCGCAAGCCGATCTGCATCACGCGCGGTGTTCCTTGAATCTTCGTGAAGTTCGACCAGTCCGGCGGCGGCTGAAGGTTGTTTAGTGCGGCATCCGGATCAACGGCCAGGTTACTGTTATTTGCGTCGGCTCCAGTCAGATGCTGGGTATTAGTCACGTTGAACACTTCCCACCTGAGTGCCAGTTGTTGTTTCTCGCTCCAGGGCATGGTGAAGATCTTGCTAAGCCCCGCGTCCAGAACCCAATAGCCCGGCGCACGCAGTATATTGCGCTGACCAGTCTCTCCAGGGTACGAGGGGCGGTAACTCTGATAGGCAGCGACCACATCGCAACCGAATAGCTTGGGCGGAGTGGTGGCATTGCCACGCGTCGGGCAGGTCGGGACCGGCGTAACCTGCGTCACGTTGCTTTGCACTTCCCAGTTTGTCGACCACTGCCCCGTATCATAGGGCTGGCCATTTGGCAGCCCGGTATTCCACCGGTAGATACCGGAAAGTTGCCAGCCGCCAATGAGGGCATCCAAGCCGCGGTTCATGTTGCTTCCGAAGTGCTTCCCCCGGCCAAAGGGCATCTGATAGATAGCGTTTACGTTGATGATGTGCCGGATATCGAAGTCGGAGTTGGAATAGTTGTCATGCGGGCGAATGGCATTCTCAATAAACGCGCCGCCGTATGTATTGCTGGTCTGGAGTCCTGAGGCATTGTCCAGAGAATGTGAGTAGGTATAGTTGAAATCCCATTGCAGATTGTGAGTCCTCTGCCGAAGGGAAGCCGAGAACCCATGGTAGTTGGAATAGGCAATCGTTCCCCAGGCAGATAGAGCGCCATATTGTGGGTTGAAGAAATACGGCACCGGGTGGGATAGACCAAGCGTTTGGCCTGCATAGTTTTCGATTTCATCCTGAATGTCTGTCCAGTCGTTGGCCCAAAACTCGAAGCCCTCCGCATAGACAGCTTGCGTGTTCGTGGCGTTTGCGGGAAGAGTGTAGCCATTGGCAGCAGTAGTGGCCGCGTAGCCTGCTGGAAGGATATTCTCAAAGTATGGAATGGGCTGAACGTTAGCCGGATCGGTTCCTAGCTGGCGCTGTTTCTCCAGTATTGTCGCAGCCGTGTACCAGTCCATTCCGCTCTTTGGATCGCGCAAGTCATTCAGCGCCATCACGTCGCGACTAGCAAGAAGATTCCGCGCCAGGCGACCAATATAGGACGCCTGAAACAGTATTCCGCCGCGCATTTCGCGCTCAAACGTCAGATTAAACTGGTAGTGGTTCGGCGCTTGCAGCGCGGTGTCGATTCCGCTTTCAATCCGGCGGCTGTAGTCCACCGGTTGCTGCCGTGGAAACGAGACCGAAGTCGGATAGGTAACCCCTGGCGGTGGCGGCAGGGTCCGGATATCCTGATTAAATCCCGTGAACAGCGGTCCTGGATTCGACGTAAGGTTATAAGTATTCGCTGAAATCGCGACATTGGAGGTATAGCCCAGCCTGTTGTTCAGGTCAAACTGCGAGGCCAGCGCTTCGCCGTAATAGTCGTTCATCAGCGCAAACCCCGCCCGGATCACCGACTGGCCTTGGTTCCCGAACAAACTGTGCCACAAGCCACCCCCCGAGGGTGACCAAGCTACCGAGATGCGTGGCTGGAAGTTGTTTTTGTCCCAATTATAAAGGTATCCCTTGCCGTTCCCGCCGGCTAAAACCAGAGTGAGCGGCTGGACGTAGGGTGTCCCAGCCAATGCCCCGGCTATCCGCCGCCTCAGAAATTCCTCGGTCGAAATATCGGTCACCACTCCGAATCCGTGGGTCTCATGCACCGGGCTGCTGATCGTATAGCGGAGCCCCACGTTCAAGGTCAGACTCGGGCGAAGTTTCCACGAGTCCTGAACGTAAAAGTCGTAGGCATTCGTAGCGAATGTCCGGTTCGTGGGCGTTCCGGAAGGAAGGAGCGACCCATCTTGCCCGAACGTGAATCGCGCGGAATAGGATGTATATCTGCCGATCAACGCCGCCCCAGCTGCATCCACGCCATTTTGGTTGCTGGCTATCTGAATGTACTGATTGGGCCCTGCCGGCAAGAGGTTGTTGGCGGGATTCCCGATATAGGTGTCCAGGGGGTCCGTGACCGCGGTGCCGGCTGGCGAATAAAAGAAAAAGTTTGTTTGGGCCGAGTCGTACGCATTGGTAAAGCCTGTGCGGTTATTCTTCACGAGCCGTACATTGGTGCCGAATTTGATGGTATGACTGCCCTTGATCCAGGCAACGTCATCCACAATGTTGTGGACCGGAGTGGTGCGCGATGTCGTGCGGTTGTAGTTCACGGGAAAGAACACTCCGCGGAAGGAGATGGCGTTCTGGTCGCTGTCGCCTTGCTGGCTGAAGCCCTGCCGCGTCAAGCCATACCGGAAGCTGTTCACCCAATTCCGGCCGATCGCCCAGTTGTGGCTTGCTAACACGCCCCAAGGATGCGCCCACAAACTGGGCGCCGGAGTGTCCGGAAATGCGGGAAGTAGCGTGGTCGTGTCGTGGTCGTAGTAGGTATTCAAACGGAAAAAAGCGCTCATCTTGCTCGACATAGTCCAGTCGATTCGGGCCATATTTGAATTCAATTTTACCGGCGTTGAAGCATTGAATCGGAATCCCCCTGTCATGATTCCGTCGCCGATCGAAGTATCGTTTGCGGGGTACTTGGTTGCCGCATCCTTGAGGGTCTGAATGGCAATTGGGTTTGTATGCACTACGTTCCAGGCATTGTCGAGTTGAGGAGTGGTAAGTGTGAAGGTTTGCGGCGTCTCGCATGTATCCGTGGTGGCCGGTGGAACCGCCTTGGTGCAACGCTGGGCGTTCACGATGAGCTGACCTTGCCCCAATACGGAGAGAGGCACCAGGGACGTAATCGAGGTACCACTCGCGTCGCGCCTCGCCTCATAGCTATAAAAGAAAAATAGCTTGTTCTTCGCGATTGGTCCGCCCAGCGTTCCACCAAACACGTTGCGGAGAAGCTTTGGACGATCCACACCGCTAAGTTTGTTGAACAAGTCGTTCGCGGTAAAAATCGTGTTACGGTGGAATTCGAACGCCGATCCATGCCACGAATTCGTGCCGCTCTTCGTCACAAGATTGATTTGCGCCGCGGACGACCGCCCTTCGTCGGCGTTGGATCCCACCGTAACTACCCGAAACTCTTCGATGGCTTCGGCATTTAAGCGCAGCACCGGCGCTTTAACATCGCTGGTCTCCGCGTCGTTAATGTCCACACCGTCCAGCGTAACGTTCGACTGATCGCTGCGTCCCCCGGCCACGTATCCGTCCGGGGTCACTTGTGCCTGCAGCGTCAAGAGCGAGAGGACGTTGCGCGATTCCATGGGAAGTTGCGTGATTTGTTGCGCAACGAAGTTGTTACCCAGTGTCGCATCTTGCGTGTTTACCTGAACCGTGGCCTCCGCGGCCTCAACGGTCACCGTCGAGCTCAATTCGCCGATCTCCAGTGTCACGGGGACATCGGTCACGTTTGCCACGAGAGCCTGCACTGGGCGGACAATCGATTTTCGGAAGCCCTTCGCCTCAATTCTTACTTCGTAATCGCCAACCGGAACAAGTTCAAATGCGAATGCCCCCGACGTCGTGGTTTCTGCAGTCCGAACGGCGTTCGTCTCTAGATTGGTGAGCGTCACCGTTGCACCGGAAACGAGCGCGCCGGATTGATCTTTCACGCTTCCGCGAATGGTCGATGCGCCGGTCTGTCCCCAGCCGGTTCCCGGGAAGAGTAGCAGGCAGACCAACACCGCGAGACTGCCAATAAGAAATGACCGCTTCATAGACTGCTCCTTTCGCGCACCTTTACTGAATGGGACAAGAGCAGGCAGAAGGCGCCGGGAAACCGAAAGGCCAGGTGGCCTTCAGGTGGCCTAAGGCTTCATGCTTCTAAACCAAAAAGTAGATAGACTTTAGGCAACCTTCCCCGCTACTCGACAGCAACCGTTGTCCTAGCTTTTAGGACAGTTTGAGGCTTTCTGTCAAGGGACCTTTCTTAACCTTTCTTCTAGACCCTTTATCAAATCGGTTTAAGTGGATTTTCGGATGACGGGAGAGTGTCGTTTCGAGAGTACTAGGCCCTGCGCTAAGACCTATGAGATTACACCTGGACACCATGGGATAGGAAAAAGCCGCCACCCCCTTGCGACACTGGCGGGCGGGCCAGCATGATTCTCGTCCCCTTCCACTTTCGTTCCGGCCAACCCATCAGAAGACCTGAAGACCTTCGATTCCCCCGGCGCCATCTCTAGCCGAATCGTTGCGAGAAAAAAAAGCCGCCGGGAAGCATTTACCACCCGGCGGCCAAAAATGAATAGTCCTCAGAAGGAATAACGAAGGCCGACCTGCATGGAGCGTGGAGCGGCCGTTGTCTGAATAGCCGTGAAATTGGAGAAGTTCTTTGCAGGTTGTAGGTTCCGGACCAACGGGTCAGATGCGATGCCGAAACCGCTGCGGCTGTTGTCGAGCACACCCAACGGCTGGAAATTAGCCACGTTGAAAACCTCCCAACGGAGCTGCAATTTCTGTTTTTCGCTCCATGGCAAGCTGAACGACTTGCTGAGTCCGGCGTCAAGGTTGGTTTGCCCCGGTAGCTGGAAGATATTCCGCATTCCGGTTTCTCCCGGATAGGCATTCCGGAAGCTCTGATAAGCAAATGTCGGATCACAGCCAAAAAGCTTCGGAGCAGTAGTAGCGTTTCCCTTGGTGACACAGGTGCTTAGTGGTCTGGTCAAGCTCGTCCAAGACTGGACCTGGAAATTCGTCGCCCAGCGTGCGTCGTCGATCGGAGCGCTGACCGGCAAACCTGTGTTCCAGCGGAAAATACCAGATAGCTGCCAGCCGCCGATGAGAGCATCCAGCCCCCGCCCGGCTCCGCCAGCCAGGAGTTTGCCGCGCCCAAAGGGAAGCTCGTAGATCGCATTCACATTGACGACGTGACGGAGGTCAAAATCCGAGTTCGCGTAGTTGCTATACTTTTAGGACAGGTTCATATTTCTGTCAAGGAAAGTTCTTCTAAATTCTTTATCAAATCGGTTTAATTCGTTTTTTCCGAATGATGGACGAGGGTCGTTTCGAGAGTACTAGTTCTTCCCCTAGGACAGCCGGAGCAACTTGGCCTCGGTAATGGCGGGAATCGCGCGGATGGGCTCCAGAATGGATGGGGAAACCACGCCGTCCACGCGCACGAGCGCAGCAGCTTCTGCTCCCTGGACGGCTTCGCGCCGACCCAAGGCAAACGTCGCGATATTCACTCCAAGCTTTCCGAGCGTCGTTCCCACTTGGCCAATCACGCCCGGCTCGTCGCGGTTCCGCAAATAGAGGATTGTCCCCTCGAGCTGGGCTTCGAGCGGAATACCCTCGATCGCGAGGACGCGCGGCGAGCCGTCATGCACAACCGTTCCCTCCGCCGTAAAGCCGCACGCCGAGCCTGTCTTTTCCGGCAGCGCCGAGACTTCCAAGGTGTTCGGGAAGCCGCGTTCGCGCCTTCGTGTTTCTTCCTCAACGCTTAGGCCGCGTGCCGCGGCTATCGCCGACGCGTTCACCACGTTGACCTTCTGGTCCAAGACCGCGTTCAGCACACCTGAGAGCACCGCGCTCCGGAGCAAGTGCGTGCCTACTTCGGCGACCTCGCCCGCGTAGCGAATGCGAATTCGGGCGGGGCGTGCAGGCGCTGCTTGCGAAACCAGCGACCCGAGCCGCTCCGCCAACTCCAGATAGGGCCGCACGCGACGGTATTGATCAGCCGACAGCGCCGGAAGATTCACCGCATTGCGGATAATTCCTTCCGCAAGGTAATCCTTGATCTGCACGGCCACTTGCGTGCCGACTTCCTCCTGCGCTTCCGCGGTCGAACCCGCCACGTGCGGCGTGGCAATCACGTAAGGCAGTCCGACCAAAGGAGAGTTTTTCGGAGGTTCTTCCGAGAACACGTCCACCGCCGCGCCGGCAAGCTTGCCGCTTTTTAACGCGGCCGCCAGCGCGCTTTCGTCCACCAATTCACCGCGCGCGGTGTTAATGATGCGCGCGCCTTTTTTCATTTTCTGGATATTTGCCGCGCTGATGAGATTCTGCGTCGCCGGACTGAGCGCCGCGTGCAGGGAAACAAAGTCGCTCTCCGCCAACAGCTGGTCAAGCGGCACAAGTTCGACCGATATTTCATGCGCCGCCGCTTCGCTGATGAATGGGTCGTAAGCCAGCACGCGCATATCAAACGCCTCCGCGCGCACGGCCACTTCGCTCCCGATTCTTCCGAGGCCCACAAGCCCGAGCGTTTTCCCGCGCACTTCGGTTCCCGCTGCGGAGGATTTTTCCCAGCGCCCCTCGTGGATAGCTCTGTCCAGCCGCGGCACCTGCCGCGCAAGCGACAGAAGCAAAGCGAAGGTATGCTCGGCCACGCTCACGGAGTTTCCGCCGGGCGTGCTCATCACCAGCACGCCGCGCTTCGTGGCTGCTTCCAAATTAATATTGTCCACGCCGACGCCAGCGCGGCCCACCGCGCGCAGCTTAGGGGCCCTGGCGAGCAGATGCTCGGTGACTTTCGTCGCGCTGCGCACGATCAATGCATCGGCATCGGTAATTTCCGCTTCGAGCGTCTCTTTTGTGGTCAGGACGGTCGTCCAGCCGTCCTGCTCCTTCAACAGTTTCACGCCTCGCTCACTGATCTTGTCCGCGACGATGACTTTCATTCCGCCCCTTCAGTAGCGCAGCTCGACCCGTATCCGCTCGAAAACGGCTATGAATTTGCCACGCGGCATAAGAAATCCAAAGTAGCGAGTCCCTTTGGCTCTGTCAATTCGGTACAAACCCTAAGAACGCAACCATCTGCCGGAATATGCCTTGTATCTCTGCCAGGCCTTGGGTCTCTGTTATATTGAACTGACTCAAGGAGCAAGCGATGAACCTTGCTGAGAAAATTCAGAGCGACCTGGTCGAGGCCATGCGCGCCAAAGATGAACTGCGCCTGAGCGTTCTGCGCGGAATCAAATCGGCCATCAAGCTGAAAGAAGTGGAAAAGATAAGAACGCTCGATGAATCCGAAACGATTCAGATCCTGCAAACGCTCGTTAAACAGCGCAAGGAATCCATCGAGCAGTTCACCAAGGGCAATCGGCCGGAACTCGCCGCGAAAGAAACGAAAGAACTCGGCATCATCGAATCCTATCTGCCTCGAGGGGCGACCGAGGCTGAAATGGACGCAGCCATCAGCAAAGCGATTGCTGAAACGGCGGCGAATTCCATGAAGCAAATGGGCGCGGTAGTAAAAGCCGCCAAATCGGCGCTGCAAGGAAAGACGGTCGACGGGAAAATCCTGAGCGATCGCGTGCGCGAACATCTTTCAAAACTCGGGTAAGATCCGGTCCGGTCAGTGCAGGAGCAGAATATACGGTGGAACTGCCATCCTCGACCGACATGAATTCCCGCGCGCTGGCAGTTCTTCGTATCGGCGTTGGCGCTTTGTTCCTCATCTTTGGCGAGTACAAGGTTTTCGGCACACAGTTCACGCTTCACGGCGGCTTCCAGTATTGGATCAACCGTTTTCTTGAGGGCGGCGCTTACCCGCTCATGGCGCCGGTGCTTCGCGGGTTCGTGCTCGGGCACGCCACACCGATCGCGTTCCTGGTGGCCTACGGTGAGCTGGCCATTGGCATCGCGCTCCTTTTCGGAATTCTGGTGCGGGCCGCGAGCTTCGGCGGGCTGGTTTTCATGCTCACGTTGCTTTTTTCTTCCGACTATCCCGGTGCGGGCGCGCCGTTCTGGCAATATTTTGGCGCGAGCCTGAGTCATTCGGTCTTCATACTGTGTTTTGCTGCGTTCTTGATTGGCCGCGCCGATGCCGTCTGGTCCCTCAAAGCACGCCGCAAAGGGATATGGCGACACGAATGACGAAGGCCTTGGGTGGACATGAAGCGCAAAGGCGACGTGCGAATCAATGGGACGTAGGCTTCAGCACCGCCGCGTTTCTTTCGTCGCTAGCGATGATGCGGTAAAGCTTTTTCAGATCCTCAACCTTGCTGACCGGCACGCTCAGCTCCTTCACTTCAAACGTTCGGGTATACTTCAGCATGCTGCCGTGGACTTCGGTTTTGCTGTGATAGCTCGCAAAGCTGTAATCCGCGTCAACGGGCGGCGGTAAATCATCCACTTCGTAGCCGGGGGGCAGCGCAATCTCAAAAGTGTCGGTGTCACGCGACGGCCCATCAAACTCCACGGGATATTTGCGGGGCTCTTTGGTTTCCAAGAGATCGCTGGACTTATTGCCGATGAATCGCGGCCGTAGGAGAAGCAAATTCCCAGCGGGCTTCGCGTAATTCCGCGCCGTAACTGAATAATTGTAAACAAAAGGCAGATCCGTGCTTTGGAGATTGCCCACGCTCGCCTTGGTGATTTCGAAGGTCGCGAGCGAATGGGAGAGAAGAGTCTCAATCGGCTTGATCTTATCGGTGTCTTTGTTCACTGTGCGCAGCGCCCAACGCTGCGACGAAGCCCGGTCGCCTACGCGAATTTCCTGGACATCTCCGGTAAGCGTGCCGAATGCATCCAAAGTGAGCTTGCCAGCGCGCCGAATGCCGTTCATCGCCGGTGGCATCACCGGTAGTTCGACCAGCTCGCCGCCGTCCGGCCCCACTAAAAGCCCGTAATTTGCCTGCAAGGCGCCGTTAAGTTGACCGAATGGCGTCAATTCGTCGGTGGGATCGAAGAACAGGAGTCTGCCGAGTTTCGGATGAACGATCGTGGCCATCAAAGAAGCGTCCACGACTGAATCGGGCAGTTTGACGGCGATGATGGCGTGATCGAAGCCATCTTTATGAGCGGGCGTTTCGGGAGTAACCGAACCGCGCTCGGAATTGATAATGACGTAGTAGGAATCAACGCCAATTTCCTGCAGCATTGCTCCCATCAGAGTTGCCTTGTCTTTGCAATCGCCGTAATGATGGGTAAAGACTTCCGGAGCAGCATGGGGTTGCCATCCGCCTATTCCCAATTCGATGGCAACGTAGCGAATATCGCTTTGCGCAAAATTTGCCAGCGCTTTCATTTTTTCAAGGGGAGTCCTGGACGAAGAAGCGAGCGAAGCCACCTTTTGTTTGAGTTCCGGAGAAGCGTCGCGACGTCCACTTGTCAAGCCCTGATACCAAATCCCCATTTCCTTCCAGTTTTGAAACCCGCGGCTCTGCACCGAAGCTCCGCGAGGGACCAACGAAATAATCATCTGTCCGGCTACACCTTGCCAAGGCGGCATGTTGTCTTCATGGTGGATGCCTTTGATTTGACTCACAACCCACTCAAATTGGTTTCCGGATTCGACGGGCTTTATCTCCGGATAGTTCATCCACTTTACTTTGTATTCCCAACCGGAGGGAAGTTGAAGGCTGTACCGTGCTTCGCGGACGGGGCTTTCTTGCTGGAAACGCCAGATATCTTGTAAAACGAATGGCTGATCTTCTTTTTCGTATTCGTACCCCACGATGTTGCCCGGGTCCGCGGCCGGAATGCGAAGGAGTCTGTCCTTCACATCCGTGATCAGCTCGCTTCCCTCGATTTTAGGTAATGAGATCTCGACGGCCTCCTTGTCTTTGATTTCATAATCCTTGCCTTGTGACGGGATACACCAAGCTCGCATCGCCGTGATTTTCTGGTGGGAATTGTAAGGAACCACTAGCGTGCCATACTCGCGGCCGCTGGGCCGAAGAATCTTAAACGCCTCGCGAACCGTGATCTTGATTTTCTCGGCGGACTGAACCAATACAAATCTTCCCGAATACAGCAGCACAGCGTCAGTTTTTTCGTCATGCTCCGGTAGAGGCACATTTACCAAAGCGTGCATCCACGCCGGTGCGTCGCCGGCCCTGGCAGCCGCGGTCCAGCTGAGCAGTGAAACGGTCAGCACGGCTAAGACTGAAGCAAGTCTTAGCCGATCAATTCCCTGACGCAGCACCAAGCGGCTGCAAAACAATTTGTTGTTCGTCTGCATTTTTCACCAACTGATAGAAATTCCGGAGCGTCGGGTAGTATTTTTGTTCGAGAAGAGCCAACTCCACCGTGAGATGCCTTTCCAGGTGCAGTGTCCCGTTCTTGTTGTCTGCTTTTGAGTTGTAAACAATCAGCTTGGCATCTTGAGTCACTGGTTGAGGAAGAGAGCTCACCTGCCAGCCGAGCGGCAGGTCAATCTGAACGTCGTCCAGCTTCTGATACATAAAGCGAAAATAGAGCGGGTGGACCCGCGTCGCGTGCTCATACATGTGTTTCTCGGGTGCGCTGAACAGTCCGACCGGCAACAGCGCCCGCTTTCCAGCTCCAGAGACCCAACCGGGTACTTTCAAACTGAATTTCGCGACTAAACTGCCTGAGGAGCTTGCCCAGTCCGGTTTGTTAGTAAGTTCGACGTCAATGCCTGCGGGAACCGCCTCCCTCACGTAGTCCTCCAAGAGTTTCTTATGATGAGCTTCATCTTCATTGTGCTCCTCGACTCTTCGCAAAGAGGCTTCAAGCCCTGTGAACGTCACGGTCAGCATGCCTTCGAGAGTCCCGTCGCTATCCAGCTTCAAGTCGGCTTTGCGGATGATTTGGGAAGCAGAACTCTCCGGACTCGGCGTGGTCACCCACGCGCCGCCATCTTTGTCCAGTTTGAGCCCGCGTACGTCTGTCTCCCCCCAGGGCAACAATCCATAGGGAGTGTACGCAGAGCCAGGATCGAAATAGAGGTCCTTGCCACTGTGCCTGACGAGCACGACATTGGAATTGAGGTCGGAAGCCCGCATCAGATTGGGCTTGAAGAAATCCTCGGTCCGCGAAGACACCCATACCGGATAGGCTTCGAGCCCCGCGGCGCGCGCAAGTGCAAGGAAGAGCCAGGTGATCTGCGTGCCGTCCCCGTAGCCGCGTTTCCACAAGTCTTCCACGTTGCTTATTTCTTTTTCTTTATCGCGCTTCTGCTCCTGCTCGGTTTTTTGGCGCTCATAGGAGGTGTTGCGGACCTGCTGAACACGAGCATAGATCTTTTGCAGCTTTGTTTCCGGGGAATCGCTCGCGGCGACAATTTCGCTTACTGCTTGCTCCATCGCTTTGCGTCTTCCGACGAAGCCCTCGGCCTGGTCGTACAGCTTTTTTCCGCGATTCCTCCAGAACTTCACGGGGTCATTTTCCAGGGTGCCCTCAAAATAGACAAAATCCACCATGTACTTCATGGCATTTTCGGGGGGCATATCGTCTTCGACTTGAAACGCGGGAATATCCCTGGCTTCCATTCGAACGTAATTGCCTCTGGCGTCATTTTGCTCGGCAGGCGGCGATGTGCCTTGCGGAAGGCCGTTAGGCCAAGTCCATTGCAGGGCGAACCGTCCATACGGTTTCAGGGAGTATTTGCCGACCCTGGTGAAAAGTTCTTCGCTGAGGGTCCAATGCGAATTGAACACGTAATACTCCTTGAAATCAATCATGTAGTGATATTCGATGATGCTGCCGGGCTGCACATCGGAAAGGGTGAACGTCTTTGCTAGGAATTTGACGCTGCGAGCTCTAACAATCTCTTTTTCATAGACTTTGCCGTCAAAATTGACAATGGACCCGTCGGGCCGGATCGTGCGGGCTCTCACGTTGACCACGTCCTCATTTTCTTTGAAAAACGGGATTTCGACGTCGGCGTACTTTCTTCCTTCCTCGGTCAAGATCTTTGTTCGAACGTAGTTGTACTCGTGGGGCGTCCGCGCATCGCTGTCGTCGCGATCGATCTGCCGATACAGGATAATCGCTGGTGCGCCGGGCGCCTTCGGCTCGCCGGTCACTTTCAATTCTTGGGGGCTAACCGGCAGCCATTCGTCGCCCTCACTGATACGAGCGCAGAACAACATCGCTACAAGAGCTACGAAGATGACCGCTATCGAAGTAAGACGGCTAGAATGCACGATGAACCTCCGTGTTGAAATAGGGAAACGAACGCAGAGGGACCATTTGGGCAAAACAGGGCAGCCTGGATGATGCCGGGCAGAATGGCCCCGCCCGACCGCGATATTGAAGGGGCCCGTCCCATGTTATGGCAACCGACCTGAGTGAAAATATCGTGTCGGACGGTACTGCGAACTTAGATAGTAGTCAATAGAACGAAAGGAACCGAAAGGGCCGCAAGGACCTTGGCCTTTCAAGCGGCTCGCGTGCCTCGACGATTCTCCGGCGATAAGGCATAATCCCCGGACACGGTTGCAGCCAATTTGGACTTGCGTACGAGGAGGATTTGGTGGGCGAACAAACCGCCGTCCGCGAGGGAGCCTGGAGTTCCACCGCGCCGCCGGGAGAATTTCGCACCTACATCTCGGCGGAACAAAGCCCTAGGGAATTCACCGTCCGCGCGGTGATCCTCGGTGCGCTGTTTGGCCTGCTTTTTGGGGCGGTCAGCGTGTATGTCGGCCTGCGCGCCGGGCTCACCGTTTCCGCCTCGATTCCCATCGCGGTGCTCTCGATCAGCATCCTGCGGGCGTTCGGCCGCTCGACTATCCTCGAAAACAACATCGTGCAGACCACCGGTTCCGCAGGAGAATCACTTGCCGCGGGCGTCATGTTCACGCTGCCGGCGCTGATTTTTCTGGGTTTCGGCTCGGAATTCACGTTCTGGCACATTTTCCCGCTGGCGTTGCTGGGAGGCTGGCTCGGCGTCTTGTTCATGATCCCGCTGCGCCGTCAGCTGATTGTCAAAGAGCATGGCAACCTGACCTTTCCCGAGGGCACCGCCTGCGCCGACGTGCTGGTGGCCGGTGAGCGCGGAGGCTCGTTTGCCGGACGCGTCTTTTGGGGACTTGGCCTGGGCGGCGCGTACACCTTCCTGATGAACACGGCGCAGGCCTGGACCGGCCAGCCGGAAGTGCGCCCGCGCTGGTTTCCGGGCGCTTCCTTCCGCGCCACCATCACGTCGGAATACCTGGGAGTGGGCTACATCATCGGCCCAAAGGTGGCGGGAATTCTTTTTGCGGGCGGCGTGATCTCCTGGTTGCTGGTGATGCCGGCGATTCAGTTCTTCGGACAACTCGCGGGAAATACGCCTATCTATCCCTCCACGATTCCCATTCCGCAGATGACGCCCGACGACATGTGGCGCCAGTACATCCGCCCGATGGCCGCGGGAGCCGTGGCCGCGGCAGGATTGATTACCTTGATTCGAACGATGCCCACGATCATTTCGGCCCTGCGCGCCGGCCTGAAGGATGTGCGCGCGGAAGGAAATAACGCGCCAGCCAGCAATGAAGCCAGCCGCATTGAGCGCGACATGCCCATGAGCTGGGTGATTGCCGGCTCCGCGGTGATCATCCTCTTGCTGTTCGTGCTCTTGACCATTGCTCCCGTGCAAGATGCGCACACGACTTGGTACCAGAATTTGCTCGCGGGCATTCTTGTAGTGATCTTTGGATTTCTCTTTGTCACCGTGGCCTCGCGCATCAGCGGTTTGCTGGGCAATTCCTCCAATCCGGTGAGCGGTATGAGCATCGGCACGCTCATGGCTACCTGCGCGATTTTTCTCCTCGCCGGCTGGACTGCGCCGAGCTATGGCGTTCTCGCGCTAACCATCGGCGGGTCCGTGTGCATTGCCGCGGCGATTGCGGGCGCGACCTCGCAAGATTTGAAGACCGGCTATCTGGTTGGCGCCACGCCCGTTCTGCAGCAGTGGGGCCTGCTGGTGGGCGTCACGGTTTCCACCTTCGCCATTGGCATCACGCTTGGGCTGATGAATAAGGGCCTCGAAAAGTACATTCCCACCCAGATTCCCGTCAATCTCGAAGCCCTGCCTGCCGGCGTGAAAGTAGAAAGAGCCACCTTCGAACATCTGGGAAAGAACTACGTTCTGATCAATGCGCTTGGTTCCAGCCAAATTCCCGATGGCGAGTATCTCTACGATCCGGGTTCCCAGCGGATTGAACTCCAGTGGGCTCAGGGAATCGGCAGTGATAAAGCGCCGGCTCCCCAGGCCCGCCTGATGGCTACGGTCATTAACGGCATCCTCAGCCAGCGATTGCCCTGGCGGCTGGTCTTGATGGGCGTAGCTCTGGTGATTGCTGTGGAGATTCTCGGGATACGATCGCTCGCATTTGCCGTCGGCGCCTACCTCTCCCTGGGAACCACGGCAACCATGTTCGCGGGCGGACTGGTTCGCGTGCTGGTCGAGGCCACAACAAAGAAAAAGGAAGAGAGCGAGGCCAGCCCCGGAGCGCTTTATTCAAGCGGATTGATCGCCGCCGGAGGCGTGTTTGGCTTGCTGGGCATTGTCATCAACTTACTCGAGGATCCGGAAATTTCCAACCACGTGCCCCATTGGCTTACCGCTGTGCTGGGGCTGCCATGGCGGGCCGATCTGTTGGCCTTCGGCCCGAAAGTTCTCGGCCCGCTCGCCACCAGCAACCTCCTCGGTTTGATCATGTTTTTGGCTCTTGCGGGTTCGCTTTTTTACTTTGCCCGCAAGAAGCTCGATTGAAAGACGTTCGAAAGTCCAAGAGAGCAAGCGCTGTTATGGAAAAAGACAAGGTGCACCCGTGCGGGAGCAATCTGCGATTTCGAACTCTTTGATTCCTTGATTCTTTGACTCTTTGACTTTCGACTTTTCCGCTGTTCCGCTCTTTGACGGAAATGCCTCGGCGCCGTAAACTTCGTCTATGTCTTCTCGCTCGGGCATCAAGAGCTATCGGGTCAGCTTCGACTTCTACGTCACTCCGGGCATCAAGTTCCTTCTGATTGCCAACTTTGCGGTTTTCATCGTCGAAGCCCTGCTCTACCACTTCGCCGGGCCGTTCGCGTATGAAGAGCTGGTGAAGTGGTTTGGCCTTGTTCCGGCCGGCGTCATTCCCCTGTTGCACATCTGGCAGCCCTTCACGTACCTGTTTCTCCACGATGTCAACAGCATCTGGCACATCCTGATGAACATGTTCATGCTTTGGATGTTTGGCCGGGAACTCGAGGTCGCGTGGGGAAAAAGCCGCTTTCTGCGTTATTACTTCCTAACGGGCGTTGGCGCGGGGCTCATCAACGTGATTGTCAAAATAGCGCCGGCGGCCCTCGGTAACGGGATCCCCTTGACCGCCTCTACTCCCACGATCGGCGCTTCCGGGGCCATTTTTGGAATTCTTGTCGCTTGCGCCATTCTCTTTCCGGACCGACGGGTTTATCTTTTCCCGTTTCCCGTAGCCATGAGCATGCGCACCATCGTCATCCTCATGACCATTCTTACTTTCCTCGGAACATTTGGGTTGGGCGCCGACAACGTCAGCCATCTGTGTCATCTCGGCGGACTGCTGGTGGGCTACGTTTATTTGCGGCGTGGATCTTTCCTCTACAGCTTGCGCAACAGCGTTTCCGATTGGCAAAACCGCCGCAATCGTCGGCGCTTCCAAATCTACATGGGCAAGCACCGCAAAGACCCGCCCTCGCGCCCCGACAACTGGGTGAATTAGAAGTGCTTCGCCTTGCGACGGAAAGCTCTTTTCACGCTTCCCCGCCGATGACGTGAAACTTCACGAAGTTCGTTGTGCCGCGGATTCCCATCGGCGTTCCCGCCACGATGCCAATGACGTCGCCTTTGCGCACCAATCGCTCTTCGAGCAACCGCTTCTCCGCAACTGCCGCCAGCCCATCGATCTTGCGCAAATCCTGAATGTTTCTTGGATACACCCCCCAGATCAGCCCCAAGCGCCGCCGGGTTTCCTGTTCAGGCGAGAAGGCGACAATGGGAACCAGCGGCCGATAACGCGAGATCAACCGCGCCGTGAACCCGCTGTGCGTGAACACCGCGATCAGCCTCATGTACAATTCACGCGAAGCGTGGCACACGAGTTCGGCGATGGTCCCCGGCACTTTCAATTGCTCCTGCTGGGCGGGCCGCGGATATTCCCGGATGCTTCCTTCCGCCTCTTCGATGATGCGCGCCATCATGCTCACGGCCTCGATCGGATATTTTCCCGTGGCCGTCTCCGCGGAAAGCATAACCGCATCCGATCCGTCGAAAATCGCATTGGCGACGTCGGAAGCTTCCGCGCGCGTGGGCCGGGGATTTTCCGTCATCGATTCGAGCATTTGGGTCGCGGTAATCACCGGCCGCCGCAGCTCTCTGGCCCTCGAAATGATCGTTTTCTGCACTACGGGCACGCGCTCCGGACTCATTTCCACGCCAAGGTCGCCGCGGGCCACCATCACCGCGTCGGCCGCGCGCAGGATAGCGTCCAGGTTTTCGATGGCCTGCGGCTTTTCCAGTTTGGCGATCACCGGCGTGTCTTTTCCTGCGGCGCGGACCAATTGCTTCGCCAGCAGCACGTCCTCCGGCCGCCGCACAAAACTCACCGCGATGTAATTCGCCCCGTGCTTGAGCGCAAACCGCAGATCCGCGCGGTCTTTCGGCGTCAACGCCGGAACGCGGAGCTGCAACCCGGGAAGGTTGATGCCCTTATGCTGGCCGAGTGCGCCGCCGTTCACAATCTCGCAGATCACTTGGCGCTCGCGCACCTGCTCGACGCGCAGCTCGATGAGGCCGTCCGAAAGGAGAATACGGTCGCCAGGATGAACTTCCCGGGGCAGGCCCGGGAAGGTTGTGCTGACGCGCGTGGAATCGCCGAGAACTTTGGCGGTAGTGATGGTGAACCGCTCCCCGGCGCGCAGCATCACCGGCCCGCCACCCGCCAGCGCCCCGGTGCGGATTTTCGGTCCCTGAAGGTCGGCCAGAATCGCAATCGGCTTTTCGTGTTTGCCGGAGGCCGCGCGAATCAGCGCGAAGTGCTGTGCGTGCTCTTCGTGTGTGCCGTGCGAGAAATTCAGCCTTGCCACGTCCATCCCCGCCGCGAACAGCCGGTCAATCATCCGCGGCGAACAGGTGACCGGCCCGATGGTGCACACAATTTTCGAGTGGCGAAAATTCATAGGTTCCTTCGAGGATGCCCTCGACACTTCCGGCTTTTTATTATTGAACCAAAGCCTGGTCACTCTTGATTTTCTTTTTGGATGGTTCCGAACGGCATTTGCTTCAGTAACGGGTAACCGCAAACTCCGTCACGATTTTCGTCAGCACGTCCACGCCCTTGTCAAAAGCCATCAAGGGAATTCGCTCATCATCACCGTGCATGCGCTTCAGGTCTTCGTCGGCCAAGGGGAACGGCACGAGCCCGTAAGCCTGGACGTTGTGCAGCCGCAACTGCGCGGAGTCCGTTAACCACGTCGACTGAAACGGCAGCGCCGGGGGGCCCGCAAATTCGCGCGAAGCCACCTGGCAAATCACGCTGTAAAAATCCGACTCCAATGAGGACGGAGGCGCGGCCAGCCCCGGGTTCGGCTGCACTTCCAGCTTCACCGCCGGATCATTGACCAGCTTGTTTAGCTCATTCACAAGCGTTCCGATGGAATCTCCAGGCAGAAGCCGCACGTTCAGATTCGCGCGGGCTTCTGCGGGAATCACATTGTTGGCTACCCCCGCGGAGAGCACCGTGGGAGCGATGGTATCCCGCATCATCGCATTCCACAGCGGGCTCGAATCGGACACCACCCGTTGCGCGTGTTCGCCGCGGTCCGAGGTATCCATCGAACGGATCCACTTTGCGATTTCGTCGTCTTCGAGCGGCGTAATCCCCTCGAAGTATCGGCGCACAATCGCGGTGAAGTGCACCGGCGCGGAATAGGTTCCGATCTTTGCAATGGCGGCGGCCAAATGGACCACGGCATTGTCTTTGGTCGGCTGCGAGGCATGGCCCGATGTTCCGTGAGCGACCACGGCGACGTTCACCGCCACTTTCTCGCTCGCTTGCACGCCAATGTACTGCACTTTGCCGTTTCTCATGAAAACGTTGCCGCCCTCGTTGATGGCAAAGCCAGCGGCAAACTTGTCCCAATATTTTGCAATGAGCATCCGCATGCTCGAGTCGCCGCCCCCTTCTTCATCCGCCGTGGCTAGGAAGATCACATCGCGGTTAATGTGCGCATTCGACCGCTTCAAGCCAACAAAGACCGCCAGATTTGCGGCGAGCATGCCTTTGTCGTCGATGGCCCCGCGGCCATACAGGTAGCCGTCCTTGATCACCGCGCCGAACGGATCGACCGTCCACCGTGACTTCTCAACCGGCACGGTATCCAGGTGGGCCACCAGCAGCAGCGCCTTCGAGGGGTCCGGCACCACCGAACTCCTCAGGCGGGCCACCACCGCGCTTCTTCCCAGCGCCAAATCCAGAAGTTCCGGTTTGATGCCTTCCTTTTGAAGCACTCCGGCCACGTACTTGGCGGCGAGCTGCTCACTTCCCGGCGGGTTGGACGTGTTGATCCTGATCAAATCCGCCAGCCAAAGGAGTGCATCCCTGTGAATCCCCGCAGGGTCAGCGACTGCCGATGCGACGACCGGCGCCGACCGGGGAATTCCCTGTATAACGGCGGGAAGACTCGATGCCAACATGAGGGCCGCCAAGCCCGTGACAGTTCCCAGCAAACGGTTCCCATTCACCAATCCACCCTCCTCCACGAAATGGCCTGGGTCTCCCCCGAAACCTTCCAGCTAACGTTTTACGTCGAGCGTGCTTCATACTAACATGCGGGTATGGGGGCCCGGCCCGCTCATTGGTGTAGCGTGGCCTAAGCTCAACCCGCGTTCCGCAGCCGCGGGTTCGCATGACAACAAAAATCTTGGCGGGCTCTTGTTTTTTCGCCCAACCAGCGAGGTACGAAAGATGCGACGAATCGCTTTGCGTTTATTCCCGGCTTTAGCGGCTTTTTTGATAGGGCCTCTTTCAGGGCAGCCCGCCCTCGCGCAGGCACCCACCGGCCCGCAGGGTGGGCCGCCTTCTCAGCAGCAACAAAAACCCACCGCGCCCGAAACACCCGCTCCCGGACAGCAAGCGCCGTCCTCCGGTGTCAGCATCAGCGTGGATGTTCCGGTCGTGACCCTCGACGTGGTGGCCGCCACGCAGCACGGGGATCTCATTCCCAACCTCAAGAAAGAAAACTTCCGCGTTCTCGACGAAGGCGTGCCCCAGGCGATTAGCAATTTTGCTCCCACCGACGCGCCCATCACCATGGTCGTGCTCATGCAGTTTAGCGGAAATGCTTACGGCTGGTTCGCCGCTTACGCCCGATATTGGGCCGACGCCCTTTTCCCGAACCTGCAACAAAAAGACTGGGTTGCTCTCGAGACCTTCGATATGAAAACACGCATCGAGGTGGACTTTACGCAGGACAAGGACGAAGTCCGCAACGCCATTTACCACCTCTATTTCCCGGGTTTCAGCGAATCCAACGTCTTCGATGCGCTGATTGAGACCACCGAGCGGCTCAAAGACGTCAAAGGCAAGAAATCCATCCTTCTGCTCGCGAGCGGCGTGGACACCTTTTCCAAGCACACTCTCGATCAAACCATGAAGGTGCTTCGCGGAAGTGACGTCCCGATCTTTTGTGTCGGCTTGGGAAAAACCTGGACCAATTTTCTCGATTCCAGGGGATCCATGAGTCCGCACATGGATTACCTGCAGGCGGAGAACCAGCTGCGAACCTTTGCCCAGGAAACCGGCGGATTTGCTTGGTTCCCGCAATTCGATGGCGAGATCCCCGACATCTTCCGCAGCGTTGCCGCTTTTCTACGCCACCAGTACAGTCTTTCCTTCACCCCTTCGGGCGGTGGCAAGGATGGAAAATTCCACAAAGTAAAAGTGGAGCTGGTCGCTCCCGATGGGGGCCCGCTGACGATCCAAGACCAGAAAGGCAAGAAGCTGAAATATCAGGTTTACGCCCGTGAGGGCTATCAGGCCAGCAAACCAGGCGTCGGCGACTGACAGCTTGGGCAACGCGAAATTGGAAAAGTAGAAATTCGGCACTCCTCTGCTAGTATGCCGGTTTCGTTTTTCGAGTTTCGCGTTTCCGGCTAGTATCCCCGCGCCAAATCCACGCGATTCAACATTTCCCTTCCGTCGAACCACCGCTCCAGCAGTTCGACCAGCAGCGCCGCTTGCCGCTTCCACAGCCGGTCGCTCAACGCGCTGGTGTGCGGTGTAATAAAGAGATTCGGCGCCCTCCACAAAGGGCTGTCGGCCGGCAGCGGCTCGGTCTCCGCCACGTCGATGGCCGCACCCGCCAGTACTCCCTTTTCGAGCGCGCAGATAAGCTCCTTTTGATCGAGCAGCGACCCGCGCCCCACATTAATCAACCGCGTCCCGCGCTTCATCAGCGCGATCTCCTTCGCTCCGATGAGATGTTTGGTCTCCGCCGTTTCCGGCGCGGCCATCACCACGTAATCCGCTTCCGGCAGCGCTTCGTGCCATTGGGCAGCCGAAAAAATCTTTTCCGCGTAGTTGCCGTCCCCTTCGCCGGAACGCGTCACTCCCCAGATCCGCATTTCAAACGCCTTCGCGCGTTTTGCCAGCTCGCGCCCGATCGAGCCGTAGCCCACAATCAGCAGCGCTTGCCCGTTCACCTCGGCCAGATGCTGCGGCTTGTCCCACAACTCCTGTTGCGACCAGATGGCTTTGTCCTGTTGTCGCACCGAGTCGGGGAAATTTCGCGCCAAGGCCAGCAGCAGCCCCATCGTGTGTTCCGCCATCGGCACGGAAAATACGCCGCTCGGGTTGGTCACCATGATCCCCGAGTCGCGCAGCTCGGGATACATCAGTTGCGCCACTCCCGCGGCGGTCGAATGCAGCCACTTCAGCTTCTTGGCGTCCTTCAATTGCTTCGCGCGCAACGAGTAGCCCACGAAAATATCCGTGTCTGGCAACTCCTGTGGCAGTTGGTCGTAATCCGGCAGATGCACCACGCGCATCCCCGGCCAGCGCTTCCGAATGCCTTCCGCCAGGAGCGGCTTCGGCCGCCATTCGGTAAACGGGTGCCACACGCAAATCACCAGTTTCGTCTCGCCAGGTGTGGTTCGCTTCATGGGCGGGTCAGGAAACCATCCGCAAATCCGTGCCGGTCATGTCCGCCGGCCTCTGCTGCCCGAGCACTCCGAGCATCGTCGGGGCAATGTC
>Ga0209152_10000117_pt1 | contig 40529 bp, 43 predicted proteins | sample GraSoiAngelo_107_FD_185873 | JGI IMG/M metagenome (GOLD analysis project Ga0209152, IMG submission 185873) | Grasslands soil microbial communities from the Angelo Coastal Reserve, California, USA - 14_0903_09_30cm (SPAdes) (version 2) | ecosystem: Environmental > Terrestrial > Soil > Grasslands...
TCTACGAGCCTTCGCGGCCGCTGGCGCCGACGATCGTCAAGAACATCGACCAGCTGAGCTCGCCGCCGGCCAACGCGACCCTGTTTGCGATCGCCACCGTCCTGCTCTTCTCGGCCGCCCTCTTCTCCTTCACCGGCTATGTGGCACGCCGCTCGATGCGCAAGTACGGGAGCGCCTGATGGAGCCGGTGCAGACCCCACCGCAAGCGCCGATGCCGACGGTGCCGTCGACGCCGCCGACGCCGGACGGGCCCAACCCGCTGCGCGGTGGCAAGAAGCAGGGAGCCTCGGAGGGCAGCGCCACCTGGGCGCCGATCGACCGGGTCGGCCTGGCGATCTGCTGGGCCCTCGGCCTGCTCTTCTGCGCGATCGCCGTCGCGATCGTCGTCTATCTGCTGGTCCAGGGGATCAAGTTCCTGCGCCCGGAGATGCTCTGGACGCCCGCTGCCGCCGGCTTCTCCGAGGGCGAAACCGGCGGCTTCTCCGACGCCCTCTTCGGGACCCTGATCGTCGCCGTGATGGGGATCGCGCTGGCGCTCCCGACCGGGGTCGCGATCGCGGTCTGGCTTGTCGAGTACGGCCGGCCGGCGGGGCTCGCCCGCGTCACCGAAATGACGATCGAGGCGATCGCCGGCATCCCCTCGATCGTGCTCGCCCTCTTTGGCACGGTGATCTTCTCCTCGACTGCCCTCGGCTTCCTCAGCCGCACCACGGAAGGCGTCGTCTTCGGCCGCTCCTTCTTCGCCGCCTCGGCGATGCTCTCGCTGGTCGCGCTACCGCTGATCGTCGCCAGCACCCGCGAGGGGTTGAACTCGATCCCGCGCCACGTCCGCGAGGCCTCCTACGCGGTCGGCAAGACGAAAGCGGCGACGACCCGGCGCATCCTCCTCCCCACCTGCCGCCCGCAGGTGACCACGGGGGCGATGCTCGGCCTCGGGCGCATCATCGGCGACACCGCGATCATCGTCGTTCTCCTCGGTGCCACCCAGAACTTCTCGCCGGTCGAAGGCGTCGGCTTCCCGCTCAACTACCTGCGCGGCGCCGGCACCACCCTGACCAACTTCGTCTACGAGGCGTCCCCGACCGGGAACCTCAACCAGCCGCAGAAAGCCTACGCGGCGGCTTTCGTCCTGCTGCTGATGGTCCTGGCCTTAAACGCGGCCGTCGACGTCGTCCATCGCCGCGCCCGAAAGGTAGGAACGTGGAGCCACTGACTCCCGACATCTCCGAGCAGAAGGGGCCCATGGATCCGTTCAGATCAGACTCCCCACTCGCACCGCCGCCGATCCGTCGACTGAAGCTGGACGATCCGGAGGCGGCGAAGGAGGCAACGGAGCCGCTCACCCCGGCCGCCGGGAGCGGCCCGCAGCAGAGCGGCTTCGTCACCGCGAAGCGGTCGGTCGGCGCCCCCCAGTTCTCGATCCGGCGGATGGAGATCGACGGGGTCTCGGTCCACTACGGCGCCAAAGAAGCGGTCAAAGGCGTCTCGCTGCCGGTCCGCCAGGGCGAGGTCCTGTCGCTGATCGGCCCCTCGGGCTGTGGCAAGACGACGCTGCTGCGCTCGCTCAACCGCCTCACCGAGCTGACCAGCACGGCGACGTTGACCGGCCGCATCCTGCTCGACGACGTCGACATCACGGAGATCGAGCCGACCCTGCTGCGGCGCCGGGTGACGATGGTCTTCCAGCAGCCGAACCCGTTCCCGATGAGCGTCTTCGACAACATCGCCTACGTGCTGCGCGAGCAGGGCTCGCGGCGGGCGCGGAAGAAGAGTCTGGAGCCGAAAGTCCACAGCGCCCTGGACCGCGCCGGCCTCTTCGAGGAGGTCAAAGACAACCTCGACCATCCGGCCCTGAAGCTCTCCGGCGGCCAGCAGCAGCGGCTCTGCATCGCTCGCGCCCTGGCGGCGGAGCCCGAGGTGCTGCTGCTCGACGAGCCCTGCTCCGCGCTCGACCCGAAATCGACCCAGGTGATCGAGGACCTGATCGTCAAGCTGCGCGACGACGTCGCCGTCGTCATCGTCACCCACAACCTGCAGCAGGCCTACCGGATCGCCGACCACGTCGCCTTCATGTACCTGGGCGACCTGGTCGAGTACAACAGCGCCACCGCCCTCTTCGGCTCGCCCCGCGAGCAACGGACCCAGGAGTACGTGAGCGGTGCCTTCGGTTAGCCGCAGCAAGCAAGTGGCGGTCCTCGCCCTCGGCGGCGCGCTCGCCGTCGCCGGCCTGGCCGGCTGCGAGACGACGCAGGAAAAAGCCGAGGCCCAGCGAGCCGAATCCGCCCGCATCCTCAAGCAGCGCGAGAAGCGCCAGCAGAAGAAGCACCAGGACGAGAAGGAGAAAGGATGACCGTGAGCGAGCTCGAGCCAACCCGTAGGCCGCAGGCGTTCGAGCCCTGCGAAGAGTGCGGAGCGCCGATGGACCCCCAGCAGCGTTACTGCGTCAATTGCGCAGCTCGCCGCGGCAACGGCGCCAACCCCGCCTCCCGCTACTTCGCGACGATGAGCAAACGGGCGCGGCGCCCGCTGGCGCGGCCTGCAGCCAAGCAAAGCCCGACCAGCCGCGCTGCCGCGGTCGCTTTCTTCGCCCTGCTGCCGCTGGCGGTCGGACTCGGCGTCGTCGTCGGTCGCAGCGGCTCGGGGGACACCAGCGACAACGACGCCCTGCTGCAGGCGCTGCGGGAACGGCCATCGGCCACCGCTACGGCAGCAGCCCCGACCGCAGCCACCGCCGCGAAAGCCAAAAAAGACGCCAAAGCCGGCAAAGCTAAAGGCAAAAGCGAGGGCAAAGTTGTCGCCCACACCAACAACGGCGACGTCCACGAAGTGACCAACTTCAAGGCCTCCCAGGACAAGGTGGAAGAAGACACGAAAGCCGTCGAAGAAAACCCCGAACAGACGGGCGAGAACTACATCAAGGCCCAGCAGAACCTCCCCGACGTGATCGTCGTCGGCGGCGAAGGCGGCGGCAGTGCCCCGGCCCCCTCGGGGGTGGAACCGTGAACCGGCCGAAGGTTCCGCAGCGCCTTCGCGCCCTGGTCGAACGACCGCGGCCAAAACCGCAGGAGTCGCCGCAAGCCGCACCGGCGCCCGCTCCCGAGAACAAGGAGCTACAGGCTCAGCGCGACCGGCTGCTGGAGAAGTTCACGGTGATGCAGGCCGACCTCGGCGGCGCCTTCTACGAGATGGCGATCCGCGATCACGTCCGCCTCGACGTCCTCACCCGCAAAGCGGCTGAGCTGCAGCGGGTCGATGCCGAGCTGCTTGCGGTTGAGCGTCTGCTCGAGCTGGAACGGCTCGATGCCGCCGGCCTCTGCGGCCGCTGCGGCTCTCCCTACGGCGCCGCCGACAGGTTCTGCCCGCAATGTGGCAACTCCCTGGTACCGGTAGAGGTGGCGGCGTGAGCCTGCTCTCCGGTCCGTTGCAGAAGGCGACGGCCGCCGCCGCCAGCCTCACCGGCAAACGCTTCTCCCTGCTCGTTGCCTCCTCGCTTGTCGCAACCACCGGCGTCGTCGCGGTGGGCACCAGCGGCTCGCAAGGTACGAGTCCAGTAGTGGCCGCCGCGATGCGGACGCTGCTGGAAGAAGAAAACGCCGCGGTCGCCGCCGCCCCTGTTGCCGCGGCGCCGGAAGCCACCACCTCCTCCCCTTCCTCCCCGGCGCCGGAACCGAGCGCGGAAGCGGCTTCCTCCGGGCCGCTTTCCGCGCCGGCGCCCGCTCCCGAAGCCCCCGCGCCCGAACCCGAAGCGCCGACCGCGCCCCCGACCGAACCAGAACCCGAACCAGGCCCGGTCCAGCACGTCTTCCTGGTCTCCTTGGCGAGCCCGGGCTACGAGGCGGCGTTCGGCGCCACCTCGCAGATGCCCTACCTGTCGGCCGAGCTGCGTGGCCAGGGCGTGTTGTTGACGAACTACTCCCTGCTTGACACCGCTCCGCTCCCCAACGGAATCGCCGCGATCAGCGGCGAGACGCCGAGCGCCGCCACCAAAGGCGGCTGCCCGACCTACGAGGACTGCACCTATGAGGTCGAAACGCTGACCCTTGCCGATCAGCTGGTCGGCAAGCAGCTGCAGTGGCATAGCTACATCGAGGGGATGCAGGACGAAGCCGGCAAACCCGACAGCTGCGTCACCCCCGAACCGGAAGCGCCCGTGGCGCCGGCGCCGAGCGGCTACTCCGCGCTCCTCAATCCCTTCGCTTTCTTCCACTCGCTGCTCGATCTCGGCGACTGCGACGAAAACGACGTGCCCCTGGACAAGCTCGCCGCCGACCTGCGCAAAGCCGAGTCGACCCCGAACTTCTCCTACATCTCCCCCAGCCTCTGCAACGCCGGCTTCCGTGGCACCTGCCCGGAAGGGACGGCCGATGGGGCGGCCGCCGCGGACGCCTTCCTCGCCAAAGTGGTGCCGGAGATTCTCGCCTCCGCAGCCTTTAAGAAAGACGGCCTGCTGATCGTCAGCTTCGGCGCCTCCGATCCCGCCCCACCCGTGGATCCAGCCGCGCCGCCGGTCGACCCGAAGAAGGTCGGAGGCCTGCTCGTTTCGCCCCTGCTCGCCCCCGGGGCGACCGACGGCGTCGCCTATGACCCCTACTCGCTACTGCGCTCGATCGAGGATCTCTTCGCGCTGGAACCACTTGGCGCGGCCGGGGGCGCCAAAGTCCGCTCCTTCGCCTCCGCCTTTGCGGCAGGCAACGGCGGCGACTGAGATCTGGCACGCTCCCGTGCATGAGCCCGCAGGAGCAGACCGGTGAGCCAATCACCCAGGCCGGAATCGAAGAGCTGAAAGCCGAACTCGCCGAGCTCGAAGGCCCGGCGCGCAAAGCGATGGCGGCGCGGATCAAGGTCGCCCGCGAGGAGGGTGACCTCAAGGAGAACGCCGAGTATCACGTCGCCAAAGAGGACCAGGCCCACCTCGAGACCAAAATCAAGCGCCTACAGGAACGGCTGCGGAACGCGGTCGTGGTCGAGGTCTCGGCGCTGGACAGCGACTTCTTCTCCTTCGGCCGCACCGCCGAGGTGCTGGACGAATCCAAAGGCGAGACCAACGCCTGGACCCTGGTCGGCTCGACCGAGGCGAATCTCGCCGAAGGGCGGCTCTCGGCCGAGTCGCCGATCGGCCGGGCGCTGCTGGACGCCAAGGTCGGCTCGACGGTCAAGGTCGAGACGCCGAAAGGCGACCGCGCCTTCAAAGTCCTGAAGCTCGTCTCCTGACCTCGCGATGCTGAGGCTGCGCTCCTCCGTCGCCCACCATCAGGCGGATGAGTTCGGGGCGCTGCTGCGCGAGCTCGAGGGCGTCAGCAGGGTCGTCCAGCAGCCCGACACCTCCGCCCCCTCCGCCGCCTTCGTTTTCGTCGCCGACGTCGAGCCGGTCGCCGCCGACCGGCTGGTCGAGGCGGTCGACAAGTTCGGGATCGGCGGCGAGGACTACGTCCTAACCCGGGTCGAGGTGGTCGCCCCCCAGCACCGCCACCACTTTGGGGAAGGCGGGGTCGACGGCTTCTCCTGGGTCGAGGTGATCGGCCAGGCGAAAGCCAACTCGCGCCTGCTCGCCCGCTACCTGGCCCTGATCACCGTCTCCGCAGTGATCGCCGCCTGCGGGGTGATCACGGGCAGCTCGATCCTTGTCGTCGGCGCGATGGCGGTCAGTCCCGACCTGCTGCCGATCTGCGCCACTTCGGTCGGCCTGGTGCGGCGACGGTTCGGACTCGCCCGTCGCGCCTTCGTCACCCTGGTGATGGGTCTTGGCCTTGTCGTCGTCACGGCGATGGTCCTCAGCGCCCTGCTCAAATGGCTCGGCTTCCTCCCCGACGGCTTCGAGGTCGAGGAAAGCGCCCTCAGCACCCTCGCCAAGACCGACTACACGACCGTGCTCGTCGCCCTCGCCGCCGGCGTCGCCGGGATGCTCGCTTTCGAGACTCGGGCTAGTGCTGCGGTCGGCGTCGCGATCTCGGTGACGACGATTCCCGCCTCGGCCTACCTCGGCGTTGCCCTCGGCGCCGGCGGCATCGAGCACGCCCTCGGCGCCCTCGTCGTCCTCATCATCAACGTCACCCTGCTGATCGTCGGCGGAACGATGACGCTGCTAGCCCAGCGAGCGTTGCCGAATCGCTCGGGCGCACCGATCTAGCCGAGCTGCTCCAGCAGGCGGTCCAGCAGCTCCGCCTGGGCGGGGAGGATCTTCTCCCGCGCCGCCGCCGGGCTGAACCACTCGGCCCGGTCGACCTCGGGGAACTCCTGCTGCTTGCCGCTGCGCGGCGGCCACTCCATGCTGAAGGTGTTGCTGGCGAGCCTCGCCGGGTCGAACTCAGCCTCCGCCGCCCAGGCTTCGACCACTTTCCCTGCCCGCTGCTTGATCGAGCCGAGCTCGATCAGCTCCTCGAGCTCGATCTCCGGCGCCGCGCCGAGCTCCTCTTCGAGCTCGCGGACGGCGCAGGCGCGCGGTTCCTCGCCCTCCTCGATCTGCCCCTTCGGGATCGACCAGGCGCCGGCGTCTTTGCGCGCCCAGAACGGCCCGCCGGGATGAACGAGGAGGAACTCTGTCTCCTCATCTTTGCGGCGGAAGAGGAGGATGCCGGCGCTGCGCGGTGTTGCCATCGACCCGAGTCATACCGGACCCGGGCCGATGGCTGAACCTCGGGCCGCGCTACTTCAGCTTGAAGGCGACCAGTTCCGGCTGCTGGCCTTCGACGCTGGGGATACCGGCCGGCACGATCAGGGTGTTGCCGCTCGCCGTCACCGCGCTGTTGGAGCCCGCGGGCAGGGTCGCGGTCCAGACTTCTCCTCCCGTTTTGACGTCAAGCCCGTGGACGGTGCCGTCAAAGGTCGTGAAGAAGACGATGTCGTTGACGACCACCGGCGAGCCGAAAGCGGCGTCGGAGAATTCCTGTTCCCAGAGGATCTTGCCGGTCTTGATGTCGACTGCCGCCATCCCGCCTTCAAGGGCCCCTGCCTGCCCTAGTTCCTGCTGTTTAGTGACTTCGACGCCGCCGTTGACGATCGGCGCGAAAACGGTGGTGGCGTTGGCAGCCGGCGGCGCGATTACGCCACCGAGATTGCCGGGCAGAACTTCGCCTCCTTTGATCTTCGAGCTCTGGCCACGCATCGCCAGCAGGCCGTCATCGTCGTGGCCGTTGTGTTTGCCGACCGGAGTGCTCCAGACCGGCTTGCCGGTCTTCGTGTCGACCGCGGTGACGATCCCGTTCTTCCCCGAGCCGATCGCGACTTCCCGGCCACCGGCCTGGGCCAGAATCGGTGAGTTCTGGAAGTCCCAGTCATAGACGTCGTGCGGGGTCTGCTGGTAGTACCACTCGAGCTTGCCCGTTTTCGCATTCAGCTTCACGAGCGAGTTGGTGTAGAGGTTCGCCCCGGGTCGGCTGGCGCCCCACGGCTCCTGCGGGGTCCCCGGGTACGGCGCCGGGTTGCCGGTGCCGAAGTACATCGAACCTTTGCCGTCAAACGAAGGCGGGTACCAGAGGCCGCCGCCGGAGTTGGCCTTTTTATCGCCCCAGAGGTCTTTGGGGACGGTGTCGAAGTGCCAGACCTTCTTCCCGGAGTTGGCGTCGAGAGCCCACAGCGTTCCAACTCCGCCCGGCGGATATTCGGAGTTGACATTGGTCGGAACGGTTGAGACGTAGACAAGGCCGTCTTCATAACCGGGCGCCATGTCGATCGCCAGCGGTGATTCGGCGACCGGTACCGACCACAGTTCCTTCCCGGTTTCCTGGTCGAGAGCGAAAGCCTCGCTGGCGGTGGCGCCGAACACCTTGCCATCGGCGACGACCACTCCGTTTGGTCCCTGCGTGGCCGATTCAGACTGCCACGTCCACTGCACCTCGCCGCTGTCGAGGGAGATCGCCTGGACGGCCGATTCAAGATCCTGCATGTAGATGACGCCGTTGCTGATGACCGGGCTCGCGGAGTAGGCGCCGTAGCTGCTCTGCGCCTGCGAAGGCAGGGTCCAGGCCTGTTCAAGTTCAGAGGCGTTCTGGCGGCTGATTTCGCCGTCGGCTTCACGGGTGCTTGCCTGGTCGATGCCCGGCCAAGCGTCCCCGGTCAGCTTCATTTCACCCCCTGAGTCGGAGGACTCCGATGAGGATCCACAGCCAACTAGCGCGGTCAGCGCCACCAACAGCAGCAGCGCAGCCCAAGCTTTACCTGACTTCATCCCTGACATCCTCTTGGTTCCTCCCTAATCGAGTAATAGAGATTTGTCCTGCATCTTTGCCGAATTCGGCGCAGTCGGTACTTCCAGTTCCTCCAGCAGCGGTTGCAGCACTCGGTTCGCGAGCAGCCCGAGGCTGCCGAGGTTGGCGAAGCCGGGGCCCTGGCGAAGACCGCCGAGGCCGGGGATGTGCAGGCGGGGCCGCACTCCCTCGAGTTCAAGACCGCGGCCGATTGGGACCTCGAACTTCGGCGGGCTGTCCCAGAGCGGGCCGCACTGTTCTTCGACTTCGTCGCGAACCCCATCGGGGAAGAGGCCGCGAAGCTGGCGCAGCAGATCGAAGCCGGTGCAGTTGACGACGTAGTCGTAGCGCTGGGCCGTCTCACCTTCGGAGGGGCTGTCAAATTCGAGCAGCGCGCCCTCGCCGTCGCTGGCGAGGGAGACGTGCTGGGCGCGGCCGCAGACGAAGGAGAGGTGGTCGTCGTCGGCGATCCGCTCCAGCACGCTGGCGTCGAAGACGCCGCGGTCGCAGTGCTTGACGAAGTCCCGCCGGGTCTCGATGTCGAGGTGTTCCCAGTCGACGTTGTCGGGGTCGGCGAAGACGCGGTTCTCGAGGAAGCTCTCGCCGCGGCTCAACGGCAGCGTCGGCGTGTAGATCGTAAGCCGCGCCTGCGGCCGCAGATCCCGCAGGAAGACGAGGGCGCTGAGCGCGCTCTCGCCGCCGCCGATAATCGCGATCTCGACCGGCTCGCCCTCGGGCACCCGGGCCAGTTCCTCGCGGCGGCTGTCGCAGTGGAAGACCCGGGACTCGACCTCGGGGTCGTGGGGGAAGTGGCGGTGGACGCCGGGGCCGGTGAGGACGAGGATCCGCCCCGTGTGGCGCTCGGGGTCCTCCGGCTGGCCGCGCTCGGCGACCTCCGCCTGCCAGCGATCGCCCTCGTCGCTGAGCGAGACCTCGGTTACCCGGCCGTCGTAGATCCTCACTCCCTCGGTCGCCCGTTCCAGCACCCAGCCCAGGTACTCGCCGTAGTCGCGGTGCATCACCGATGGCGAGCCGGAGTTGACCCAGGTCGCGTACTCGTGGCGCTCCATCGCGAAGCGCTGCCAGGTCAGCGGCAGCAACGCCGCGTCGATTTCGTCGCCGAGGGCGCCGAACTGACGCGAGCTCTGGTACGGAAAGCCGACATCCTTGATCGGCGGAATCGCCAGCGGCTCCTCGCCGGAGGTCATCCCGTTGCGACCCAACCAGGAGGCGGCGGGCTCGGTTTTCTCGATCACCGTCATCGAGATCTCGCCCAGGCCGAGGCTGTTGATCGTGTGCACCTTGGCCGCGATCGCGGCGGCCTTGGCGCCAGCGCCGACGATGAGGATGTCGCTCTCGCTCATCCCTGCCTCCTATGCGGGCGCGAGGGCGCGCGGCCCAGCCGGGTCGGTTTGTCTGGGTTCGGCGATGACCAACCCGCTTTGGTCGGGGCTGAAGGAGATCGCGCTTTTGCGCATCCGCTCCGAGCGGTCGGAGGCCGGCCGCAGCTCAACGGTGGTGAGGATCGCCCGCAGCACCCGCTTCATCTCCATTTCCGCGTAGCTCGCCGCAAGGCAGCGGCGGACGCCGCCGCCGAAGGGGATCCAGGTGTAGGTGCCGGGCTGGCGCCCGAGGAAGCGCTCGGGAAGGAACTCGTGCGGGCGCTCATACCAGCGCTGGTCGCGATGGATCAGGTGGATGCAGGGGGCGACGACGGTTCCGGCCGGCAGCTCGTGGCCGCCGAGGCGCATCGGCTCCAGCAGCCGTCGCACCACCACCGGCACCGGCGGGCGCATCCGCAGCGTCTCCTTAATCACCGCGTCGAGGTAGGTGACGTCGTCTCCCGCGAGCGCCTCCTCGCGAGCGCGCTCGAGCTTGTCGGGGTTGCGCAGCAGGCGCTCCAGGGTCCAGGCGAGCGAAGTCGAGGTCGGCCCGTCAGTCAGCAGCGTCAGTAGTTCGTCGCGCAGTTCCGGCTCACCGAGGAGGCTGCCGTCCTCGTGGCGCGACTGGACCAGCATCTCGACTACCCCGACGCGGTCGGGATCGGGTTGGGCTCGGCGCCGGCGAACCTCCTCGATCACCGCTTCCTCGACCGGCCCCATCGCCTCCCGGTAACCGCGGCTGCGGACGATCCGGTCCGGCCCGAGGGTCGCCAGCTGGGCGAGGTTGCGGGGGTCGTTCATCCACTCGGTCAGCCGCCGAAGCCGCCGGCGCAGCTCCTCCAGCTGGCCATTGTCCTCGCCGAAGACCGCCCGCATCACGACTTCCTTGGTCACCTCCTGCATCCGTGGCCAGAGCGCGAACGGCTCCCCCTCCGGCCAGCCCTCGACCTCCCGCTGCGCGACTTCACTCATCATCGCCGCGTCGGCGGCGATCGCCTGCCCGTGGAAGTGCGGCAGCATCAGTTTGCGGCGGCGCATGTGCTGGGGTTCTTCGAGCAGCATCACTGAGCGCGGACCCAGCACCGGCCCCAGCAGCGGGTTGGCGACGGCGACCCCGACCGCGTCACCGGCGGTGAAGACCTTTTTCACGTCGTCGGGGTCGGCCAGGATCACCCAGTCCCCCCAGTGGAGGATGCGCAGGGTGAAGGCGTCGCCGTAGCGGCGGTGGCAGCGCTCCAGCCAGGGCAGCGAACGCTGGGTCCAGCCGACGGCCTGCAGGGCGCGCGGCATCCGCGGGCCGGGCGGCAGCTGGCTCATGCGGCGTCCCTCCCATCCTGGGGCGCCAGTTCGTCCATCAGCTCGTCCTCAAGGCGGCAGGTGGTCGAAATCAGGAGGTCGAAGAGGTCAGCGGAGAACTCGGGCGGCAGGTCGTGCTCGGCGCCGCGGGCGAGGTAGCGCTCGCGGACCACCTTGACCCGCTCGGGCTGCATCATCGGGATCCCATGCTCACTCTTGTGGACGGCGACTTCGCGGCAGATCTGCAAGCGCTCGCCAAGCAGCCGCGCGATCTCGTCGTCGATCACGTCGAGGCGGCGGCGGAACGGCTCGAGCCCGTTGTCGCTCATCGCTCGTCGCCTCCCAGCAGGCCGGTGGCGAAGGCGTGGCTGCAATCGGCGAGCTCGTCGAGGGCGTAGCCACCCTCCTGGATCACGCAGATCGGCAGGCCTGAGCGTGCCAGCAGTCGGCCGATTTCGGCGAAGATTTCGGGCCGGAAGCTCCAACCCCCATGCGGGTCTCCGGCCACGGTGTCGTAACCGAGCGAGACGACCAGCGCCCGGGCGATCTCGGCGAGGTCGTGGATCGAGTGCGCGACCTCGGCCAGATAGGTGTCTTCGTCGGGGCTCTCGAGGAAGGCGACGGCGCGTTCGCCGGCCAGCCGCGGCAGCCGCGTCCCCGGCGGCAGGTTGGTCACCGGCGCCGCGTGCAGCGAGTGCAGGGCGGCGACCGGGCCCATCCGCTCGACCAGGGCCGAGGTGCCGTTCGGATAGTGGAGGTCGAGGTCGATGATCCCGATCGGCTTCAGGCCGCCCTCGCTGAGGCGGCGAACCGCGGCGCCGGCGTTGTTGAGGTAGCAGTAGCCGGCGTGAAAGGCGGGCCCGGCGTGGTGCCCAGGCGGCCGGCAGACGGCGTAGGTGAACTGGGCGCCGCCCAGCAGCCGCTCGGCGGCGGTGATCGAGGTCCTGATCCCCTCCCGCGCGGCGGCGATCAGGTTGGCGTTGACCGGGATGTCGGGCTCGAGCCCGGGCGGCGCGAAGTCCGGCATCACCACCGGCTCGGCGCCGGAGAGCTCGGCCAGCGCCCGCAGGTACTCGGCCTCGTGCAGAACCGCCAGCGTCCGCTCGACCTCGGCGTCGGGGGCGTCGGCGAGGACCGGGCGCACCCGCGAGTGGCGGACCAGGCCCGCCCGCAGCTCGACCAGGCGGCGGTTGCCGTCCTGGCCCGGGATACGGCGGTCGCCTTCCCGCACCCAGAAGGCGTCGTCGTCGAGGCCTTGGCGCTGCTCGACCATCAGCAGCTCGCTCATTCGAGCAGCCTCCGCATCCGCGGCCCGAGGTGCTCGAACCCGTTGCGCTTGTAGAAGGACTCGGTCGAGGCGATCGCCGCGAAGGTCTCGCGCGGCAGGCCGACCTCGAGTCGGCTTACCCCGCGAGCACGCGCCTGGGATGCGAGCGCCTCGACCAGCTCCGCCCCGACGCCGCGACTGCGCCAAGCCCCATCGACCCAGAGGTCTTGGATCGTCGCGTAGACGCCGGGAACGTGGATTGCCCGCTGCCAGCTGGCGCTCAAGACGCCGACGACGTTGCCGTCGGCCTCCGCGATCAGCACCGAGCCCCCCGCTGGTTCGCCCAGCAGGGCGCGGGTCTCAGCTTCAAGTTCTTGGCGCTCGGGGCGGCGGCCGCCGAGCTCGAGCAGGAGGCTCTCGACCGCGCTCGCGATCACGGCGACGTCGCCGTCGCCCGCCTCTCGAATCGTGGCCTCGGTGGCGAGCGAATCGCTCACGCCGCCTCCACCTGCCGGGCGGCCGGCTCCAGCTCGACGCTCCAAGCCTCGCCCGGGGCGTCTGAGCCGGTCACGGTCCGCGCGATCGCCGCCATCGGCGCCCGCGCCTTGAGCAGGATCTCGTCGAACTCCTCCTCGGGATCGGACTGCATCACGATCGCGCCGCCCGCCCCGATCGTCGTCCGCCCTGGCCGCATCACGATCGTGCGAATGACGATGTTGAGGTCGGTCGATCCGTCCGCGCCGAAATAGCCGATCGAGCCCGAGTAGACACCGCGCGCCTCCTCCTCGAGGCCGTCGATGATCTCCATCGTCCGCTCCTTCGGGGCGCCCGTCATCGAACCGCCGGGGAAGGTGGCGCGGACGCAGTCGACGGCGCTGCGACCGTCCTCGAGCCGGCCGACGATCGTCGAGACCATCTGGTGGACGGTCGCGTAGGGCTCGATCACCATCAGGTCGGGGACTTCGACCGACTCGAGGTCGCAGACGACGCCGAGGTCGTTGCGCAGCAGGTCGACGATCATCAGGTGCTCGGCGTAGGTCTTCTCGTCCTCGCCCAGCTCCTGCACCCGCGCCGCGTCCTCGGCCGGGTCCGCGACGCGGGAGATCGTCCCCTTGATCGGCCGCGCCATCACCTGGCGCTGGCGGTCGACCGAGATGAAGCGCTCGGGCGAGGAGCTGACGATCGCGTTCTCGCCGAAGTGGAGGAAGGCCGAGAAGGGCGAAGGGTTGGCGCGCCGCAGCTGCCGGTAGAGCTCGAACGGCTCCGGGCTGGCGTCGGTCGAGAACTGGTCGGTGAGACAGACCTCGTAGGACTCGCCGGCGAGCAGTTCGGCCTGGGACTTGGCGATGTCGGCGAGGTAGCGCTCGCGGCCGCGCCCGGAGCGGAAGCTGACGTGGCCGCCCGAGTCGATCGGCGGCGCCAGCGGCCGCTCGGCCGGCGGCTCGGCGATCGCCTCCCGAACCAGCTCCTCGGCGGCGTCGAGCCAGCGCTCGGCCTCGGTGTCCTCTTTACGGGAGAGGGCGAAGAGGTAGGTCTTGCCCTTCGTGTGGTCGACGGCGACGACGCGGTTGGCCAGCATCATCGCCGCGTCGGGCATGTCGGAGCTGTGAACGTTGGGGGAGCCACAGTCGGCCTTCAACTCGTAGCCGAGGTAACCGACATAGCCGCCGATGAGCCCGCGCTCGACCCCCTCGGGCGGGTCGACCTCGATCCGACCGAGCTCGCGGTGCAGGTAGTCGAAGATCGACTTCTGCTCGACCGTCTCGACGCCGCCGCGGTTGACGAGGAGCTCACCGCTGTCGACGTCGTAGCTGACAGAGCAACGGTCGGCGCCGGCAGTGGTGCCCATGTAGGAGCACTGGGCGAGCCAGGTCGGGGCGTCGGCGCTGTCGAGCCAGAAGCTCGGGTCATGCTCGGCGAAGAGCCGTTCGTAGACGTACTCGGTCGGCGCCGCCCCCTCCAGCTCCCGCATCCGCAGTTCCATCTCGCCGCCCTCCTCGCGGGGCGAGGTACGCGGCGCCGGCTTCATCGCCCGCGGCGCGATCGTCGCCCGCCCGGCCGGTTTCTGCGGGCGCTGGTATTCGGCCGCCAACTCGAAGAAGTTCTGGGCGATCTTCAGGCCGTACTCGGTCGAGATCGACTCCGGGTGAAACTGGACGCCCCAGATCGGCCGCTTCGTGTGTTCGACGCCCATCACGACGCCGTCCTCTGCCCAGGCGACGACGTGCCCTTCCGGCCCCGGCGGGGAGGTGATCGCCAGCGAGTGGTAGCGGACGACGGAGAAACCCTGTGGGACGTCTTTGAACAGGCCCTTGCCTTCGTGCATGACCCGGCTGAGGCGGCCGTGCATCGCCATCGGCGCCCGGTTGACCGTGCCCTCGAGCAGGTTGCCGATCCCCTGGTGGCCGAGGCAGATCCCGAAGACCGGGACTTCTGAGTGGCGGAGGATGTCGCTGCAGACGCCGAAGTCATGCCAGCGGGAGGGGTGGCCTGGTCCCGGCGAGAGCACGATCGCGTCGAAGTCCATCCGCCTCAGGACGCGCCAGCTGACGGCGTCGTTATTGACCACCATCGGTTCGGAGCCCGAGGCGGCTGCGAGCAGGTGGAAGACGTTGTAGGTGTAGGAGTCGTGGTTGTCGACCAGCAGCGTCTTCACGTCACGCTCCCTCCAGTCCCAATCCGCGTAGACCCCGCTCCAGCACCGACTGCACAACCCCCTCGACCTCGGGGGCGCGATCGCCTTCCCGATACCAGCGGGCGAAGTGGAAGAGGTACTTGGATAGCGGCGCGACGTCGAACTCCTCGACAGCGCTGTGCAGGTGCACCCGGTACTGCTCCGACTGGACCACGGCAAAGCGGTAATCGGGATTCTCGGCTGGACGGGCGCCCGTGCTCTCGCCGCTGGCATGGCAGGCCTGGGCGAGCGCCAGGTCCCAGCCCAGGCTCCCCTCCCCCTCCCGCAGCAGCTTGTCGGTGCCGAAGTTGACCTGCTTGGTCGTCGGCTGAAGGAGGAAGTAGCCGAGCGCAACCTGGGCCGGTACCGACTCAGCGCGGGGGTGGCGCGCCATCTCCGCGGCGAGCGCCGGATCGCGGACCACCTCCCCCGCCAGCCATTCGACCAGATCGTCGATCAGGAGCGCGCCTTCCTTGCTCGAGCTGATCGACTCGTTGTCGCGGGCGACCATGCCGTGGAAAATGTCGTAGGTCGGGGGACCGCCACCGCGGGCGCTGCCGTTGCCGTTGCCGTTCTGCAGCCCGAGCTCATCGATCAGCTTGCGCCGGCAGGTGACGTGGGCAACCCACTCGTTGCCGCAGACCTGCATCGAGATCACGTCGTCGAGTTCGTCGGCGGCCGCCCAGTAGGCGAGCGCCCGCATGTGCTGCGTCGGCAGGCCATCGGAGCGGACCAGCGGCATTTCTTCGAGCTCCTCGCGCTGGGTCTCGTACATGACCATGTCGTCGTCCCGGCGCCTGATCAGCTTGCCTTCGGCGAGACCCTGGTTGGTGAACTCGGCGACCTCCGGCAGGAAGTCGGACTCGAAGATCACCTTGTCGAAGGCGATGCCGAGGCGGGCGAGCGTCTTGCGCTGGCCGGAGATCACCCAGGAGCGGGTCTTCGACCACAGTTCGAGCGCCTTCTGGTCGCCCGAGAGGACCCGCATCATCATTTCGTCGGCCTTGTCGTTGTAGATCGCGGCCTCGCGCGCGACGGAGTCCTCTGCCCCCTCCTCCTCCTCGCCGGCACCGTTGCGGCTGGAGGTGACGTAGTCGGCGTAACAGAAGCCGACGAAGTGGTCTGACTTCTCGTCGGCGTCGGGACCCGTGTCCTCGCCGGCGCGGGTCGCGACGCCGGCCATCGCCTCGCCCATGCTGCGGCCGACGTCGCAAATCAGACTGCGGTTCTCGACCTCGGCTCCCGCCTGTTTGAGTGCCCCGGCGATCGCGTTGCCGACCGCGAGGTTGCGAAGGTGGCCGACGTGTAGCGCCTTCGTCGTGTTGGCGCCCCAGAAGTAGACGGCGTACCTGTTGCCGGCCGCCATGTCGGCGAGCTCCCGGTCGCCGTGAGCCCCCGAGGCGATCGCTTCCCCCCGGCCCTCGATCCACTCGTCTGCAAGCCGGACTAAGGGCTGCTTGCCCTCGCGGTCGACGGAGGCGACCCACGATTCGGCCTCGATTCGGTCGAGGCCGGCCAGCGCCTCGGAGTCCTGGCGCCAGTCGCTGCCCTTCGGCAGTCGCGGGATCAGCATCAGGTCGAACCGCGGCTCGGGTCGGTACGGCGCCCGCGCCGCCCACAGCGCCCGGTCGCCACCGCTTGGCGTCGCCGCCTGATCGATCTGGTTGAAGATGTTCTCGCCCATAGCCAAGTGATTTCGAACGTCTGCCTCGAATTAGTTGTTCGAAATGCACCCGCCGGGGCTCGAACCCGGATCTTCGGCTTACAACGCCGACCCTTTAACCGATTAAGGCACAGGTGCTAGCTATGTTTCCCCACCCTTGAGCGAGATCCCTGATTGCTCAAGTGCGGCGGCAGCATAACCGCAACACCTGCGCGCGTCAAATCTTTTGACTAATTTGCCTGGATTCGGCGGAGGAAGCGGCGGGTCTCCTCCGCTTCAGGCGAGGAGAGAACCTGCTCGGGAGAGCCGAGCTCGAGGATCCGCCCCGCGTGGAGGAAGGCGACCCGATCGGCGACCTCGCGGGCGAAGCTCATCTCGTGGGTGGCGATCAACATCGTCATTCCCTCCCCCTTGAGGTCGCGCACGGCCTCGAGCACCTCGCCGACCAGCTCCGGGTCGAGGGCGCTGGTGACCTCGTCGAGGAGCAGAGCGCGCGGACGGGCGGCGAAGGCGCGGGCGATCGCCACCCGTTGTTGCTGGCCGCCGGAGAGGTTGTCAGGACGGTCGTCCTCGCGACCGGCGAGGCCGAAGCGGGCCAGCAGTGCCCTCCCCCGCTCCTCGGCCTCGGCGCGGGCCTTGCCGTGGGCTCGCATCTCGCCGAGGACAACGTTCTCCAGCGCGCTCAGGTGCGGGAAGAGGTTGTAGGCCTGGAAGACGAGGCCGAGGCGCCGCCGCACCGCGACCGGGTCCACGCCCGGGTCGGTGATCACCTCGCCGTCGAGGAAGACGTCGCCGTCGTCGATCTCCTCGAGCAGGTCGATGCAGCGCAGCAGCGTCGACTTGCCCGAGCCCGAGGCGCCGATCAGGGCGACGGCTTCGTGCTCGCGGACGCCGAGGTCGATCCCGCGCAGGACCTCGCGCTCGCCGAAGGCCTTGGTGACGTTGCGGATGTCGAGGACGGTCCCATCCGGGATCGCATTCATCGCACCGCCCCCTCGGTCCCGCCGAGGCGATCGACGATCCGCGCCGTCGGCACCGTTACCGCCAGGTAGAGCAGCGCCGCCGCGACGAGCGGCGTGAAGTTGAAGGTCAGCGACTCGATGATCTGGGCTTCGCGGAAGGCCTCGAGCGGCCCAAGGATCGAGATCAGGGCGACATCCTTCTGCAGGGCGACGAAGTCGTTCAGCAGCGGCGGCGCCACCCGCCGCACAGCCTGGGGCAGGATCACGTGCCGCATCGCCTGGTTCTCGGTCAGGCCGACCGCCAGCGCCGCGTCGCGCTGGCCGCGGTGGACCGAGGCGATCCCGGCGCGGTAGACCTCGGCAACGTAGGCGCTGTAGGAGAGGACGAGGGCGAAGGCGCCGAGGACGATCGGGTCGTTCGGCGTCCCGCTCAGCTGCAGCGCCGGGACGCCGAAGCCGATCAGGAAGACGAGCAGGATCGTCGGGATGCCGCGGAAGAGGTCGACGAAGACGACGGACAGGAGCCGAACCGGGAACATCGCCGGCGAGCGGGCGATCCGCAGCATCGCGACGAAGAGCCCGACGACGAGGATCGCCAGCTCGGCGACGAGGAAGATCTTGACGTCGAGCCAGAAAGCCTTCGCCACGTCCGGGAACGATTCCTTGAAGACTTCCCAGTTGAAGAAGGTCTCGCGAACTTCCGGCCAGCCGGGGCTGGTCAGGATCAGGGCCGCGAGGCCGCCGAGGACGACGACGCTGGAGACAGCCGCGATCGCCTGTCCGCGGCGGTGGCGGCGGCGCTTCGCCGCCTCCCGTTCGAGGCGACGGTCGCTGGGCATCAGCCCAATTCAGGAGCTCCGGCCGCTTGGCTCATCCAGCGGTCGGTGATCTTCTGCAGCTCTCCCGAGCTTTCCAGCGCTTCGATCGCTTCGGTGACGCAGGCGGTGAGCGGCGATTCCTTCTCCAGCAGGGCGCCCCACTGGTCCCCGCCCGGGGCGCTGAACTGGCCGACGACGGTCGCCTCCGGAACCTGGACCGCGGTCAGGTAGAGGGCCGTCGGCAGGTCGACGACGACGGCGTCGATCTGTTCGTTCTTCAGCGCCTGGACGACGTCGTTGGAGCTGTTGAAGACTTCCGGCCGCTCGTTCGGTTCGATCTCGGCTTCGGCGGCTTCGAGGCTGGTGGTGCCGACCTGGACGCCGAGCTTCGCGTCCTGCAGTTCGTCCAGCGATTTCGCGCTCGCCGCCTCGGAGCTCTTCAGCACCACGACCGCCTGGTTGGCGGTGTAGTACGGAGCGGAGAAGTCGACCGCTTTTTCGCGCACCGGCGTGATCGAGATTTGGTTGACGTCGAAGTCGAAGTTTTTCGGCCCGGGGGCGAAGGAGGAGTTGAAGGACTCGGTCGTCCACTTCACGTTCGCTTTCGGATAGCCGAGCTGGTCGCCGATCGCGTAGGCGACGGCGCTCTCGAAGCCTTCCCCGTTGGTGGGGTCGTTGTCTTCGAAATAGGGCGGGTAAGCGGGGTTGTCGGTAGCGACCGTCAACACCCCCTGCTCCTGCGTCGCCAACTTGCCCGGCTCGCAGCTGCCGCCCGCGCTCGCACTCGTATCCGTGTCGTCGGAGCTACTGCCGCAGCCGGCGACGACGAGGGCAAACAGGATGAGTGGGAGGAAGAGCTTCTTCACGGTTGGTTCGGCGGCGGGAGGATGCGGAACCCTACCGTCTGGGGCACCGAACGCCCGCCGACCGCGTCGGTCGCCACCACCGTCGCCCGGTAAGAACCCGCAGGAAGCGGCTTCCCTTTCAGCTTGCCGTTCCATTTGAGTTGATTAGCGCCGGCTTTTGCCTGCTGGCTGCGGCTGCCAATCGATTTGAAGATCGGGCACTTCTTCCGAGCCGCGTTCTTTTTCGTCAGCGGCTTGCACTTGCCGCCGATGAGTCGGCCGACCTTCTTCCGTTCGATCTTGAAGCGGACGGTCGCTACCTCGTTGACGGTGTAGCGGAAGGTGGTGCCGAACTTGCCTTTGGCTTTGCCTTTCGTCTTGGCGAGGAACTTCTTCGGCATCGCCTTCGGTTTGCCCAGGACCGGCAACGTGTCGACCTTGCCGGTGGCGACGGGGGTCGAGCCGCCGGGGCAAATAGTGCTGTGACCGCTGTAGAGGGCCCGGGCGGAGCAGCCATTGCCGTCGGTGACGGTCAGGGTGACGGTGTAGTCGCCCGCCTTCGCGTAGGTGTGTTTCGGGTTCGGCCCCCCGTCGGCGAGGGTGGTCCCGTCGCCGAAGTTCCAGTCGAAGCGGGCCGCGCGCTGCGAAGTCGATGCGTCGAACTGAGAAGGCTCACCGGCAGCTCCGGCCTGGGCGCTGAGCTTCGCGACCGGTGCAGGGTGCGGCTGGAAGACGATCGGCTCCGGCTCGCCGGTGCTCCATTGCGCCTCGAACGGGGTCTTGGCCAGGGTGCCGTCGGCGTTGATCGTCGCGGTCCCGAGAGCGTTTTCGGAGCCGCCCCCCCGGTAGAAGACGAGCTGGCGGCTGTCGGGGGAGACGCCGACCGCTTCCGGGGAGTCGACCGCCATGCCGCCCGGAAGCACGGTCGGGGCGCCTTCGGCGTCGATCGAGACGGTGACGATCCGGTCGTTGTTGTAGTCGGGGACGAAGACGTGGCGGCCATCCGGGGCGGCGGCGAACACCTTCGCCGACGTGACGCCGAGCTCGGCGTCCAGTCCTCGCTGCGAGAGCCCGCCGTCGGCGCCGATCGCAAGGCTCGTCAGCGCGGTGCCACCGCTGCCGCGAAAGACGAAGAGGAGATTCGAGTCCCCCGCGGTGGCGAGGAGGTAGGCGCCGGACAGAGAGGTGGAGCCGAGCGGGGTCAGCGAGCCGTCGGCGCCAAGGGCGAAGCGATCGATCGCGGCCCCGGTGGTGGCGAAGACGAAGCGGCCATCGGGACTGACGGCGACATCGGCGTACTCTCCGCTGCCCGCCGAGGGAGCGAGTGGCGTCAGCGAGCCGTCGCCGTTGACCGCGAAGCGGCGGATGCCTTCGGCGGGCGTTTTGAATTCGCGGGTCGAGGCGAAGGCGTAACGGCCGTCAGGGGTGATCGCCACCGAGGTCGCCGACGCCATCGGGCTGACGCTGTTGGCCAGCTGGAAGATCCCGCTGGGGGGAACTGAGTAGCCCTGTACGCCTCCGGTGAAGAGGAAGCCGCTGATCGCGCGAGTCCCATCGGGGGTGAAGGCGAGTCCCAGAATGCCGCCGAGCCCCGGCTCCTCGGCCGGGAACGGCGAACCGGCGAGCTGGCTCAGGGAGCCGTCGGCGTTGAGATCGAAGCCGCCGATCTCCTCCGGAGTTTTCGAGCCGTAGTTGGGCGTGTAAAAGCGGGCCGCTCCGAATGCCGGCGCGGAGAAAGCACTCCCGAAGAGCGTGAGGAAGACGAGGAACAGCGGCACGCGACGAGGCACGGGCGCGAGAGTACACAAGCTTGCGGTCACTCTGTCCAGTTTCATCCAGGAACGCCGGGGTACTAGAGTTAGGCACAACCACCCCGAGGTTGTTTTTCTACCGCCCCCCACCACCTTCGGGCTGGGGGGCGGTTCCGTATTTGGCCTCGAGGTCTTCGGCAAGGGCGGCGAGTTCGGGCAGGGGGACCCGCAGGCCGATCGCGATCCGCCGCACGTTTCCCCAGGTCGGGTTGACGCGGCCGGACTCGATGTGGGAGATCCAGGTCGGGTGGATGTCGGCGATCAGGCCGAGCGCTTCCTGGCTCAGCTTCACCTCCTGGCGGAGCTGGCGGATTGCCTTGGCGAGGCCGATCTGTGGTTCTTCTCGCCGCGGCATCTACGGAAGGGAATTCGCCTCCCGCCCCCGCGTCCATAGAGGTGGGCGCATAGATACCTGGTGCTGAGGCCGACGAAGACTCGGTTTAGGGGGGCAGTCTCTCGTCGTTGCGGACACGAACGTATGTTCGCATACGTTCGTGTCGAAAGATAGAGCAGATCAGCCCGTTCTCCCCTCTTCGCGGCTCAGCCGGCTTCGTCGCGGGCGGCTTCCAGCTCTTCTTCGACCGTGCCGGTCTGGTTCGGTATTTCGAGGCGCCGTTCGAGGACCGGGATCGCCTCTTCGGGCCGGCCGCTAAGCCGCAGCGCGTTTCCGAGGTTGAAGAGGGCATATGCGTAGGCGAGGTCTTCCGAGCCTTCCGGGAAAGAGGCAACAGCTTCTTCGAGAACCGGGACCGCGGCGTCGTATTCGCCGGCTTGGATTAGTTCGTAGCCCTGTTCATTGAGGGCGCTGCCGCTCGCCGGATCGGCTTCTTCGGGCGCCGGCGTCGTTGCCGCCGCGGCCTCGCCTTCCGCTGACTTTTCGGGCGTTTCCGCGGCTTCTTCGGGCCGCGCCGATGCTTCCGCGGGAGCCTCCCGTTCCTGCGCAGCCTTCTGCTTCGACGCCTCACCCCCTGCCTGCGCCTGCTGCTGGGAGCGACGCTGCGGCTGCCGCTCCTCGTCGCCCCCGAGGGCGACCAGGGCGACGACCGCCAGCGCAGCGACGATGGCGAGGAGGGCGGCAACCGCACCCCAACGCCCGCGATGGGAAGAGGACCGCACAGGCGCCGGGGGTGGCGGTGCCGGCGGCTCCCGGACCGGCTCGGGGGTGAAAGCCTGGGTCGGCTCTTCGAGCATCGGCTCAGCACGCTCGAGCCGGGCCAGCGCCTGCCGGGCAGAACTCGGTCGCTGGTTCGGATCGTCGGCCGTCAGCCACTCGATCACATCGTCCAGCGCCCGCGAGTGCGGCCCTTCACAGGAACGCAGGACAACGCCGCAGGAGTAGAGGTCAGACTGCTCGGTCGCGGCGTTGCCCTCCATCACCTCCGGTGCGGCGAAGCGCTCGGTGCCGAGGATCAGGCCCGTTTTCGTCATCGCCGTCGCGTCCCGGGGCTGGGCGATCCCGAAATCGATCAGCCTCGCCGTTCCGCCCGGCTCGATGACGATGTTGCCGGGCTTGATGTCGCGGTGGAGAATTCCCGCTGCGTGGATGTGGGCGACGGCCTCAAGCAGTTCCCGCGCCAGCTGCTCGCAGTCCACGTCGGCCCCCCGCTCTAGGTGCGCCGCCAGGTTCTCGCCCGGCACGAACTGCATCACCAGGTAGGGACGTTCGCCCTCTTCGGAGAAGTCGTAGACGCCGACAAGGTTGGGATGCGAGAGACGCGCCGCGACTTGCGCCTCGCGTCGGAAGCGAGCAACAAAGCCGGGGTCGCCGGCGATCGTGTCCGAGAGCACCTTCACCGCCACCGGCCGCTCCAACACCTCGTCTTGACCGAGCCACACCGCGGCCATGCCGCCACGCCCGAGCATGCGCTCGAGTCGATAGCGGCCTTTCAGCAGCTCCCCGGTGCCGATCGTGGCGACCACGGGTTTCCTCTACCCACTCGGCGGGAATATCTGCCCTCATGGACGTGATCCTCTTCATCATCGGCCTCCTGCTGACGGGTTTGATCGTCGGCGCGCTGGGCCGCCTACTGCTGCCGGGCCGCGATCCGATGAGCATCATGCAGACGATCGCCCTTGGCATCGCCGCCTCATTGGTCGCGGGCCTGATCGCCTACTACGTCTTCGACAAGGACGAGGGACCCGGCTTCCTCTTCTCGGTCCTCTGCGCGATCGCCCTCGTCTACGCGGTGCGCAAGATCCGCGAGCGCGACGCTTCGCGGCCTCGCCTGTAGGACATCCGCCGAGCGCCCGCCCATCTCGCATAGGCTCCCTCGACAGGGTGTCTAAACGGGAGGGTTTTTCTATGTCGCGGTTGCGGTTCTTGCTGGTCAGCCTGGTCGCGTTCCTGCTCTGCGTCGGCACCGCCGTCGCCGACGAAGAACCCGAAGTCGGGGCGGACACGACGCCGCCGATATTCGCCAACGGGCTCCTCAGCCCGAGCACGCTTCCCTATACCGGCGGCAACTCCCAGATCAGCGTCGACATCATCGACGAAACCGAAGTGCATTCGACCTACGCTCAGGTCTACGGGTCAGACGGCAGCTACCAGTCGATCTACCTCTACCAAGGGAACGGGACCACCTACTACGGGACGCTGGAAGCGCCCGAAAACTCCTCCGACGGCACCGTCAGCTACCTGGTCGAAGTCCAGGCCTACGACGCCTTCTTCAACTACAACGCCGGCACGATCGGCGAGGTCCAAGTGGAACCGGCGCCGCAGTTCGACGAATCGCCCTGGATCAGCCAGACCGGACTGAACCCGCAGTTCCTGCCGTCGAGCGGCGGCCTCGTGACGATTGAAGCCGAGGCCGGCGACAACAGAGGGCTGTCCGCTGTCTACGCGGTGATCACGCCGGTCAGCGGCGGCGCCAGCACCGAAGTAGGCCTGAACGGGGTCAGCTCCAGTCACTTCGAAGGCACCTACGAAGCGCCCGCCAACACGGGAACGCTCGCCGCCGAATACCTGGTCGAAGTCGTCGTCGAAGACGACATCGGACAGCAGGGCCGCGCCCTCGCCGGGACGATCACCGTCGACGCCACGGAACTTCCGCCCCCGCCCCCGCCCTCTCCTTGTAAGGGGAAGCCCCACAGGCCGGCTTCCCTGCCGCCGGGACCGAAGGGCTGCGGGACCAGCGGGAAACCGGCTCGCTAGCGAGGCCGGGAACTACTCGGCGAGACTGCCGTAGCGCTCGCCCGCGGCGGCCCGCGCCGCGGGGTGGAGGCGGACGGCGTCGAGCCAGAAGCGCGAGCCGAGCCGCAGCTGCAGGAGGGCCGAGCGCAGCAGGGCCTCGCGCCCGGGGTCCCAGCTGAACCCGAAGAGGCTGCGGATCTGCGGCGGGAGGAGGCCGACAGAGATCAGCTTCACCGTCTCGGTGACCGGTAGGAAGGCGGCCTTCAGGAGGCCGGTGTAGGGCGGCTCGAGGATCATCCGCACCGCTTGATCGCGGCGCTCGCCGGAGATCCAGAGGCTGCTGTCATTGAGCCTGCCCGCGATGTAATCCCCGAGGTCGCCCACGGTGGCGGGCATCGAGTCCGGGGGCAGTCCCAGCACCTCCCCCACCCGGCGGTAGTCCGCCCAATAACGCTCGCGCTCCTCCGGCGGGAGGTCGCCGAAAATGCGCTCGTAGTAGACGAGCGCCGAGTCGGCGAGAGTGGCAAGGACCCAGAGGCCGAGCTCGGGGTCAGTGGCGTCGTACGGGGTGCCCTTGGCGATCGGGCCGTAGTCGGCCGGCACCTTCCCCCGCACGCGGCGGTGCATCACCTGAACGATGCGACCGGTCTCCTCGGCTTCCTTGCTGGTGCCGAAGTAGATCCGAGACATCCGCTCGTCGGTCCGCAGCAGCCGCGCCTGCGGGTCGTCGAAGATGATCGAGTGGCGCTGGAAGCCGACCACCGCCAGCGGGTCGCAGGCCTGCATCAGCAGGGCGCGCACGCCGGAGAAGAGGACGAGCCGCTCGCGGTGCAGCCGGCGGACCATCGAGTCGGCGGGGAAGAAGCCGTCAACCTCGGCGGCCAGCGGCGCCCGCTCCTGCGGGAGCCCGGGGATCAACGAGAGCACATTGGTGGGCTGAAACACCTTTCCAACGGTACTTAGCGCCTCCCCCGGGCTAGTGCCGTCCGTCTCTAGCCTTGACCTTGCGAAGATGGGCCGGTGGCGACGGCGAAGGAGCTGATGCGGGCCGGGGAGCTCTACCCCGGCGATGACCCGGAGTTGAACCGCGAGCTCGACCGGCGCCAGGCGATGCTGGCGGCGCTGAACGCGATCCCGCCCGAGCGTGCCGAGGAGCGGGCCGCCGCCTTCGCCGACCTCCTCGCCGCGAACGGCGAGGACACCTTCATCCGGACCCCCTTCTACTGCGATTACGGCGACGGGATCACGATCGGCTCGCGGACCTTCGTCAACTTCAACTGCACGATGCTCGACGCGGCGCCGATTACCGTCGGCGACGAGTGCCTGCTCGCCTCCGGGGTGCAGCTGATCACCGCTACCCATCCGATCGACTCCGTCCCCCGCCGCAAAGCGATCGAGCAGGCGCTCCCGGTCACCGTCGCCGATGGCGTCTGGCTCGGCGCGGGGGCGATCGTTTGCCCCGGCGTTTCGATCGGCGAGAACACCGTCGTCGGCGCCGGCTCCGTCGTCACCCGCGACCTCCCCGCCGGCGTCGTCGCCTACGGCAACCCGGCGCGGGTGGCGCGGGAGGTCGACCGCTAGCGACGCTCGTTGCCGCGCTTGTAGTTGCCGGTGACCCGGGCCATCACGTGTTGCGGGTCGCGACGCTCGACGTCGCGCAGAAAGCGAGCGGCGGCATCGCCGCGCAGGGTGGCGGCCCGTCTTCCGTGGTGGCTGACGACGACCTCTGAACCGCGGACCTTGTAGCTGAACCCTTCGGGAGCGGCCATCAGGCGCGCCGGCCGAGCAGCAGGTAGGTAGTCATCAGTCCTTTCCCCTTGACCTCGATCGTCCCACGCTCCCGCAGCTCATAGCGTCCGCGCAGCCTCGCGTAGGCGCGCTCGGTCACCTGGATCTCGCCGGGGAGCCCATGGGACTCCATCCGGCTGGCCGTGTTGACGGTGTCGCCCCAGAGGTCGTAGCTGAACTTGGCGCGGCCGATCACGCCGGCGACCACCGGCCCAGTGTCGATCCCGACCCGCACCTGCAGCGGCACCCCGCTCTGGCCGGCGCACCGCTCGACCTCGGCGCCCATCTCGAGGGCGAAGTCTGCGATCGCCTCGGCGTGGTCGGCCCTGGGCGCCGGGATGCCGCCGGCGACCATGTAGGCGTCCCCGATCGTCTTGATCTTCTCCACCCCGTGCCGCTCGGCAAGCGCGTCCCAGCCGGCGAAAACGCGGTCGAGCATGGCGACGGTCTCGTCCGGAGGGAGAGTCTGCGCGAGCGGCGTGAACCCGACCAGGTCGGCGAAGAGGACGGTGGCGGACTCGAACCCATCGGCGATCACCTGCTCGGACTCCTTGAGCCGATCGGCGACCGAGACCGGCAGCACGTTCAGCAGCAGCCGCTCGGACTTCTCCCGCTCCACCCCCAGTTCGGCCAGCGCCCGCTCGCGGGCGCGGACGAAGTACTGCAGCAGCACGTAGGCGGTCGTGCAGACGCCGAGCACGTTGAGGACGAAGAAAGAGACCTCCACCCCGCTCGGGATCTCGGCGGCATCGGAAGCGAGGGCGGGGTCGATCGCCCCCGAAAAGGCGACGAGCGCGGCGAAGGCGACAAACCAGGGAACCGCCTGGCGAGCGCCGACGAACAGCAGCGCCCCGACCGGGCAGGTGAAGGCCCAAAGCGCCACCGCCGATGAGGCGGCAAAGCCCCCGAGGCTCCACTGCAGGGCGAAGGGCAGCAGCAAGCTCATCAGCAACTGGCTCACCCGGAAGAGCTGGAACCGCCGCGTCCGCGCAAACGTCCACAGGCTCACCGCGGTGGCGAGTTGGTAGGCGAGTGGAATCGCAGCGGACACCCAGAGCCCCAGCGCCGCATAGCTCCCGACCCAGACGAACGAGAAGGTCGCCATCAGGACCGACGACAGCACCAGCACCGACTTCCGCAGCCGCAGCTCCCGGCTGTCAGTCGGGGAGGCGCCGAGAGCCGTCAGCCTTCGCAGCCAGTCGGGCACCCCCCGAGCATATGCCCGCTCAGCGGAGAGCGGGCCGATACGTCAGCTCTTGGATGTGGCCGTCGAGCGTCCGCTGCTCAACCAGCTCGAGGTCGAAGTCAGCCGCACCCTCGAAGACCGGGCACTCACCCGTCTGGCCGGTGATCACGGGAAAGACGCTGACCTGGACCAGGTCGACCAACCCGGCTGCCATCAGCGCCCGGTTCATCGCCAGGCTGCCGTGCGAGCGCAGCGGCACCGCGGACTCCTCCTTGAGCCGGCCGACGACGTCGACAGCATCGCCGCTCGCCACCGTCGCGTCCGGCCAGTCGAGCGGTTCCTCCAACGTCGTCGCGACCACCGTCGCCGGCAGATTCCTCATCCGGCTGACCCAAGGATCGCGAACCTCGGCGTCCTCGTCGCTCTCAGCCAGCATCCGCGCAAACATCCGATACGTATTGGCCCCGAAGACCATCCGCTGCTCCTCGCCGTACAGGGCAAGCCGGTGGTCCAGCAGCTCAGGCCCCTGCTTCCCCCAATAGCCGCTCCAGTCGGCGCTGGCCGAGCCGAAGCCGTCAAGGCTGGAAAAGACGTCAAAGGTGTAGGTGGCGCTCATCTCATTCTCCTCAGGTAGGAAATTGCCTTTTACCTAGACGACGAACGAGGCGAGGGGAAATCGACACATCGGTGAATCGGGGAGACAGGATTTGAACCTGCGACCGCTCGGCCCCCAGCCGAGTGCGCTACCAGACTGCGCCACTCCCCGTGGGGATTTCATTCTGACGGATTGCCCGGCTTGGTGCCGAGGGGAACGTCTGTTCGATTGCATAGATTTCCGGGCATGCGGCGTTGTGGACGATGCGGAGCCGAAAAGCCGGTCGAGGAATTCGCTTGGCGGCGGCGGGCGCGGGGGCAGAAAGACAATTACTGCCGACCCTGCCGTGCTGCGTACAAGCAGGAGCACTATGCCGCGAACAAAGCTCGATACATCGCGGCCGCCGGGCAGCGGAGGAAAGCTGTGGTCGAAGAGCGGACTCTTTATTTGGTCGCTTATCTAAGGGAGCACTCGTGCGTCGATTGCGGCGAGGACGACCCGATCGTCCTCGAGTTCGATCACTTGAGAGACAAAAAGTTCGCGATCTCGGCAGGGCTACAGAGCCGGCCGTGGCAAGACGTCTTGGACGAGATTGCAAAGTGCGAGGTGGTTTGTGCAAACTGTCATCGGCGCCGCACCGCGAAGCGGGGCGGCTTCCTCCGCGCGGCGGTAGCTCAACGGTAGAGCCTCGCCCTTCCAAGGCGATGACGCGGGTTCGAGTCCCGTCCGCCGCTTCAAGAGTCGCGCAGCTCTGCCGATGAGAACTGGGATGCGTGCTGCGACCTCGTTGCTCCTGATCCTCGGCCTCTTCGCCCTCGCCGGCTGCGGTAGCTCCGATGGCGACTCGACCACCGGCGCCGAAGGCCCCGCCACCGGAAGCTCCTATGTCGACTGGCCGCTCTTCGGACGCGTGCCGGCGCGGACGCATTACCTGCCCGCTGAGGAGGCGGCGCTCGATCCGCCGTTGAAGCAGGCGTGGTCGATCAACACGCATGCGCTTATCGAGTTCCCGCCGGCGATCCATGGCGGCGTCGCCTACGTGATTAACAAGTACGGGAACGGGAAAGCGGTGCGGCTGCGCGATCGCAAGGTCCTGTGGGAAATCAACATCCGGCCCAGCGACAAGGGGAAGCCGAACTTCGTCACCGCGCCCGTCTACTACGACGGCAAGATCTACGGCGCCTTCCTCACCGGCCACCTCGCCGCCGGTGACGCCGCGACCGGGAAGAAAGTCTGGGTGCGGAAGCTGAAGGGGCACCTCGAATCCTCACCCCTCGCCGTCGACGGCACGCTCTACCTCGGTACCGACACCACCAACCTGGTGGCGCTCGACGCCAGCAGCGGCAAGACCAAGTGGCAGTTCAACGCTCCCGGCGCGATCAAAGCCAGCCCCAGCTACGACGACGGCAAGGTCTTCTTCGCCGACTATCAGAGCTCGATGTTCGCCCTCGACGCCAAGAGCGGCAAGCTCTCCTGGCGCAGCAACACGAGCAAGGTGCCGCCCTACGGCCGCGGCGGCTTCTTCTCCTCCCCCGCCGTAGCCTTCGGCAACGTCTACGCCGCCCGCGACGACGGCACCGTCTACGCCTTCGACGAGAGGACCGGCAAGGTCGCCTGGCACTTCGACGCCGGCGACTACATCTACGGCTCCCCCGCCGTCGCCCAGGTCCCCGGCACCCCGCCGACCGTCTACATCGGCGCCGAAAACGGCCGCTTCTTCGCCCTCGACGCCCGCACCGGCAAGCTGCGCTGGCAGAAGAACATCGGCGGCCCGATCCCCGGCACCGCGATCGTGATCGGCCACACCGTCTACACCTCGAGCTTCAAGACCCAGGAGACGAGCGGCTTCGACGTCCGCACCCACAAGCGCACCTTCCACCTCAAGGAGGCGGGCTACACGCCGATGATCTCCGACGGCAAGCGCCTCTACCTCGTCGGCTACTACGACCTGATCGGGCTCGAACCGCGCTAGGGGCGCCGAAGGCGACCCGACTGATCAGGGGATCGGGCTGTGGGCGCGGCTTGCGTCGAGCTCGAAGATCCTGAAGTCGGTCCCGAGCACCGGCTGGGAGACGTTGTGGACCGGGCTCTCGCCGATCATCCCGTCGGGCGACCCCGCGTGCGCGTGGCCGTGGAGGACGAGGTCGGGGCCGTGCTCGAGGATCGGCGCCGCCAGCCGGTCGGAGCCGAGGAAGACCCAGATCTCGCGCGGCTCCCCCTCCAGAGTTTCTTCGGCGGGCGAGTAGTGGAGGAGGACGATCCGGACCGGGCAGGTGGCGACCTCGCGTAGGCCCGCGTCGAGCGCTTCGACTTCGGCCGTCGCCTCGGCATACACCGCGCGCAGCGAGGGCTCGCCGAAGTCGGGCAAGTGCCGCGGCGCGAAGCCGCCGACGAACCCCTTCACCCCGACGATCCCGACCTCGACCCCGCCGGCCTGGCAGACGGCGGCGCGGCGGTCGAGCATGTGCACGCCCCCCTCCTCCAGCCGGGCGAGGATCGCCTCGGCTTCGTCGGCGTGCCAGTCGTGGTTGCCGAGCACCGCGTAGACGGGCGCCTTGGTCGCGGCCGCTGCCTCGCAGAGGATTTCCGCCTCGTCGAGACGGCCGTGGCTGGTCAGGTCGCCGGCGACAACGACGAGGTCGATTTCGTCGTCCAGCCCGGCAAAGGCCGAGACGATCGCCTCGCGGTTGGAGTCGCGGCAGTGGATGTCGCCGGTGGCGGCGACCCGCAGCCGCTCGCTGCCGGAAGATGAAGTCACTTCCGCTTCCCTACCCGCCTCGGCGAGCGTTTATCGGGACGACGGACAGGGCACCGAAAGGGGGCATGGCAGAGAACCTGGGCAAGAGCGAGGTCGCCGAGGAGCTGACCGACAGCCTCAAGCGAGCCGTCGCCGCGATCGAGGAGCAGGGCGTGCCGTACCTGCTCGGCGGCGGGCTCGGATGCTGGGCGCGCGGCGGCCCGCCCTCCAGCAACGACATCGACTTGATGGTCAAGCCCGAGGACGCCGAGCGCGCCCAGGAAGCCCTCGCCGATGCGGGGATGCGACCGGAGTCGCCGCCCGAGCAGTGGCTGCTGAAGGCCTTCGACGGCGAGATCCTCGTCGACCTGATCTTCGAACCGTCGGGGATGCAGATCGACGACGAGGTGATCGCCCGCGGCGACGAGCTCAGCGTGATGGCGATGAACATCCGCGTGATGAACCTCAACGACATCCTCATCACCAAGCTGATGGCGCTCGACGAGCACAGCGTCGACTACGGCGACCTGATCCTGATCACCCGCTCCCTGCGCGAGCAGATCGACTGGGCGCGGATCCGCGAGGAGACTGCCTCGAGCCCCTTCGCGGTCGCCTTCTTCGCCCTCGCCGACGGGCTCGGCATCTGCCCGGGTGCCCAGCAGCCGGCGCCGGTCGAGAGCTAGACACCCGCCGGGCGGCGGCGCCCTATTTCAGCGCCGCGAGGATCTCTTCGGCGGCGCGTTCGCCGGACTCGATCGCGCCGTTGAGGTAGCCCTGGAAGTCGATCGAGGTGTGCTCGCCGGCGAAGTGACAGGCGCCTTCTTGCTGGCGCTCGATCCCGGCGAAGCCGGTGTACTGGCCGACCTTCCAGTACGAATAGGAGCCTTTGGTCCAGCGGTAGCCGGTCCAATAATCGATCGTCGCCTTGCCGTTCCAGCGGGCGCTGATCCCCGGCAGCACCGGCTCGATCTGCTTCAGGAATTTCTGCGCGCGTTCGATCGCAGAGCCGTTCTCGGGCCCGAAGCTCGCTCCGATTTTGCCACCGGTGTAATCGACGAGGATCCCGGCCGCGCCCGACTGCCCCCGCGTCACATCCCAGGTGTTCTGGTAGCCAGTGTCGGCGTAGGTCTCGCCGTTACAGCCAAGGCCATTCCAGAGCCGCCGGTCGAACTGGAGGTGGAGCTTCGAGTTCGTCCCCATCCCCATCTGCTCGACCGCGGTCCTCTTCAGGGTCGAGAAGCCGGCCTGCGAGTAGTCGATCGTGCGCAGGATCGAGAACGGCAGGGCGAGGACGACGCGGTCGGCGGTGACCGTGCTGGTAGTGGCGCCCGACTCGAAGGCGAGGCGGTAGCTGCCGTCGGCGTTGCGCCGGATCGAGGTCAGCGCCGCCCCCTTGGTGATCTGCCCTTTCAGCTGCTGGGCCAGCCGTGCCGGGATCTGGTCGTTGCCGCCGCGCACGCGGTACTTCTCGTTCGAGGGGCCGAAGATCCGCAGCTGTCCCTGCCCCGAGTAGGCGAGCAGGTAGAGCATGTTGAGCGAGCTTTGGACGCTGGTCTCGGCGCCGTACTCGATGTTGTAGGCGACGTCGAGCAGCTGGCCGAGCTTCGACTTCAAGCCGCCAGGGACGTAGGCCTGGATCCACTGGGCGATCGACATTTCATCGAGTTCGCGGCCGCGTTCCGTCGAAAGGTTGTAGAGCGTGGGATAGCTCGCTTCGGAGACGTCCTTGTGCAGCTGCTGCCAGATCTGCTTCAGGTCGCGGGTCGCCTGCTCGTAGGTGTAGGGCTCGCCGTCGAAGTAGTAGAGCGGCTCGGCGCCGTTTACCTCGGCGGCGAGCAGGTTGTCGAGGTCGAGGCCCAGCTCCTGCGCAAGTTTGCGGGTCTGGGTGTGGCCCTGGTCAATCAGCTCTCCCCCGTGCTCGGCGATCTGCCCTTCGGCGAAGTCCCCGCGCCGCGTCCAGCAGCGGCCTCCGACCCGATCGGAGGCCTCGTACAAGTCGGCCTGGTAGCCCGCCTGCTTGAGGCGGTAGGCGGTAGTGAGGCCGGCAAGCCCGGCGCCGACGACGACGATCCGCGGCCCACTGGCCGCAAGCGCCCGCGGGATCGGCCCGCTCAGCATCGCGGCAGCGGCAAGGCCGGCGCCACCGGCCAGCAGCTCGCGTCGACGCAGACCGGACGGAGCCTCGTAAATGTCTCCCGCCAGCGTCTCCCGCGAAACCTCAGCGGCAGCGTCGGCAGCGGCTTCCCGCAATCTCCTCGCTAGCGGAGTCCTCCCCATGGAGAGCACTGTGGCACGGAAGCGGTTCAGCCCACAAGTGACTAATGGTCTAAGACCCGTAGGTGCACGTGCGCCAAGTGGGGGTACACGGATTCCGGGACCGCCGGGACTATTGTCCTGACATGGCCGACCGGGAATCGACCAAGGAGGTATACGATCGCTTCGCGTCGGTCTACGACGAGTTCACCTCCACCAACAACTACGAGATGTGGTTGGGCGATGTACTCCTTCCCGAGCTGGAAAAGCATGGATTGCAGAAGGGCCGGGCCCTAGATGTCGGCTGCGGAACGGGTCGCGCCTTCGATCCCCTACTTGACCGCGGCTGGAAGGTGGTCGGCTGCGACGCCTCAGAGGGGATGCTCGGTCAGGCGGCGGAGAAATTCGGCGATCGAGTGCAGCTGCACCGTGCCGACGCCCGCGACCTGCCATTGGTCGCACCTGCCGAGACCGACGGGGGCTTCCAGCTCGTCCTCCTCCTCAATGAGGTCGTCAACTACTTCACCGAGGATGGAGACCTTGAGCGCGCTTTCGCCGGTATTCGCCGCAACCTCAGTCCCGGAGGGCTGGTCGTCTTCGATGCCAACACGTTGCTCTGGTTCAGGCACAGCTTCGCCTCCGGCAGGTCGGAGGAGCTGAGCGGCGGGGGCTGGGACTGGGAAGGCCTCAGCGAGGGTGTCGAGCGTGGGGCCACGTACGAGATGCGTTTATCTGGACACGGTGTTCAGCCGTATGTCCACCGCCAGCGACACTGGCCGCCGGAGCAGGTGGAGGCGGCGCTGGAATCCGCCGGCCTACGCCCGCTCGCAGCATTTGGCCAGCGGGAAGAAAACTGGCAGGTGATCCTGGAGAGCCCGCTCGACGAAGAGCGCCATCACAAAACCATCCACATCGCCGCTCGCGTTGACTAAGGAGCGGTGCCCGGTTATCGAGAACCGGAGAGCGGCTGCGGCATCTTGAAGAGGACGATTGAGGACGAAACCGGGATCCCGGGGTCCTCTGACTTCACCCGCCGCGCGGCGCTGCGGGTGGCAATCTCGGCCATCGCGGCTTCATATGCCTCGGCAGCCTTGAGCGCTTCGTCAACGCCCTCCTGATCGAGCACGTGCGGATTGCGGCTGATCCAAAACTCTTGATCCCGCCCCACGATCCCCTTGCGGCGGGAAGCGGTGAAATCGTCGACGATGTTCTGCATGAATTCATCGGTCAGGACCTCAGCGACTTCAGGGTCTTGACCAACTAGCCTGGTCCACTCCTCGGTGTCTACCGCCTGAATTTCGGTCGCCCGGTAGAAGTGCTCGACTACCCCCCGGACAGGTCGACTCTCGACTTCTTCGACGCAGTTGTACTCGCTGAGCTTGCGGACGTGGTAGCTGACCGTGGGGATGTCCGCTTCGATCTCGCGGGCAACTTCGGCCGGGCTAATCGGCCCGCGATCACGAATCAGCCTAAAAGCTTCGGCGCGAAGCGGGTGCTGCATCGCCTTCAGTCGTTTTGACGTCGCCTGCCGGCGCCTAGCTCTGGTTGCCACGGTTTTCCTTTCGAAGATTTGAGTGCTTGATCCTAGTCCCTTGATGGACGTTTGGGAAGCGAAACTAGACACCTTGATGGTGGAACGTCCTCCACCAATGTAATCCTCTCCACCATGGGTTGTTAGCCAGGAGAGGAGGTGAGCACATGCAGATCTCCACGCAGAAGATCGCCCCGACCGTTGCCTTCGGAAAGGGGTCCTGATCACCGGATCCAGGCGTTAAGCAAGGGATGAGAAAAGGGCTTTCGGCCGCAAGCCTGGGGCGGCCGGAAGCCTCTTTGCTCGGAGAAGACGGGGCACCTAGGACTCGAACCTAGAATCGCCGGTTTTGGAGACCGGTGCCTTAGCCAGTTTGGCCAGTGCCCCAGGGTGCTGATCGTAGCGAGCAAGGGCCCCAAAGGGGCCCGTTGCCGGCGGTCGTCAGCTCTGCTTCAGGGTGATGCTCTTGGTCTTCTTCACCGCGATGCCGGAACTGGGCTTGAAGGAGATCTTCGCCTTGACCTTGGCTTTACCCGATTCTTCGAGCTTGGCCTTCGTCGCGCCCTTGGCCTTGATTGTGATCGTCAGCTTCTTGGCCTTCTTGGCCTTCTTCTTCGCCTTGACGATGCCCTTGCCGGTAGCGGTGAGGGTTCCTGCCGAGGGAACCTTGACCGAGAGGGTCGCCGTCCCTTTGGCCTTGTTCAGCTTGACGGCGCCAAGCTTGATCTTCGGCTTCGTCACCTTGATCTTGGCCACGGCCGAGGAGGAGGCTCCGTTCGGCACCTGGGCGGTGCCGGTGAGGGTGACTTCGTAGGTGCCCGGTTTCGCGTTTTTCGGGACGGTCACGGTGACTTTGCCGTTGCTGGCGGCCGCCACTTTCGCCCCTTTCAGGGTCGAGGTGGCGGTGTAGGCGATAGCCGCTGGCGTCGGCGCCGAGCTGGCGAAGCTGACGCCGAAGGCGACCGGGACCTGGCCACCGACGAAGACGTTGGCCACAGCGGGAGCGGCGATCCGCAGGTCAGAGGTCCCGATTTCGCGGCGCTGCGAGGTACCGGCGCAGAATGCTTCGCTTTCCTGCGGCGGTTCTTTGAACCGGAAGCAGCGAACGGGGCGACTCGCGGACTGGGACGGGCTCACAACCCTCTCCCCTCCCGCGAGCGCGGTCGCGAAGGGTCCCGCGAAGGCTCCGCCGCCCGCGGCGGTGGGCAGACCGAAGTCCGCGTCAACCGTCCATTCCTGGGTCAGTCCATCGGTTTCGCGGACCGCATCTGAGAGATAGCCGACGCCCTGGAGCCCAGCCGGTGGCCAGGCCTGGGTCCCTTCGATCTCTTCTTCAGCTTCTTTAGCAACCTGTTCCAGATTCCCGGAGGACGCCGCGAGTTCAGTTGCGACTTCGTCGTTCCGGGTGAAGACGATCGGGGTGCCGCCGCTTGCCGGCGAAGCCGTGATCGTCGTCGGAGCCACCGAGCCCGGAGGCACCGCAATGCCGAGGAGCAGCTGGACTTCGGTGTTTTCTTCCGGCGGTTCGCAGGTTGCTTTTTCGACTTCGGGTTCCGTGCAGAAGACGAAGTGGACACGCACTGATCCGATTCCGCCGGGCTGCGACAAACTGAGACTCTGCGCCTTGAAGTAGACGCAGCCGCTCAGCGCAGCGGCGAGGCCCGCGAAGGCGAGCAGGAGGATCAGGGGCTTGGCGGGATGGCGCAGACGAGACACGAAGGCTCCTCGGTTCGATGGCTTGCGCGCCATCCTCTCATGCGGGCGGAGGGACTTGAACCCCCACGATCTTTCGATCACCAGGACCTAAACCTGGCGCGTCTGCCAAATTCCGCCACGCCCGCGTGGCCAGCCCCGGAGGGCCTTAACGCGCGGCCAACGGCGGCGCGTCGCTGACAGATTCTATGATCGGGCCGTGGCTGTTGGAGAGGTGAGGCCGGGATACGAACTTTGGCGCCCGAATCGGGAAAAGGCCGGATCGGTCACGACCAAGTTCGTCGTCGTGCTTTTGCTGGTTGCGACGGCGGTGGTCGCGGCCTTGGTGACGATCGGCGGCTGGTCGCTGCTCAAGGGCGGTGGCGGGATGGGAATCGTCTGCGCGATCTACGCGCTCCTCTACGCCTTCTTCGCCTTCCTGGTCGCGCGCTGGAACCGCGGCATCCTGCCGGTGGTGGCGGCGCTCTCGATGATCCTCGCGATCTTCTGCGCGGTCGGCGCCGAAAGCTGGTTTAACCGCGACCGCGCCGGTTTCGACGAGGCCCTCCTCCCCTCCTCGCTGATCGGCTTGCTGGTGATCATCCTCGGTCTCCTGCAGATCGCCTTGATCGCCGCCTCGCTTTACGCCTTCAACCAGGAGTGGCACGTCGAGGAGGAGCGGCCGATCGGATCCGGTGAGGACTACGGCGCCGGCGCCTCGGGCCATCCGCAGCCGGCCTGATCCGGCTTTATCGTTCTGACGGCGCCGGAGTGGCGGAATTGGCATACGCGATCGACTCAAAATCGATTGCCCTTGCGGGCTTGTGGGTTCGAATCCCACCTCCGGCATAAGTGAACGCGGCCAACGGGGAGCTGCTGTGGGAGCCGTCGGCCGAGCTGGTCGAGCGCTCGCGGCTGGTCGAGTTCATGCGCTGGCTGGAGGCTGAGCGCGGGCTCTCGTTCGGCGGGTATGCGGAGCTCTGGCAGTGGTCGGTCGACGACCTCGATGCATTCTGGGATGCGATCTGGGACTTCTTCGGGCTTCAGGCGGACGGCGAGCGCGGTGCCGTGCTGGCGAGCCGGGAGATGCCGGGGGCGCGCTGGTTCCCCGGCACGCGACTGAACTACGCCGAGCACGTCTTCGCCGGCAAAGACGACGAGGAGGTGGCGATTCTCCACGCCTCGGAGTTGCGCGAGCTCGATGAGCTGACCTGGGGCGAGCTGCGGCAGCAGGTTGCCGCGGCAGCGGCAGGGCTGCGGGCGCTCGGGGTCGAGCGCGGCGACCGGGTCGTCGCCTACCTGCCGAACATCCCGGAGGCGATCGTCGCCTTCCTCGCCGCCGTCTCGATCGGCGCCGTCTGGTCGAGCTGCTCGCCGGACTTCGGCCCGGCCAGCGTCATCGATCGCTTCGCCCAGATCGAGCCGAAGGTCCTCTTCGCGGTCGACGGCTACCGCTACGGCGGCAAGGACTTCGACCGGCGCGACGTCGTCGCCCAGCTAAAGGAGGCGATGCCGAGCCTGCGGCGGACGGTCGTCCTCCCGTACCTCAACGCTGATCCCGACCTGGGCGCGCTGACCGACGCGAGCCGGTGGGAGGACCTGCTGGCCGGCGGCGAGGGCGCGGCGCTGGAGTTCGATCGCGTCCCCTTCGACCACCCGCTCTGGGTCCTCTACTCCTCCGGCACCACCGGGCTGCCGAAGGCGATCGTCCAGGGGCAGGGCGGGATCCTGCTCGAGCACCTGAAGAAGCTGAACCTCCACGTCGACGCCCATCCCGGCGATCGCCTCTTCTGGTTCACGACGACCGGCTGGATGATGTGGAACTTCCTCGTCTCCGGGCTGCTGACCAAAGCCGCGATCGTCCTCTACGACGGCAACCCGGGGCATCCCGACATGACCGTGCTCTGGGATCTGGCGGAGCAGGCCGGGGTGACGATGTTCGGGACCAGCGCCGCTTACATCGGCGCCTGCATGAAGGCGGGGATCGAGCCGGGGTCGGGGCGGGACCTCGGCGCGCTGAAGGCGGTCGGCTCGACCGGGTCCCCCCTCTCGCCCGAGGGCTTCGACTGGATCTACGAGCACGTCGGCGCAGACACCTGGCTCTTCTCGACCAGCGGCGGCACCGACCTCTGCACCGCCTTCGTCGGCGGGGTGGCGACGCTGCCGGTGTACCGCGGTGAGCTACAGGCGCGGGCGCTGGGGGCGGCGGTCGAGGCTTGGAACGAAGAGGGCGAACCGGTGGTCGGGGAGGTCGGCGAGTTGGTGGTGACCGAGCCGATGCCGAGCATGCCGCTCTACTTCTGGGGCGACGAGGACGGCAGCCGCTACCGCGAGAGCTATTTCGAGATGTTCCCCGGCACCTGGCGCCACGGCGACTGGTTGGAAATGACCCGGCGCGGGACGGCGGTCATCTACGGCCGCTCGGACTCGACGATCAACCGCGGCGGCATCCGCATGGGCACGGCGGAGATCTACCGGGCGGTTCTGGGAATCGAGGAGATCGTCGACGCCCTCGTCGTCGATGTGCCACGGCCGGGGACCGACGGCTGGATGCCGCTCTTCGTGGTGATGCGCGAGGGCGCGGAGATCGACGAGGGGCTGCCGCGGGAGATCGCGCGGCGGGTGCGCGAGCGGTGCTCGCCGCGGCACGTTCCCGACGAGGTCTTCCAGATCGATGAGGTGCCGCGCACCCTCAGCGGCAAGGTGCTCGAGGTGCCGGTGAAGAAGATCCTGATGGGGACGCCGGTGGAGAAGGCAGCGAGCCGCGACTCGCTGGCAAACCCGGCCGCACTCGACTACTTCGTCGAGATGGCCAAGCGGCTCGCCGTCTGAGCGAGGATTCCGCGCACGTACTCCGGTTCGTAGCGCACCTGCTCGTGGGTGAAGCGGAGCTGGGTGAGGCCGGCGGCGGTGTGCGCCTGGTCGCGGAGCCGGTCCCGAGCCTGCTCGGCCGGCGTGCGGTGGTAGCGGAGGCCGTCCGTCTCGACGACCAGGCCGAGGTCCGGCCAGTAGAAGTCGACTTCGAATTCGTTCACCCACTGCCCGGTGAGAGGACGGGCAGGCCAGCCTGTGCGGCGAGCGGAAGAAAGCGCCGTTCCAACTCCTCTTTGGTGAGCCGAAAGGTGCGGCGGTCGAGAATGTGGCGGAGGAGGGCGACTCCCTTCTGGCCAGGCCGCTGATCTAGTGCACGGCGCAGTTGCGGCGGATTGACGAGGTTGTATCTGTCGGCCTCGTTGATCATCCGCTCGACGCCAAGGCGGTCGAGCCTGAGCGTGAGGTCGAGAAGGGTCTGGACGGGAGTCGTAACCGGGATGCCGTACTCGGCAGTGATGTCGCGTTCCTGCAGCGAAGGCCGACGGTGAATCCGAATCCCTGGGCGACGCCGGCGAGAAGGGCTGGGTAGGGAAAGCTCAATGCCGGAACGCTCCTCAAACCCGATGCGCCAGAGAGCTGCGGCGCTGGAGTGACTGAGGACGGCGCCATCGCCACAGGCGAGCACAGCGGCCATCCAACGGCCGTAGGGAGTGAGGAAGGGGCGTCCGACCGCATAGACCCCGCGCCGAACTCGATATAGGCGGCCGTTCCCAAGCCGGTGCCGAATTGCTTCAGAGCTAAAGCCCAGTTCGAGCAGCTGGACACGAGTGATGACCCCGTGCTGCCGCTTCGCGAGTGTCCAGGCATCCCTCGATTGGTGGGTTTTGGGGGTCATAGCCCCTACAAGTCACCAACCGTCCGACTCCCTCCCCCTTACCCCGCTGCTGTTCGTGCAGCTTGCGGCGCTTAGACCATGCCGAGGCCGCCAGAGACGCCTAGCGTCTCCCCGGTCACGTACGAAGCGTCGTCCGAGGCTAGGAACGCCGCGGCTGCCGCTACCTCCTCGGGTTGCCCCAGACGCCCCATCTGAGTGGACGACTTCATCGTCTCGATGACTTTTTCGCCGATCTCGCCGAACTCCTTGGCGCCCATCAGGAGGGGGGTCTCGATCGGGCCGGGAGCGATTGCGTTGGCGGTGACGCCGTAGCGGGCGGCCTCGCGGGCTATCGCCTTGGTGAAGCCGATGACGCCGGCCTTGGCGGCGCTGTAGGCGGCCGAGCCCTTGGAGCCGACGCGGCCCGCCTCGGAGGAGATGTTGACGATGCGGCCGTAGCCGCGCTCCTGCATCCCCGGCAGCGCCGCGTGGGTGCAGTTCATAACCCCGCCGAGGTTGATGTCCAGCACCTGCTGCCACTGCTCCTGGGTGACGTAGACGAAGAAGCCGAAGTTGTCCATGCCGGCATTGTTGATGAGGACGTCCAGCTCGCCGACCGCGGCGACGGCGGCACGGGCTGCCTCGAGGTCGGTGACGTCGAGTTCGACGGCGTGGCCGGCGATCTCGGCTGCGACCTTCTCCGCGCCTTCGAGGTTGAGGTCGCCTATCCAGACCTCGGCGCCCTCGGCCGAGAGGCGGGCGGCGATGGCGGCGCCGATGCCGCTCGCTCCCCCCGTCACCAGCGCCTTGCGTCCCTCAAGTCTCATGAGGCGGGGAGCATAGACTGCCCGCCCTAGCCCTTCGATCCAGCGAGATTCTTGAATCTCTCTAAATTTGAGGACCTCAAATTTTGACTAGCTCCAGGGAACCGATTCCGATCATTGGCGGCGCTCGCGTGTCGGGCAAGATCGGCGACAGCGATATCGGCTTCCTGACCATGAAGACCGAGGAGCTGGGAACGACGCCAT
>Ga0209152_10000121_pt1 | contig 40240 bp, 32 predicted proteins | sample GraSoiAngelo_107_FD_185873 | JGI IMG/M metagenome (GOLD analysis project Ga0209152, IMG submission 185873) | Grasslands soil microbial communities from the Angelo Coastal Reserve, California, USA - 14_0903_09_30cm (SPAdes) (version 2) | ecosystem: Environmental > Terrestrial > Soil > Grasslands...
CGACGGGGCCAGCCACGGTAGTCCAACAACCCGAACATGGAAAGGCCCGATTTGGAGGCTCTCTGCCGCCTGCGGCCGGATGACGGGCAACTCTGACGTAATGCGATTAAGTAAGGGTTGCCGACAACGCGCCCAGAGCCTCGTATTTTGCTTCCCGCAACCATGTTTCCGGCCAGCAAGGGCACATTTCGCGAATTGAGCTCGGCATATCGGATAGAGCAGTATTCCGCTACTTTTGTTCGAGCTCTTTCAGTTTGTTTGCCGCGTTCTGATTGTTGGGATCGAGCTCGAGGGATTTTCGGTAGTTGGTGATGGCCTGTTGTTTTTGACCGTCCTTGGCGTACGCCTCGGCCAAGCTGCCATAGACGTTGCCTGATTTGGGATATTCCTCGACATTGAGTTTGAAGATGGCGATGGCGTCGGCATTCCGGCCCTTTTCAAGGAGCATGTTGCCGAGCTGATTGAGGGCACGTTCGTCGAAATTAAAACTCTGGGGATTGGTGTGCTTGAGTTCGCGGTATTGAGCGACGGCAGCATCGGCGCCACGATTCACCAAAGTCTCGCCGAGGTCAGGGACGAGCCAGCGTTTCGGCACGGCCGGCTCCTGGCCATAGAGAATGGCGCGAATGCCCTTAACCATGTCGATCAGGTTCGCCCCGGGGGTATTGTTGAAGATGACGATGAGGTCGTGATCACCTACGAGGCGCTGTTCGAGCGTATTGAAACCATTGATGCTGCCGCCGTGCGCGATCATGGTCTGTCCGGCACCCGGCTCATCGGCAGGTATGGCGCGAATGGCCCAGCCGTATCCGTAGTTCTCCAGATTCGGAGTGAATAGCTTTTGCTTGAGATCGTTGGGAACAAGTTTGTCGGTGTAGAGGGCCTGGTCCCACTTATAAAGATCCTCGACGGTGGAATAGAGGGCACCGGCGGCATAGGGCAACGGCATGTCTGCATACCGGGCGTTCACAACTCCTGCCAAATCCTGTTGGTAGCCCGAGGCGCGTTTCGCAAGGATATCGGCATGGTGGTCGTAGCCGGAATCCTTCATTCCAAGCGGGACGAAAATGTTTTCCTTCAAGAGCGTTTCGTAGGTTTTTCCCGTGACATGCTCGAGAATCGCCCCGAGAAGGAAATATCCGGTGTTGTCGTAGCGGTACTTCGTGCCGGGCTCGAACTGCAAGTCGCCGCTACAGAATTTTTTCACGAAATCGTCGACGGTGTAGTCGCTGCGCGAAAGTTCAGCAAACAATCTAGATTTAGGGTCGTCGCTAGACTCAGGGATACCGGACGTATGGCTGAGCAATTGGCTGATGGTGACTTTCGAACCAGTGTCATGGCGGTAGTAGGGGAGATAGTCGGAGAGGTGGCCGTCGAGCTTAATAGTGCCTCTGGCCACTTGCTGCATGATCAGCATAGAAGTGAATTGTTTGGTGATGGAGCCTAGGCGAAACTTCACCTCCGGCGTGTTCGGGATGTTCCACTCGCGATTGGCCAGGCCATAACCCTTCTTGAAAATGACCTTGTCGTGGTCCGAGACCAGGACCGTGCCGGTGAATGAGCAGCAGTCTGCATACTGCGACATGAGCTTATCGATTTTTGCGGCGTTGTCGGGGGTGTCTGCGGCGGAAGCGGACGAAATTTGCCAGAGGAGAGTCAAAAGAAGAACGCGCAGGATGAATTTCTTCATTGCGGCCCTCACATTGCGAGATGGCCTTACCTCTCAAGGCATGAGGGATTGTATACCCAAGACGCGACAGTGCATTGAGCAATCGCTCAAGGGAACTCGAGCCCTGTCCATCTTTTCATTCTTACCCCTCACACAGTTTTGGAATGCGGCGCGCAATTGGGCTAGGGTTTGAAGCCCACGCTGCGCCAAAGCTCGGCGCAATCGTACATCTTCCCGTCCGCGACCACATATTTGACGTTGCGAATGTTGTGGATGGATTCAAGCGGATTGCCGCCCACAAGGATCAAATCCGCGCGTTTTCCCGGTTCGACGGTGCCGACTTCCTTATCGAGGCCCATCACCCGCGCCGGCACGATCGTGGCGGCCTGAATCGCTTCCATTGGCGTGAATCCTGCCTGGACGTACAGTTCGATTTCGCGGTGCAGGCTGTGGCCCGGAACACACTGGTCCGTTCCGGCAACGATGGGTACTCCAGCCTTGTGCAGCGCCCCCGTGATGGCCACGAATTTTGCAAACCTTCTTTCCTGGAGATCCGCAATAGGCGAGGGCGGTCCGACGTCCGCCAGGATTGCAGCAAGTTCCGGTGGGATCTTGGCAATACCTAGCTCAAAAGTGACGGGCGGCTTCGCTGTGGATCTCGTCATAAATTCAAAGAGCGCTAGAGTGGGGTCGATAACCGTTCCGTGCTCGACAAGGAACGCGAGCGCCCTCCGGGATTGAGGCGAGTTGAGATCCAGCGCAGCGATAGCTTTCATTCTAGCGATGTAATGAAGGCGATTGATCTGGTCCTGTCCTGCTTTTTTACGGAACTGTAGATTTTCATCTGCTGGTTCCACAGCTTCGAAAGCAGTGACCAACACCTGGAGCACAGCAGCACCTATGCCGACGGCGAAGTACCGTCTCGCTTTGGTGACGGTCAACGGCAAGATCTACGCCATCGGCGGGGAGGCGGCGGGCCCGCCGCTAAAGGTGAAGGGCAAGATTTACGCCACCATTGGTCCCGCGGTAAGCACTGTCGAGGTCTACGACCCAGCGACCAACACCTGGAGCGCAGCAGCGCCCATGCCCACGGCAAGGTCAAGTCTGACCGCGGCGACCGTCAAGGGCAAGATTTACGCCATCGGCGGGGCCAACGGGAGCGTCTACCTGAACACCGTCGAGGTTTTTCCTTACTGAATGGCGTTCAGCGGACATCGAGAAGTATCCCTGTTATATAAGACCGAAAGAACTGAACTTCACCATCGTCTCGCCACTTTGGAGATTCCGAGTGAATAGCGGGCAACTCTTCCGTAACGGGACAGGGAGCCGAAGCCAAGCCGTTGCAAGTAGCCCCTTCTGGCTGATACGTTTCCCGCATGGACTCCGTTTCCCTGGCACCGATCCTGACGCCGCACGGGCGTCTCTTGTTGGCGGAGGAGAATGGCGCGCCACTTCTTGATCCCGATCTTGCGCGCCGCTTGCGAGACGCTTTCCTGCGTGGGCCCGGTCACGGTCTTCTGCAACTCGGTGCGGGCGAGGTCGGGACCGCTCTGCCTTCCGCTTTTTCCTATTGGCGCGAATTCGGGGCGCGATACGTTATCGCGCTTTGCACGCAGCCGGAAGCGGAGGCGCCGCCACAGGACGCGCATGTGTCGCCCCCGCCGGACCAAGAACTGGAGTGGTTAGCTCTGGGCGCGCCGGTCATGACGGGGGCGGAATACCTGACGGCCGCAGTGCTCCACGCTCTATGGCAAGAAACAGACGCGGCCTTCCGACTGGAGCTGTCCTGGTCGAGCTGTGGCGTTCAGGAGTTTCTCAAGAGCCGCAACCCGGCGTGGAACCTCGTCGGGCGGGTGCATTTCAACCTCGCCGAAAATCGTAAGGATGAGGACGCACCGTTCGCATTTCTCGCGACCTACACGACGCGTCTTTCCACCCACGGCAAGGCCCAGCACCTTCCGCTCGGCCAGGCGCTGCGCGAGTATGCGGGCGCAGCCAATAAGCGTCGTTTGTTGTCTCTGCTTCTTCCGGTGCAACGTGCAGCGGAGACCCGTCCCTGGCTGAAAGCCATGATAGACGGGGGTGAAATCTTCCATCCATTGCGCTGGCAGCCCAAGGAGGCTTTACAGCTCCTGAGAGATGTCCCGCAACTGGAGAGCGCGGGTGTGGTTGTGCGGATGCCTGCGAACTGGCGGGGGAACCGACCGCTGCGTCCGCAGGTGACGGCCAGAGTGGGCGCCAGCATGCCGTCGCGCCTGGGCCAAGACGCGCTCCTCGATTTCCGCATGGAAGTCACGCTCGACGGCGAAACGTTGACGAGAGCGGAAATTAGAGAATTGCTGGCTAAGTCCGACGGCCTGGCGCTGGTGCGGGGACGCTGGGTCGAGGTTGACCGTGAACGACTGAGTCGCATGATCGAACGCTTTGGCGAAGTTGAGCGCACCGCCGCCAAGAATGGCATCAGCTTTGGGGAGGCCATGCGCATGGTCGCCGGTGCCGACGTCGGCGCCGATGGCGCGCGCGGCACCAGCGATCCTAACTGGGCGCAAGTAGTCGCAGGTCCGTGGTTGGCAGAAACGCTAAAGGGGCTGCGAAGTCCCGAAGGGTTGACACGCATTGACCCTGGAGCGGCACTGCATGGGAACCTGCGGCCTTACCAGCAAGTGGGAGTGCGGTGGCTCTACCTCCTGACGAGGCTCGGGCTCGGGGCGTGCTTGGCTGACGACATGGGACTGGGCAAGACAATTCAAGTACTCTCGCTGGTGCTCACCCTCAAGAACCAGGCGAACGGCCAGCAGCAGCCAAACCTGTTGGTTGCGCCAGCCTCGCTGCTCGCCAACTGGGTGTCAGAATTGGAACGATTTGCGCCTAGCTTAAGACCCCTGATTGCGCATACGTCGGCAATGAACGCGGCCGATCTGAAGACGCTTGCACCCGAGCGTCTCGAGGAAGTGGATCTGGTGGTCACAAGCTATGGATCATTGCTCCGCTTGCCATGGATTGCCGAGGCCTCATGGCAACTGGTTGTGCTCGACGAAGCGCAGGCCATCAAGAACCCCGACGCGAAGCAAACCCGCGCTGCCAAGAAACTCAAGGCAAAATCGAGATTCGCGCTGACGGGCACGCCTATCGAAAACCGGCTGGGGGATTTGTGGTCCATTTTCGATTTCCTTAACCCGGGGCTGCTCGGATCGGCAAAGGAATTTACCCGTTTCACAAAACATCTTGCGGAGCGGCCCTACAATCCCTACGCGCCTTTGCGCGAACTGCTACGGCCGTACATACTGCGGAGGCTGAAGACCGACAAAACGGTGATTTCCGATCTGCCGGAGAAGATCGAGGTCAAGGCGTTTTGCCAGCTCACGCGAAAACAGGCGGCGCTTTATCAGCAATCGGTCGAAGAACTGGCGGGGTTGCTCGATAACACTGAGGGTATCCAACGTAAGGGTCTGATCCTCTCCTTCCTGACGCGGTTCAAGCAGATTTGCAATCACCCTTCCCAGTGGCTGAGCGATGGGGCATGGAGCGAGGCAGACAGCGGCAAGTGGGCGCGTTTGCGGGAGATCGCTGAAGTGATTGCCGCCAAACAAGAGAAGGTGCTGGTATTCACTCAGTTTCGCGAGGTGACGGCTCCTTTGGCGGCTTTCCTCGGATCGCTTTTCGGTCGCCCGGGCTTGGTTCTCCACGGAGAAACGGAGGTTAAGAAACGCAAGGATCTTGTGCAGCGCTTCCAGGAAGATGAATCCGTCGGATTCTTCGTGCTTTCACTCAAAGCCGGGGGCGCGGGCCTCAATCTTACAGCAGCCTCTCACGTCGTGCATTTCGATCGATGGTGGAATCCGGCTGTGGAAAACCAGGCCACGGACCGCGCTTTTCGTATTGGACAAAGCAAGAACGTGCTGGTACACAAGTTCGTGTGCCGGGGAACGATCGAGGAAAAGATCGACCAGATGATCGAGGGGAAGCAGCAGCTTTCCCGGGACCTGCTCGAAGGCGGCGCAGACCTGCATTTGACCGAACTGAAAGACGAGGAGTTGCTCAGGCTGGTTCGGCTGGATCTCAACAGCGCGCTCAAGGAGAACTGATCCGTGTACTACGAATGGGGATGGAGACCGCATGTGTCCGTGGCGGAGCGACGGCGGCAAGCCGCCAAAAAGATAGCGAAGCTGCAGAAGAAAGGGCGGACCATTTCGCCGGTCGTCATCCAGGGACGGGCCATCGCCAAGACGTTCTGGGGCAAAGCCTGGTGTGACAACCTCGAGCGCTATAGTGATTTTGCTAACCGCCTTCCGCGCGGGCGGACGTATGTGCGCAACGGCTCGGTGATCGATCTGCAAATCGCCCCTGGCAAAGTCGAAGCTCTGGTGAGCGGTTCGAGTATTTATACCGTGGCTATAAGCGTCACTCCGGTCACGAAAGCACGCTGGAACTCTATCTGCAGGGACTGTGCCGGAGCGATTGATTCCCTGGTCGAACTTCTGCAGGGACGCTTCTCCACGGGCGTGATGGAGCGGATCTGCCGGCAAGGAACTGGGCTGTTCCCGTCGCCTAACGAGATCAAGCTCGCGTGCAGTTGCCCGGACTGGGCGGAAATGTGCAAGCACGTCGCGGCGGTCCTTTATGGCGTCGGCGCACGGCTCGACCAGCTACCAGAACTTCTCTTTAGACTCAATCAAGTGGACGAGAACGACCTGATTGCTAAAGCTGGCGACTCCCTTCGGCTGGGGAAAAAAGGACCGGCTGCGACAAAGGTTCTGGGCCGTGGCGAAGACCTCTCCGAACTGTTTGGATTGGATATACAGCAGAGCGGAGCGGACAACAGCAAGCTGTCCGGTACCCTGACCGCAGGAAGATCGAAGGCCCTCGGTGCCAAGGCGGCAGCGCCCCGCCCGCAGACAACAGGAGGGCGGGCTGCAAAGAAGCGTCCGCGCGTGCAAACGCGGGAGCAGCGGCCGTGACGGGGCCAAAGGTCGCTGTCGGAACCCTATTAACGCCACATCCCGCTCGAGCTCGCGCCCGCGATGAACAAAGAACACCCGTCCCGCCTGATCCGACCTTTTCCAGGATGCGGGTAGTGGCCCAGAGTTTGGCCAATCATGAGCGGGACCTGCCTTGGCGGCCATCTCAGGTCGGTCCAACAGGCAAGTCAACACGCCCTATCGTCCGCACTGTCCGGACCGCAGCTTTTCGGCCCGAAGGCAGGGGCTCTACGGCTCCGATGTGGTAGTTTCTCGAGACCGATTAGTATTAGTCGACAGCGATCTTTGCCCCACGCTGGCTTGTCCTGGACAGGTGTTCGATCCGGCTGTCAATGATGGCGCGAATGCCTTTCAGGAACTCGATTCGGGAATTCGTGAAGTGTTCGCGTATCTCGGGAGACAGGCTCAGGTGCTCCCGGATCTGCTCCAGGACTTCGCGGCACAGGCAGCGCTCGTGAATGGCAGGTTGGCCCGCATTTTGCTGAGTCGCTTCTTGTTCGCTCATTGTGCCTCCTTCAGTTCGACAGTGAGAACTCGACTTTCAAGTCGCGCCCGAACAGGCACTAACGTTGCCATCGAGCGTGGCAAGCCGATGTGACGCCGCAATGTACCGACCTCCACAACCAATTCATCGCCTTTCTTGAACAGCCCTATCTCGCTCTTCGTAGCAAATGGCAACAACAGCCTTACCTCATACGCGCCATTCCGCTTCTCAAACGTATAAGGCTTCTCGGTCCGAGTCACAGCGGAGGGGTCTTCCGCCTCAGAATACAGCACTTTCGCGAGGTCTTGAAGCCGCTGTTGGCCCAAGACTTCATGGGCGAACAGGGGCACACGTCTGACCGGTACAGGTGCGAAGTACTCTTCCAGCTCACGAATTATGCTGTCCTGGGAGCTATGCCACTCGCTGAACCACCTGTCGCTGACGTCGGAGGGAAGCACGCGGTTGACGATCACCGTGTCCACAGTCAAGCCATGCAGCGAGAAATACACAAAGGCTCGTTGTGTCTCGCGGAGCACCATCTTTTCAGGATTGGTGATCAGCCGCACGGACGTGGTATTCGGGTCCTCCATGATCTCGCCGACTCCCTCTAGTTTTTCGAAGAGGTCGCGGATGTTGCCGAAATAACTGTCGGGAGGCAGTTCAAATGGAGCGACACGATTGGCAATTGGGCGAACCGCTTTGAGGAGGTTCCGCTGAAATGGGAAGATATGTTTCATGTACCAGTCCAGGGTGGTCGGCATGCTAATGAACCGCATGGACTCAGCGGTTGGCGCCGCGTCGAGTACGACGACGTCGTAGCGGTTTTCACGGCGGTACTGGTTAATGTACATCATGGCACTGAGTTCTTCCATGCCAGGCAGAATGGCGAGCTCTTCCGCTTCGACGTCGCTGATCCCTGTCGTACGCAGCACGGAAGTGACGTAGGAAGAGATTTCCTGCCAGTGCCGCTTAACTTCTTTCTGAATGTTCAATTCCAGAATCGAGAGCCCGTCATTAATCGAAAGCGGATCGGAGGTCTGAGAGTGAAATAGATCAGTGTCCAAGTCGAAAGAATCCCCTAAGCTATGTGCGGGATCAATGCTCATCACGAGCGTACGGTAGCCAAGTTGGGCCAGTTTCAGACCCGTGGCTGCAGCGAGACTGGTTTTACCTACGCCGCCTTTTCCGCTGAACAACAAAATCCTCATACCAATATTGTATTGCAGACGCGGATCCAGTTGCTCGGTTATTCCGGCGTAGCACGGTCTGAATTCGCTCGTCAAGAGTGGCCCCCGCGCACCCAACGTAGAATGTCGAGAGGGTCAAGCGAGGAGCTATAGAGCTTTGATGTGGCCGTCGAGCCAATCGAGCATCACGGAAAAGCGAAACCTGCCTTCGGCAATCGCGTCGACCATGAAAACGTAGGTTTCTACGGAGTCTGCTTCGATGGTGAGGCCGTTCATGAGTAGGAAGGTGTGAGTGGCATCGAATGCGACGCGCTCGTTGCCGTCGAGGAAGGGGTGATTATTCGCCAGCGACTCCATCAGGGCCGCGGCCTCTTCTGCCAGGTTGTTGTAATAGCCAGTTTGAGGCCGGAAAACGGCGGCCTCCAAAGCCCCTACATCTCTCAGGCCGTGGGAACCGCCGCAGGTTTCGATCTGGCGATGATGAATGGCTAGGACTTCGGCTACCGTGAGGTAGACACGCTGGGCCATTTACTTGGTGTGGGCCAGCTTCTCGTACAACTTCCGGTACTGCTCGTTGGAGCGGCGGGAAGCTTCCAGCACCTCCGGACGGACTAGGCGATGGGATGGAACCACGTTGTGGAGGTAGAACTCCAATGCCCGCTCCAGCACGTATCGCTGTGGCTGTCCGTTCTGCTTGGCAACCGCAACCATCTCCTCGTACAGCTGCGCATCAATTTCAGGAGTGAACTTCTTCGTCGTCGTGGATGGCACGGGATGACCCTCCATTACGCCTTATGTTAAACCTGCCCCACGAGAAGTCAAGCTAAATATTGATTTATCCATCACCCAGATAGCAAAGGACTTAGTGCGGCAACCATAGAGCTAGCCCGCGCTATTGTCAAGTTATTTGTGATAAGTAACTAGCACACGACTACGCAAAGGCCTTCCGAGTAGATCGAGAGCGCACTGATTATGCCGCGTAGCGCGTAGCGCAAATCCTGCCAACACACGTGCAGAAAGGATTCCCAGCCGGCAGCGCGGACTGCCTCCTTTGCTAGCTCAAGCTGCCCTCGTTCCAAACGCACCGCGCGAAGTGCCTCCTTGCGGCTCATCCCCCGCTTCATTTTTTCTTCGGCGGCCATCTCCAGGAAGCCACCCAGCTCTTCGTCCAACTCTCCTTCGACCCGTTCCTTTCGTAGCAGCGACATAGGCCCTCATTCGAAACGCAAGGCCACCATTGGGTCAACGCGCGCGGCGCGGCGCGCGAGGATGTAGCAGGCTAAGATGGCAGCTAAGCAGAGCAACAACGCAACGGCTGTAAAGGTCACGGGTCCGTGGATGTGATGCCGAACAACTCGCTACTGAGCACACGTCCAATGGAGAGTGCTCCGCCCAGGCCGATTACCATGCCCATGAGAGCGATCTTTCCCCCTTGCGCCCAAACGAGTCGGATTACCTCAAGGCGCGCCCAACGCCATTCGAATACCAATTTCGTGTGTGCGCTGGGTCACGGAGTAGTTCAGTAAGCCGTATACGCCTATCGCTGACAGGATGACCGCAGAGGACGCAAAAAGGACCAATAAAAGGGTCTGGAAACGTCTTGTGACATGGGCCCTCACTCATATCGCAAGGCCACCATCGGATCCACGCGTGAAGCTCGCCGCGCTGGCAAAAAACTAGCAATCAGCGCGACGGCAATTAGCAATATACTTGCGCCAATGAAACTTGCCGGATCGTCTGGCTGCAGGCCAAAAAGCAACGAGCTGACACCGCGAGTGACCGCGACTGCCGATGCGGCTCCCAGAGCGGTGCCAAGTGCGAGCAACACGACTGTTTGCCGCAAAACCATGCCAACAATATTCCCTCGACTTGCACCAAGGGCCATTCGAACACCGATCTCATTTTGGCGGGTCACTACGATGTACGAAATCACACCATAGAGCCCAATCATGGTCAGCAGTCCGGCCAATGCACCGAAAAAGCCCGAGAGCAAAGCCATCATCCGTTCGCGTATGAGTCGATTCTCGATATCCTTGCGAAACACGCTGAAGTCCGACCGGATTTCTGGATTCAGCTCGTTGATCTTCGCTCTGAGTGCCGAGAACACGACAGAAGGTGGCGAGGAAGAGCGGAGAAAAATGGAAAACCAAGGGCCGAAAGCTGGAAACTGTGAAGCCGCGCCGAAACTCTCCGGCGGCGTTTCTTCCCGCAATCCCGCGTACTTCGTGTTTTTCACGACGCCGACAATCTCGTAATCTGTTGAGGGATAGCCCGGTTCGACCACCGATCGAAAAGTTCTTCCAATCGGATTAGCGCCATTCAGATACTTCTGGACAAACGCTTCGTTCACGATGGCGACATGAGGCGACGCCTGGGTGTCGCGATCATTGAAATCGCGTCCCGTGAGGAGCGCGATTTGCATGGTCTCGAAGTAGCCCGGGCTTACCCAGGTGAACTTTGACCATCCTTCGCGACTATCGATTTGTAAGCCGAGCGTCCAACTGCTTCCGTCCAACGGTACGTGCGTTGAGGTGGCTGCGGATTCCACTCCTGGAAGGGAACGAATCTGCGCGAGCAAGTCGCGAATGACGGTTGGGTATTGTTCGATATCCGTCAGGTGCATCGGTTCGAGGTTTATGAAAGCCAGCAGAATGTCTTTCTCCCGGAAGCCGGGATCGAAGGTAGTCAAATTGCAGAAGCTGCGGACGAACAGCAGCGCTCCTACGAGCAACACCAACGAAACGGCAATTTGCGACACAACCAGGATGCGCTGGAAGGAAAAGCGTTCAAGCCCTGTCGTAACGCCGCGGCTACCCGACTTGAGCGCGTCGCCCGGTTCAGCACGAGACGATCGAAACGCCGGCGCGAGACCGAACACGAGGCAGGTCGTCACGGCAATCGAGGCGGTGAAAAGAAGGGCACGCCAATCCAAGGCCAGGTTGAGTTCCAATACATTCCGTTCAGTACTGAGGAGCCACAGGATGCTGCGGCCGAATATCCTTGCCAAGTACAAGCCTAGGAATGCGCCGCCTGCCGCCAAGAGCAACCCCTCTGTAAGCAACTGACGAACTAAGCGCCATCGCGAGGCCCCGCATGCGAGCCTCACCGACATCTCACGTTCCCGCGCGCCTGCGCGCACGAGCATCAAGTTTGTAAGATTCGCACAGGCGATTAAGAGTACGAGACCGGTGATACCCAAGAGCAACAGGAGCGATGCGTCATAGGTCTCACGCAGATCACTCAAACCGTTGGCTGCCGGATAAGCGGCCAGGCGAAACGCGCGGTAGGTGTTCTGGGATTTCGTGCTGTACGCACTGGGCTCCGTGGCTTCAAAAAGACCAGGACTGATAGCGTCCAGATGCGCCGAGGCCTGTTCGGTGCTCCAGCCCGGCTTGAGGCGCCCCATCACTGTCAGCCAGAACAAGTCGCGCCGGGCCAGAACCGAGGCGGCCGGTCGAAATGCAGTGACGGAACAGAACGGCTCAGCGAGGTCGAAATTGCTTCCGACCTCAAAACCGAAAAAGTCGGGAGGCGTCACGCCGAGGACTTCGGCAGGATGGCCTTGTATCAAAAGTTTGCTCCCGATGGCTGAGTCGCGGCCGCCAAACTCGCTCTGCCAAAATCCATAGCTGATGACGACGCCTTGTATGCCGCAGTCTGGGCGGTCGTCTTGGTCGGTGAACAGGCGGCCTTTGATAGGAGGCACGCCCAGAACAGCGAAGGTGTTGCCGGTAAGCCAAAGAACTCGGGCCTTCCGTTGCTGCGAACCTTGGCCGACAGCAACTTCGTCGCTACCTGACCAAGCAAAGACACCGGAAAAGGCCTTTTGGTGGGCGCGGATTTGCTCGAACAGCGGATAGGTGAGGTTGGTATCACGGTTGCTGACCCCAAACCCGTGATTTCCGCCCTTGATCTCCACCAGCGCCAGGGATTGAGGAGCCGAGACCGGCAAGCTCCGAAGCCGCACGGCATCAAGCAACTGAAAGATTGCTGTGTTTGCGCCGATTCCTAGTGCAAGCGTAAAAATTGCAGTCGCGGTGAAGCCAGGACTTTTCCGAAGCGTGCGGAACGCATAGCGCAAATCTTGGCAGCACGTCTCCAAAACGAATTCCCAGCCGGCTGAGCGCACAGTTTCCTTCGTAACTTCGAGATTTCCGCTCTCCAAGCGCACGGCGCGAAGCGCATCCTTGCGGTTCATCCCCTGCTTCACCTTTTCTTCGGCTGCCATCTCCAGAAAGCCTTTTAGTTCCTCGTCTAGCTCCCGGTTGACCTGCTCTCTTCGGAACAGCGACCGGAGTCCATCTGATAGGCTTCGTAGCGCTGACATAGGTCCTCACTCCTATGAAAATAGCTGCCTATCGCGTTGAAAACAAAGCATAGGTGCCTGGGTCCATTTTCATCCTTCGTTGTGGCTCTCCGAGAGCCATGAGTTACTCCTATGAAAATAGCCGCGTATCTCATTGAAAAGATTGGCTCAGCAGCGAGCGGCTATTTTCATCCTTCGTTGTGGCTCTCCGAGAGCCATGGGTTACTCGTAGCGAAGGGCCTCAACGGGGTCGAGTTTGGCCGCTTGCATCGCCGGCAGCCAGCCGCTGATCACGCCAACCAGAACCAGCACGACCGTGGAAAGTATCAGGGTGAAAAGCGACAGCGCCAGGTGAATGTCCACCTTGCCGGAATCGTCTTCGTAAGCGGGTCCGAGAAAGGGCAACGTGCCGATCGCGGAAGTCAGCGCCCAAGAAAGCAGCATTCCGATAGCACCGGCGGCGAGTGTCATCACCAGCGCTTCGAGCAAAAACTGTGAGCGAATGTGCGCCTTCCTCGCGCCCAGCGCGCGGCGAAGACCAATCTCCCGGACGCGCTCTTCGACCGAAACCAGCATGATGTTCATCACGCCCACGCCGCCGATACCGAGCGTCATTGCCCCGATGAAAAAGAGAAGCGCTTCGACACCAATGGTGATGCCTTCCATGACGGGCTTGAACTCTTCTCGTCCAAACATGGTGATGGCGCGCTTGTCATTCGGCGAAAAGTGCTGCCGATTCGCGATGGCGGTGCGGAACTGCTGCATGGCCTGCGCTTCAAACACCGGAGCCACGGGCTCGAAGACCAGCACGCTCGAATACTTGGTGTCCCAAAGATCGTTGGCGGCGGTGTAAGGGATGAAAGCCGACTCGTCGTCGCAATTGAAATAGCAACTATCGGAAAACTTCATGTCCATGGAGCCGATGACGGTGAACGGAACGCCCTTGATGCGAACGACCTCGCCGACGGCGGGTTCGCCGCTGAAAAGCTTCTTGCGAAGACGAGCGCCAAGAAAAATGACGCGGCGGCGTTCGGCAATATCTTCCGGCGTAATCCACCGGCCGTCCGACGGCACTTCGTTGCGCATTTGGCCGTATTCCGGGAACACCCCGCGGACGGCGGCGTCGGAAAGCCGTTCGCCGTAAGACACTCCCTGGAAACGAACCGTTTCCCGCGTGACGCGCTTAATCAATGGCGATTGAGCTTTCACCCACTCAGCGTCTTCCTCTTCGAAATGGATGGGCTTGCCAGCTCGCTCACCACCGGCTTGCTCGCTCGTTCGGCCGGGCCAGGCAATCACCGCACCTTTCCCAAAAACTTCGAAGGTGTACATCAAGACGCTGCGAAAACCGGAGCCGTAACTCAGCAATAGCGTGACGGCAACAATCCCCCACGAAATGCCCGACATCGTCAAGAAGCTGCGAACCGGATTGCGCCCGAGCGCCGTCCACGCCTGCTTGAAGATCTCGATCAGCATTGGACAGCTCCCGGCCGATAGTTATGAGTGACGGGCATGAAGGTGTCCCGCTTGGCCCGGCAGGCGAGCACTTCCTTCTGCCTGCGCGAGATCTTCGATTCTTGACGCCCCGTCAACATGATTCGCTCCAATGGCATCATCCTCCAGTTCTCTTCTTCTCTCTTGGTCTGCTTCGCCGCTTACAACTTCCAAGTTAAGGCGCAAAGCTTTTTAGCCGCCTGCCTCGAAGCGCAGGGCTTCGATCGGATCCACCGAGGCCGCGCGATTCGCTGGATACAGCGCAGAAAGAATGGAAATCACTCCCAGCAGAGCGATGGACATTGCCGCAATCTTCCAGCTGGTCAGCATGCCGCTGAAAAACGGGGGCATGGGGGCCAGGTTGACCAGACCGCAGAAGCCATAAGAGATGATCAGGCCGACGCCGCCGCTGATGGCCACGACGAAAATCGTTTCGAGGAAAAATTGGCGCAAGATGGAACGCCGCGTTGCACCGAGCGCCATACGCACGCCGATTTCGCGCGTGCGCTCGCGAACGCTGACAAGCATCACGTTCATAACACTAAGCCCGCCGAGAAAGAGAGTCGCCACGCCGACCGCGCCCATGAATACTTCCATGCCCACGATAATCATGCGGTTGGCCTGCGCATTCTTCACCGTGTCCCAGATGCCTGCGGCTTCTTCGTCACGCGGATCGAAATGGTGCAGGCGGCCAAGCGTGCGGCGAATCTGGTGGACGCAATCCAAGTGTGTTTCGAGCGACCAGGGGGCAACGAGCAAGCGGTCCACGCTGTGCTCTACCGCCGGCGGCTTGTTTGGGAAGTCGCGGCGCATGGAATTGAAGGGAATGAAAATTTTTCGGGTGTCGAAACCGTCGTAACTAGAGTTCTGCTCCTTGGACTTCATGACGCCAATGACCACGTAAGGAATGCCGTTCATCCAGACCGTTTGGCCCATGGCCTCCCGCTCGGCGAAGAGTTGCTTCTTCGTGTCGCTGCCGAGAAACGCCACGTTGCGCGCCTCGGCATTGTCTTCATCGTTGTAGAATCGTCCTTGCGCAGGAGCCACGCTGCGAATGTCTGAGAAGGGCGGTAGCGCCCCGACGACTGGAATCGTGCCGCTGTTGAATAAGCTGCGAACCTGAACGTCGTTGCCGAGCTCCGGCATCACGTATTTGCACGCCGGAGCTTCTTTGGCAACCTGGATATAATCGTCTTCCAGCCAGCGAATAAGCCGCCCCGACCTCATGCCGCCGGCCTGCATGCTGGTGCGGCCGGCGAAAACAATCATCACATCCTTGCCAAAGGTTTCCTGATTTTTCTTGATTCCGTCGCCAAGGCCCTCGCCCGCCGCCACCATGATGGTGATGGAGATAATGCCCCAGGCGATGCCGAACATCGTCAGCAACGTGCGGCGCTTGTGCGCCCACAGTGTCGCCAGGGTGTCCCGCAACAGGTCCGTGAAACTCATGGCACTCCGCCGCGCGAACTATTGCAGAATGACTTGCTGCTTCTCGTTGAGGCCTGCGAGGATTTCGGTCTTCACGCCGTTCGAGATGCCGAGCTTCACGCTCAGTTTTTTCTTGCCGTTTTCTTCCTTGGGATTGGGGATTTCCACGGAAGCCTTACGGTCCTTGTCATAGATGAGCGCCGCTTCGGGAATCATAAGCACGTTCTTCTTTTCTTCGAGAAGGATTTCGGCATTGGCGCTCATGTTGGATTTAAGTTCGCCGCCAGGATTCGAGATTGAAACGCGCACCTCAAACGTCGTCACGTTGTCCTTTTCTTTGCCGAGCGGAGAGATTTTCGTCACTTTGCCCGTGAATTTCTTGTCCTTGAACGATTCGACCACGATGCGCGCGGGCTGGTCCAAATACACTTTGCCGATGTCCGCTTCATCCACTTTGCCCTGCACGTAAACCTCGCTGACATCGCCGAGCGTCATGATCAACGTCGCTTGGGAGCCCAGCACAAGAATGGAGCTGACCGCGTCTCCCACGTTCACGTCGCGAGAGAGAACCAGCCCGTCAATCGGGCTGATGATCGTGGAGTTGCGAAGGTCTTCTTGCGCGTTTTCGAGCGACGCTTTCGCCTGCGCGACTTGCGCATCGCACTTGGCGATTTCCGCCTGCGAAACCAGGAGGTTCCGCTGCGCGCTGACTTGCTTGTTCAAGGCGAGCTGATAATTTTTCTCCGCGTCCTCCACCAGGCTCTTCGACATCACGCCATCTTTGTACATTTGCTCGGCGCGTTCCATATTGAGCTTGAGAAAAGGAACGTCGGGGCCTTCCGCATCCACCTTGTTGCGCTCGAGTGTGGCTTTTGCGGACTGCAACGCGGCTTCGGCCGCTTGCAGGTTTGCGGTTGCCGCGCGCACCGCGGCTTCGAGTTGCACCTTGTCGAGATCGGCCAGAACTTGGCCCTGCTTCACGCGATCCCCGTAATCCACAAAGAGCTTTTTCACAATGCCGCTGGCCTTGGATTTCACTTCCACCTTGGACAACGGCTCAATTTTTCCGGTAGCCACCACCACACGGGCCAGGTCACCGCGTTCGACCGACGCAAGTTTAGAGGGATCAATGGTACGATTCGGGCTGAGGGCGGCCTTCACACCGTAGGCGCCACCGCCTAAGAGGAGGACCACCAGGGCTGCCCAGAAGACCCTCCGGCGGCGTTTCTTGCCAATCTTCCCGCTTGCTAACCCATTGCCATTGCTCGACATAAGGTCCCCCTCGGCAGGTTGCTCGCTATGGTTTGCACGCTTTCACAGGGCTTCGGTCTTTCGTAATGAAATACGAAAGACGTCGGGAAAAGTTCCCTCACGGTATAGACGATGGAGAGAGCGTTCGGTCAGGTCATCACGAACGATCAGCACCTGTCGGACGCGGAACGGACCTTCCACGACTCAAAGGGAGATAGCGGACGAGATTTGGCTGCCCGGGCGGGCGAGGGCTCAAGGCAAGGGAAGCTTAGCCCGCCTCAAAGCGGGACTTTGCGGAGCCGGAGGGCATTGACGATCACCGAAACGGAACTGAAGGTCATCGCCGCACTGGCAAGCATGGGACTGAGCAGCCAGCCAAGGAAAGGGTAGAGGACACCTGCGGCGACGGGAATGCCGATCACATTGTAGAGAAAAGCCCAGGCGAGATTCTGCTTGATGTTGCGGATTGTGGCGCGGCTCAGTTTGCGCGCGCGCACGATTCCGCGGAGATCGCCTCGCAGCAGGGTAACGCCTGCGTTTTCAATGGCGACGTCCGTGCCTGTACCCATGGCGATGCCGACATCCGCGGCGGCAAGAGCGGGAGCGTCGTTTATGCCGTCGCCCGCCATGGCCACGATGCGGCTTTCGCTCTTCAGCTGCTTTACGACTTCGCTTTTTTCCTCAGGCAAAACCTCCGCCCGCACTTCTGCAATCCCAAGTTTATCGGCAACCATCCTCGCGGATTCCTTGCGGTCGCCGGTGACCACCACGATCCGCAATCCTTCTTTTTGCAAAGCGCTGATGGCTTGCGGTGTCGACGCCTTCATCAAGTCCGCCAGTGCGATCGCGCCCGCGAGCTTTTCGTTCACCGCCACAAGAACAATCGTGGCCGCAAAAGCCCCGTCAAAACCGAAGGCTTGGTAGAGTTGTTCAGCACTCGACCGAGGGATTCCCTTCTCCTCCAGAAACTTCTCCGTTCCAACAACGACTCGGTCTTCCCCCACCCGCCCTTCCACGCCGCCGCCCGAAGTGGCGCAAAATTCCGCCGCTTCGGCCAGGCTGATGCCCTTCGCCTCCGCGGCTCTAACGATTGCGCGCGCCAGCGGATGCTCGCTCGAGTTTTCCACGCTGGCCGCCAGTCCAAGCAATCTTTCTTTCCCAAATCCGCCGCCCTCAAAAACGCTTACCGCGTTCACAAGCGGCTTGCCTTCGGTGAGCGTCCCGGTCTTGTCAACGACCAGCGTGTCGACTCTAGCGAGAGTCTCCAGTGCCTCCGCGTTTCGCACGAGCACGCCAGCATGCGCGCCGCGGCCCACCGCCACCATAATCGACATCGGCGTTGCAAGCCCGAGCGCACAGGGACAAGCAATGATCAAAACAGATACGGCCGCGACCAGCGCATGGGCAAAGCGCGGCTCAGGGCCAAAGAACATCCAGCCAGCGAACGCCAGGACCGCCGCCGCAACTACGGCCGGGACGAAATACGAAGCGACGCGGTCGGCGAGGCGCGCGATCGGTGCGCGGCTACGTTGCGCTTCGCTGACGAGTCTTACGATTTGCGCGAGCGTCGTTTCGCTACCCACTCGTTGCGCTTCCATGACGAAGCTTCCGCTCGTATTGAGCGTGCCGCCGGTGACGCTGTCGCCCGCGCGCTTCTCGACGGGCATCGGTTCGCCCGTCACCATGGATTCATCCACCGCACTCGCGCCTTCGTGAATCAATCCGTCCACCGGCACGCGCTCGCCGGGACGCACGCGCAGTCGATCGCCGCGCTTGACTTGGTCAAGCGGCATGTCTTTTTCCGTTCCGTCCGCGGAAACAATGTGGGCTTGCCGCGGCGCAAGATGCAGAAGCGCACGGATCGCCCCGCTGGTGCGTTGCCGGGCGCGCAATTCCAGAACCTGGCCGAGCAAAACAAGTGTTGTGATCACTGCGGCCGCTTCAAAATAAGCCGGCGCTCGGCCGCCCAGGTTGCGGAACGAAGCAGGAAAAACTTGCGGGAAAAACGTCGCTACCACGCTGTCGAGATAGGCAACGCCCGTTCCCATGCCAATTAGCGTAAACATGTTCGGGCTGCGACGGACGAGCGAGGCCCAGAAGCGCTCGAAAAACGGCCAGCCGCCCCAGAGCACTACCGGGGTGGCCAAGACAAATTCGATCGCGTTGCGAGCACCGGGCGCAAACCGCAACCCGAGCGCATCGCCAAACATCGAGAGGACCAGCACCGGCAATGACAACGCCGCGCTGACCCAGAATCGCCGCCGCATTGAGTCGTACTCGGGATCTGCCTCGACTTCCGCGAAAACATCGATCGGCTCGAGCGCCATTCCGCACTTCGGGCACACGCCCGGGCCAATTTGCACAATTTCCGGATCCATCGGGCAGGTGTAGCGCACGCCTTGGGCGCTCGATGGGACAGCTGCGGCGATTGCGGCTGCCGCTGGATGGGTCGTTCGTTGTTCGGCGTGAGTGGGAGCGTCCGCCTCCGCCGTGTGCGGGTGTACCCGGCTATGCGCGTGGGCGTGTTCAATGCCCGCCGAGCCCGGAGCGGCAAGAAATTTCTCCGGATCCTGCCGAAAGCGTTCCGCACAACGCTTGGAACAAAAATGGTAAACCTCGCCTTTGTGCTCGACTTTCCCGGCAGCCTTGGTTGGATCCACCGACATCCCGCAAACCGGGTCTCTCGCTTTGGGCGGCCCGGTCAGAATGGGCAGGTTTGCGCCGGGTGGCTTCGCGTTCATGGGTAGATCGGACATGTCGCTATATTAGATGATTTCTGGTTACATCCGAATTCATCAGGGCTTCGCCCATGGCTGGTATACTCTCCTGCGGTCATAAACCCCAAGGAGAGTTGCACCTTGCCTTTCCCAGCGACTGCGAGCGTCGCGGCGCCTCCCTTACGCATTGCCGCGCTAGTGAAGCGGTTTGGCCAGACAACGGCGGTCGATGGCATTACCCTCGAACTGCGCCAGGCAGAATGCCTGGGATTGCTGGGTCCCAACGGAGCCGGCAAGAGCACGCTGATTCGTAGCATTGTGGGCCGCGTCATTCCTGACGCAGGCGCCATCTCCATTTTCGGTGCGCGGGCCGGTTCTCCCGCGGCGCGCAGCGCTCTCGGCTGGATCCCGCAGGAACTGGCGCTCTATCCCCGGCTGACTTGCCGTGAGAATCTGCGGTCTTTCGGCCGCTATCACGGACTCCGCGGCGCTGCGCTCGAGGAAGCTGTCGCTCGTTGTCTGGGCTGGGCAACCCTGAACGATCGCGCCGGCGAGCTCGTCAGGAACCTGTCGGGAGGTATGAAGCGCCGCCTGAACATGGCCGCCGGGCTCATTCACCAGCCTAAGCTGGTTCTGATGGATGAACCAACCGTGGGCGTGGATCCGCAATCGCGCAACCACATTTTCGAAATGATCGAGAAATTGCGCGCCGAGGGCATGTCACTGATCTACACAACGCATTATATGGAAGAAGCGGAGCGCCTCTGCGACCGGATCGCGATCATCGATCATGGCAAAATCATCGCCCTCGGCATGCACGCTGACCTCGTGCGCACCACCTTTGGCTCGCGGAGCCAGGTACTGGCGCGCTATGCAGGAGCAGACGAGCGCATCGCCGCCTGGGTGTTCGAGCGCGGCGGGCAGGTTGTGGATGGCACGGCGCAATTCTCCATCGAGCACCCCGCCGAGGTTGGCGCTCTGCTCGAAGCTTCAGCAAAGGCTGGGCTTGAACTGATCGACGTTTCCATCCGCAAGCCAAATCTCGAATCAGTTTTTCTGCACTTAACCGGAAGGGAGTTGCGCGATTGATTGCCGCTATCGTTCGCACGGCTATGGTTTCTCTGCGCCGGGACCGCGGTGCGCTCGCGCTGAGCTTTATCCTTCCGGTTGTTTTCTTCAGCATTTTCGCGGTCATTTTCGGAGGGCGCCGCAACACGACGCCGAAGGTCAAGGTTCTCGTCGTGGACGAGGATCACAGCAGCGCCGCGCAGGGCCTGGTTCGGGGTTTCGAGGAAGAAGGGTCCCTGGTCGTCGAGACTCGGCCCGCCCCTGTAAAGGGAGCGGCGCAACCCGAATACAGCGCGGCCACCGCGGAAGCGGCCCTCAAGAGGGGAACGGCGCCCGTTGCGGTCATCATTCCCCGCGGTTTCGGCGAGAATCCGATCTCCTTCGGTCCCCCGGATGCCCGTCGCCCGACGATCCAGTTGCTCGAGGACAGCAGCGATGTGGTTGCGTCCCAAGTGGTGTCGGGCCTGCTCCAGAAAATAGCCATGACTTCCTTGCCCGACGTGATGGTGGAGCAGGGATCAAAATATATCGACCAGTTTGCTGGAGGCCTCACGCGCGAGCAGCGGGACCGCATGGAGCAAAGCCTTGCCCACCTGCGTAATTGCCATGACAGCACCGCGGCCGCATCCGGTTCTGGCAACGCCGCCGGTGGAATCGTCGCAGTCTCGACCCGCGGCGTCATCGGCCAAAACAAGAACAATCCTATGGTCTCGTTTTATGCCGCCGCGATCGGCGTGATGTTCCTGCTCTTCACCGCCAGCGGCGCGGCCGGCGCCTTGCTCGATGAAACGGAAAGCGGCACGCTCGACCGCGTGCTCAGTTCCCGCGTGACCATGACTACGCTTATGCTGGGCAAGCTCACCTTCAACTCGTTGCTGGCTTTCGCACAGCTCGTGCTGATGTTTCTTTGGGGATGGGCGGTGTTCCGGCTCGATCTTTGGTCACACATCCCGGGGTTTATCGTGATGGGCGTCTCGAGCGCCGTGGCCGTGGCGGCCTTTGGCATTTTGCTGGCCAGCATTTGCCGCAGCCGCGCGCAGTTAGGCGCCCTTTCGACGCTCGTCATTCTGGTGATGTCCTCGGTTGGCGGCAGCATGTTCCCACGCTTCCTGATGCCGGAAGCCATGCAAAAGGCCGGCTTGCTGACCATTAACGCGTGGGCTATCGACGGATTCACGAAAGTTTTCTGGCGCGACGAGCCAGTCTCGCACCTCTGGTTGCAGGTCGCGGTTCTCCTAGCGACTGCGGTCCTTCTGTTCGGGATCGCCCGCAGAGCGGCGCGTCGCTGGGAGTACGCCTAGGCCCGCGGTCGGACCCACTCCGCCTTTCTCCGAAGAAGTTTGCGGGGCTGGTATAATTCCCGGTATGACACTGGTCGAAGTGACTTATCAACTGCAGTCTCCGCTAAGCGACGAGCAGTTGTACCAGCTCGCGGAATTCTCGAACACCTACGGGTTGCGGCGCTTCCGGGTGGACGATTCGAGAAAGCAATTGTCTTTCGAATACGACGCTTCGCGCCTGCGCGAAACGCAAGTTGCGCACGCCCTCAGCCGGGCCAAAATTGCCGTCGACCGCCGCCTCAACTAGCCGCGCGGCTGATGCCGTCGCCGAGATCGGGGCGTAAACCCGCCATACGCATGATCGGACGATGCGGCGCGCCTTTTTCGAGCCTTTTTCCTCTCCTCGTGTGCTCGGCAACCTATGTGTTAAAATCCACGCGCTCCTAGCGCCATTTCCCTGGGGCAGATTAGCCTAATCTCCTTATACTCGGAGGAGTACCGAATGACGCCAGCCCTTCTGCGCCGCACCCGCCTTCTGCTCAATACTGCCGTCGTTGCCTTGCTCCTTCCGGCAAACGCACGGGCGCAAACGGCTTCGCAGCAGTCCGCACCGACAACGCTGCCGAGCGAAACACCGGCGCACTTGAAAGTGGCCACTGCCACGTGGGACTACGAGCGGCGCGAGGTGATGATTCCGATGCGCGATGGCGTAAGGCTGCACACCGTGATTCTTGTCCCCAAAGGCGCAAAGAACGCGCCGATTCTACTCACGCGCACGCCGTATAGCGCGTCCGAGCTCACATCGCACGCCGCGAGTTCTCATCTCGGCCCGATCCTTTGGGGATACGACAACGCTACCGAGGTCATCGTCGCAGGCGGTTACATCCGCGTGGTCGAGGACGTTCGCGGAAAGTACGACTCGGAGGGCGACTACGTGATGAACCGCCCGTTGCATGGCGCGTTGAACCCCACTCCCGTGGACCATTCGACCGACACGTACGACACCATCGACTGGCTGGTGAAGAATCTTCCGGAGAGCAACGGCAAGGTCGGCATCCTCGGCATTTCCTACGACGGCTTCTTGCCTCTGATGGCGCTCGTCGATCCGCATCCCGCGCTCAAGGTCTCCGTGCCCATGAATCCGATGGTGGACGGCTGGATGGGCGATGACTGGTTCCACAACGGGGCTTTTCGCGAGCAGAACTTGCCGTACATCTACGAACAGGAAGCCACGCGCGACAACAAAGCCAAATGGTGGGTCAGCCACTTTGATGACTACGACGAATACATGCGCGCTGGTTCGGCAGGCGAACTCGGCCACGAGCACGGGCTTGAGCAGGTCGGCTTCTGGCGCAAAATTCTCGAACATCCAAGCTATGACGCTTTCTGGCAAGAACAAGCTATGGACAAGATTCTTGCTGCACGGCCGCTCAAGGTCCCGACGATGCTGGTGCACAGCTTGTGGGATCAGGAGGACATCTACGGCGCCGTCGCCGTGTACAAAGCCATCAAACCCAAAGACACCAACAACGACAAAGTGTTTTTGGTGATGGGGCCATGGCATCACGGTCAGGAAATTGAAGACGCGAGCTCTCTTGGCGCTCTGAAATTCAGCAGCGACACGGGACTCTACTTCCGCAAAGAGATCCTCGCTCCTTTTCTCGCGCAATATCTAAAGGATGGAGCGAGAAAGGCCGATGTCGCGCCGGTGACCGCATTTGAAACAGGCACGAATCAATGGCGGCGTTTGACTGCCTGGCCCGCTGGCTGCACGACCGGATGCACCATTCACGCGACGCCACTTTATCTGTCCGCCGGGTTGCGCTTGAGCTTTGCGGCGCCGAAGACGAATGATCCGTCATTTGATGAGTACGTCTCCGATCCGGCGAAGCCTGTACCTTACCGAGCGCGCCCGGTTCAGCCCGTTGGCTACGGCGACGGCTTTACTTGGTCCGAATGGCTCGTGGATGATCAGCGCGAAGCTTCCGGCCGGCCGGACGTTCTTGCTTTTATATCCGACGAATTGCGCGAGCCGGTGAAAATCAGCGGGCAGCCCGTTGCCAACGTGATCGCATCCACCAGCGGCACCGACTCCGACTGGGTGGTGAAATTGATTGACGTTTATCCGGACGAAGTAGCGGGACAGAAAGAAATGGGCGGCTACCAGTTGATGGTTTCCACAGACATCTTTCGCGGGCGGTATCGCGAGAGCCTGGAAACACCAAAGGCCATCATTCCGGACAAGCCGTTGCTTTACCGCTTCCAGCTACCGACCGCGAACCATGTTTTTCTCCCGGGACACCGCATCATGGTGCAGATCCAGTCGAGCTGGTTCCCGCTCTACGACCGCAATCCGCAGACCTTTGTGCCGAGTATTTTCTGGGCCAAGCCGGGCGACTACCGAAAGGCGACACAGCGGATTTACCATGGTGCGGGACAGGCGAGTTTTGTTGAGTTGCCGCTGGTTGCAGCGCAGTAAGAGGTTAAACGGGCTCGCGGAGGTTCAGCAAAAATCGCCCGGCGCGTGCGCTCATCCGTCCTAGCTTCCTTCTGGAGAGAGGCTGGTAGGCAGGGCGAAATGCCACAAGCAAGCCCCTTCCGGCACGCCTGTTCCCACTACCGTCTTTTTAGACGAAGCGGCTCTGAATCTTGGACGGCTCGCGTTACCTCTGGGCAATGCATAGAAGACGGTTAACTGTCTTCTTGTGTTGAAGTTAGCTTCGGTCGAACCCTGTTAGGGGCCCTTCCAAAAAACCGGAGGGCAAACTCGAGTCGCAACTTTTTTACGGGCTGCACGGTTGACTGGGCTATCTTGCAAGGTTACTAACGCCCAAGCGCCCCGTGGTTCCAGAACCCGAGTAACGGAACTCACGAACACTTTGCGCTATCGGTTTTCTTGGGAAGCTGGCACAGCATGGGGCATGCGGAGCCTTCTCTCTGAAACTCATTTCGGCCGCCGACTTTCCTTCCGCCTTCTCCTCGCGGGATTCTCCCTGCTGGCCTTCACCCCCTCGCTTCTTGCCGACACCCCGGCTCTGTTGCGCGGTACGCCGACGGCTGGCTGCTACTGCCATTGTGCGGAATCGAAGCAGCACGGCGGCTGCATAAAGATGTGCGAATCCAAGAAATATGCGTCCCGCTGGTGGGCCAAGAGTTGCGCGAAGCCACACATGAGCACACCCAAGCGCGACTCGCACGCCGGACCGCGGTTCCCACATCCCAGGCGGTCCGAGCACGCGGAACTCTAGAATTCAGTTCTCCGTGCCTGGCTTCGGGCCATCGTCGGTTCCGGTTTCTCCACTCTAATTTCCGGAGTTCCGCGTCTTTCCGGTCTCCCTGTCCCCAGATCGTAGCGCTGTGATTTGTCGCACTGGCGACGGAATTAGACCGTGTTAGCCGCTGAAATGGACACAGAAGGGTGGTAAGTTCCGTGGTCTTCGCCAAGAAGGGAGGCAAAGATTTCGGGAATTTCGAAGATGGCGCGGTTGTCTTGGGAGGAAACATTTCTGCGAAACTCCGCGAGGGTTGCGGGCTCAAGCATCCGCTTCACGCCCTTCGCCACATCCTTAAAGCTTTTCAGGACGATCCCAACATTTTTCTCCTTCACCCATTCCGCGTTGTAGCGCTCCTGGGGAAGCGTCCAAGCGTTGCACTCGATCAGCACGGGAAGCTTGCGGATCATCGCTTCCGCAATGCTTCCAGGGCCGGGCTTGCCAATCAGGAAGTCGGCGGCGCGCATCAGCCTGTGCACCTCTTTGGTAAATCCGACAACGCACACCGGCATCTTCCACTGCCGCGAACGCAGCTCGGAGGCAAGTGCTTCGTTGCGGCCGCAAATCAAGATCAATTGCAAAGGCAGCAATTCCGCGTCGAGACGCTTGGTGATATCCAGCATGACCTTCGAGCCATGTCCACCGAACAGGACCATGGCCGTCGTCCGATCCGCCCGCAAACCCATCTGTTTCCGCAATTCCAACGGATCGGAACTGTCCAACGCATAAAAGTCCGGTCGCACAATCATTCCTGAGGTTCGAAAAATATGGGTAGTGTCATGACCCATCGCGCGGGCCTGCTCTGCGGCTTTTTCCGTGCCGGCAACGACGTATTGTTCTTTGATCGGCTCAATCCAAAAACGCGGCGGCAAATCCGCCAGGTCGGTGATAATGGTAACGAAAGGCCGGCCCGGATAAACATGCGTCCAACTCTCGCAAATCTGACGATTAAAATGAGGGATCACGGAAACAAGAAGGTCCGCCGGATTCTCACGCCAGTAGTTTTCCAGTAGTTTCACCAGCTGTTTGTGGAAGAGCCGAATGGTGCCTTCGAGAAGCCGAAGAAGATACGTGCTGCCGAGGGTCCACCCGTTTTGCAAAAGAATGTTGTATTGCTGCTGGATGCGGATGCCGGTCAGCTTCCGGAGCACGTCGAGGCGGTCGGTGACATCCTGGAACTGTACCAGACCGACCCGCCAATCCCGGGGCTGCTGGGCAATGACGGTCTCGAGCGCAACCGCCGCGTTGCGATGCCCTCCTCCCGCGTCGTGGTAGACGATAAGGATTTTCTTCATTTTAGAGATTCTGCCACACCGGAAGTAGGGTTGTTGAAGAGCACACTCGATGCCATGTGGAGAACTGTATAACTCACTTGTGTTCAGTAAGTTCCATGGGCACATTTACGAAGATTTTTCCGCCTCTTCATAGGTTGTTCATATTACAAGCCGACAATTCTTTCCATGCGTTCGGACCTCCACGTTCACACCAAAGCATCAGGAATGTTCAACCTTCCCGGCCTGAAGCACTTGTGTCAGGAGTGCTACAACGAGCCTCTTGAAGTTTACGACCTTCTGAAACGGAGAGGCATGTCGGCCATCACCGTCACGGACCACGATTCGATTGAAGGTTCCGAGGCATTGCGGTCTTTCTCGGACTTCTTCCTGAGCGAGGAAGTCAGCGTGCGAATGCCCAGCGGCACCGAAGCACATCTTGGCGTCTACAACCTCACCGAGCGCGACCACTTGGAGATTAAGCGCCGCGCCAATGACTTCGTCTCTCTGCTGATGTACCTGACGGAGCGGAAGCTGTTTTTCAGCGTCAACCACGTCTTCTCCGGATTGACGGGGCGCCGCGAGGCAGACGATTTTGCCTGGTTCGAGTCCTACGTCCCGGCCTATGAAGCGCGCAACGGCCAGATGTGGCGGAAGAGCAATGAATGCGCAGCGCAACTCGCAGCGCGTCTCGACAAAATCGCGGTAGCCGGCAGCGATGCACACGCCCTTTCCGGAGTCGGCCTCACTTACACAGAGGTGCCGGGGGCACGAACCGTCAACGAGTTTTTCGCCGGTTTGCGAGCAGGCTCGGGCCGCGTGGCAGGAGAGCATGGAAGTTACGGCAGACTTACAGCAGACGTCCTCAGCATCATTGGCTCATTTTTCTCGGACATGCCCTGGACGGCGGTGCTTTCCCCGCTTGCCCTGCTGGTGCCTGTCTTCTCCGCGGGACACTGGATGAACGAAGTGCGCTTCTGCAGAAAATGGCGTGCAGTGATGGAAGACCGCGGGAAAAGGCAACGCAAGCTATGGGACATCGATCCCAGTTTCGAGGCGAATTGGGCAAGTTGAGGTCAGCGGATTGATCTTCATCGGTTCGTATGAGGTGAGGCAATGGCAGTGGCGCGCAGCCTCTGGGGACACATCGAGCGCCGCGATCACCGGTTAATGCGCCGCATGAACCGGTGGCGCCCTCCCAGGTGGATTCGCATCTGGACGATCACCGTGACACGCTTGGGCGACGGCTGGGTTTGGTACGGGCTGGGGCTCCTCCTGCTTGGCTTCGGCGGCCCGCGGCGGTTTGCCGCCGTAGGCGCGGCCGCGGCGGCGGCCGTGCTGGGAATTTTCCTGTTCAAGGCTCTCAAACATCTGAGTCAGCGGCCGCGACCCTGTCAGATTGAGCCTCATTGCTGGTCGAAAATCCTGCCCCCGGATCAGTTTTCCTTTCCGTCGGGCCACGCCATGACCGCGTTTTCCATCGCACTGGTCATTAGCTACTTTTATCCCTCGCTAGAAGGCGTGCTTTTGTTCCTGGCGTTGAACATCGCCGTGTCCCGCATCGTGCTGGGAATGCATTTTCTCAGCGACGTGCTAGCAGGAATGGTGCTGGGCGTTGCGCTGGGATGCGCTTCGATTACCGCTTTTGCATCGATAGGACTCGTTTGAGACTCCCCAGGCCTTAAGGCGGGGGATTCTTTGGAGTTACCAAGCAGCATTGCTGCTCGTCTCCAACGAATGTTTCCTGCTTCACAGGCCCATGCTTGCCTTCGCACCCACAAGCGGATACCGAGCGTCCCCCGGCGCCAATGCGTTAGTTCGCGTCGCCGCCGCGCGAAATCGGTTGGCACTTGGTTTGTGCCGTTCCCGGTCTGGTCTCAGATCGGTGACTTGGTATGAGGAGCGAGCGATTCGCGGAACGCGGCAAGATTATTCTTATCGACGATGGCGGTTCCCGTATCCACCCAAGCTGGCATGGGAGAGGTCGGCGCGGTTCTCCAATCCTTGTAGTCGTGAACCGCGTTGTGATGGAGATCGTCCAGGAATTTCAGGCCGTAGAAACCCATCACGTAGGGTTTCTGTATGACCGTGGCGGTAATCGCGCCACGCTGAATCCAGTCCAATGTCTCGGGATCTTTGTCAAACGCCACAATCGGAATTTTGCCGGTGAGGTCCAGGCGATGCAACGCATCGGCAGCGCCCTCGCCTCCTGAAGCCTCGAGCCCGATAATGCCGTCGGGCTTCTCCTTGCCCTGAAGAAGAGCGGAAATGGCGTCGTAAGCGTTGCGGGAGTCCCCTTTGTCATCGATGGTCTTGGTAATTTTGATTCCCGGATATTTCTTGAAGGCTTCCTCGACGCCGCGAACCCGTTCGCCAAGATTGAATTGTCCGGGGATGGTAATCACCACGACATTTCCTTTGCCGCGGAGCAACTCCCCGATGCGCTTGCCGCTTTCCTGGCCGGCGCGGAAATTGTCCGTCCCGACGAAAAGGATGCGGTTGGATTCCGGCGAATCGGCATCCACGCAAATTACGGGTATCCCTTGCTGGATGGCGGCATTGATGGGATCCCGGAAAGCTTCTGGATTTGCGGCGGAGACCAGGATTCCCGAAGCGTGTTGCGCGACCGCTTGCTGAAAGGCGGTCACCTCATCGCTAACGGAGAAGTTCGCCGGGCCCGCGAGCTCGGCTTTGACACCCAATTGCTTGGAGGAGTCTTCCAAGCCTGCCGCCGCTTCCTGCCAATACGGCAAACTCGTGTTGAAGGCAACAAAAACGTAGCTTTCCTCCTTCTGGTGGTAAGGTGCCTGACAGGACGACAGGAATCCGGTTAGAAGAATCGCCGGAAGAAGTCCGGGAGCGAGGCGAACTTGCATCGCAGGCCTCCTTGCAGAAGTTTTTTCCAATGCGGACCAAGCCAGGGACTCGATCCGGGTACAATCTGGGTTCTCCGCCGGCCAAGCCTATCACAGCTGAAGCACAGAAGCGCATCTTCTGAACCTGCGCAGGGGGGGATCCGCCGGAGATGAGCGACTCGAGTGTGGGGGCCAGCACTTTGACGGCGCAGTGTGGGTTGCGAGCGGACGCGAGATCCTCGTTCAAGTGTCGCGGCCAAGGCGTCAGACTATGATGACCCGGAAATACTTGCTCGAAATCAGCGTAGACGGAGTCGAGAAAGCCATTGCGGCCGAACGCGGCGGCGCGGATCGCATCGAGTTGTGCGCCGATCTGTCCGTTGGCGGGCTGACGCCGAGACGCGAACTGCTGCGCAGCGTCCGCGGAACAGTTCACCTCCCCATCTACTCGATGATCCGGCCGCGCGCGGGCAATTTTGTTTACTCGGACTCCGAGTTCGCCGAAATGGAGCGCTCCATTGCCGTCGCCGCCGAATGCGGGATGGATGGCGTGGTGCTCGGCGTCTTGCAAAAGGGTTTCAAAATGGATGTCGGCCGAACGCGAAGACTCGTCGATCTCGCGCGGCCTTTGCCGGTGACGTTTCATCGCGCGTTCGACGAATGCGCCGACGAGCGAAAAGCTCTGGAAGAGGTGATTCAGAACGGCGCTTCGAGGGTTCTCACTTCCGGCGGCGCGAAAACGGCGCTCGAAGGAGCTGCGAAATTGGCGGAACTCATCGCGATGGCGAGCGACCGCATCCTGATTCTTCCCGGGGCAGGCATCACACATTCCAACATTGCCAAGATCGCGGAGAAGACCGGCGCGATCGAATTTCACGCGGGGCTCGGCACTGTCCTTCCCTACTCGAGCCGCGACTACAACAGACTGGAGGCCGAAGTCCGACAGCTCAGCGAACAGCTATCTGCGTTACCGTGAAACGGTGCGCAGCTATGGCTAGGTATTCATCGAAAGAGGACAAGATCCGACGCCATCTTCTAGGCACCTTGAGAAGCGGAGGGGCAGGGACGAGAAGACCGGGGACATCGTCCTATCGCGGCGGTCGGGGGGCAGTCTGTCCGCTTCTCTGACAAGGCCATAGAGGCGGACTGGCTCTCGATGACCCGTCAAGACAAGAACCCGCGAAGGATGCTGCAAAAGCGGTCAAGCCTTTCTGTGCCTGGCGGCGCAGCGTCAAGCTTTCTGCGCCTGCCGGCGCAAGAACGTGGGCACGTCCAGGTCGTCCGCCGGAACTTCCTGGCTGACTTCGCGCACGTTCTCTTGAACCTGTGGCACGACATTTCTGGGCTCGAGCGGCGGCTCCATCATTTCGCGCCCGGCCTTCCAGGTCTTGGGCAGGAAAGACTGCTTTGGCAGGACGTTTTTCTTGTTGGCCTCCTTGAAGCCCGCGGCGATCACCGTGATTTTTACGGAGTCCTTCATGGTGTCGTCCTGTACCGCGCCAAAAATGATGTTGGCGTTTTCGTGCGCGGCTTTTTGAATGACGGTCGAGGCCTCGTGAACCTCGTGGAGCGTCAGGCTGGAGCTGCCGGAGATGTTGATGAGAATGCCCTGCGCGCCCTGGATGGAATTGTCTTCGAGGAGTGGACTGGCGATGGCGCGGTTGGCCGCGTCAATGGCGCGATTCGAACCGGTGCCCACGGCCGTGCCCATCACCGCGTAACCCTGGCCATGCATGATGGCTTTCACGTCGGCAAAGTCGCGATTGATGATGCCAGGCACGGTGATGATGTCGGAGATGCCCTGCACGGCCTGGCGGAGAATGTCGTCGGCGATGCGGAACGCGTCAAAGAAGCTGGTGCCGCGCTCGACGGTGTCCATCAGGCGCTCGTTGGGAATCACGATGACGGTGTCTACCGCGCCGATCAATTCCTGGAGCGCCTGCTCGGACTGCATCATGCGGCGCTTGCCTTCGAACAGAAAAGGCTTTGTGACCACGGCTACGCTCAGCGCGCCCAATTCGCTCGCAAGCGAAGCGACCACTGGCGCGGCCCCGCTGCCGGTGCCGCCGCCGAGGCCGGAAGTGATGAAAATCATGTCCGAGCCTTCGAGTGCCTCGATGATTTTTTCCGTGTCTTCGAGCGCAGCCTTGCGGCCAACCTCAGGATTGGCGCCCGCGCCGAGTCCCTTAGTGAGCTTGGCGCCGAGCTGCAGCTTTATGGGCGCCTGCGAAAGCTTCAGCGCCTGCAAGTCGGTGTTCGCGGCAATGAACTCGACGCCTTCCAGCTTGGCGCGAATCATGCGGTTCACCGCGTTGCATCCGCCACCCCCCACGCCGATGACTTTGATCTTCGCCGGCTGCAATTCTTCGCTGAAACTCATGCGAATTCCCGCGTCTCTTCCCATCATATTTTGTCGGCCTCCTCCAGATTCGCTGCGCCCCGCGGGCAGGGTCACGAGGCACCCGCGAACATGGCTTTCAGTTTGGATACCAGGGTCCCCGAGCGATGCGGACCGGACCGCCGCGCCTTCGCGCCGGCCAGCACCAGTCCCACAACCGTGGCGTACTCCGGTTGAGCTACCTGTCCCGGGAGGTCCGCCAAACCTTTGGGCTCCGCGATGCGCACGGGCAGGCGGAACGATTGCTCGATGATGTCATCGAGGCCGCGCAAACGCGCGCCGCCGCCGGCGAGAATAAATCCAGCGGGAATCTGGCCGTCCAGGCCGGCGCGCTGGAGATCGTCGCGAATGAGCGAGAGCAATTCCATGGCGCGAGGCTCGATGATGTCGGTCAGCATGTGCGGGAAGATCGCGCGAGGCGGGCGGTCGCCAACGCTGGCGATTTCAATCGCGCCGTTATCCGTGATGAAAGAAGAAGCGGCCCAGCCGTGGCGGCGCTTGATGCGCTCGGCCTCGGGAGTGGGCGTGCGCAAGCCGACGGCAAGATCGTTGGTGAAATGGTCGCCGCCGATGGGAACCACGCCGATGTGACGAACAACTCCGCCGCCATAGGCGATGATTTCCGTCGTGCCACCGCCGATATCAAGCAAACAGCAAGCGAGGTCGCGCTCGTCCTGGGTCAGACAGGCTTCGGCGGAAGCGAGCGGCTCGAGCACCGTATCGCTGATGAGAATGCCCGCTTTATTCGCGGCGGTAACGAGATTCTGCGACGCGGCAATCGAGGAAGTGACCACGTAAACGTTGGCGACGAGGCGCTGGCCGACCATCCCGACGGGGTCGCGAATGCTGTCCTGGGCGTCGACAATGAATTCGTGCGGAAGGACATGCAAAACTTCGCGGTCCTCGGGGAGAGAAATGTTGCGGGCGGCATCGACCGCGCGGCGCACGTCTTCCCTTTCGATGTCGCGCGGGCGAGGGCCAAGGGCAATGCCGCCGCGGCTGTTTGCGCCGCGCACGTGGTTGCCGGCCACGCCGATAAGGGCTTCTTCCACCGGCACATTGGCCACGCCTTCGGCTTCTTCCACGGCGCGGCGGATCGAACTTACCGTCGCGTCGAGATTGACGATGAGGCCTTTGCGCAAACCTTTGGATTCGGCTGCGCCGAGCGCCAGAAACTTTACGAACTCGCCCTCGATTTCGGCGATGAGGATGGAGGTTTTTGTGCTGCCAATGTCCAACCCGACGAGGTATTTGTCTTTCTTCGCCAATCCGCCACTCCTCGGATAAAAGCTATTTTGTTCTTGCGGCCACCGTGCCCGCGCTGGAGTCCGGATTCACGACCACTTGCCGCGCATACTGCAAATCGATGGATTGGACATGCCCGGTGTGGGCCTGCCACTGGGCAAAATTGTCCACGAGCATCTTGTACTTGCCGGAAAAATCGCCGGAGCCGAAGTGAACGGTGACCGCCTGCGGATCGGTCGGGCTAGCCAACCCGGTCATGACCACGCGCACGTCCCTCGGAACGGAGAGATCCACTTCGCTGACGTTTTCCGACGAGCCGCCGCGCACCAGTTCGATATCCTTCATGAACTCCTGATACAGCTCGATGCGCTTTTCGCGCTGATCGCGCGGCAAGTCTTCCGAAACGCCGCTTACGATCGGGAATTGGAAATCTGCGTCGCGAGGGCGATCGAGAATCACGCCGTGAGGGTCAATCAGCGCCACCTCGTCGCCATTGCGCACAAAAGCGATGGGCGTGCGCTCGGTGAGCTCGATGCGAATGCGATTCGGGAGAATACGCTCGACGGTCGCAGACTCGATCCAGGGGATTTGCTCGAGCTGGCTCCGCCGAAGATCCAGCGACATGCGCAAAACGCTGCGATTCCGATCTTCCACGAATTGCTTCAACACGGCTTCGCGGGTAACGACGTGATTGCCGGTCAGCTCAATCTGCTCCGGCCTCAGCAACAGCATGGACGGAGCATAAAGAAGAAATCTTGTCCCATGATACGCACCGACGGTTATGGCCGCACCGGTAGCGGTCGAAAGCAGGACGCGGCGATAGAACGTCCAGCCGTGGCCGCTCAACTTCCTGCGACGAATTTCAACGGGCTTTTGACGGCGCAGATAACGCGGCTCATCGTCGCCAATCAGCTCGGGCCGGTAACGCTCGCCGGCCTCCGCCGCCGCGGTCGCGTTCCTTTGCATGGGCTTCAGGCGTTCCAAACGACCACCTCGTTTTCCAAAGCCACGCCGTAAGCTTTCCGTACGCGCTCGCGCACATCGCCGATCAGCGCCAGCATGTCTTTGGCGGAGGCGTGCCCTGCATTCACAAAAAAATTGGCATGGCGTTCGCTGACTCGCGCATCGCCTATGGAAAGCCCTTTGAGCCCGAGCTCATCCATCATGCGGCCCGCTGAGGCGCCCGGAGGGTTTTTGAAGATGCAGCCCGCACTTTTTTGCCCAAGGGGCTGGCTGGAACGCCTTTTTTCGTTGCAGATACGAATACCGTTTAGAATTTCGTTGTACGGTTTGGAGGGTAGTTCCAATATCACTGCGAGCATCATATCATCAGCCGCAAAAGAAGTGTGGCGATATTCGAAAGAAATTTGATGCCCCCGGAGAGTTTCGATTTTCCGCGCGGCGGCGCGATACAGCTGCACTTCGCGGACGTAGGTGCCGATTTGCATCCCGTAGGCGCCGGCATTCATGCGCAGCGCTCCACCGACCGTGCCGGGAACTCCAATCAAGCCTTCCATGCCGCCGAGGTCGTGCTTAGCGCAAAAGGTGACGGTGCGGCCCAGGTCAGCCGCGGCGTCGATGTGCGCCAGATTGCCTTCCAAGACGACGTCGGGCTCGGGTGGAACGAGTTGCAAAACCACCCAAGGCAGCTCCCCGTCATCGACCAACAGGTTTGACCCGCCGCCAAGAAACCTGTGGGGAACGCGGCTCGCCTCGAGAAGGCCGAGCAAATCGGGAATGCTTGCGTGTTTGGTGATGCGGAGCATGTCGGTGGTTCCGCCGATGCCGAGGGAAGTCCATTCGGACAGTTTCGCCCCGGGACGCAGGTCGACGCCGCGTTCCGCCAAATGTCCGCGTAATTGAGGATCGCTAATGCGCATGTTGCGCCGGGTGCTCTGCCCCCAGCAAAGTGACGAGATCGTTGCTGGCGCGGCTGACGCTGCCGGCGCCGATGGTCAAAATGGCGTCGCCGGGGCGGGCCTGCTTTAGCAGATACTCGGTGGCCTGCTGAAGTGAGCGGGAGTAGTAAACACTTTTGTGACCAGCGCCGCGAATGGCATGGGCGAGACGCTCGCTGGTCACGCCGGGGATGGGCGCCTCGCCGGCCGGGTAGATGTCGGTCAAGACAAGCACGTCGGCTTGATTGAACGCGCGACAGAATTCGTCCCAAAGATGCTGAGTACGCGTGAAGCGATGCGGCTGGAAAAGCACCAGCAGCCGACTGAACTCGCAGCCGCGGGCGGCGTCGAGTGTCGCGCGGATTTCCGCAGGGTGATGCCCGTAATCGTCGATAACCGTGATGTCGTTCACGACGCCCTTGATGTCGAAACGGCGGCCAACGCCGGCGAATTTTGCAAGGCCCTCGCGAATCAGGTCGGAGGCAACGTTGAGATAGAGGGCTACACCAGCGGCGGCAGCGGCATTGCGTACGTTGTGCATCCCGGGGGGATGGGGCAGGCGGAAGATGCCCAAATCATCGCCTTTATAAGTAAGTCTGAACTCGCTCTTTAGGCCGTCGAGTTTTATATCGCTTATGACCAGATCGGCCTGGCTGGAAGTCCCGTAGGTGATGATGGGACGCTTCACGCTGGGAATGATGGCCTGGACATTGGGCTCGTCGATCGACAGAATCGCCGCGCCATAAAACGGCACGCGATTCACAAACTGAGTGAAAGCCCCCTGAATATCCTCAAGCGAAGTGTACTGGTCGAGATGCTCGCGATCGATGGTCGTCACCACGGCGACGACTGGCGCGAGCATGAGGAAACTGCGGTCGCTTTCGTCCGCTTCCACGACAAAATACTCGCCCTTGCCCAAACGGGCGGTGGTTCCCGCTTGATTGACGCGCCCGCCGATCACGAATGTTGGATCGAGATGCGCTGCTGCCAGAAGCGAAGCGACCATCGAAGTCGTGGTGGTCTTGCCGTGGGCTCCGGCAACGGCGATGCCGTATTTCAAGCGCATCAATTCCGCGAGCATCTCTGCGCGCGGGATCACCGGAATCTTCCTGTTGTGCGCTTCGATGACTTCCGGATTGTCGGGCTTCACGGCGGAGGAAGTCACCACCACGTGGGCGCCATCGGCGTTCGACGCCTGGTGACCCCCATAAATCGTGGCGCCCAAGTTTTCCAGCCGTTCCGTGATGTTCGAAAGCTTTACGTCGGACCCGGAAACGGAATAGCCCAGGGTCAGAAGGACTTCGGCGATGCCGCTCATGCCGATGCCGCCGATGCCGACCAGATGAATGCGTTGGAAATTGCGAAAGGAGACCATCATGGATTCGCCCTCATCCTTTACCCTGCACGTTTGCGGCCTCTTCAATCAGATTGACGATTTCCTCCGTGGCATGAGGGCGGGCTAGCGCGCGCGCGTTGGAAGAAAGCTTTTCGATGTCCTGGGGTTGGTCTAGAAGCGAGAAAATCTCGGCGGTCAGTTTTTCGGCGGTCAGCTCGGGCTCGGTAATGAGGCGTCCTGCGCCGGTGCGCGCCATTTCCTGCGCGTTGCGCAGTTGATGGCTGTCGGTGGCCCTGCCGAACGGAATGAAGATCCCGGCGCGGCCAGCGGCGGCAACTTCCGCAGCCGTAATGGCCCCGGCGCGGCAAACAATAATGTCCGCCCAGCCGAAGCGCTCAGGCATGTTCATTATAAAGGGCACGACTTCGGCGAGGATTTCGCGGCGTGCGTAGGCGGTGCGGACCGCGTCATAGTCGCGTTCGCCGGTTTGGTGCACGATGCTCAGCTGATTTTTTCGCGTGGCAAGGCGGTCCATGGAATCCACCAACGCACGATTGATCGGCAGCGCGCCCTGGCTGCCGCCGGTGATCAGCAAGCGCAGGGGATTCCCCGGCTTTCGCGGCGCAATCGAAAAGAACTCCGGACGCACGGGACAACCGGTAACCACGGCTTTTTTTCCCCAAGCCCGTGCAGAAATTGCATAGCCGGTGGCAATGCGCTTCGACAGTCGCGCGAGAAGCTTGTTGGTCAGGCCCGGCTCCGCGTTGGGCTCAAAAATAATGTTCGGCACGGCGCCGAGCCAGGTGGCCAGCAACATCGGGCCCGCGGCGTAACCGCCGACTCCAAAAGCCGCGACGGGTTTGTGTTTGCGTAAGACGCGCCTGGCGTCAAACATGGCCGGAACCAGCATCGTCAAGTTTCTGAACAGGGTTGCTCCGCTCTTGCCTTTTAGCCCGGCAACGCGCAGCGTTTCCAGAGGCAAGCCCGCCTGCGGCACCAGCTTCATCTCAATCCCACGCTCGGTTCCTACCAGCACCACTTCTCTCTCTTTTCCCCGCGCGAGCCATTCCCGCGCAATGGCCAACGCCGGGAAAACATGTCCGCCTGTGCCGCCGCCCGCGATCAGCAGTTTCACGTGACGCGCCCGCTCCTCAGGCTTCCCTGGCTTGCTGCGAAATATTGAGCAGCACGCCGGTGCCCAGCAGCATCACCAGCAAACTTGACCCGCCATAACTGATGAATGGCAGGGGAATGCCTTTGGTCGGAACCATTCCCAGAACCACCGCGAAGTTGATGAGCGCCTGCCACAACACCATGGTCGTGACGCCCAGGGCGAGCAAACGGCCAAACACGTCCGGCGCGGCGAAAGCGGCGCGAATGCCGCGCCGTCCGTAAACGACAAACAGCGCGATCACCAGTACCGCGCCGATAAAGCCGAGTTCCTCGCAAATCACCGCGTAGATGAAGTCCGTGTGCGCCTCGGGCAGATAAAAAAGCTTCTGCTTGCTTTCCATCAAGCCGACGCCGGTGAGGCCGCCGGATCCCACGGCAATCAGCGATTGCCTCAATTGAAAACCGGCGCCTTGCGGATCGGAGCCGGGGTCCCAAAATGACAGAAAGCGCGTCATGCGATAAGGGGCGAGCGTGATCAGGAGATAAAGCGCGGGCAGCGCGACCGCGACACCCGTAGCAATCCACTTCCAGGAAAGCCCCGCAACAAAAAGAATGGTGGTTGCAAACAGCAGAATGTCCAAGGAGGTTCCAAGGTCCGGCTGCGCGAGAATCAGTCCAGCACAAACCAATATCGGCGCGAAGGCCGGCAGAACCGTGTCGAGAAAACCCTCTTTGCAAAACTCCATGGCATCTTGGTCGCGCCTCTTCAGATCTAAAAACCATGCCAAGTAAAGAATCACGGCGAGCTTTGCGAGCTCCGACGGCTGGATTCCAACGGGACCGAACCGGATCCAGCGATGCGTGGCATGAGAGCGATCGAGAAAAAAGGCGCTGACCAGCATAACTAAAACGGTCGAGAGCACCGCGTAGATCACGGCCGGCTGACGCAGTTTGTGATAGTCCGTGCGCATCAAAACGAACATTCCTAAAAGGCCAAGGAGAAGCCAGGCTGCCTGCCGCACCAGAAAAATGTAGGAGTGCCCGTACAACTGCTCGGCGGTTACGGCCGATGCGCTCAGGATCATCACCGCACCAAATAGACAGAGGGCAAGCGTCACACCAAAAAGCCACCGGTCGCTGTCCGGACGCGTCGGCATATCGGTTCACCGCCTTCCTGAAGTTGTGCTTGCGGCCTGCCGCTCGAGCTGCTGCACAAGCTCCTTGAACACGCGGCCGCGGTGCTCATAATTTTGAAATTGGTCGAAACTGGCACAGGCGGGCGCGAGCAAGATAACGTCTCCGGGACGAGCGGCGTGCGCCGCTGTTTCGACCGCGCGTTCGATGGTCCCGGCTTGCTCGATGGCCACGCTCCCCGCAATTTGCTTTTCGATTTTGCTGGCCGCGGCGCCAATCAAAAGCGCCAGGATGGCTTTTTCCCGCAACGGTGCTTGCAGCGCCGTGTAGTCGCTGCCTTTGTCCTTCCCGCCCAAGATAATCAGGATGCGCCCGGGAAAGGCATCCAGCGCTTTCCGTGTGGCGTCCGCGTTGGTAGCCTTCGAATCGTTGTAAAAACGCACGCCGCCAATTTCTGCAACGAATTCCAGACGATGCTCGACTCCCGCGAAAGAGCGCACGCCTTTTGCGACGGAGGCCGGCTCTGCGCCCGCAAGCCGCGTCGCCGCCACCGCAGCTAGGACGTTTTCCACGTTGTGCGCCCCGGCCAGCGGAATATCCGCAAGCTTGAGAACCTTTTCTTCTATCCCCTCACGGCGAAACAGGACTTCGTTTTCCTTCACGAACGCGCCTTCGGCGACGCGCTGCTTCCGGCTAAACCAAAACACTTGTGGTTTTGCGGGAGCATACGGCGTCGCGCCGGGATCATCGGCATTCAGCACGGCGCTGTCCGCTTCCGTCTGGTTCTCGAAGATCCGGGCCTTGGCGGCGCCATAACTCTCGAGCGTATGATGGCGGTCGAGATGATCGGGCGTGAGGTTCAGGAACACGCTGATATTGGGACGAAGCTTTTCGATCAGCTCCAGTTGAAAACTGCTGAGCTCCGCAACGGTGATGGTCTTGTCACTGGTCTTTTCCACGTAGGAAATCAAGGGCGTGCCAATGTTGCCCGCCAGAATCGTGGAGAAACCCGCATTCTTCAGAATGTGCTCAATCAACGACGTTGTCGTCGTTTTCCCGTTCGACCCGGTAATCCCGATGAGTCGCCCTTTTAGAAAACGGCTGGCAAGCTCGATCTCGCTCCAAATGGTGAGGCCTTTCGAGCGCGCCGATTGCAAAAGCGGCGCATCGGCGGGCACGCCTGGGCTGGGAATGATCAGCTCCGCCTCCCGAATCAATTCCTGGCGATGGCCAGCAAGCTCCAGGCCAACTCCGGCTCTTCGCAGTTCTGCGACTGCGGCGCCGAGCTCGCTCTCACCACGCGTGTCGGTCGCCGTCACCCGCGCGCCTCGCGCGGCGCAAAACAGCGCCGTGGCCACTCCCGTCCTGGCCAGGCCCACCACGAGCACGCGCTTGTTCCGAAGTTCGATCGACGCAGACATTTTGAATCCCGAAGTTCCTACCTCAATTTCAAGGTCGTCAGCGCAAACAGCGCAAACACCAAGGCGGCAATCCAGAAGCGGACGATCACCTTCGATTCGCTCCAGCCCAGCAATTCGAAATGGTGATGAATCGGCGCCATGCGAAAAATGCGCTTGCCGCGCAGCTTGAAAGAACCCACTTGCAAAATGACCGAGAGCGCTTCCACGACAAATATTCCGCCCACGAAAAAAAGCAATATCTCTTGCTTGATGATGACGGCGATGGTCCCGAGCGTTCCCCCCAGAGACAACGAGCCGACGTCTCCCATGAAAACCTCCGCCGGATGCGCGTTGTACCAGAGGAAACCCAGCGACGCGCCTACCAGCGCCCCACAAAACACCGTGAGCTCGCCGACTCTGGGGATGTATTGAATATCGAGATACGTGGCTCAGCG